>Ga0302320_10004511_pt1 | contig 31636 bp, 38 predicted proteins | sample Bog_T0_3_FD_202130 | JGI IMG/M metagenome (GOLD analysis project Ga0302320, IMG submission 202130) | Peat permafrost microbial communities from Stordalen Mire near Abisko, Sweden - Bog_T0_3 | ecosystem: Environmental > Terrestrial > Soil > Wetlands > Peat | place: Sweden: Abisko, Stordalen Mire... | reverse complement strand
GTCTCCAGTGAACTCAGAGTCGTCAGTCGGGGCGGTCGTAGAATGATCGACGTTCAGGATCTCGATCTTTGGATTGAACGCCACAAAGGATAGTCCAGTTCGAATACGCAAAGCGCCCGGCAACTGCCTGGTGCGCGATCATATCAATATGAAACGCCGTGCACTGAAAAGCGAAATCTGGCGGCCCAAATACCACGACAAAAAGAGCGGCGAGGTTCGTGAGTCCGCGGTTTGGTGGATTCGGTATCGGGTACGCGGCGAGGATGTCAAGATCTCCGCTCATACCGAGGACTATGATGCGGCGTTCACACTGTTGCAAAAGAAAAAAGCTGAGACGACGCAGGGGATTCCTCAGGATCGTGACTCCGAGCGGGTCAAGGTGACGAGCTTGCTCGATATTCTGATCGCTGACTACAAGAAGCGCGAGCGCGCCACCTCTTACGACTCCGAATGTCGCATTGAGTCTCACCTTCGGCCGTTTTTCGGCAATTTTAGGGCGGCGGACCTGATGACCGACGACATCGACCGCTATCAAAATCGACGTAGTAGCGAAGGCGCCCAAAACGCTACGATTAACCGCGAACTGGCTCTGCTACGGCGAGCGTACCGTCTCGCTGCGCGGCGAACCCCACCTCTCGTCCAGGCTGCCCCGTTCTTCACCATGCTGCCGGTCGACAACGTGAGGGAAGGCTTTCTTTCCTGGGATTCGTATCGGCTCCTCCGAGATGCCCTGCCCGATCGGGTGAAGTTGCTTTTCGTTCTGGCGTTTCATGTCGGCTGCAGACGGGGGGAACTCCTCAAACTCGAATGGCAGCAAGTAGACTTCGGCCGGAAGGAACTTCGTCTGACAAGGAGCACAACCAAGAATCGGACACCGCGGAGCCTGCCGTTTTACGGAGACATGGAGAAGTTCTTGCGAAAGGCTTGGGAAGACCGATCAGACGAAGCAACAGCAATCCTTGTCGAAGACGATGGCGCGGCCCTCGGTGCTTTTCGGAAGTCCTGGGCGACGGCCTGCAAAGTCGCCGGCGTTGGGGAATTGCTGTTCCACGACCTGAGACGAACTGCCGTCAGGAACATGATGGATGCAGGAATTCCCCAATCTCACGCGATGTACATCAGTGGGCACAAAACCGATTCGATTTTTCGCCGCTACGACATCGTGAGTGATGACCGGCTCGCAGCCGCCTCGACAAAACTGCAGAGTCTCTTCGACGAAAAGCTGACACGGAAACAGGGGTCCACGAAGAAACGACCCGCGAAGCAGGACACAAGATCAAGCAGACAACGCCGCGTTGGCTAGGCGTCGAAGCTCAACCAGTTCGCCCCCCCAGTCGGCCACTCTTCGAGGAAGCCGCGCGGGCGGACTCGCTTTTCTCATTGATTATCTCGGTTAGGTAGCGTTAGCGTTTTCCGGCGGCGTATCCAAAAGGATATACTTCGAAGGAAACATTTCCAAGCGTCGGTGTTTTTTTCCGGGAACGAAGCTGCGGCTGAACTTAATGCAGGGATCGAGGCCACATGAACGCTCGTACACCACATCGTGACGCAATCCGGCTCCTTTTTTCCATACGGGCAGGGAGCTTGCCCTTCGCCGACGCCGCATTGCCGGACGTGGTCGCCATTTTCAAAGGGGAGGCGCGCCTTTTGGCTTTCGATTTCTGGTTTCGCAATCCTGATTACCTGGCTGCGGAGCTACTGGACCTCTTCGAGGAGACCGCTCAACCTGAGTATTTCTCGGCCGCTAAATCGATTCTTGATAACGAAGAACCGGATTTGCGCCGCGTGCCGATGATCAGATATTTCTTCGGTGCGTACGACCGTCTGGATGACGCATTGTCCCTGCTCCGATCCCGTGATCTGATCCGCATTACCGGGCTCAAGAGCAAGAGCAAGGTGCAGGAAACGGACTTTCTATTAACGACGAAGGGGGCGGAACTATGCGATTCGTGCGTAACGGCTGCGCCGATCCTCAAATGGTATTCCGATCGCTCTGAGCTCGTCGCGAAGCTAGCGGGCGATCGAGGGGGCGCGGCGCTGAAACAGCGGCAATACGAGCGCACCACCTATGCCGAGACCAAGCTTGGAGGAGTGATTCCGCCGATCGGCGACGAGATCTTGCGGCGTCTGGAACAACTGGAATCAGCGGTATAGGAGCGAGGAAATGGCTCAACCTGACGGAGAGTGGCTTGATGGCATTGCGGCGCGCGCCGCGCGGGACGCATTCAGGATCGAGTCGGCTTTGGCAACTCACCACATCGTTCCCGCTCCGGTCCTGGCCTCGCCCCGCCGACTCATGCTTGTGGAGATCGCCTTCTCGGGAGTGAAGGACGGGGTCGTTGATGACGGCCCCTTTGAGTTTCGTTGGGGCGGTCTGGGACATGGGCTCTGGGCTATGCTGACGGACCGGAATCTGCGCGGCAAGTCGTCAATTATGGAGGTGGTCAGATGGCTTCTGCGGGGCAGACCGTCGAGCAACCTCCAGGATGACGTCCGGCGGTGGATTCACAAGGCGCGCCTTCGCTTTTTGCTGGATGACGTGAACCACGAAGTGCGCATCGAGGCCCAGGACGGCGTCAGGGGGAATCTCGTACGCATCAAATCCGAAGGCGAGGAACTGACACTGGCGAACTTCGCCAGTGACGGGGATTTCGAAGCGGTGATGGCCGATTTTTTTATGCGCGCATTGAGCATGGACACGATTACGAGTTGGCGCGACAGCGGCGATCCTGACGAGTCCGGACAAGCGATCTCCCATGGATGGGTAGCCTTTTCAGGAGCGATGTTCATCGGTACCAACTACGAGGTTTTACTGGGCGACATGCCGGTCGCGGCCGGCCTGAACGCTCGGCTGATCCAGATGTACCTCGGTGTGCCATGGGTATCAACATTGGCTGCGGCCAAATCCGCGCAACAGGCGGTCCAGAACGCCGCTGATATCCGAGCTAGGCGCCGCGCGCAAGGGCAAACCGCAAGACGTAATCGCGTAGACCTGATCAGCGCTGAACTTGAATCTAGGCGCCGGGAGCTTTCCGGATTGCCGTCTGATCAGCAACTGCGCGACAGGCTTTCCTCGCTAAGCACAGCGTACGCCGATAAGAAGCGTCAGGAACAAGGGGAACAACATCGGATCGAACGCGAGACGTCAGCACTGCGGCAGGCCGAAGCGGCCTATCAGGAGGATCGCCGTGATCTGCAAACCCATCTGGACTCGATGGCCGCAGGCGCCGTCTTCCGCATGCTCGATCCCACCTGCTGCCCGCGGTGCGATCACTCCATACCAGATTCGAGGAAAAAGCAGGAGAAAACAACGCACGCTTGCGCGGTTTGCGGGGAGTCTATGTCGGCGGGCGAGGATGCGGAGACCTTGCGAAGCGAACTTGAAATCAGAGTCAAAGCGTCCAAGGCCGCTCACGACAAGCTTGTGGCCGGACTCGAAGCCGCGACGATCAGGTTGGCGGAAGCGCAAAACGGCCTAGCGACCCTTCAGCATCAGATCGACGAGAGCACGGCCCGTCTTGGAACCTTCGCGCGCCGTCAGGAACTGCTGACGGCTATTTCCGTGCTTCAGGGGCGTCTTCAGGAGGCGGGGTTCGAACCGGGTCAGGAAGGTGAAGGGAATGAGGACGACCTGGCAGTTCTGAACGCAGTTGTTGCGGAAACGGAAGGTCACGTCAAAACCTTGCGCGAGGACCTGCTGAAGGATGTCTCCGCACGTCTGGTCGAGTACGCCCAAAGTTTCGGAATGCACAATCTATCCCAGGCGTCCTTGAAAGGAAACGCCAATCTCTCGCTGGTGAAGGGTGGCGTTCCCACCAGCTACAGCAAGGTGACGGAGGGCGAGAAACTCCGGCTTAAGGTCGCGACGGTCCTGGCCATGATCGAAGTCGCCGAGAAGAGAGGCGTTGGCCGTCATCCGGGTCTGCTAATGATCGACTCCCCGGCGGCCCAGGAAGTCTCTGCTGAAGATCTCGACGAATTGGTCGCCGGTCTGCAATCCGTCTCGAAGAGCATCCCGCACATACAGGTTTTCGTGGCTGGACGCACCTCAACTGCAATTACCGAACACGTGCCGGAAAAGAACCGCCGCGAAGCTTTGAACGGGGGCTTCCTGTGGTGACCGGCGGTGAGTTATCGGCGGGACGGCATCCGATCGAAGCAAACCTCATGGCTCTCCTTGAAACCGGTCAGGAGCCGTCCATAGCGGCGCTGGGCGGTCTGGAAGCCATAGCTTCGGCGGTGCAAAGGCTCAGCGCCTCCCCGTTGATGCCCGAAGTGCTTCGGCCTTTGCTTCGGTATTGGGACCACGCCCCGGCTCAGGATCGCAGCCTAGTCGCGAGCATTGTTCGGAATCTGCTGGAAGGCGCATCGACTGATTACGTTCTGATTGAGGCGGTCGATATCCTCGATACGTTCCGTCCACTGCCGGACGAAGCGGATGAAGCATGTTTCGCCATCTTCCTTGGAAAGGCTGGCCGGAGCGAGGGGGATCTCGCTGGGCTGGCCCGTGGCGCGGCGCTGGATGGAGCTTTCCGCTGGGCCTCGTCAAACCGGCGATGGCAGTTTCGGCTGCTGGATTTCCTTTTGGGGCTGTCACCGGTTGACGAGGCGGTTTTCCTTGGCCATGCGGCCAAGATCATCGGCGTTGCTTATTCCCACTGGCGCGAGCGGGAGCTGTTGCTGAAGTTGGCCGAACTCGCCGCCGTGGAGCCTGCGCGACAGGACGCTTCATTCGAGTTGGGGATGGCGAACCTTGCGGACGGACTTGACGCCTCATCCCGGGAAGCTGCCCAGGAATTTCTCCTCAAAGCGAAGGATTGGTTCGATCACTCAACGTCATCCCGCGAGTCCAACCCTGAAGCGCACCTGTATCGGGACTGTCTCGAACTCCTGACGCAGTTCGGCGCGGGGTTGGGTAGAGAGCATCTGACTGCGACACGCGACCGGGTGTGGGCCAATGCCTTCGAGTTGACTGCCTGGCACCGACACGAAAATGCACCCTCATGGCTGGGGTCACGCCACGCTGAAGCCGCGTGCTGGAGCATGATGGCCAACGCCATCGCCGGATTGGTCGAGCATCTCGACCAAACGGCTTGGTGGGAGCCCTCCGCCGTTATCGAGCAACACATTCTCGCCACGTACTCCGCGGGCCGCAGCATTCTCCGCCGCCGCGAAAACGGAACTCTGGAAACGTTCGTTCGGCCGCGGATCGCGGCGAGCCTCGCGAGGGCGGAGGGTCAGGCACATCTGCTGAAAACATGGCTCACGAAAAACGCGGCTCATGAATGGGCCAACGAAGCGCGCCAACTGATCACGGAGGTTGATCGGTTTGTCGAGCGAGAAAAGGGGCCTCAAAACCCTTCTGAGGCGGTGGCTTCAGGCCTGACGGTCACCGCCCTGATCGAAAAGGCCAGCCTTCCCGCGGTGGTAAAGGGTAACCTCATGGCCGTCGTCTCGAATGCCTTTGCTCTTCAGCTCGACAACTTGACGCTTGCCGAAGTCGACATCATCGAGAAATGCCGAGGTGCTGTCGCGGTTCATCCCGATCACCGCGACAATGCGCATGGACAACGGCTCTTTGACACCGCGCTGCTGTGGACGGTGCGATTCGTCTACACTCGCCTGGAGGTCACGCAGAAGGATGACCCGACCGTAGCCTACTTGTTTGAGAGACCTGATGGAAAGCTTGCTCATGAAGACGAACTTAAGGCGGATTACTTCCGTTGGCTCTCGACGAACGCTGCTGGTACTGATCTGGAACCGACCAATCTCGGCGGCGGGCGCGGCGATCTGAAACTGAAATCGAGCGGTGAGCGCATCGTGATCGAAGTTAAGCGCGAGATGAGCGATGCGTCCTTCGATGCGATCGCGGATTCCTATGCGGCTCAAACCACGGACTACCAGAACGTGAGCATTCGATTGGGTTTTTTGCTCGTTCTCAACTTGGTGGCCTCGAACAGCGAAGGTACGCCCCATATTTCAACGCTGTTCGAGCCGCGGGATATTCGGAGAATTGGGGAGGCTGTTCCGCGCTCGATTACGATCGTGAAAGTGCCAGGACGAAGGATGCGCCCAAGCGATCTCACGAAAGCAGCCAAGTCGAAAAAGATCCGATGAGCGCCCCTCATTGTTTTCACCGAACCGCCGTATCACGCACAACGCGACAATGTGCCAATGCCAGGGATGGTAAGCGGGCCGTGAACGGACTGCGGTGGATTAGTACCGCTAAAGGCCGCTCGGTCTGGCGATGGTGCGAGTCATCGCATGGCGGCGCTTCGCGTAGCGGTGGCGCCGATCCAAATGGGAAGTCTTCTTTTCTACCGCAAACCGGCCCAAGTAAGCCACTCGCGGGCAAAAAACTTGCAAAGTCAGATGCAAAGTCAAGCCAAAAGCAGCCTGACAATGCCATCTAACTTATTGAAAATAATGGTGAGCCGGGCGGGGCTCGAACCCGCGACCACCGCATTAAAAGTGCGATGCTCTACCAACTGAGCTACCGGCTCTCTGCTGAGGATAAAAACAGATGACGCAGAACGCCAAAACCACATCCCGCAAACTCAGGTTAACACGCTGCTTTCAGCACACTCCGTACCTCGCCCACACCCTCTGTCCATTGCTATAATCGCAAAGTCGGACCACAAGCGGATGTGGCGAAATTGGCAGACGCGCCAGACTTAGGATCTGGTTCCTTAACGGGAGTGAAAGTTCGAGTCTTTTCATCCGCACCAACATAAAAACAAGGCACTTACGAGAAATCGTAGATGCCTTCGTTACGCTTGTAAAAATCAAAAATTGAACCTTTTTTGAACCTCCCCACACTTCCGAAGGGCTTTTTTGGAGTATAGCTGAAGTTGATTGTATCCAGTTCGATTCGGTTCTAGTCCACGATTCACGGCCTGAAAAGAAATTTTGCTACGCTGTCCAAAATGGCAGTCTGCAACGCTTCAGGTCGTCACCGACCACCAGCGCCACACTTGGTAATCTTCAACAGAGCTTACACCACCGGAAGGATCGAGCCGGAAGTGCAGTGCCGAACTGGGTTGCTTGCGATCTTGATTCAAACGGACCATGCCATTGTCCCGTTTTTACAGTGGCCCCGCCCTTTTCTTGAATTCGGTGCAAGTATTCACATGGCCCCTGGCGTACTCGTTGTGGTGGTTTTCGTAGACCCAATATTCAACGTTTCCTGGTGTGGCCACCGGCAGAATTGTATCGTGCCGGGACGGTGATTTGAGCTACCCAGAATCCGATGACCGCTTATGAGAAACTCACCCCGGCCCAACGTTACAGGGAATTTGCGTTTTCTTGTACAGTCAATTGGACAAATTTGGTCCAGTATCGACCCGGTTTGACAAGAGGAACGGCATCCCGGTCTGTGGGCGATCTTGCTGGATGGGTGGTGACCATACCGGGCTGAAGCCATCCGGTTCGTTTTCCGGTAGCCCGCAGACAGACGCCGCATTCCGATAGAATAGCGTTATGGTAGTTCGCTATTTCAGGGCCGTGTTCCAAGGAAAACGTTGGACTGTGTTGTCGGCCCCGCCTCTGCTGATGGCCGCTATCAAATGGCTGGTCCCGTATTTCGGCTTTCTCCCCGTTGGCTTACGCACAACCTCCGGTTGGACTGCACCATGGTGGCTGTGGGTCGTCGCATACCTGGTGTGTTTTTCCCTTGCTCAGTTCTTCGCATGGAAAGATGAGCATCAGAGGTCAATGTCCCATACGTATCCTTGCCCTGTTCTTCGATTCTCCGAAGTGGAGCAAAGGAAACCCGAATTCATAGACGGCGTCGAGCATCGCTACTTTCGGGAGTCTGAACTTCTTGTGATCAACGAAACGCCGCACGGTGCTTACGAAGTGCGCCTGATACCGACCGCCGTGGGGAAATTCAATATGCACAGTTGGACGCAGGTCGATGTGCTGAAAGAAAGCAGTGGGAGACTTCCCTATCGTGTGGCTGACGAACGGACGCACTACTTGCCCCTTCAGTATGAGCACAATTTGCGAGTGCTCCTGGATATGGCGTTTCGTCGCCCTGGCCATGGTGACGAACTGTTAGTTGTTCCGATTGGTATCACGTACAAAGACGGGTCGGGTAACTCGTTTGAAGCCAGATTTGAATTGCTGTACCATCCTGACTCGGCGGGTATGCCACGAATCGATATCGTATCTGGACCGCAACGAATCGGGCAAAATGCAAAACGTCGTGAGGACCCACGGACGTTAGGTCTCGGAATCACAAAGTATGTCTGATCGATCACGCCGCTAACAGGCGCTAACTTGTTAGGTCAGCGTCCCCTGTATGGGTATGGTTTGCGTGGGACGGTCGATGGCGTTTCTTCCCGTGATGTTCGGTGTTATGAGTTCCAGTCTGTCAGCCGGGAAGCAAGCTCGACCCGCATTATCGTCGAGGTCAACCCAAACCGTATGGCCTTGGCATTCAATTAAATCGACGGTTCCTGTCTACGCCAATTGGACAAATTTGTTTCCGGTACCGGCCCCAAATGATTCGGTTCACGCTCACCGAACACGGCTTTGCCCCCTTTAGGAAACGTTGCAGAAAGAAATCGCTTGTAGCCCTTTACTATGTCTCCCTGCAAAATCCAGAAGTCGTCAGGAACCATGTCTGCCTCGATCATTTTCAATTCCGCCTGAGTGAGATCGATTTTGAACGACGGTTGCACGACGACGACTCTTCCAGTCTGATCAACATGCGAAATTTTCGTTTCCTGTGTGCCGTTCAAAAACGACGGCACGTTGTGAGTGAAGAGGGTTAGCGGCGTGTTGTCCTGCTGCCATGCCCTCAGCGTGGTTAATCCATCTTGGAAGATCATGTCTGATTCCGTCATTTCTTCTAGCCTATCGGATGGCCAATGAAACCGCCGTCTCCCGCTCCCACCACGAAGCCCCATGTTTGACAGATTTAACTCCGCAGCACTTCCTCAACCTTCAGGGCATCTTTCAACATGATTTTCGTGTAGTCGGCAACGAGAAGATTGATGTGGATCAACGTCGTGGGATTGTGGTCATCGAAGAAAGCAAATAGAATCTTGCTGAACTCCCAAAATAATGTTTTCTTTAGCGGCTGGCCCTTTTCCGCCATCAGAGCCTTGTAGGTAGCGTACTGATGTTGCCGGTGATTGTAGGTGTCACGAAGCGCATTACCAAGAGCATCCGCCGACAAATCTCTGCTCATCTCCTGTAGGAACTCTTTGACGACGGCCACAATAAATCTATCAATAAATACATCACGCTTTGTAGGGCCGAAGTGAGCGAAAGCCATTCGATCCACCAAGTGCATGTAAAACGCAATGACTTCTATGACGTATTGCGGAGCCTCACTTCCATCTCGAAAGCGAATCTCATAATGTTTCTGTAGGTTTTCTACGATCATGCTGGCGGTTTCGGTGGCACCACCTACCAGCCCCTCGCCCAAGGTGTCCGCTTTCTCAATTTCGGTTTTGTGGGAGAACATTAAATGTTAAAACTTCCCGTGACGCCCCCGCCCGTGTCCGTGGCTGTTAGGTTCATCCTGCGTCCGTCTTGCAGTTGAAGTTTTACGCCATTCATGCCCGTGAAGTAGACTGGCGCAATTCGGCCCCGGACTTTTTTTTGTCCACCGATGGTGGCGTTAGGGTCACCCTGATTTGGTGTTCGGATCACGTTCTGGTAAACGTCTAGCTGGTAATTTACCTCATAATGCTCTGTTGGTTCAGCGAGACCTCCAAGGGTCAGAACGCCCTTGCCTTTGATGTTGGCTTCGATGATTTTTTCCATCGTCGTTCCACCCCTGGGTTAACGCCGCTGACGTCGCACTGGCCCTGATCTACCCTTCGGCAAACCTTTGCCTGTGAACTCTGGCTGATTCCGTAACTCAACATCCCGCCGCAACAAGTCGAAGAAATCGGATTCGTCCTTCTGGCTATCGTCGACCAAAAACCGATTGTACGCCGATTCGATGAACTCCCCGGAACGAGGATGCTTGAGCTTCAATATTTCGATTCGTCCAGCGAGAGCCATTACAAAACCTCTAAAAAAAGGATACCACGCTTTCGCCTTTCGTTCACCCGTCTGGTAAACTGATCCGGTGCCACTTTGCACCGCAACGCTCCACGGCAAAGACGGAATCCACACCTGTGAAGTCATAGCGACCAGCCTGTTCGACGCAGCCGCAAAAACGATGCGTGACCATTACATGTGCTGGTGGTGGAACAACGAAGCGCCGATCACGATTCAGTACGGTGAGAAAACCTGGACCGTGAGTCAGAGCCGTGTTAGTGAGTGGAAGAAAGCAAAATGGAAGAATCCGCCGTACTAGTCAGGCCGGTGAGAACGCTGGACCGTCGCCCCAAGTTCGGATTCGGGAATGGATCAATGACAAATTGAACCATGCCGGAACATTCACGAAGCGTTTTGTTTGTGAGAGACTGAGGGTTCACGCAATATGGCGCAAAGTCTATGGACCCTTGTTTCCGGTTCCCTTGTAACGGGCGGGTATTTCGGTTTTAGATGGTTCCTTCAGGCAACGGACGTGGTCGTCCGGTACCGATGGGATTTCAACGGTACGCCGCTTCACCCTAGAGAGTTTCGCCCGAACCTCGATATACGCAATCACTCCAAATCACACACATACCTTTTAGCCAGCATCGAATATCGCCTGAACGGAGTAGCGGCACCACCGCTAGACATTGACAATCGCTCTCTATGGGGAAAGGAACTCAAGCCCGGAACTATCCAACATTTTGCCGACGTAGCGCCGGTAAAAAGAATTATTTCTTTCAATCAAGCGTTCAACGTCGAGGTCTTGGTTCGTACACAAAGCGGCAAAGACTTTTGGCTCAAAGGGCAAGGACCAAAACAATCGTATCAGCGAATTCAGCGGGTGGCGTATAGGCTGCGTGACGTGCTGGACAAATCGGCAATTCCATTAGGCTGAAACGCAAACCAACGGGTTTATCCAAGTTCCACGCCCCGCCCGCAACTCTGACAGACGTACGCCGTCACAGCCGAGAGGCCAGGAAACAGGTTGACGTTTCGGCAGTGTGGACAAAGCGCAGTCGCCAGGGAAAGCCCAATCTCCATTTCATCCAGGGTCTTCTGAAGTTCAGTAGCCGGAACCAGCCGCACGACAGCGGAACATTCGTTGCAAACGATGCTGGCCCGTTCGCCGACGACGATTCCGACCAGACACCCGCAACAATCAGGGGAACCAAAATCGGAATGCGGAATGATCGTGTTCACCCGGTTCATTGCCCCAGGCCGTTGCACGTTTGAAGCCAGCAACATCCTCCGCCCCTAACAGTTGTGGGTGTCCATATGAAGCTCAAGCCCGAGCCGTGCCGCTTCTGACTTTGTTCGGAGTCTCTCGGTCGCCAGACGAATCCGGTCATAATCTGCCCTGTTCAGCGTGCCAATCTTTGCCCACAAGACGGTCACGGAGTCCATATAAGCTTCCGTCGCAGAGTGGTAACTTTTCAGCAGTTCAACTTTTTTCGGGCAGGGCATCTCAGGCTGAAGATTTTAGCAGAAACGAAGGTCACGTCTGTTGCACTTCGTTACTAAACCGATGCACCCCGCCCACAGTGCTGACAGACGAACGCCGACATCCTTGCTGAAGCCAGGAGTAGATTCACTAATCGGCAGTGCGGGCACACGGCTGCTCTCGTTTTGCCAACGGAAACGCAATACAAGTGCCGTCCGCAGCCACGATGAACAATTCAATTTTGTCGTCCGAATCGTGAGCCGACACGAACACGAAGCGCTTGCCAACGCATCGTTTTGCGAACGCCGGGTCGTCATGAACGGTAAGCGTGCTCTTGATATCGCCGAGACAATGGGATTCTTGCCCGACCATCATCGACAGGGTGACTCTCGTGGCAACATCCGAGCCATCGTCGTGTCTAAGCACACCGCTGCAAACCGTGTCCAGAGTCGGCATGACAGTAGCTTATCACGGGATGGCGAACGAAAGGCGAATATGTTATTCTCTCCGAGTATGGCCAGCCGCCGCCCATCGGAGGAAATCGACCGACCGCTCACGGAGGCGCAGTTGGCGAATTTGCGGCGACGGCTGGCAATGCTTCATTCGTCGAGCGTGGCCGATGCCTATCGGCGGGCACACGAAGCCAGTCGCATGGATGACGGCGACCGGTTGCCACGGGCATCAGCGGTGCAGGAGTTGGTAGCGGCCTGGAAGGTGTTGTGGAAGTGGAGGAAACGATAATATGAGGCATGACCGTGGAGATTCCCGACGAATACTTGCCGCTCATTATCAGAGCACTGGACAACCAGTACACCGCCAGTCAGGTACTCAACCGGCAGGATGACCGATACCGGGACATGGCAAAGCTCCTTAGGGACGCAGTGGAGCGAAAGGGTCCTGGGAGTGAGAAGAGCACGGTTAAGTCAAGGCGAGGAAGGCAAACAGCATGAGTATCGTTGCGGGCCTGACGGCGACTAAGGCAGCGCTGGATGTTGCGAAGTTGACGATGGACAAGCTCAACTTTGCAAGCATTGGGGTTGACGCCGTGGAGGAATGGGTGGCGGCGTGAAAAGCCCACCGTGCGGCGGATCAGCGGATGTCCCAGTGGCATCCAGGTCGCTCAGGACGGCCCAGCCGTCGTCCGATTGAACTCACGCCTCCATCACGAGCGGTCGCTCACACCGCCCATTCTAAGCCTTGCGCTGGGAGCCACCGGCGACTTGCGATCACCGCTTCTTCTTCCATTGAACCTTTCGATAGAATTGAAAAATGGATTTTGGTTGCGTATGCACTATCAGAGGCGTCGGCGGCGACATCAATGAGCTTGAGAACTCCGTGCAGAGGATTCTCGGCAGCGCCACTCCCTCGTGGATGGTGAATATTGTCGGACGCCAGGACAAGCCAGAGTGGGCAATTGATGCTGGTCCGATTGGAGGACCAAAATTTCATACTGATCTTGGAGCCACTGAGCGGAACTCGGAAACCGTCGAAAGAATATTGAAGGGTTTCTTGCTGACGTTCAAATCTGCAAATCCGTAGCCCGTGCCGGGAACCCTCGACGACAGCCCTCACCGTTTCTTCGGCTTATGCGCCTTCGGAGCGGAGAAGCCTTTACACTTCGGATGGCTTGCACAACCCGGCGAATGTTCACGTGGGGCGCAACCGCATCGTCCACATTTGTCGGCGGCGTTAGAATCTTCTTCCATTACTTGATGGTCGCAGGTTTCAGTTCATCTGGGTCGGACAAGCTCGGTTTCGCCGAAACGAGAATAACTGGACCTGATAGACAAACCCCCAGTGCTGTCGCCAGCTTCCGGTGGATTTACGGCAACCGGCCCGCCAAAACGTTCCCCCAGAGTCCGTCCAGAGCCGCTCAGGGCAATCCCGATAGTTCCGGTGGACTATTGGCCGAACACCGTGAAATGCACTTCGATCTTCGCCCGGACGTTGACCGGAACACCGTTTCTCTTGCCGGGAAGGAAGAGCCACTTCTTAACGGCCTCGATAGCCTTTTCGTCAAGACCCATAAGCAGACTCCTGACAACTACAATTTGCTCTGCTTTGCCATCCATGTTCACTATGATGGAAAGGATAACCGACCCGCCGTAGTTTGCTCTGAGAGCCTCTTCGGGATATTCTGGATCGACCTTGCTCAATACCGAAGGGGCGGTCGTGCCGTCTCCGACGCTATAGACGTAATCCCACAGGTGCATCGCTGGATAAACTCGTCGACCAAACACGAGGCCGACACGCTTTGCCAGGACCTGCACACGGACAGCCCGAGCGACATTCGTCAGGGACGTTTGCACCGGTACCCCAGGCGTTGAATCGTCTAATTGCCGCACCACCACAACATCCGCCGCCCACCGAGCATACATTTGCCTTGCGGTTGCCCTGGCGATCTTGAACACCATCTTCTCGCCAGAAATAGCCGCAATTAGCTCTTCCAGGTCGGCATCGTATGACACAAACTCTGCGTTCATACTGGCGTCGGTATGGTACTCACTGTGAAGCTCTACCAGGACGACCCGCATCGAACGCACGCTCTGCTCTTGATTGCCAGCCCATGTCTGTTTGCGTTGGTTGTATTCGGCTATGGTCTCAAACTGATCTTTTGGGGACAGCGCAGTCGTGGCAGCTAGGGTTTGAGCGATTTTCTCTTCCAGTTCTTCAACTCGTTGCGACGCTTGATCAACCGTGAGCGGCGAGAGCGTTTGCGCCCACACGTGAACTACGAAATGTGAAAATAGAAGCAAACATACGCAGGTTCGTAAGAAAGTAGCTTTAAACCGCATGGCTAACCGCTACGCATACCTTCTCGATGAGACCAAACCCAATATCAAGGGAAGGTGCGAGAAAAACTAGGCCAATAAGTTCATTCAGCGCCACCGCCGCCAAGCCACTCACACCGACGCCGCCCAAAAGACCCGTGCATAGCCGCAGCCAATTAGTGCTCTGACGACCCCCACATTGCTGGCTTGTCACGTCTAAAATCATCGGAAAGAGCAACATCATGGAGGCTAGACGGTTTGCCGTAATCAACGACCAAAGCACAAATCCGACCGCTGCACCGATTCCTAATCCCATACATCGGGCGCAAACGGGGCTTGTCCACCCACGGATAACGATGCATCTGCTGGGAATTCGATGACACGTCGTACTCAACAACCTTATCCACGTAAGCGCTGTTCGCATAAGGCTTGAACCTGCTCGTACTGTGACTCCTCGAAATAGAATTTTTGGCCGTTCACTCGAATCATGTACTTGAGCCACAGGTTTCCTAAACATAGATCCGATCCGTCGATAACTATACTCTCGTTGAGAGCAACCTCAAGAACATGATGCTGATCGGGGCTACGCAACACATCTTGTAGCCTGTCTTTCATAAGTCTGCACCTGGATGTTCCGTTTTGGCGATCTAGCACCACTCCAAGTCCACCAATAAGTACCGATGCGATCACATACACGAACAATCCGAGAATGAAGCCTACAAGCCCCCACCGTCCTTTATAACATCGAACGACGATCAGTCTGTCCTTCGTGCGGTACAGATTCCAGTAATCTAACGACACCCATAATAGACATGTATTAGTACTTTTCAGTGCCTCAATCACGCAGGGCACAGATGACGTATCGTGAACAGCAAGGATCGAGTTGCAGTGTTTGCACTTGATCGCACCAGTCAGAATCTCTTCCTTGCAGAATGGGCACACAGTTATGACATTGGCCACGGGCGAACCGCAGTGTTCACAAAAAGGGGCAGTACCAGAAGCCCGTTGAATTCCACACTTTGTACAGAACATAAATGGTGTCAATCGCAATCGTTCAGCAACATCGGTACTTCGACCCTCAGTTTTTGACGTTCATCGTGTCCGAGTCAACCGCCTTCTTGCCGGATACGCCTTCGAGACCGGCAAGAACGCCCCGGTATTCATTCTTGTCGCACTGTATGGCGAAGCCGCCTTTCTTGCCGCCGTCGTTCCACGTGAGACCAACAAAGTGCTTCTTCGATTTCACTGCCAGTAACAGTAACCCGATGCCGAACGACACCATGGCCACACCGATGGCCGCACCGACTCGACGATGAACGTCCTGCCCGTAACTAACTTCCGTAATCGAGGCGACAGGAATTGTCTGGGCCAGCGTCTTGCCGTTCATGAGTCGGATTTCAGTTGCGTCGATGTAGAGCTTCAGGTCTGTCCCGGCTTTGACGTCCTGCACTGATCCGCCGTCATAGGCGACTTTGTATCCAGTGTCCGTGGAGGCAAAAACCGCCATCGGCACGAGAATACAAAGCGTGACTGCGAGTATCTTTTTCATGTTGTTTGGTTTTGTCTTTCGAAATGTCGCTACCGTCCTTATCGGCTGAACCGGCGAAGTTTCCGGTGTCTGTTCGGGATGGTGTGTTTCGTTTTCCACGGAATCGTGGACTCCGGTTCCAGCGTGCAGGAATTCTGCCCTGGCCCACAGCAGCGCCCAGGCCGCTCAGGGCGACTCGGCATCAGTTCGGTGGACAGGGCCAAGCGGACCAAAGTGGCATTGCACAGCGCCGGTTACGGCGGGGTGCTAAACGCTTCGCTGTTTCGTGTTTACGTTCTCGTGAACTTCGCTGTTGTTATGGAGGATGGAATTACCTCCCCGGCAAGGTCCTTCATTTACCGTAATGGAAAATAACTTTCGACACTCTCGGGTTTCATTCCATTTGCAGCCGATAAGTGTCTTTGGACTCTGATAAAGGAAATGGCAACAACCCACATGTCAACCTCGCAGGAACAGAAGGCGCAAATTTTAGATCTCATCGGACAGGGATTATCATCTTCAGAGATCGCCAGGCAGGTCGGCGTCGGGATGATGGTGGTTGCAGGGCATAAAGCTGCCCTCACCAAAGCGGGCGAAACACCTGTAGCCGTGATTATAGATGCAGTCGAAACGACGTTCGGGTTGGAACGTGATCTTCAGCGGGCACTCCGAAAAAACATTGAGCAGCTTGAGAGCGGGTTGAAAATCACAGACGGCGGGAAAGAGCAGAAGGTCGCATCGGGATTCATCGACATCACCGCCGAAGACGAACAGGGAAACGTCGTCGTCATCGAACTCAAGGCTGGCACCGCCGACCGGGAGACAATCGGCCAGATTCTGGGCTACATGGGTGATTTGAGCCAGAAAGAAACGCCCATCCGGGGAATCATTGTAGCTGGTGATTTTGCGGTCGCCGCCGTTTCAGCGCTGGGTGCCCTAACAAATCTTCATCTGAAACAATACAACTTTAAGTTCTCGTTCGAGTCGGTGCGCCAATAGATTCGTGGTCTGAGGAGTACCGTACCGGCTTTGATGAATCGGAGCGACTATGAACACTGAGTGGCGACCCATCGAATTTAAAGACGTCCCTTCACGGGCGGCGTTTAAAGAACTAACGTTGAACCTGCTCCGCAACGGCATGTCCAATTCCGACGCAATGAGACATGAAATAAGCAGACAGCAGAAGCTCATTCAGAGGACGGCAACGTGATCGAGAAGATTCGGGATAAAGAGTATCGTCTGGTTCGGTCGTCAATCGCACAAACACCACTTTTATACCACCTGTGACCACTGTGAAGAGTCTTTTCCTGAAGAGTCAAAGTAGTTGAGTCGATTATCGATGGGGCGTTTCAGGGCCACCGTGTTTCGACTGAAGCGTAGGGCAGTTGGCTATCTGCCAACGGGGAATCAGCGTGAACGAAGATCAGTCACGAGGCGATAGAGAAGGCGGATTTGATTCGATGGTCGAAGCGAAGAACGCCTGTCCCATGATTGTTCGCCCTTACTGCGGAGTCCGGTATGGTATCGACATGCCCTTCGGTCTTTCGATCCTGGTTCTCGGCGAATCGGCTTACGATTGCGATTGTGGCACAGATGGATCTCTGGTAGACAACTTGTCGGAATTGATTATAGGTCACGTGTTCAACAACGAGCGTGCGCCGAGCATCAATAAGGCTGCTTCCGTATTCTATGGCGGGCGGCAGAATGCCGAACAGCGTCAGGACTTCTGGCGCACAGCAGCGTTCACTAATTACGTACAGCATAATGTTGGGGCCGTCCCGAGAGAGCGTCCGACGAATGACCAATGGGAGTACGCTCACGCTGCGTTCCAGCAGACTCTTGATGAAGTAAAGCCGCAGTTTGTCTTGGTGCTCGGAAAAGAACTGTGGAGCAGAGAATTCCAGCGAGATGAATGTGCGACCCAAATAATGTCCATCGGTGCCAAGACAAAGCCGTTCTGCCTTCGTCGCCATCGTAGTGGCTCGTCGTTCATCTTTGGGATCAATCATCCATCATCCCCAGGCTGGGCGTATGCCAAATGGTCTCCGTGGGTGACTGTCGCATTGGACGAGGCTCGGTGCTTGCACGATAGGCAGGGTTAGATCCCATCCCCGGCGTCGGCCTTCGGCAGAGCAAGACTGCGATCAACGCTTCGTCGATTTTTGAACCTTGGAGCCGACAAGACTTTGCCTTTCGGGTGGATGGCGCAAACCGGTCAGGGTCACGTCGAGTGCATCCGTGTTAACAAACGGCGATCAAAGTGCTGGCTGGATTTTGTGAGAAATCCCTCAAATCGATTCGAAATGGGAGCCACCATGAGTTTCGCCGAAGGAAAGAGGCTTAATTCGCTATATTTTCGCATTCATTTGTGGGTATTTTCTGGGCCGTACAAGAGAAAGGATCGGCTGTGGTTCTTTTGGATCATCGATGCCCGATCTCGGAGGCAGAACCCTATGGCGACATGCTGACGTGTCCTCATGGGCACTATGAAGTCTGGGAGCGATGGCGAAAGACTTCGAGCAAGGGCCATCCCGGTATACACTCACTCATCGCTATAGATGAATATGAGGAATGGCCCCGTGGTCGTATCGTGTATTCTTCACCGCACGACCAAGTCGTGCTCTATGCCGACGCACAAATACTTAGTCGGCCTGATCTGCTGACGGTCATTTATGAACGATTTGGGCTGACGGTAGATCAAACGCAATTGACGCCAGACAGTCACTATGTCAGTACGAGACGGCTGAAGGGATAAACGAATGAACAACAACACTTGGGGAAAGCAACTCGCCGAGAGTTACAAACGCAAGACTCTTGGTAAATCCCGCAACATACGTCTTCCGGCTCAAGATCGGATTGAGTTTGACGGGGAGAAGGGCTGCGTGAAGGTCACCATGAAATCGAAGGCGATCCTGGCGAACTTGCAGACTAACGCCGCCGCCTTTGAGGCGTGGAGTCTGGCGCTCAGGGTCTGGTGCGACGTGGAAAATATCGAGTTGCGCTGGGAAAGACCCGACGAAAACGCCAGCAAAGAAGCAATGTTCCATTACCAGCGGTTCCTGTATCGGGTGGAACGGTTTCGCAGCCTATTTCCTGAGTGGTTCCACCTGGATTCGGAGCGACACGGGGACGGAAAGGCTCTGGGAAAAGGACCCTTCTATCTGAACACTCCTGGTGTTCGTCGCAGCGATGGAATTCACGGCGCTGACGAACCACTGGCGCACTGCGATGCGGAGTTTAAGCGGGAAGCCGATCTGGAGGCGTACCTTTGGAAATACAAACCATTCCATGAGCGCTTTCGTCTTGAGGCGGTTTATCGACAATTGCCTGTAGGACTCTTCGATGGGCCAACTATGACACAGAACAATCGCATCTTCACGGGTGGGAAAAGCGCTATCGACCTCGTCGGGATCGGCGACGGAGCACTTTGGCTGTTTGAACTCAAAGCCGAGAAAAACATTCCAGCCGGAATACTTTCGGAGCTTATTTTTTATACTAGCGTCATGCGTGATGCTATTCCTGGACCTTCGGGAAAGCAGGGGCCGTTTCAATTCAAATCCAGCAAACCCAGCGACGAGTTGGTGTCTGCTGTCATAGGCTGTAAGCGCATCGAGGCCGTGTTATTGGGGCCGCAATTCCATCCCCTGATCGGGGATAAGCGGGTCATTAGCACTTTGAATGAGGCGGCTGCACGGCAGTGGAATATATCGAAGGAACAGGTTCCCGTCACCTTTAGCGCAGTCCAAGTAGTCTGTTCTACGGCTAAGGGCTATCAGTTCGAACCAGGGCTGGATTCTGTTCAGTGACCGGCGTCCAGCTTACCGTTCACCGAGCCACTCACGAGATCGGCGGAAACTGCATCGAACTCAGCACTTCCGATGGCCACAGGATCATCCTCGACGTCGGTCGCCCACTCGACGCACCAAAGGACGCACGCAATCTACTGCCGAGATCACTCGACCTGAAAGCCGCTGTGGACGGCGTCCTGATTACTCATCCGCATCAGGACCACTATGGGCTATTGGAGGACGTAGCGGTCGGATGGCCGATCTACTCCGGTGCTGCCACCGAGCGGCTCATCAGGCTGAGTACTGCCATTTTCGGGGGAGAGTTGCCGCATATTTTCCATCCATGGAAAAGCGGGGTCACACTCAACATTGGGCCGTTTACGATAACGCCCATTCTGATCGATCACTCGGCCTTCGACGCATACATGCTGCTAATCGATGTACAAGGCAAGCGTATCCTGTATTCCGGCGATTTCAGAATTCATGGCCGCAAGTCCACGCTGACCCGGAAACTGATGGCTACGCCGCCCAAAAAGATTGACGTGTTGCTGATGGAGGGAACCAATCTCGGCAGCGACAAGTCCTGCGTCACCGAGAGCGATATTGAGAACAAGTTCGTCGATCTCTTCCGATCTACTGCCGGTCGTGTTTTTGTTGCCTGGTCTGCGCAGAACGTCGACCGCACTGTCACTCTCTATCGAGCCTGTCTGAAATCAGGAAGAACATTGGTCGTCGATCTCTACACTGCTGAAGTTATGGAGGCTCTCGGAGAATTCGGAAAGCTGCCAAGACCCGGCTGGAACAACCTGAAGGTCGTTATCACCAGCGCCTTTGCCCGAATGTATCGACGGATCGGTCGGGAATCCTTTGTCGAGCGCATGGTGCCGCACGGTATAGCCGCCACCAAACTTGCGCAAACACCGGAAAAATGGGTGGTGATGGTACGCCCTTCGCTGATGCGTGACTACGCTCGGAACGGTGTAGTGCCGAACCAGCACGACGTGTGGTGCTGGTCGATGTGGCGAGGCTATCTGGACAACGACGACGGGACGCTGGTTCGTAAGTGGTTCGAAGAAGGAGGAAGTCACGCTGCCCACATTCACACGAGCGGCCATGCTTCCCCGGTTGATTTGCGATCATTCGCCAAAGCGATGAATGCTGAAACATTGGTGCCGATTCACGGTCTCGCTTGGGACGGCGACACGACCGGTTTCTCCTCCATCCGGCGATTAGCCGATGGAGAGCCGATGGCAGTTTAGTTGTAAGACAGTACCGCTGAAAAGGCAATAGCGCACGCTACCGCCCCGCTCAAGTCACTCTGCCCTATACTCGGTTTAGATCACAAATGATTTTCGTAATTTCCGATACACTCGAAAAAGCAGAAAAGATTTTGCCTGAGACTTTCGTCGGATTAAATATCTGGGAACGAACGCACATTGAGGAATGGGTACGCCTCAACCCCGACATCCTGGGCGAAGATCTGCTTATTTTGACCGTCGAGTTTGATCGCTTTACCCAAAGCACTGACAGGCTGGATATCCTCGCACTGGACGTGGCTGGAAACCTTGTCATCATTGAATTGAAAAGAGACTCCGTTTCCGGATACGCAGATCTCCAGGCCATCCGATACGCCGCCATGATTTCGTCGATGACCATCGGGAAGCTTGTTCCATATTATGTGGCCTACCGAAAGAAGCACTATAACGAGACGGTCGCCGAAGGCGATGCACGGGACCAAATAATCGACTTCGTGGAATCAGAGGGCTTCGTAGAGTTTTCAACCAAACCTCGAATCATACTGTGCTCTGAAGGGTTCTCCCAGGAGATCACGACGACGGTCTTGTGGCTCAGATCGTTCCAAATAGACATCAGTTGCGTAAAGATGACGCCCTACCGAGTGGCTGGAAAGATCATTATCGTTCCGAAGGTGATGATCCCGCTCGAAGAGGCCAAGCAGTATCTGATCGATATAAAGGTCAAGGAAGAGGAGCGAGAACAATCTGGCGGGGGGACCTCTCGGGCCAGAAACACCATGAACGTCCTCCTCGAAAATGGGCTAGTAAAGGCCGGTGACACCGTATACCTGAAGAACGCTTTGCCAGCCTACATTGTTTATGGCGATGGAGATCTCATCTTTCAGGCCACGATCACGGGTAAGGTCGGGCAGAGTGCCATCCGATGGGCTAAAGATGGGAAGGAATACTCACTTACGGCGCTGGCTAAAATAATATTCAGGGATCTTCACCCCGAGAATCGGGTCACCCAGGCGTTGAATGGTGCCCTATTTTGGGCAACCGCAGACGGTCGTTCGCTTGCGCAGGTCGCAGAGGACTTTGTGAAGGCGTCCAGCCTCACGTAGGTATAGTTTCCTCATCGGGGCGTTCCGACTGAACTGTCGGCCCGACAGTCGAGACCGCAACGGGTTTGGATCACCACGTTCCCATCCTCAGCGCCCGTTTCAGCGTTGTGCTGGTCCTTCCAGCCTTCATTCCTTCTGTCTGTTCTTTACGCCGGGTGGACGCCCACGTTTGCGAGGCGGGGCTTCTTGCGTGGCGGCAACCATCCACTTTGGCGGTCGCCCACGTCTTTTCTGTCCGACCGTCAATCGCTCAAGGCTCAAGATTGCCTCCGTGATTTGATGGTGCTCCTGACGGAGTTCTGCCAGAATGTTGCCGACATCCATTGTGGCAGGATAGCGCAAATTCACGCCTCCATTGTGAACGGATTCTCAACAGCATCCTCCACCGGAAGAAATCAGTGGATGCCGGTGAAGACCCGGCTGGTGACGGACACGTCGCCGACATGCCGCCAGTAGGTGCAGGGCGCTCACAGTGCTGTCGACAGCTTCCCGTGGGACTCGTGGGCATCCCGTCAACGGCAGCGCTCTCAGATCGTCCCTGATTCATTCCATGTCCTTTTCCGCCGACAGACTGCCGTTGGTTTTTTTGTCGAATTCGTAGAGTATCCGGTCCACGGTCTCGAAGCGCAGCCCCTTCGCATCGCAGAGGCTACGGAGTTCGTCAATGTAGGCGAAGTAGACCTCGATCTTCTTCTTCGGTGAAGTCGCCGGATACATTTTGTAATCCCGGCCATAGATCGCCCGAAACGCATGACGGTCGATGATCTGGAACACTGACGGGTTGCGAAACCGGAGAAACGTTGACGCCATCGCAAGATCGACGCCATGCGCATCGAGAAGCTCTTCGAGCACCGACCGGGCTTTTCCGTGCTCCCCCCGCCTTCAGCGTTGCCAATGCGTCGATACTGCGAAGCTGATCGGCGTCCAGAGACACGTACCGATTCACCTTCCACAGCACGATCTCGTTCACGAGTTCCGGCGTGATCTTCACGCCTTCGAGATCATCCAACTTCGGGGTGAGGTTCGGCTGGTATTTGTACCCGTTCAAAAACTCGGAGAGATCGCCGTTGAATTCACTGGCCTTGATTGGTTCTGCCATAATTACACCGTTCAGTGCATTTGCGTTTCCTTCTGAGCGGCAATCGACACTTTTGTAGCGCCACATTCGAAGCATTGAGTTTCAGTGCGCAGGTAGTTCGGCTTGCGACCGAGAGCCAAAGTGATTTGCTGTGCCTGTTGACGCCGTGGAAGATTCAAACGGTGGGTTATGCAGTCGTCGCAAAATGCCTTCGGGCGATTTGCCTCGATGAATTTCGCCGCTCTGTCGTAATTGGTAATCTTTCGACTGGCTGGCCCGGTGCTCTTCTGGGTGTGTCCCATCAGTTCTTCAACGAAGCGCCGTCGAAGGTGATTGTCGCTAATCTCGGAGAACTCCTGGCGTATCGTTTTGATCCTGTCATGGTCCGAGATGTCGTATACAGCCGACAAGACGGCATGTCTGCTTTTGTCGTCCGCTATTAGTTCGACCACACGTCCAAGGATGGAGCGCACCACATGTTCCCATTCCTGCTGGTTGTCCCTGAGCCATTTCCGCTCGTCCGCACTGACCACGTTTCCATGAACGATAGTCGAACGTACGTCGTATAGCCGTTTCAACAACGTTGCACATTCTTGGCGACGCTTGTCATCAGTGTGAATCAATCGGGCACCCCGGTGCATGAGCCGTTTGCGGATGAAGCCCTTTACCGGAACAAGAGCCGCTTCAAGGGCCGTCATGTAGTCGGCAATGCGATCCAAGATCCCGATCCCCGGATTAAATTCCCGGCTCCCACCCCGCAAAAAGGCTTTCTTCGCTCTCAGGAACCAGGTCGATTGCCATGACGGACTGGAGCGCATTTCATTGGCAAATTGCAGCCAATTGTCCTTCTCCGTTTCGTTGAGTCTGGTCTGGTCCGCATAGCTATTCAGATCGTTGACAATATCGTATTGGGACATGCGGACGGTTTGTCCGTTCGGCTTTGTGATAGCGATCTTGACGAAGGCTAAATCTCCACCACTATAAAGGCGAAGTAGGAACAGCAAATCTTCAAGGTCATCAGGAATACCACCGACGCCAGCAAGCGAACCGGAATTGGCCCCTGGAAGTGTCGGGTAACGCTTTTCGAGAACCCAGTCGCCCTGATAGACGTTATCAGAGGCCATGAGCGTTCTGGCGTCTTCAAAATCTCGGGAGCCGATTTCTCGAACCGAAAACTCACCGAAATCCACGGTAGTCGTCGGGCTGAAGTCGCCCAAGTGTTCAGGTCTGCGTTTCGTCAACAGCCTGACGTTTCGAACAAGAACGGAGGCAGCGTAAGGTTTCGTGGGGTCAATGAACGAACCCGTTACGTTGCCGTGTTGATCCATGAACGTTATGGCGATCATGCGCCCGTCGCTCAACTGAAGCGAAAGGCCATTTGTCCCAGCAAATGGTACCGGCGTCCTCCCACTCCTTGGCATCAAGGCACCCGAGCAGTCAATCCCGTTCGGAGATAGCCTTATTGAGCACAACACGTGGATATACTCGCCATCAGATGCGATCAATATTGCATCCCGGTTAATCGAATCGCCGTCATGGATAGACATTACTTCACCACTCGGCTCACGACGACCGCCGACCAGTACACGAGCGCAACCAGCGCACCGGCAACGAGACCGATACTCGACAGCGGATGCTTCTCAATGTCGAGGCGATTGAACCACCCGAGATATTTGTCGAATCGACGGGCGGCTTTGAGAAGGAAGCCGGAACCGGCATAGAGCCAAAGCCAGATTGAGGTAAAAAATGCCGGTATAAACCACCATAACAAGCTTTGCCTGACATTAACGTCCGAGGTTTTGTAAGTTGCAAACATCGCAAGCATCTGAACCCAATTCAACCCAGCTAGATCCCGCAACATGGTGGTAACTACGTCTCTTACCCCACCGGGCTGGCTCAGATTAGGAGCCATGTGCGCAAAATCCATGAACATTGCGTAGGTGGTGAGTGTCGCCATCCCCGCTATTACACAGGTAATGCCTAAATCAAGCAACAGGATTGCGATATTCACTAGAGCCGAGTCTCGTTTAACCATCTCGTTCAGCATGACTCGACTTTCCAAAAGCGACACATAATCAGGTAGTACATTTGCGAATATAGCAATGATCGCCCATGAGAAGACACCTAGCACCTCGAAGTGTCGCAAGTTGAAACTACTCACACAAAATGCAATAAATGCCACGCCGTAAGATGCGATGCACGACCGCCTAAAGCATTTCCACGATAAGTGCTTTGTTCCAAAAACCGAGTCGAACACCCTAGCGAATGTTTGCGGCCACGGCACATGGTCTGCCGTTCTCACCCCTCGCAACCAATCTGCAATCTCGATCTTCGTGCCTTCTGCTAGATGGTCCTCTACAAACTTAAAGAATTTCTCGATCACGTACAGCAAGCCGATTCCGACTGTCAACTGCGCAAGCACCAGAACGGCCCGTGGACCAAGGATGTGATTTAGCGTATCTGTGAGAGTCTGATCCATATCGCAGCGTCGGCCATTACCGTTTGGATTTGGATGACGGTGGGCGGCAGACGCAAACAAAGGCACGCCCGGTAAGGCTGATGGAATATTGCGTCTGGTCATCCTCTCGAACACTACGGCGAAGTAATCTTGCTGCTTCCAGGCTGTCCCGGCTAGTGGCGAATTGCTGGAGGAACGTGTGAGATCGCTCCAGTTGCTCGTGGGGGTCGAAGCCATCTTTTGGCCCAAATCCCAACCGTACGTAAGCCTCGATTAACGAGATCTGATTCAGTGGGGCCGGGTCGTCAGCAGTATCGTAAATCCAGTTGAGCAATCCTGCTTCATCCGGCGACATGTGTTTGAGCATCGCAATGAAACCCGGCCTCACTTTATCAGCGTTTGCCGGTGATGACGCATTCGCCAGCAGAGCCGCCCACATGTCATGAAGGGTTTCGTCTTCTTCCATCGAAGCGCCTTCGAGCAGCGGGAACAGAATCTTCGGTGGAACGGCTTGCGCCGTGAATCCGGCTTCCTGCGCCATCTTCTCGGCTTTCTCGATGCACTTCAACTGACGTCCATATCGGTAAAGACGAATCTGATCTCTCCACATCTCAGCCACTTCGTCGGCGGCAGGACCCAGTATCCGTTTCACGACGGCAGTGAACGGGATGGCAGCGCCCACGGCGGTCAATCCTGTGGCGATTTCGGGGGCGGCTTTGATGATTTCGGCGGGGTCCATGGAACACCTCGAACTCCGGTCTGGAATCTTCGTTATTGTCACATGAACAGATCGTCACCAGCACCTCACCGCCCCGCCCAGTCGATCCGGAGCCGTTCGCTGGACGAGCGGGCACACCGTTCACTTCAAGAGAGGCCTATACAAATCCGATTGCACAACCTCGACACTCAGGCCCTAGAGTACTACTTCCTCCCGCACGATCTCCGCTACCCCAAATCATTTGTTTGCTCATCAGATGATCCTCATTCCCCTTGCGCCTACGACTGTACCGCCCGTCGAGAATCCACACGTCACATCGTTCCAGTGAATGCGCTGTTGAGTACTGATCGGACTAAAGACTCCAGTTCGTGCTCAATAATTCTGTTTCCACGGTTTAGAAGTTGCGAAGTGGCGTGGACCTGCTGAACCTCTCGAACGATCCGATATTGCTCATCCAGACTTCGTGGAAACATCACGGGCGTCGCCCCGAGAATCGCCTGTGAGATGTTTACCTGTGCATCAGCCAGCCCCGTCTTCCGCTGTACGAAATATTCTTGTGAGTATGGAGAACAAAGGGCATACGCTAGAAATTCAGGGCAAATCTGATTCGTATCTGGTCGCAATCGAATCAGCTTGTCGGAAATCATGAGGAAGGGATAGTCCGCTGCAACCATCGCAACAACGCCCACTCGCTTTCTTGGACCTGCCCGAGTGACTAGAACATCGCCAGCTTTGACGCCAAGTTCTTGTCGAGGCGCAAAGCCGGGAGGCAGCGTCTTGTTCTCTAGTGGCTGAAAAACTCCCCATTGAACAGAGGTTGTCCGAAGGACACCCCATTCATCAAATCCAGCAGGTTTCGTCACGCATTGAGGACTCCATCCGGCATCCATCGAAAGCACAGCGTCTTGAACTCGGCACCTTTGCCAACCTGTATGCTCCTGATCGAAGGCTGAAGCCAGTACCGAAGGGAACAATTTTCCGGTCGCATCGTCGGCTTGTCTCTTTAATGCCTCTGCATCTCTTACTTGCTCCATCAGGCATTCGATACGGCCAACAATCCGCCGTTGTTCTTCAACGGCTGGCAGTGGCAGCACAATGCTTAGGAACTCTTCAGGCCGAATACGGTTCTTGCCGCTCGTACCTCTCGACCTCTCGTCACACTGTTCCCAAAACGGCTTCGTCTTGGTGAGCCAATGGAGCCATCGTGAATCTACCCTGTCGGAAAGAGGCGCAAAAGTGGGAAACTCCCCGGAGACGTAACAATTATCTAGTGAATCTGGCACAACAGCAACGCTACCGTTTCGTGCCCAAATCTTGTTAACAACCAAATCGCCAGCCCGTACACGATTTAGCTTTGAGTATTTCGTCCCGGAGCCATCCATAGACTCACGTTCATACGCTCCCTCGCCCCACAGCCGCACGCCAAGTTGCCGATAGCGAACTCCCGTCATCGGCGCTTCCCACCGTTCGGCGGGTTTAACGATTTCGTCCAATGGAACAATTGGCCAAGCCGTCATACTGCGACTCCCAAGGAGCTTTTTATCTCGGAAAGAAGGGCAAGAATCTTCTGCTCCTTGGCGATGATGTCGTCCACCAGTTGCGCTGGCGGTAGATGCTCAAAATCGAGCTTCCCATTGGGATTTTTCACATCAAGATTGACGGAGACGAGTCGCTTCTCATCGTCGTATTTGACTACCTGCTCCACAGGCACCTTCCATGCCCGGTCATTTTCGATTCGGTTCTTCCACCATGTGATGCAATCAGCGAACTCTTCGAACTGCACTGGCTGAGTTTTGGTGTAGTTCTTCCGGCCTTCTGGCAACCCCTGTTCGTAGTACCAAATGTCCTTAGTGTGGCCGCTGCGGTCGAAAAACAGTAAATTGGTCGGAATGCCGGTATAGGGAGCGAACACACCATTGGGCAAACGCACGATGGTGTGCAGATTAAAGTCCTTCAGCAATTCTTCTTTGATTCGGGCGCACACACCATCACCGAAGAGAGTTCCGTTTGGCACGACCACAGCGGCCCTTCCCGGCTTCGGCATCCTTCGCAGCTTTCGCATGATGAGTTGCAAAAACAGAAGGGCCGTTTCCGACGTTTGCTTGTCTTCTGTTAGCGATCATCTGAAAACGTATTTTTCTGGACCGGCAAAGCGGGCCGTGGATCGATGCGGTTCAGCTTGAGACGCAGGTACTCCAGATAGTTGTCGGGCATCGGATGGACAAGAAGTTCGTCAATGACTGGCTGAAAGTAGGCAAGCGAACGGATTGGCGGTAACAGCGGCAGGTCTGCCGGGCGGACCAGTCGACGCAGCGATCCCAGTAGCAGAGCCGACTCGACGAGATGCAACGGCACGCCGCGATCATGCAGCCGTCGGGCCTGCCGGTGATCCTGGAGCGTGGCCGACATGGGTGTCTCCGGCAGTTCGACGTACAACATGATGACAGCCGCCAAATAGGCTGCCGAATCGGATTCGGGCGCGGAGGCCGTCATTTCTTTCTCCGCCGGGCCGCCGTTTCCAGTTCACTTTCGCGGACCCGATAGCTTTCGCCCTCAATGACGGTAACGTCGGCGTGATGCAGCAGACGATCCAGCAGCGTAACGATACAGGTAGCGTTGGGGAAGACTTCGTTCCACTCTTTGAATGGTCTGTTGGTTGTGAGGATCACTGGCTTGTGTTCGTAGCGGCGATTGATTACTTCGTAAAGCAGGTCGGCAGCCTTGTCGTCAAAGGACAGATACCCGACTTCATCAATGCACAAAAGTCCCACGTTGGCATAGCTGCGCAGTTTGCGGCGACGTCCTTCCGGAGTCTGACGATGCAGTTCTTCGAGCAGCGCCGGGGCGGATCGAAACAGCACTGAACTGCCCGCCAGCACGGCTGCATGGCAGATGTTCTGAGCAATCATGGTTTTGCCCAGGCCGTTGCGGCCCACCAGAACCAGGTTGCGCGATTCGCTCAGGAAGTCGAGCGTAAGTGCACGCTCGATCACGTCGCGTTCGATTTTCGTCGGCCAGTTCCAGTCGAAGTCGGCCATGGGTTTGAAGCCTTTGATGCCGGAGAATCGAAGCCGACGCTCCATGCTGCGGCGCGAGCGTTCCTCTGTTTCGGCTCTCACGAGCTGCTCGATTAACTGCCGAGGCGACCAGCGGCTTTTGGTCGCCCGCGCCAGAAAGTCGTCCAGATCCGCGGGTATCGCCTGCAGACCGATCTGCCGGAGTTGCGCGGAGAGACTATTATTCGGAGTCTTTGTTGCGGGCGAGTTCATCGTAGGTCTCCAGATCGTGAGGTCGGACTTCGATAGCCTGTGCTTCGGGGTGACGGCTAAGGTCGACAGCCAGGGGAGGGGGGGCCGATCGCTGCTGCTTGCGCAGCAAAAACGCGACCGATGACGCGCGCGGTGTATTCCGTTCCAGCGCTTCATTGATGGCGCGACGTAATGCGGCCGCCCCATACAGATCCAGCAGCTTGAGCAGATGCGCAGTCTGACTGCCGGCAGATTCTCCCTGTGCGAACGCAAGGTCGAGAAGCGTATTGCTTTCCGGCGCGGCGAGTGCCAGCCGGCCTCCGGGAGTTGCGTCGAAAGCCTTGCGTTTCGTCTTCAGCAACGCCTGCTGATGAGCCGGATCCAGCACCAGCTGATGGCGGTCGTATATGCGGTGATGACGAGCGACCTCCGCAGTGCCTTCCAGGATTCGCACCTGCGTGTCGGAGGCTACCAGCGTCAGTTGGCGCCCGACTGCTTCGGGAGGGATCGAGTAATCGTTGAGATCGAAGCGGACATAGATTGTTTTCGCAGACCGCACCGGCAGAACGAGATCTGTCGGGAAAGAATGAGCGGGCCTGGGCAGCAGGCGCGGTTGCTCTTCGGCGAAGACCTCTGCAACGATGCGGCTGTCGTCTCCGGGCCAGCGCCGCCGGTGCGCCACCTGATCGCGCCAGACACGCGCCTGCCGGTTGCATTCGGCGAGCGTGGTGAAGCGGCGGCCCGCCCAGAACGACTCGCGAACATAGCGAATAGCCCGCTCCACGCGGCCTTTCTGATTACCGGCCCGAACCTGACAGGGGCGAGGGACGAAGTGATAGTGAGCGCAGAGTTCCATGAGTCGCGGGTTGAAGTGGATCTCGTTTCCCCGCCGCTCCAGCACCGCACTGCGAAGGTTGTCGTAAAGGATTACCCGCGGCTGACCGGTCCAGTCCTCGAAGGCATGGACATGGCCGCGCAGAAAGTTCTCCATCGTCTGGTCGAAGAAGAACTCGAGATACAGCGCACGCGACCATGACAACGTAGCCACGAAGCAGGACAAGGTGCGGCTGGCGCGGCCCACGGCAACCTGGCCGAAGTGAGCCCAGTCCACCTGGGCCTGTTCGGCGGGGAAGGCCTGCAGTTTCAGGAAAGGTTCGCGAGAGGGCGGGCGCAACCGGGCTACGGCGCGCCGCAACTGGATTACGCTGCCGGTGTAACCGCGCTCGCGGATCATCTGATGAAGGCGTGTGGCGCGCAGTCGCGGATACTGATCGAGCGTCTGGCGGACGAACTCCATGTAAGGGTCGGTGATGCAGGGAAGCATCGGTTGGGTGCGGTGGAACCGGTCCGTTTCAACAGCATTGCGGACGGCATCGGGATGAATGTTCAGTTCGCGCGCAATGGTGCCGATTTTCCAGTGCTCGGCGTAAAAATAACGGCGAATCTGCACGCGCGTTTCCGGGCTGATCATGTGTTCCTTCTTCCGCATCGCGGATATCGTGGGAAGGGATCGACGAACCGGCCCTTTCGTCCGCAAACGACGCAACGGAGGAATGCGATCGGAGGTCTCTCCGGCAGGCGCCCCTGTCCGACGGCCGCGCCTGAACCGGATGGAGCCGTCACCGGTGTCGTTTCAGGTGTCCCACAACCGCATGATGCCGGAGAAGAGATCGAAACGGAACCCTGATCCGTCACGCGGGCGCGACGGCGGCGATAACTCCGCTGCCGGTCCCGATGATCGAGCCGTCCTTCGGGACTTCGCTGGTGACGGCCGTTAGCGCGGCGACGCTGCCCTCGGCGGGCTTCGAAACGGCAGGCGTCGCCGCAGTAACGTTGTCCGCGGTCGCAGTGCCGGCAAATCCAGAACACAGCGTGGCATCCGATAGCCGGACAGACCCGCTGACGAAGAACCACCTCGCCATAACGATCCATGTGCGCCCCGAGGCAGGGCTGGACAATGGCGACCAATCATGGCAAGTTAAAACCAGTTTGTTGTGTGGTTACCTGCTGAAGGTTGCCAGACTGAGCGCCCGGGCCGCTCCAACGGCCCGGGTACCCTATTGCGTTCCCGCCTTCGAAGAAGAACTTTATCAGCGGCAGTGTTGATGATTGACGGATGATTGCGCCTGGCGGCGCGGATGATGTCGTCGGACTTCGCTATACCGGCAAAAGTTCAGAAAAAGACGATTTCAGATGATCGATGACA
>Ga0302320_10004509_pt1 | contig 31637 bp, 26 predicted proteins | sample Bog_T0_3_FD_202130 | JGI IMG/M metagenome (GOLD analysis project Ga0302320, IMG submission 202130) | Peat permafrost microbial communities from Stordalen Mire near Abisko, Sweden - Bog_T0_3 | ecosystem: Environmental > Terrestrial > Soil > Wetlands > Peat | place: Sweden: Abisko, Stordalen Mire... | reverse complement strand
TCATTCCGCCGCCGCTGCCCCCAACCGTGCCTCACTTCAACAGCACCGTCGCCGGCGTGAGCGCCATGGTCAGCCCGGTCATTCCGCCGCCGCTGCCCCCAACCGTGCCTCACTTCAACAACACAGTGGCCAGCGTGAGCGCCATGGTCAGCCCGGTGATCCCGCCGCCGCTGCCCCCAACCGTGCCTCACCTGGGCTGAGGCATTACCGAGGTTTTGTTGACCAGGGAACCCGGCGTAGCCGCTTTCCGTTCCTACTGCTAGAGTTGCAGTGAGCTTGACTCGCTGTTCCGCTCTAGGATGGAGGCCGGAGTGGCATTGGATACCGCTCTCTGGATCTGCGGCGTGGCGGAAGAAGCAGCACTGATTCTGCTTCTAATCAGGATTCGTGTTTTCAAAACATTCCCTGCTTTTTTCCTTTTTGTTTGTTGGAGTTTCGTAAACGACGTCCTCGTCTTTGCCCTCAAATCGATTCCCCAGGGCACGTTTTTCAAGCTCTATGAAGCGGAGATGGTCATTGACTCGGCGATGATGTTTGCCGTCCTGGTCGAGTTGGCATGGTCGGTCCTGCGTCCCATCCGAAGTTCCCTTCCTCGGGGATCGTGGATAGGCATCGCGCTGCTGATCGCGCTGGCCGGACTTCTGCTTTGGCCGGTAGCCGGCTTCACGCTTCCCCCGTATCTGACCTCGCAGGGCGCTAATTTCTTCCGCTTGCAGCAGACCTTTGCCATTCTGCGCGTGGTCATCTTCCTCGCGATGGCAGGTTTCAGCCAGGTGCTGGCCATTGGCTGGCGCAGCCGCGAACTGCAGATTGCCACCGGCTTGGGCTTCTATTCCATCGTTTCGCTCGGCATCAGCGTGCTGCATACCCACCAGATTGTGGGTCCGCAGTACCACTGGCTCGACGATCTCGGCGTCGCATGTTACTTAAGTTCACTGGCCTATTGGGTACTTTCATTTGCCACAAAAGAGGTAAAACCGAAAAATTTCAGTCCACAAATGGAGAGTTTTCTGTTACTAGTAGGAGGTACAGCAAGAGCCGAACGGGTTGCATTGAGTGATTCTGTGGTTACCAAAACCCGCTCCAAGGAAAACTGATGATTCTGCCACTCATTCAAATCGCTGCAATTGCGGCAGTTGCGCTCTACCTTGGCTGTTGGCGCGGGAAGGCCCGCCAACGGAATACGCAGTCGTGGGATTCCCTTTTGGCGCGCCTGCGTCCTGACTGGAGCGCACGCGAGGTCAGCGACCATTTCCTTTGGAAAGAAGGCCTGGACGCGACCCCCGACGACGCCTGGCAGCGCATGGGCGGCCCCAAAGGCCTCTGGGTCATGTACCAGAACGCCCGCGTCCTGCTCGATATGGCCGACTACGCCGCCAGGAACTGCGACAACGTGGACCGCGTGCTGCTGGAGACGCTGCGCAGCGACGCCATGCAGATCCGGGTCTGCGTCCTGATGGCGCTTACCCAGTACGGATTCTCGCAAGCCAGCGAGGGCGTCCGCGTGAACGCCTACCGCGCCGCCACCTTCTACACCTCCATGGCCGCCCGCATGACCCAACTGCTCCAGGAACACGCCGCCGCCATCATTCCCGATTTTGTAGCCGCCATGTAAGCACACCCCTCCCCGGCAAAACAAAAAGCCCCGGCTTCGGCTGGGGCTTTTTGTTTTGCCGGCCTGTGTCCTTTGCCTGGCCATCAAGGCCCACTGGCCGCGCTGGGCGCCGTCTTCGCTATCCTCGTCCGATGAACGGCATCTTTGTGGCCATTACCGTCATAAACTGCACATTCGTGTCCAGCGGCAATCCGGCCATGTACAGCACCGCGTCGGCAACGTGCTTCGGATCGAATCTTGGCTCGGGAAGCACGTCGCCGTTGGGCTGCAAGGCGCCCGCGGCCAGCCCGGCGCTCATTTCGGTCGCGGCATTGCCGATATCGATCTGGCCGCAGGCGATGTTGCAGGCGCGGCAGTCGAGCGAGATGGATTTGGTCAGCCCCGTGATGGCGTGTTTCGTGGCCGTGTACGCGGCCGAATGCGGCCGTGGCGCATGGGCCGAGAGCGAGCCATTGTTGATAATCCGCCCGCCGCGCGGCTCCTGCTGCTTCATCAGGCGGACGGCCTGCTGCGCGCAGAGAAATGCGCCGCTCAGATTGACGCCGACCACCGTGGACCATTGCTCCCAGCTCACGTCCTCGATGGGAATCGGCGGCGTGCTTGCCCCGGCATTGTTAAACAGCAGGTCGAGGCGCCCGAACCGTTCCCTGGCCGCGGCAAACAACGCATTTACCGAGTCCGGCCGGCTCACGTCGGCAACAACGGTAAGGATGCCGGGCCCCTGCGGATTGGCCAGGGCTGCGGTCTGCTCCAGCAGCGCCCCGCGCCGGCCGGCCAGCACCAGCGAGTATCCGGCGGAGTTAAGCGCCAGCGCCACCGCCCTGCCGATGCCGCTGCCTGCCCCGGTCACCATCGCCACCTTGCCGCTGCCGCGTGTGCCGCCCATTTCCTTGCTCACCGGTTGGCCCTCCTCAACATGTCGAATGTCTGGCCCCCATAGGCATAATAGGCTTGCGTGAGAATGCTCGCCGGAGACTCTTCCAGCGTTTGCCGAAGTGATCGGAAGCCATGAAGAGGTGCCCGGCGGTGAGCGGCCCGAGCACTCTGTGATGGCCAACGGCAGCCAACCCCATGGATGCGATGCAACCGCATTGTTCGCAATCCGGATCGCCGCCAAACTGGCATGGAGTGATATGCGTGCGAAGATCGGCGGAAATGGTTTCGGTGGTCCGGGCAAAGATGCAGGCTTCAGGACTGCCGGGTGGAGACTCAATTTCGCGAATGATAGCTTCGGGCATGTCGAGGGTGGGGAATCTCAGGCGCAGCAGTTTCAAGTCGGCGATGGTGGACGCTCGTTGTGCGGCAGTGAGTATCTCCGGGTCGGTAGCGCCACGCTGCGGTGTGAAGATGCTGAACCATACCTTGGCAACTTCAGGCCGGCTGGTCCAAAACCTGAGAAACTGGTCGAGGTAGCCGGGGCGCTCCGCTATCTGCGATGTGATAGTGCAGTGAACGGTGACTCTTGCACCTTTGATGTTCTCGAGGATGCGCTCATAGGTTGCCGGTTTGCGACGCGCATCGTGCTCGGGCTGCAGGCCATCGATTGATACCACAACGTTCAGCTTCTTGTGGTTGCTCCACGCAGAGGGAACTACCCTGAACGCGCTGGTGACGACCTGTGTATGCACGCCGCGGCTTTCGATCTGCGGCAGCAGCAGTTCGAGCTCGCGGTAACGAACCAGCGGATCGCCGCCGACCAGCGAGACGTGGAGCGGCTTATGCTCATCGATCAGCGCAAGCACGCGGGCGACCAAGTCATTGCCTCGGAAGTCGGAGAGCTGGCGTAACTGGGTTGCGCCGCCCAGGTGCGCCGCGTCGAAGGCATAGCAGCCGGGGCACTGCAAAGGACATTCCTTGGTGATCTCGATTGACAGGGACGGCACGCGACCGGAAAGAATCCTGGACCAGGCGTGGAGAACTTCAGATTTCTTCATGACCTCTCCGCATCGGACTTCGTAGGGCTTGGCGGGAATGGAACGGGTCGCGGACGGCTCGGTAGAAGAGGCCCGCGACAAGTGCCCGGAGAGGGGTGGATCAGATCTGAAGGGGAAGGGTGTGGATCGCGAGATCGGGCCTGGGAACGCGCTCTGCAAGCCGGATCGAAAATGCTCCGCGCATGGGAGTTCTGACCAACCGGCGGTGATTGAAGACGAACGCGAAAAGGCGCCAATTTGCGAATAGCGAATCGATGCAGTGCTTCCCGTGTTTCGAGAGCACCAGCGCAAGGCAGAGGAACGAGAGAACGAGGAGTGTACTCAGCTCAAAATCCTGGCCGCCATGCAGAAAACGATCCCATGTCCAAAGGTGCTGCGTCACCGGCATGGTGAGTAACGAGACGGCGGTCAATATCAAGAGAGAGCGGCCAATCCACGCAAGGACTCGAGCCGCGCATGCGCATGCATTGAGATCTGGCTGGGGCTTGCGGGAATTTTGGGTCACTGATTCCCTCGCTTGCCTGAAGTATACGCCTCCGGAGGTTAGGGTTCGGAAACGTTATAGGTCCGACGCGGATGGTTGTGCCCCGAGACGGCCGGCGCCAGTTGACATCGTTTGGCGCGGAGACTAGAGACCGAGGTGCCGAAAGGTTGGACGAGTCCAGCGTAGAACCGTGGGTGGGTCAAAATGAAGCGGGCTCTCTGCAGTCTTGGACTGGCGAAAAACCTGCCGAGGCACTCACCGAGGGCTCCCACAAGATTCGAGTTCCGGCCGTGTCCGGCAATCTGTATGGTACCGCCGGTTCCTGTGTCACGCTCCAACATGCTTCTGCTACGGCCGGAACCACGCTGCGCTGACCATCGCCCACCAGCATTCTCAAGAAGCCTGCTCTAGCGATGAACCCCTTCTGTTTGAGCGTGGTGATTCATCCGCCCGATTTGACATACATGAGGTTACGTTGGCTCCAAACCGACAGGAACCAGGAATAACAGGTACGCATTTTATGACCCCATCGCATCCGTGCCCCTACTCCGCGGGGACGGGTTCTGATACCTTCTTGGCTATGGAAAACCGCCGCCTTCTTGCGCATCGAAAGCTTGCCCGCAGGGCCGCAATGCTGGTCTGCTTGCTCTCCCTCGTGGCGCTCCGCCTGCCCGCGCAGACGCCCGAGGTCCCGGATTGGGCGCTGCCCAGTTCCCCCACGCATGTCCAGGCGCCGCCCCCCGCGGGCTTTCACCGCCCCAGCAAAAATTTCCTCACGCCGCTGGGTATCTTTCAAGGCCGCTCCGAGATCGGCTCCGCCCTTGCGCCCGGCAGCGCCGCCTACGACCCCGGCACGCGGCAGTACACCATCCACTCCGCCGGTTACAACATCTGGTACCAGCGCGATGAGTTCGGCTTTGTCTGGAAGAAGATGAGCGGCGACGTCTCTCTGGCGGCCGGCATCTCGTTCCCCGATGCCAAGGGCTATGGCGACCGCAAGGCCGTCCTCGTCCTTCGCCAGAGCCTCGACGACGACGCCAAGGAAGCCATGATCGGCGAGCACGGCACGGGCATGATTCATCTCGCCTATCGCAGCGATGCCGGCGCCATGATGAAAGACATGACCTATCGCTTCGGAGGCGTGCTCAATGGCGTCCAGGCCCAGCGCATCGGCATCGAGAAGCGCGGCGACACCATTTCGATCTTTGTCAGCCTCACCGGCGAACCCATGCACCAGCTCGGCCCCCCGGCCACCGTACACTTTGACAAGCCCTTCTACGTGGGAATCGGCTTCTGCTCTCACCAGCCTGCCACCGTGGACGCGGCCACGTTCTCCAGTGTCACGATCGAGAAATCGGCAGGCAAAGTACGCTAAGACAATGCACTCGTTGAGTTGCCGAGGGAGGCGTGACCGTTGCGGCCGGGCTGCGGATCAAAACCTTCCGCCCAAAGGGCACAACCGGCACAACGCGGCGCCCTTTCCGATCAGAGAAGCACTGGAGGCCATGATGAAAATGAATCGAGCCAATTCGGCTTTCGTTGCGCTGAGTGTTCTGTTGCTCGCCGCCGGCCTCTGCGTTGCGCAATCCTCGCCGCGCGCAGCGTCGGCGCCGCTTCCCGCTCCACAAGGCGTGCCACAGCCGGGTCCGGCCACCGATGCGCCCTACGCGCCAACCCCCATTGTTCAGGGCGGCGTGGTCGTCACGCTCTATCCGCCCAACTCGCCCTTGCTCAACCAGAAGCGCCTGCGCGAGCCGGAGCAATACAGCATGAGCCAGGCTGTCCCTGGGCGCGTTAACAGCATCGTCAATATCCACAACCCTTCGATTGAAGTGCACACTGTCGAGGGAGGCTTGAACACCGGCACGGCGGTGATCCTGGTGGCCGGCGGCGGACACCGCACACTGAATGTGGGCGGCGAGGGCGCGGATTTTGTGCCCTTCTTTCTAAACTACGGTGTGAACACGGTGATTGTGCGCAACCGTCTGCGGCGGGATGGGTACGATGTAGCGACGGACGCAACGTACGACGTGCAGCAGGCCATTCGCATGGTGCGCGCGCACGCCAAAGACTGGAAGATCGACCCCGCCAAGATCGGCGTAATGGGTTTCTCCGCCGGCGCCGAGCTGGCCTCCGGAGCGGCTGTCTTCTATGACCGCTTCGACAAGGCCAACAGCAGCGCGGACAATCCGCTGGCGGGCATCTCCTCGCGCCCCGACTTTGTCGCGCTGGTTTATCCCGGCCCCACGCCGTTCGCGCCCAACCGCGCCGCTCCCCCGGTTCCGCGCAATGTTCCGCCCACGTTCTTGATTTGTGCCGGCTCCGATGACCGGATTCATGCCCTCTGGGCCGACGATTATTTCCGCGCCATGCTCACCGCCGGAGCGCCCAATCTGGAGATGCACATCTACGGCAATGGCCGCCATCCCGGCGACCCGCTCCGCGACGGAACCCACATGAGCGGCGGCCTCACCGACCGCAACGGCACGCCGTTCGGCACGTGGCAGTTTCGTTTTATCGACTGGTTCCGCGACCTGGGCTTTCTTGAGAGGCCGGGCATCGAGACCAAGGCAGCCAGGGATATCGAGTATTTCCTGAGCCAGCCGGCAAAGGCCGCCACGCCCTAGCCTTCTTCAGGCGGCAATCAGAAACCGCCCCTCGCGCATGATCTGTTCTTCGCCGGAGCCGAATTCGAGCCAGATGTTGAAGCCCAGGCCCACCACATCGATATGTGTCCCGCTGCGCCAGGGCGCGCCCGTGTGCTCGCCGTACGGATTTCCAAAAGCAATGTGGATGCCGGGAAACTTCTCGTCCTGCAAAATGTTGCCGATCACCCGCTCCACGCCCAGGTTGGTGCCAATGGCGAACTCGCCCACGCGGTCGGAATTTTCGTCGGTGTGGGTATAGGCCCAGAAGTCGGCTTCGAGCTGCTTGTTCTGGCTGGCGCAACTCGCAATGCGGTTGGCCACAATCTCAATGGTCAGCGGCGTCGCGGCCAGCAGTCCGTAGCGCGCGCAGAGCCAGTCGCCCACCACGCCATCCACCACAAAGGTGCCGTTCACCTCGCCGGGCGAGGTAAAGCACTCGCCGCCGGGCAGGTTGCCCCATTTTTCAGCCGAGATGATGCCGGAGGTTTTGAACCACTTGTAGCCGGGATTCATCTCGGCTGTAATGCTGGTTCCGGCAGCGGTGGTGGCGCGAATGCGCGTCGCGCGGCGAACGCGATCCAGGACTTTTTGCGAGAGCCGGTCGACCAGGTTGAAGTCCGCCCGCATCCCCTGGCACATGATCTCCGCGGTGATATTGACCATGTGGGCGTGGCGCATGTGGCGCCGGTTCACAATGTCGGTCATCTGCATGCGAGAGTGCAGCTCGTTGGGCTGCACCTGGACGGCGAAGATCGACACCTGCGACGTTTCCATGTCGGCCAGCACGGTGGCCGGCATGTCCACCAGCGGACGCGCGGCCAGGTCTTCGAGAACAAACGCATTCCAGGGGCAGCCGAGCGCGGCGAGTTGGGTGGCAAGGGCGGCGGCAATGGGCTCCGTGGCGCGGTCGGTAATCAGGGTCACTTTTTCTTCGCGGGCGATACGCAGGCAGGTGGTCACCGCCGAACGGGCGCCGGGGACGAACTCGGCCGGGTAGGGGATGGAAAGCAGGTGGGCGGCGGATTGGGACATGAGGTGGCTTGGTGTCTCCTGTCGGCAGTGCGTATCTTGTCAGGTTACCGGATTTTTCATAGGAAAGGAATCCAGCGCCGGGCCGCCGGCCAGGTCGTTGACAAATGCCTGCTTTTGAACGTCAAACCCTGAGAACTTCGGTTTTTTCCCTTGCCAACCGGCGGAATCTCCTGATAAGCATCGTTCTATACTTTGGATAGATGGTCAATTTTGCTCAGACTCGGTCCCGCAATGATGGAGCCTGTCGTGTCGCCGGTCATTTCTCCAGGGCTTGCGAATGAAGTGCTGTCACGCACAAGACAGTCACAAGAGGTCCGGTTCTGCTCAGCAGGCCGGTGAAAGAGGTTCCGCACATGCTTTTTGAAGCGATCCGCACCGCTTTGCGGTTGGTTGCGCGCACCGGCCATCCGCTCCACGATGCCTCCATCGATTGTGAACCGAGCCATGCGCAACGGCCGCTTGCGCGTTTTCGCGTGAAGCTGCTTGCGACCTTCCTGATGGCGGCATGGGGCGCTGCCTCTGCGTTTGCCCTCAGCCCCGCCGCAAGCGAACAGGGAAGCGCGGGCGGGCAGGCGCCCAGCGTGATCAAGCAAGGGTTGGATCTCTCCCGCATTCAGCCTCTTGCCGGACACCTGCCGGGATGGGCAAACGCGGAGAACCTCACCGGGAGTGTTCCGCCGGAGTTGCCCATGAACCGGTTGACGCTGGTTCTGGCCCGCTCCGTCGAGCAGGAGCAGGCCTTTGAGACGTTTCTCGGCGAACAGCAGAATCCCGCGTCGCCGGAATATCACCACTGGCTGACCCCTGAGGAGATCGGCGATCGCTTCGGGCTCTCCCAGGAAGACATCGACAGCATCGCCGGGTGGCTGCAATCGCAGGGCCTCCACGTGACGTTTGTCGCGCCCAGCCGGATATTCATCGGCTTCAGCGGCGCCGCCGGCGATGTGGCCAGGGCCTTCCAGACAGATTTCAAGTACTACAACGTCCATGGCGAACAGTTGTTCGCGGTGGCGTCGGAACCCATGATCCCCGAGGCTTTGGCCCCGGCCATCCAGGCCATCCGCGGCCTGCAAAGCTCCATGGAACGGCCGCAGCACATCGCGCACGCGGCGCGGAAGCCGTCGCCCAATACGACCTTTTGCGGCAATAACAGTTGCAGTGACTACGATTACTACGTTGCACCCGCGGATTTTGCAACAATCTACAATCTGCCGTCGAACCTGACCGGCGTGGGCCAGACCATCGGCATTGTGGGTGAGTCGCGCATCGATTCTGCCGATATCACCAACTTCAACAATTACCTCGGGACCAGTGTTCCCATCCCCACGGTGGTGATCCCCCCCGGCGGCGTCGATCCGGGTCCGGCCGCGGGTCCATGCACTAACAACTGCAATCCTCCGGGCGCCCAGACCGAAGCTACGCTGGATGTGCAGCGCGCCGGCAGCACGGCTCATGGGGCCAAACTGCTGCTGGTGGTGGCTTCGGAAGCCAGCGGCGGAATCGATGCCGCCACCCAGTACCTGGTGCAGACATCGCCCGTACCCGCCAAGGTGATCAGCATCAGTTGGGGCGGCTGCGAGGCGGCTAACCCGTCGTCTGCCGATACCTACTGGAACACGCTCTTTCAGGTGGCCGCGGGCGAAGGCATCACGGTGCTGGTTTCTTCCGGCGACTCCGGCGCTTCCGGTTGCGACACGCACGGCCAAGCGCCACCCGCCGACCCCTACCCCAACAGCCCCAACGACATCTGCTCCTCCGGCTACGTCACTTGCGTGGGCGGAACCGAGTTCGCCGATACCAACAACCCTGCGGAGTATTGGAATTCCAGCAACGGCGCGGGCTATGAGTCGGCCCTTGGCTACATTCCCGAGGGCGCATGGAACGAGCCGTGGAACTACAACTACACAACGCCCCAGATTCAAGTGGCCGCGTCCGGCGGCGGTGTCAGCGCCTACATCCCCACTCCCAGTTGGCAGACGGGAACCGGCGTGCCCGCTGCCCGGGCAGGACGCTACACGCCCGACGTTTCCTTCACAGCCGCGAACCACGATGGCTACATTGGGTGCCTGGCAGCCGGCGGCGGACCGTGCAACAACGGCTACATCGAAGTCTTCTCCGGCACCTCGGCATCGGCGCCGGGCATGGCAGGCGTTGCCGCGCTGCTCAATCAATCGCTAGGCGGCGCTCAAGGAAACCTGAACTCAACCCTGTACAAGATGGCCAAGGGCGCGCCCACGGCGTTTCACGACGTCAAGGTCGCCACCAGCGGCGTCAGTCCGTGCAGCGTTGGCAAGCCGAGCATGTGCAACAACAGCGCTGCCAGCCCCACCGCGCTCACCGGCGGCCAGCCGGGCTTCCTGGTTGGGCCCGGCTATGACGAAGTCACCGGCCTGGGTTCGCTGAATGTTTCGGTCTTTCTCGGCAAATTCAGTGCGTATTCAATCACCGCGCCCGCCGTGCCCACGCTGAAGTCTCCGGCCAATGCGGCTTCTCTGGCGGCCGGAACCACGTCCGAAACCCTGAGCTGGTCCGCTCCCACCGGGGCCACCAAGTACAACGTCCAGGCCTACACCGTCAGTTGCGGCGGCACGCTCTTCAAGCAGGTCACCGGCAACGCCACCACCAGCGTGTCGCTGACCGGGCTGACCAACGGCAAAACCTACTACTGGCGAGTGCAGGCGGGCAACACCGCCGGCAATTCGTCTTATTCGAGCTGCTTCAACTTCGGCGTCAAGGCCATTCCGGCGGTGCCCACGCTCACAACCCCTGCCAATGCGGCAAGCCTGGCCCAGGGAACAACCTCCACAACACTGAAGTGGAGCGCAGCCGGCGGAGCCACCAGCTATACCGTGCAGGCCTATACGGTCAGTTGCGGCGGCACGGCAGTGACTGTCGGCGCGCCGGGAGCCGGCCTCAGCCTCGCACTTTCCGGGCTGGTCAACGGTAAAACCTACTACTGGAGAGTGCGGGCAAACGACGCCAATGGCAGCTCCGCTTACTCCAGTTGCTTCGATTTCAGTGTGAAGTAGGCCGGGCTCACCGGCAGGCAGTGGAACAACCCACCGCAGTCAAGCTTTGCGAGCGCCCCATTACTTTCGCCAGAGATTGAGCGAGAGAATGGGGCGCCCGATTTTGCGTACTCCCTCACCCCGGCTCCTCAATCAAGACCCGCGCCTGCACTTCGGCTCTGCTCTAAGGCAGCATGGCCTCAGCGAACACGTGCGCGCCGCGCGCCGCACGCAAGCAGAGATATATACTCTAAAACCGGGGTGAAGTCATGAGCATGGAAGACCTGAATTCTGAACTGGGATCGTGGACGCGGCGCCGCTTTATGCAACTGGGCGCGGCAGTAGCGGCAACGGTGTCCGCGGCCGACCTGGCCCACGCGGCCGAAGCCACCGTCCACCACAGCATGATGGATGTGGCCTTTGCCAAACGCGAGCCGCGTGTAGCCATCATCGGCCTCGGCGGGCGCGGAACCAGCCTGCTGGGCAATCTGCTGGCCGCCGACGCGCAAGTCGTCGCGCTCTGCGACATCGTCGCCGAAAAGGCCGAGCACGCCGCCGGGCTGGTGGCAGCCGCCGGACAGAAAAAGCCCGAACTCTACACCAAGGGCCCCCACGACTACGAAGCCATGGTCGCCCGCAACGACGTGGACTTTGTGATTGCAGCCACTCCGTGGAACTGGCACTATCCCATGGCTATCGCCGCCATGAAGGCCGGCAAGGATGTGGCCATTGAAGTCCCCGGCGTCACCACGCTGGAAGAGTGCTGGGCCATCGTCCGCGCATCCGAGGAAACCCGCAAGCACTGCATCATGCTGGAGAACTGCTGCTACGGCTACAACGAGACCCTGATTCTGCGCATGGTCCACGCCGGCGAGTTCGGCGACCTGCTCTATGGCGAAGGCGCCTACATTCACGACCTGCGCAGCGAGCTGTTTTCGGACAAGGGGGAAGGCCTCTGGCGCCGCACCGAGCACACGCGCCACGACGGCAATCTCTATCCCTCCCACGGCCTCGGCCCGGTGGCCAACTACATGGGCATCCAGCGCGGCGACAAGTTCGGCCACCTCGTCTCCATGAGTTCGCCGCAGAAGGGTTTGGACAAGTGGCGCAAAGATCACCTGCAACCCGGCGACCCGCGCTGGGCTGAAAAATACATCTGCGGCGACATGAACACCTCGCTGATCAAAACGGAAAAGGGGCTGACGATCACCGTCAAGCACGCCGTCTCCAGCCCGCATCCCTACGACCGCATCAACCTGATCGCGGGCACCAAGGGCATCTTTGAGGACTATCCGCCGCGCATCTACATCGAAGGCGTCAACAAGGAAGACGAGTTCGGCTCCCTCGATGCCTGGAAGAAGTACCAGCATCCGTTGTGGAAGCGCGAAGGCGAGATTGCCAAAAAAGTCGGCGGCCACGGCGGCATGGACTTCATCATGCTTTATCGCCTGCTGGAGTGCGTACGCGACGGCCTCGCTCCGGACATGGACGTCTACGACTGTGCGGCCTGGTCGTCGATTGCGCCGCTCAGCTACTCCTCCGTAGCCCGCGGCAGCGCGCCGGTCGAGTTCCCTGACTTCACCGGCGGCAAGTGGCGGACGCGGGCCATCTCGCCGATTGCCACGCAGGAATAGGCTGTTGGTTTTCCCCAGGGTCCCTACGCAGCGGCGGACGGGACCCTGGGGCAGCACGCTTGCAAAAAGCTACCGCTGGCTCAATTGCACCTCGTCAGGCGATGCCGGCGCCTGGTGAGCCGCCGCTATGCTCTTCGATGCAGGCTGGCCGAAGGCCTCGGGATGCAGGTAATAGCCCTGCTCCGAAGCCGGCTTTTCCTCTTCCACCGGAATGCGGTTGGCGTTGGCGTAAGCGTCCTTGCGAATGCCCGTGATCAGCCACGACACCTTCACGCCCGGCTTGCTGGTACGAATCACAAAGTGGTTCTTTTCGATCTCCTGGGCGACGATCGCCTGCGCGAACTGGCCAATCACCGTGAGCTGATAGCGGAAGTCGCGATTGAGCGCCTCGAAGTAATCCGGCAAAACCACCGTGGCCACGCCGTGCTTGTCGGTCACGATGTTGCCGTTGTAGACGTTCATCATGTCGGGCGACTCGACGAATGAGTGGGAGAGATATTTCTTCTCCGGCTCCAGCGGGTGGTCGATCTTGAACGAGCCACTGCCCTTGGTGACCTTGCCGGTGACGCTCAGGTTGCCGGAGAAGGTGCCGTTGCCGCTCGAGTCAACGGAGAAGACCTTTGTGGTTTTTGAAAGGCCCTCAAGAATGAGACCGGAGCCGGCGGCATTGACAAACTTACCGGAGGTCGCTCCAGCAGCCGTGGTTTTGCCCAATATGCCGACGCCAACAGTGCTCGCGCTCTGGCCGAGGACGCCAACGGTCGAGCCGGTGACTGCGCTGGCTACTCCGAGGACGCCGGTGCCGCTGGTGCTCACGTCCAATGCGCTCACGCCCTGGGTTGCCCCGGTCGCAGCTTCCGCGTAGGCATAGACGCCGGCGGCGTTGGCTGTGGCGCTGTTGGATTGTCCGCTAACGCCGTACACCACGCCGGTCGCGGACCACTCCACGCCCCAAACACCTGCGGCTCCGGCCCCGCTTGAGCCGGTCAAGCCCGATACGCCGTAGATTAGTCCCGTCGCTGAGTCGTCAATGCCGGTGACGCCGGCAGCCTGGAGCCCGGCGCTGCTCGTCATGCCTTTAACACCGTAGACCTGTCCCGTTTTGGCCCAATTGACACCGAAAACACCCAGCGCTCCGGCGGTGGAGCTTATGACTTGGCCCGAGACGCCGGTGACCGCTCCCGTCGTGGACCAGTCCGAGCCCGACACGCCCACAGCGCCTGCTGTGGTGCTGTTGGTGCTTCCCAAGACGCCAAAAACAATTCCTGTCGCGGAGGTCTGGTTTCCCGATATAGCTGCGCTATTTTTAGCGGCGCTGCTGGACCGGCCGGTAATCGTGCCGGCTTGGAAGGCGAAGGAAGTACTGATGGTCGATCCAGACTGGGTCAGCGCGGAGTTGCCGAGACTGGCGTTGCCGGTCCACATGGCGACGGTGTTGCCGCTTCCAGAGCCGCTTACGTCGTTCGGTTGGGCTGATTTGGAGGATTTGGAGGATGTGCCTGGCGTGACCGGCAGCGGCTGGGGATGGGCGCGCAACTGGCTCTGGGTGACGAAATCGGCAGCGGGCACACCGCCCAGAGTCTCGGCATCGGCGGCTTTCATGGCGTAAGCCGCCGAATCGAGTGGGACGCGCGGCTGTTCCGGAGCGCCCGCGATGGTCACGCCCAGCCAGCGCGCCTGGCCGCCGGAAAAGACCGTCTGCGGCAGTCCGCCCTCGGCCACCGCGCCCAGCAGCACCGTGTACTTGCCCTCCTGACCGACGGCCACCTGCTGGGTCTCGCTCCACAGCGCCTCGCCGCCCTCCGCGGCAGCGTAGATGCGGAACACCATCTCGACCGTGCCGGCGGCCCGCTCCGCGGCCACGCCGCTATAGCGCGTCATCTGCGGGACTACAGTTGGATTGGCTGACAACGCGACTGCATCCTGGCCGATGGCCGAAGCGACCAAAGTGAACAATACAATCGCTGCCAAGGCTAGCGAATCAAATCTGCAGGCTCCCGTTCTCATGCCGAACTCTCCTTCACAGCCCTGAGGGGGCTGGGTGCAAGGTGATGGCTCTCCGAGGAAGTGCAGCGATTATAGCTTGGAGCCCCGTAAAGAGCTAATTGATGCTACGAGAAGACCCAATCCGAATGGCGGCGCGGCCTACAGGGAGCTATCAGGGAAGCCGTGAATAAGTCCTTACTGCCAGGCAGCATCCCCTCGGGGACTAAACAGGCTGCGCAAAGACTCTTCGTTTTGAAAGTGCGCTTCTTCAGGCGTAGTGAGGGACGGCAAAAACAGATCGCGGCTCAGACCCGGCGTTCCTTATCTCCATGGAGCGGCACGGCTGAAGCCCGCACCCTCTTCAGAACGCCGGATGAATCAATGATTCCTCAAGGCCTGAACAAAAGGGGCGCGCGGTGGTGGAAGCGCGGTTCGTTACAGCCCCGCCGCAGTCTCCCGGGCCATGTAATCGACCACCGCCTTCAAATCTCCGCCCGACTCCTCGAAGACCTTCAGTTGCCGGTCAGCCCCGGTGCCGGTCTTCAAGATCGTGCGAATCCCGTTGATCGCTTCCCTGCTGCCTAACTCGTCCACGACCGGATCGATCAGCGCCAGATACTCCTCCACTAACTCGCGCACGGGCACCTCCTGCTGTTTGCCGAAGTCGATCAGGTTGCCGTCCAGCCCGTACCGCACCGCGCGGAATTTGTTCTCCATCAGCAGCGGCCGCGCATACTGCCGGAAATCCTGGTTGGCCTCGTGCAGCTTGTAGAGATACGCCGCCGTAGCCTGAATCAACGCGGCAATGGCCACGGTTTCCTCGGCCCGCAGCGGAATGTCGCAGGCGCGCACTTCCACTGTGTCAAAGAACGGATGCGGCCGGATATCCCACCAGATTTTCTTCGCGTTATCGATGCACTTGGTCTTCACCAGCAGGTTGACGTAGTTTTCAAACTCGGAGTAACTCGAGAAAGCATCCGGAATGCCGGTCCGCGGAAAATTCTCGAAGACCTTGGCGCGGTAGCCTTTGTAACCCGTGTTAAGCCCCAGCCAGAACGGCGAGTTAGTCGCCAGCGCCATGATGTGCGGCAGAAAATACCGCATCGAATTCATGATGCGGACGGCCGCCTCGCGATCTTCAATGCCCACATGCACGTGCAGCCCGAAGATCAGGTTGGCGCGCGCCACCAGTTGCAGATCCTTCACCACCTGGTGATAGCGCGGGTCCGGATAGATCTCCTGTGTCCGCCAGTCCGCAAACGGATGCGTCGCGCCGGCCACCAGAACTAAATTGTGCTCGCGCGCCAGCTTGATCATCTCCCGGCGCAGCTCGTAAATATCGGCCCGTGCCTCGTCGATGTTCTTGCAGACCCGCGTGCCCACCTCCACCACCGAGGTGTGCATTTCCGCCTTCACGCGCTCCTGCAAGCGCAGCTTGCCATGCGCCAGCATCTCCGTCTGGATGTGCGAGCGCAGGTCGCGCGTGACCGGATCGATGGTCTGGTATTCCTCTTCAATTCCCAGCGAAAACGATGGCCGCATAAGAGCTCCTCGGGGTGGCTTGGGGACATTGTACGGGAGTGCGGGCGCAGGAATCAGGATTCCGCGCGTGAACCGAGCCAAAGAGGCTTAGCGCCCCAAGTCTCGATACTCAAAACCGCTAAGCCACAAACAAACAGCGCGTCTCAGGCCGCCTCGCCCTGCGATTTAATCGAGAGCTTCAGCCCCAGTGCCTGCAACACTTTCAAGACAGTCCCAAACTCCGGATTCCCTTCCGCTCCGAGCGCCTTGTAGAGACTCTCGCGGGAGAGCCCCGCATCTTTCGCGATCTGCGACATGCCACGCGCCCGCGCCACCGTGCCAAGAGCCTGGGCAAGGAACGCAGGGTCGGAGTCCTCCATCGCGATCTTCATCGCCTCTTCCAGATATTCGGCAATGGCCTGGTCGTCTTCAAGGTACTCTGCTGAATCGTAGGGAGAGGTTTTCAACGCCATTTGCTATTCCTCCAAGTTCACGCCTACCGCGCCTTCTACCCCGTGTGCTTGCCGTGCTTCTTCTTCGCGTGATGATGCCTGCCGGCCTGCCGATGCGCCTTGGCCGCCGGCGCCACCGCCCCCAGAAACGCCGACCACCGCAGCTTCAAACGGCTCGGCGCCTGTCTCGCCTTCGCGATCGCCAGGTCGGCTACTTCTTTAATAATCCAGTCGAAGTTAGCCTGCCCCACGGACTCCAGCCCCGCGTCCGGCGCGGGGTTCATGAAGTCGATGGCGTAAGGCACGCCGTCTTCCACAGCAAACTCCACCGTGTTCAGGTCGTAGCCCAGCGCGCGGCACAGCTTCAGCGCATCCTGCTCTACGCGATGCAGAAGAGCCTTGTCATAGGCCGGCGGATTGAGCACATACCGCTCCGCATGAGGCTTGCGCGGATCGTAGGGCATGATGCGCACGCGCTTCTGGCCCACCACGTAGCAGCGAAAATATTCATTGAACTCGACCGCCTTCTGGTAGAGCATGCAAAGGTCGCGCGACTGATCGTAGGCCGCGAAGAACTCCTCGCGATTGTGAATGTGATACACATCGCGCCAGCCGCCGCCGTCAATCGGCTTCATGAATCCGTGCTCGCCCACGTAGGCGAACACCGCCTCCCAGTCCAGCGGAAACTCCAGGTTCCGCATCGACCGGTCCGTGGTCCCTTCGGGGTGTTGCTTATGCGGCAGAATCACGGTGGCCGGAACGGCCACGCCCAGCTTGGCCGCCAGCGCGTAATTGAAAAACTTGTCGTCAGCCGACCACCAGAAGGGATTGTTGATGATCGCGGTGCCGTTCAGCGCGGCGTGCTTCAGGTAAGCGCGATAGAACGGGATGTCGTGCGAAATGCGGTCCACGATCACCGAGTAAGGCGGCGCCTTGTCCAGCCGCACCGCGCCCGTCTCCACAAACTCGGCCTCGATGCCCTCGATGTTGCGCGCATTGATGTGTTCCACCAGTGCGCCGGGAAAACTGTTCTCCATGCCGAACAGGATGCCGATCTTCTTCATGCCGCATCAACCTCCAGGGACCATCCGCGATTCCAGTGTAAGGCAGAAGCGGCCAACAGCATTTTCGGAATCGGCGTAGGCCGGAAGCACACGCTCAAGTGGCTTTTTAATCAAGGAAAAGCCACCTTGCACAACCCTCAAAAAGTCTACGTGTATTCCGAAAATGCTCTTTAGTCGCGGCGCAGGGCGCGCGAGTTGTAGTCGGCCACGGCGCGGGCCGCCTCAAGGGCCGGGAGTCGCTGGCCCGGCGGCTCTTCCAGCCAGAAGCAGAGCGACTCGTAAACAGCGCCCACCAGGCACCGCGCGGCCATGGCAGGGTTGGCCACCGAAAGATCGGCGTGCGCCAGCTCCAGCGAATGGCTCACCTGCTCTGCCTGCTGCCTTAAGATCGCGCGCCGCACCTTTTCCAGGCGCGGGCTCAGCCCGCTCGACTCGACAATCAGAATCCGCGCCTGTTGCGGATTCTCCACCAGGAAAAGAAACAAGGACTCGACAGCCGCCGGAATCCCGCTCAGGGGGTCGGGCACGGACTGCTTGGTCTGGTGGATTACCTGGTTCACCGTTTCGCCCAGCACCTCCAGCACCGCCGCAAACACATCCTCCTTGTTGCGGAAATGAGCATAAAAACTGCCCACGGAACTGCCCGCCTCGGCCACGATCATGGGGACCGTGGCGGCGTGGTAGCCGAAGCTGCCGAAGAGGCGCATTGCGGCATCCAAAAGCGTGTTGCGCCGGGCCAGCTTGCGCGCGGCGGCGGCGGACGATTTGCGGTAGGCCATTCTTCTTCAATTCCTCCGCAGTGCGGTTGCAAAACATAGAATGACGTGTCATTCTAGTTTTTGTCAAGGAAGACCGACCATGATCTGCCCAAGAACGCTCCTTTTGCTTCCCACTCTGCCCCCGCAACCACAGCGATCACCCCGCAGGCCGGCCATCCCCATCTATTTATTGGCCTTGCTCACCCTCCTCACCCTGGCTGCCTGCGGGTCCAAGACGCCGGTAGCTGCCGACCAGCCCGTCCCCGTCCGCTTGCGCGCACCAAACCACGTGAACCAGCCGGTCTCGGTGGCCGTCAGCGGCTCGGTCGAGGCCAATGTCACCGCCCAAAGCGCCTTCCAGATCGCCGGCCGCGTGGCCAAGGTCCTGGTCGAGGAGGGTCAGCCTGTGAGCAAGGGGCAGCTCCTTGCCGAACTCGACCCGACCGACTACCGCAACGCCTACGACGCGGCTGCCGCGCAGTCCGATGCCGTCAGGGCCGTATCCCGCAAATCGGAGGACGGCCTGCGCCCCCAGGAACTCGAGCAGGCGCGCATCGACTTCGAGCGCTGGCAAGACGAGTACACGCGCATGAAGTTCCTCTACGAACGCCAGAGCCTTGCGGCCAACGATTTCAATAAAATTGCCGCCGGCTACCAGGCCGCCCAACAGCGCTACGCCATGGCGCGCCAGGGCACCCGGCCCGAGGAGAAAGATTCAGCCGCCGCCCAGGCCCGCGCTGCCGCGGCCCAGATGCGCGAAGCCGGGAAGCGCCTCGCCGACTGCCAACTGCGCGCGCCCATCGCCGGCTTCGTCGGCATGCGCCGCATTGACGTGGGCGACACCGTGGGCGCGGGCGTGCCGGTGATGGCCGTCCTCGATCTCGACCCGGTCAAAGTCCGCGTCGCCATTCCCGAAGCCGAGATCGGCAAGGTCCGCGAAGGCGCGCGCGCCGTGGTTACCCTTCCCTCGCTCGACGGACGCGCCTTTGAAGGCAAGGTCGAAGCGGTCGGCGTCGCTGCGGACCCGGCTTCGCGCACCTACACGGCCAAGATCGCCGTGGCCAATCCCGAACGGCTCTTGCGCGCGGGCATGGTCAGCCAGGCGCGCATCTTCTCTTCGTCGACGATGAGCGCGCTCACCGTGCCAGGAGATGCCATTGTGCGCGACGCCGAGGGCGTGGTTCATGTCTATGTCTACGCGCCCGCGCAAGGCCGCGTGACTCAACGCCGTGTCGAGCCAGGCGCGCCATTGGGCAGCGAAATCGAAATCCGCTCCGGCCTCAACGGCGATGAGCTCGTCGTTGTCGCCGGCCAGCAGAATGTGCGCGAAGGCTCCCCGGTCAAGGTCATGGGAGGCGCGCAGTGAATCCCGTCCGCGCATCGCTGCGTTCTCCGCAGGTCACGCTGGTGCTGGCAGCCATGCTGTCCGCCGTGGGCGTCTATTCGCTCTTCACTATGCCGCGGCGCGAAGACCCCAAGATCACCATCCGCGTGGGCATTGTCTCGGCCGTGTATCCGGGCGCGACGGTCGAGGAGGTGGAAAACCAGGTCACGCGCAAAATCGAAGAGCATCTCTTTCGCTTCTCCGAGGTGCGGCGCGAAAAAACCTTCTCCACCACGCGCAACGGAGTGGTGGTGGTCAATGTCGAACTCAACCAGTCCGTCGCCGACGCCGACGCGTTCTGGTCCAAGCTGCGCCTCGACATAGCGCAATTGAAAGCCGCGGAACTGCCCGCGGGCGTGCGCGGCCCCGCGGTCGATTCCGACTTTGGCGACACAACCGCGGTGCTGATCGCCGTGCATGGCGGCCACTACGGCCCGCGCGAGCTAAAAGACTACGCGCAGCGAGTCGAGTCCGCGCTGCGCACCATCCCCGCGGTTTCAAAGATCAAGCGCATCGGCGACCAGAGAGAGGAGATTGACATCTCTGCCTCCAGCGAAAAGCTGGCGCAATATGCCGTGAGCCCGCAGCGCATGATGCAGGCCCTTGCCGGGCGCAACACGGTCGAGTTCGCCGGCCGCGTGCCGGTCGAGCAGAGCAAAGTGCCACTGGAAAGCGGCGGGCGCCTCCAGACCGAAGACCAGATTCGCCAGGTGATGGTCGACGTTTCGCCCACCGGCCTGCCCGTCTACATCGGCGACCTGGCCAACGTGGACCGCGTCTACAAGGACCCCACGGAATACGCACGCATCGGCGGCGAGCCGGCCATTCTGTTGGCGGTCGAGATGCACGAGGGCAACAACATTGTCAGCTTCGGCAACAACGTGCGCGCCACGCTTGCCGGCATCCAGAGATCCCTGCCCCCCGAGGTAAAGCTTGACCTGGTGGCCGATCAGCCGCGCGTGGTCTCCGAGCGCATCTGGGATTTCTTCCGCGAGTTCGGCATCGCCATTGTCGCCGTGATTCTGGTCACCATGCTGCTGTTGCCGCTGCGCGTGGCGCTGGTCTCGGCAGTAGCCATTCCCGTCACGGTCTCCATCACCTTCGCGCTGCTCAACGTCTTCGGCATCGAGTTGCAGCAGGTCTCCATCGCGGCGCTGATTACCGTGCTGGGCATGGTGGTGGACGACGCCATCGTCATTGCCGACAACTATGTGGAACTGCTCGATCGCAAAGTTCCCGTCGAAGAAGCGTCGTGGCGCTGCGCCACCGAGATGGCAACGCCCGTGTTAACGGCCACGCTCACCATCATCGCGTCATTTCTCCCCCTGCTGCTGCTCACCGGCGCGGTGGGCGAGTTCATCCGCGCACTCCCCATTGCCGTAGCCACGGCGCTGGGCAGCTCTTACGTGGTGGCCATGCTGCTCACCCCGCTCACGGCGCGCTTCTTCATCCGCCAGGGCCTCAAGGATCATGCGCAAGAGAATGCAGCAACCGGGCGCAAGCGCACTCCTCTGGACTACATGCAGCACTACTACAACGCCGCCATTACGCGGGCCATGCGCCACAAGAGCCGGGTACTCATCGGCGGCGCGCTCACGTTTGTGGCCGGCCTCGTGATTCTGCGCATGGTGCCGCAACAGTTCTTTCCCCTGGCGGAGCGAAGTCAGTTCGTGATGGACGTGTGGCTGCCCGAAGGAGCCCGCATCGAGGCCACCGACGCGGCCGTGCGGCGCATTGAGGCGGTGCTCCAAAAGGAGCCGCTGGTCAGCTCCTACACCAGCTTTCTCGGCTCCAGCGCGCCGCGATTCTACTACAACGTAAACCCGCAAGCCCCGGCGGCCAATTATGCGCAGGTGCTGGTCAACACCAAACGCGTCAGCGGCACGCCGCAACTGGTGGCGGCGCTGCGCGGCAAGTTACCCGACGCCGCGCCGGAAGCCCGCGTGCAGGTAAAGGAGCTGCAACAGGGCCAGGTGATGGAGGCTCCGGTTGAAGTGCGCATCGTGGGCGACGACGCCACCGTCCTGCGCGCGCTCGGCGACCGCGTGGAGCAAGTGCTGCGTCATACGCAGGGAGCCACCTACATCCACACCGACTGGCACGAAGACGCGTGGCAGGTAGGCGTCGAGGTGCGCGAGGAAGTGGCCAACCGGCTCGGCCTCACCAACGCGGCCATTGCGCAGCAACTGGCCGGCAGCTTTGAAGGCGCGCCCATGACCACCTTCTGGGAGGGCGACCGCGACGTGGATGTGGTGCTGCGCCTGGACCCCGCCGACCGGCAGAGCTTTGCCAACGTGGCAGACACCTATGTGACCTCGCCGGTAACCGGCGCGCGCGTTCCCGTGGGCGCGGTGGCCACGCTCACCCCCGAGTGGCAGCCGGGCCGGATCGTCCGCCGCAACGGCGTGCGCACGCTCACCGTGCGCGCGTTTCCCAGCGGCCACAGCCTGGCCAGCGAGATTCTTGCCCATACCCGCAAGCAGGTGGACAAAATGCCGCTGCCCGCGGGCTATCGTATCGAGTACGGCGGCGAGCGCGAAAACCAGAACGAGACCTTTGGCGAGATGCAACACGCGCTGCTCATCAGCCTGGTGCTGATTTTTCTCATTCTTCTCTTCCAGTTCCGCACCCTCATCGATCCGTTCATTGTGATGATGGCCTTCCCACTCGCGCTGCCCGGCGCCGCGCTGGGTCTGCTCGTCACCCACAACCGCTTCGGCTTCACGGCCTTCATGGGCATCGTCAGTCTGGGCGGCCTGGTGGTCCGCAACTCCATCATCCTCATCGATTACATTCACGAGCGGATGAAGGCGGGTGTGCCACTGGAGCAGGCCGCGCTCGAAGCGGGCGAACGCCGCCTGCGCCCCATCTTTCTTACCTCCATGGCTGCCGCCGTGGGAGTGACGCCGATGATCCTCTCCGGTTCCAGCATGTGGTCGCCTCTGGCCAGCGTGATTGCCTTCGGGCTGCTCGGCTCCATGTTCTTCACGCTGGTGGTGATTCCAGTTCTGTTTGTGGTGGCGCACTCCCAGCGCGTGAAAGAAACCTGGACCTCCAGCCATATTCGCCGCCGACGCACCCAACCCATCGAGCGCCACGCCGCCGTAGCCCTGCTCCTCGCCCTCGCACTAGCCTCCATCGCGCAAGCCCAGCCGCGCCGCATCACGCTCGATGAAGCTGTCGCCCTCGCCACCCGCCAGAACTCAACCATAAAGCTCGCCGAACTCAAGACCAAGGAGATGGACGCGCGCGTCACTCAGGCCCGCGCCAACTACTTCCCCGTGCTAGCCAACGAGAGCAACGCCGTCCACCTCGGCGAGATGGACCGCCTCGTCATCCCCATGGGCGCGCTCGGCATCTACCCGGCCGACGGCCCCATCCCCGGCAAGAGCATCGCCATCAAACTCGGCAACCAGGATTTTGTCCTCTCAACGACCACGGCGGCGCAGCCCATCACGCAGATGTTCAAGATTCATGCGGGCGTCAACGCGGCCAGGGCCGACGCAGGCCAGGCGCGCGACGACGCCCAGCGCGCGCGCGATGAGGTCGCGCTCAACGTCAAGCAACTCTACTACGGCCTCTTGAGCGCCCAGCGCCGCAAGCAGGCCGCCCAGTTGCGCATCCAGGCCGGCGAAGAACAGTTGACCGAAGCCCGCAACAGTGTCGAGGCCGGCGCGGTGCTTCAACTCAAGGCCCTTGAAGGCCAGGCGCAGCTTGCCGAGGCGCGCCATCGACTGGGCACGCTCGAAGACGCCATCGGCGACATGGAGGCCGAATTCAACAATCTTGTCGGCCTGCCACTCGATACCGAATTGGAATTGATCGCGCCCGAGCCCGAGAGCGCCGCGCAGACCGGCGTTGACCTGAAGAGCGAGGCGCTCAGTCACAATCCCCAGGTCGCGGCGGCCAGGGAGACGGTTGCCAAGGCGCGCGCCGGGCTGGCGGCAGCGCACGCCGAGTACATTCCCGAGATTGGCGCCTTTGCCGACTACGTCTACCAGAACGGCGTTCCGCTCCTCAGCGAAAACAACGGCGCAGTGGGCCTCAAGATGGACTGGACCCTGGCCGAATTCGGCAAGCGCAGCGGCCAGGTACGCGAGCGCAAGTCCCAGTTAGAAGAGGCGGAAGAGAACCTGCGCCAGGCGGAAGACCGCGTGCGCGTGGAGATGGAAAAGGAGATGCGCAAGGTGCGGCGCGCGGAAACCGGTATCGAGGCAGCGCGCGAGAGTGTGGCGGCGCGCGCCGAGATGCGCCGCATTACCGCCAACCAGGTCGAAGCCAAAACCGTGAATGCCTCCGCGCTCAAGCAGGCTGAGGCGGAACTGGCTGAGGCAGAGGCCGGCTTGTTCCAGGCCCAGGCCGAGCAGAGCACCGCGCGTGCGGAGTTGGAGCGAACCCTGGGACAGGAGTAAAGTAAAGAGTTTCGTGCAATCGAGGAGGAATTGTGGCATACCGCGTGTTGACGGTGAACAGGGAGTTTGGGAGCGGCGGCGGGCGTATTGCGCAGACCATTGCCCAGTGGCTGGGTTGGAAACTGCTGGACCGCAATATCATCGACGCCATTGCCTACGCGGCCCACGTGGATTCAAGCGTGGTGAAGCACTACGACGAGCACGTGGTCTCGTGGCTGCGCCGCATCAACCAGCAGGCCATGCGCTCCGCCGCCCTGGCCGCCGGCCTCGAGCTGGCCGAGAATTCGGTCTTCGATGCCGAGGAGATGGTCAAGATCTCGGAAAAGATCATCGATAAAGCTCATGCCGATGGCAACTGCGTGATTGTGGGCCGCGGCTCCCAGTGCGTCCTCCAGCACAAGCCCGACGTCTTTCACGTCTTTGTCTACGCGCCGCTCAAGGAGCGCGTTCAGCGCCTCACTACCCGCCTTGAAAAAGGCACGGACATCGAGCAGCGCATCCGCCAGGTGGACGGTGAGCGCGCCAAATATCTGCAACAGTTCTTCGGCAAAAGCTGGTGCAACCCCCACCTCTATGACCTCATGATCTCCTCCCGCGCCGACGAGGACTCAACCGCGCGAGCGATCGTTTATGCCATGAACGGACAGGTCGTGGGCTGATGTTGTTTTTGCGGTTTCCCGCCCTTGCGCCGGATACAACGCGCAACGACGCGCGGCACGGTGCTTTGCGGCTGGCTCGCTTCGTGCGGCGGAGGTCTCCAATCCTAAGCCGGTGACACTACCGCTCCAGCGCAGCCGGAGAGCGATCCCCATCACGGCGCAATCTTCTCCAACTGCGCCAGGTGGTTCAAGTCGTGCCCGGCCATGGTTTCCACGATGGTCTGAAACGTCATCGTTCCCCGCTCCGGATGCGTGACGGGCCGGTTCGCGGCCGCCGGCAGCGCGCCCTGGATCAGTCGCAGGTTCCACAGCCGGAAAGCTGAAAAAGCCGCCAGCGCCTCGGCCGCGTCCACGCTGGGGTACGTAGCGGCCCACTTGTCTTGGTCGAAGGGCTGAATGGTCGGCGCATCTTCGGCCAGAGTCTGGCGTAGCCGAAACGCAAACACCAGTTCGCAGTCCGCCAGGTGGCAAAGAATCTGAGCTGGGCTCCACTTCCCCGGCGCCGGCGGCGCGCTTGCTCTCTCCGCGCCCATCCTCTCCAGCGCCGCGCGCAGCGCCGCGGGAGTCGCGGCCAGAACGGTTTCAATCGGCCGCCCATCCAGAAATCGAGCATAAGGGTTCAGTTCACTCATCGAAGCATCCTCCATTTATCAAAGCGCATCCAACGCCCTATTCCCTATTCCCTATTCCCTATTCCCTGTTCCCTGTTCCCTGCCTCAGAGGTATTCCCGCACCATCCGCTCCCAGGTCGGCCAGTCGTGTGAGTTCTGCGAGTCCCAGATAAATAAATCGTGGGCAATGCCTCTGGAACTCAGCACGTGATCGAGATTCCGGTTCTGGCCCAGGCACTGGTCGTCCCAGCCCGTCGCCAGCACGTAGCGGTTCCGCCGGTAGCGCTCGAAGAACCACGAATCGCCCAGGTTGGGCAGGTAGTGCGTGGGCAGGTTGAAGTAGCAGTCCTGGTCATAGTAGCCCTGCAGGAAATTGGTCAGGTCAAAGGCGCCCGACATCGACAGGAATCCACTGAAAACATCGGGATGGCGCAGCGCGATGTTCACCGCGTGATAGCCGCCAAAGCTGCAACCCAGCGACACCAGCCGCGCGTCGCCGTTCTTCTGCCGGATCAGCGGAACAACCTCTTGAACGACGTAATCCTCGTACTGCATGTGTCGCGCGATCCGCCACCGCGGTGGAACCTGCTTGTTGTACCAGCTCTCCATGTCCACCGAGTCCACGCAGAAAACCTGCAAGCGCCCGGCGTCAATCTTGCCACTCAGCGCGGCGATCATCTGCCGGTCTTCAAACTCATAAAACCGTCCGCCCGACGTAGGGAAAACCACCACCGGCAATCCGGCGTGACCAAAGACCAGCAGTTCCATCTCCCGGCCCAGCCGGGGAGAATGCCATTTGTGATACTCACGAACCATGATGAATGCGCTCCGGAGAAATCGGCTCTCGCCCGAATTCTCCCCCGCGAGGGGCCGGGCCATTGGAGAACCGCCGATTTCTTGTTAATGTTACAGTCTCGGGCTGATGTTTCTCGGGATAGCTATTTCCGCGCCGCTTCCCACCCCCAGCAATCCATCAAGAGGCACGCAGCACTTGAATCTGAATTCACAATCGGACTTTGAAGCCGCGGAAGGCGCGCTGCCGCCAGGCGCAGACGCGCCGCACTCGCGCCTCAAGCTCCACCGCGGCTTCCCCAGCTACTACCTGCCCGACAGCCGCGACCTGATCGTCTACCTGCCGCCCGGCTATGAGCAACAGCCGGAACGCAGCTACCCGGTGCTCTACCTCCACGACGGGCAAAACCTCTTTGACGGCCGCACCTCGTTCATTCCCGGCCGCACCTGGGAGGTCCGCGAGCAGGCCGATGCGGCCATCAAGGCCGGCGAAATCGAGCCCCTCGTCATCGTCGGCATCTACAACACCGGCGACCGCCGCCTCGCCGAGTACACACACGAGCGCGACTGGCAGATGGGCGGCGGCGAGGCCGACGAGTACGGCCTCATGCTCACCCGCGAACTCATGCCCTGGATCGCCTCGCAGTACCGCATCCGTCCTGGCCGCGAGTCCACCGGCCTCGGCGGCTCGTCCCTCGGCGGCCTGGTCTCGCTCTTCCTCGGCCTCCGCCACCCGGAGTGTTTCGGCCGCCTCGCCCTGCTTTCCCCCAGCGTCTGGTGGAACCACAAAAGCATCCTCGGCTACCTCAACGAGCGCGCCCCCCAGGTCTGGGACCGCCCGCGCGTCTGGCTCGACGTAGGCGACCGCGAAGGCCACCGCACCCTGCGCGACGCCGAGCAGCTCAACCGCCGCCTCAAGGCCAACGGCTGGCTCCCCGGCCAAACCCTCCACTTCGAGCGCGTCCACGGCGGAACCCACGACGAACCCAGTTGGGCCCGCCGCGTCGTCCCCATGCTCAGATTTCTCTTCCCGGCGCAGGTCTAGTTAGCCAATGCCTGTTTCCTCCCAGGCGATCCTCCGCTATAGTTTTTATTCATGGATGCCAACCGCGAACTTTTTCGCCACACCCTGGCCACCTTGGCCTACCGGGCCTCGCGCGCCCTGGCCGGCGCGCCACCCACCTTTGCCGCCTTTGACGCCGCGGGCCGCCGCCCCGAGCAGATCCTCGCCCACATGGGCGACCTGTTTGACTGGGCGCTCAGCATGGCCGCCGGCAAGCCCGCCTGGCACAACTCCAAGCCACTCCCCTGGCCCGAACAGCAGCAGCGATTCTTCGCCGCCCTCGGCGCATTCGACGCATACCTGGCCTCAGCCGAGCCCCTGCACGCCCCCGTCGAACGCCTCTTCCAGGGCCCAGTCGCCGACGCCCTCACCCATGTCGGCCAACTCGCCATGCTCCGCCGCCTCGCCGGCTGCCCCACCGGCGGAGAAAACTTCTATGTAGCCGCAATCGAGACCGGAAAAGTCACCGCCGGCCAGCCCGCCCCGGTCAAGCCGTTCTAGTACTACAGTTGCAGAAAGCGGACCCGGGGGGAGCAGGGGCCTTCAGTGTCTGCGTGAGAACTGGATCTTCGCGCTGACTTGCTGACTTGCTATGCCCGCCGCGGCGGGCGCTAACTTGCTGCTTTTCAATACAACCGTCTTCCACCCAACGTCCACTGCTTCGTTCGGCTGTTATGAAAGCCTGGTTCTCACGCACGCGCCTCAGGCCCCTGAAATGGAGCCAGAGTAATGTGGCCTTTAGGCCCGGACCAAAAGCATCCGAATGAACAACAATTGTAGTAATAGGCAAGAGCCGAAAATGGGCGCTTGCATCACGGCGTCCTGCATTTTGGTAGATCTTCGGCGCAAATGAATAACCCCGCCCGAAGCCTTGCGGCAATCGAGCGGGGAGCAAATCATTTCCAATTCTTACCGCTGCAATTCCGGCGTGTCAATGCGCCTGCTCCCGCCGCAGCCCCTCCAGAATCCTGCGGTCCTCTTTGCTCAACACCGCGTTCTCCAGCAGGTCCGGCCGGTTCGCGAGTGTCTTGCGCAACTGCTGCTCCCGCCGCCAGCGCCGAATCTGCAAGTGATCCCCATTCAGCAGCACCTCCGGCGCCTTCAACCCGCCAAACTCCGCCGGCCGCGTGTAGTGCGGGTAATCCAGCAGCCCCCCGGCCCCATGCTGCGACCGCGGAACCCCCTCCACATCGCTGTCAATCTCTGCATCCGCCACGCCAAAGCTCTCAAACTCGCCGGATGCCTGGTTGCCTAGAACCCCCGGAATCAGCCGCGCCGTCGCGTCCACCACCACCGCCGCCGCCAGCTCGCCTCCACTGATCACGTAGTCGCCAATCGACAGTTCCATGTCACAGTAGATTTCGTTAACCCGCTCGTCCACGCCCTCATACCGCCCGCAGATCAGCACCACGCGTTCGAGGCCCGCTATCTCCCGCGCCACCGCCTGCGTAAACCGCTGCCCCTGCGCCGAAAGCAAAATGACGCGCGTCCGCGCGGCTTCTTCCTCCGCCCCCCGCGCCGTCTTCGGCGCAATCCCCAGTGCGGCCAGCGCCTCGGCCAGCGGCTGCGGCTTCAGCACCATCCCCTCGCCGCCGCCAAACGGCCGGTCGTCCACCGTGCGATGCCGGTCGTGCGTAAACTCCCGCAGATCGTGAATCCCCACCGTCACCAGCTCCTCGGCCAGCGCCCGGCGCAGAATCCCGTTCTCAAAGATGCTCGCGAAAAAGCCGGGAAAGATGGTGACGATCTCAAACCGCATACCCCTGATCATAGACGCAGACTTTCCCTCTGCACCCCGCCCTACAGCGGTTTCCGAATTGGTGTTAGCCGAAGCCGTCACTGTCGAGTCGAGTGGCATTTTCCCGCCGGGGTCCCCGGCGACAGGTCTTCGTCGCTGGGGTGGAAGTAAATGCCACCTTCCACTGCAATCAAAAGGCCACGTAAATTCGGGAACCGCTCTGAATGTGCTCTAATGGTGCCCAACTGCCATGGCTGACATTGAATCGCTGCTAAACCGCTGGCAATCGGCCGGCGTCCTGGATGCGGAGGACGCAGCCCGCATCCATGCCTGGGAACAAGAGCAACAAAACTCCGGCAGCCTGCGCTGGCAGGGCCTCCGCTGGCAGGGTCTCGTTGCCCTCATCCTCGGCGCCATCCTGCTGGCCTGTGGCGTGGTCCTCTTTGTCTCCGCCCATTGGGACCAGCTCAGCCCCGGCTGGCGCTTCACCTCGGTCATCGCCCTGGTCGCCGTCTTCCACCTCACCGGAGCATGGACCCGCAAGAGCTTCGGCCTCCTCTCCACCACCCTTCATGCCGTCGGCACCGTCTCCACCGGCGCGGCCCTCGCGCTGGTCGGCCAGATCTTCAACATTCATGAGCACTGGCCCACCGCCGTCCTGCTCTGGGCCCTCGCCGCCCTCGCCGGCTGGATCCTCCTCCGCGACGAAGCCCAGGAAACCCTCGCCCTGCTGCTCGTTCCCGCGTGGATCGCAAGCGAGATCGCCCACGCCGCCTCCGGCCACATCGGCGCGGAGGTCTTCATCGGCCGCATGCTGGTCGTCTGGAGCCTGCTCTACCTCACCTTCTTCCTCAACTCCCGCCATAAGGTGGTGCAGGGCATCCTCTTCGGGGCAGCCGCCGCGACCGGCATCGCCGGAATCGCCCTCCTCGTCGGCGGTTGGCACTCTTGGTCCGCCGACCAGACCTTCCTTTCCCTTTGGACCCGCCTCTGGGCCTGGGTCGCTATCGCCGCGCTGCCGCTGTTCCTCGCCGTCTTCCGTATGCGCCGCAGCCTCATTCCTGTGGGCGTGGCCCTGGTCTTCTCTGTCGCCTTGCCCTGGTTCAGCCGCACCGTCTCGAACACCCTCCACTACCGCGCCTATACGCACACTCAGGTACTCACCCGGCCTGGCATCTTCTCCCACATCCTCGTCGCCGCCTTGGCCGTCTTCGTCATCTGGTGGGGCGTCCGCCAGGCCTCGCGAGCGCTGGTCAACCTGGGCATTGCCGGCTTTGGCCTCGCCGTCGCCTGGTTCTATTGCAGCGACATCTTCAACACGGTCGGCCGCGCCCTCGGCCTCATCGGCCTCGGCGTCCTCTTCCTGGCCGGCGGATGGGCTCTGGAAAAGATGCGCCGCCGCCTCCTCGGCCACATGGGAAAAACCGCCGGCTCCGCCACGGAGGTCCAATGAAACTCCCAAAAACATCCCTGGTCCTGCTGGCCATTCAGTTAGTGCTGGTCTCGTCCGTCGCCGCCCGTTATCTTTACCAGCGCCTCACCTGCCCGCGCGTCTGGACCCGCGCCGAGCTCTCCCTTGGGTCGCAGCCCATGCGCGGCCGTTATCTCAGTCTGCCCCTCACGGCCAACGGCTGCCGCAGCACCCTGCCCTCGGCCAAACAAGCCATCTTCCCGCGCAACGTCGACGGAACCACCCGCCCCGACGGCTTCACCGTCACCCCCGTCCAGTTGGTCCACTTCCCCGCCAGCCTCAAAGTCGAAGACAACAAGCTGCTGGCCATCCGCCTCCAGAATCCCCGCGGCCCCTCCGACGGAGTCACCGTCGTAGCCGACCCCGGCAGCCCCTGCGACCAGATGCGCCTCGCCGTCCCTGCCGATTTCTATCTAGCCAAAAGCGCCACGATCCCCATGCCCCTCCAGCCCAACCAGGAGCTCTGGGTTGAAGTCACCGTTCCACCCCAGGGCCCGCCACGGCCGCTCCAGTTGGCAATCAAAGAGGGCGCAGCCTGGAAGCCGCTGGCGTTTCAGTAGTACGAAACGCTGCAATATGCCAATAGCTCAAGTTAGGAGCAATGTCCGAGTTCCTCGTGACACATCCAATGCCAAAAAGGTAGCTGTCATCCTGACCCTGAGCGTAGCGAAGGGGAAGGATCTGCGGTTGTTCTTCCCGTCACAGCCAATGCAGCCGCGAGCGGATAGGATTCCACCGATGCACGAGCACAACTATTTCACATACATCATGGCGAGCCGCAGCCACACGCTCTACATCGGCGTCACAGGCGACCTTCACAAGCGTGTGTTTCAGCATAAATGGAAGGAGCACGACGGCTTCACGGCAAGGTACAACTGCGATCGACTCGTGTGGTTCGAAGGCTACCAGGAAATTGCGAGGGCCATCGCCCGCGAGAAGGAACTGAAGGGCTGGAGACGAGCAAGGAAGATCGCGCTGATTGAGGCCATGAACCCGGCCTGGATGGACCTAAGCCGCGATTGGTATGACTATGAGCCTGTCGACTATCGTCGTGCGTTGGATCGAATGGATCCATAAGAAACAACCGCAGAGATCCTTCGCCTGCGGCTCAGGATGACACTCTTGTGGGTAGATGTTGATGGTGCCGGACGGGCATTGCGGTCGAGCCGTCGGCAACTCTTCCCTCACGTGACTTAGCTCACTTACGTCCGATTTGGCGGTTAAGCACTCCAATCAAACCCAAACACACTGTCATGCTGAGCGCAGCGAAGCATCTGCGGTTGCTTTTCCAAACTTCCGCATTGCCGGTGATACGCCCGTAACGAGGCCCCTCACGCACTGTCATGCTGAGCGAAGCGAAGCATCCGCGGT
>Ga0302320_10004508_pt1 | contig 31637 bp, 30 predicted proteins | sample Bog_T0_3_FD_202130 | JGI IMG/M metagenome (GOLD analysis project Ga0302320, IMG submission 202130) | Peat permafrost microbial communities from Stordalen Mire near Abisko, Sweden - Bog_T0_3 | ecosystem: Environmental > Terrestrial > Soil > Wetlands > Peat | place: Sweden: Abisko, Stordalen Mire... | reverse complement strand
GACGGTAATCCCGCTGATTATTTCCATTTGCGCGAAGATGGGCCTGGTTCTCATCAAGTACCGGCACGGGCGCACCATCGGCAGTTCATCTCTGCTGGCGGATGCGGCCAATGACGGCATCGATATCCTCTCGGGCAGCGTGGCGCTGGGCGCACTTTCGCTGACGCTGTGGAAGCCGGTCGATTTCATGCGCGCCGATCATTACGGTGCGTTTGCGGTGGGAATTATCGTGATCGTAAGCGCGGTACGCGTGATGATGCAGACCTCAATGCATCTGATGGATACGATGCCCGACGATGTCGCCATGGCGAAGATTCGCGATGTGGCGCTGAGCGTCCGCGATGTGGAGGGAGTCGAAAAGTGCTTCGCGCGCAAGACGGGGCTGCGCTATCACGTGGATCTGCATCTGGAGGTGGATCCGGAAATTACCGTGCGCGCGTCGCACGAGATCGCAGGGCGGGTGCGGGATAAGATTCGCGAGGAAATTCCGTGGGTCGCGGACGTGTTGGTCCACGTGGAACCCTGGCCCGGGTAGGGTTCGGTGAAACGCGGCTATCGCCGCATGTCGAGTGTCCACCTCACGCGCTGCCGATCAGGATGCCGGTAATAAACACCAGCGCTCCGCCCAGTCCCACCTGCAAAGCCGCCGAAAGCGGAGGCGTATCCATAAACCTGTTGCGAATCCAGCTGATCAGGGCCAGTTCCACCAGCACCACCACCACGGCCGCCGTCATCGCCACATGAAATTCCGGAATCAAAAACGGCAGCGTATGTCCCACGCCACCAAGCGCCGTCATCATCCCGCAAACCAGCCCGCGGGTCCACGGATGTCCCCGGCCCGTGAGGCTGCCATCGTCCGAGAGCGCTTCGGCAAATCCCATGCTGATGCCCGCGCCCACCGACGCCGCCATGCCCACCAGAAACGCATCGTGACTTTTATCCGTGGCGATAGCGGCCGCGAAGACCGGCGCCAGGGTGGATACGGAACCATCCATCAGCCCCGCCAGACCGGGCTGCACAATCTGCAGGACGAAGAGCCGGCGGCTGGCTGCGTCCTCCTCCTGCTTGGTGGTGGTGCCGAGCTTTTCTTCTTCGAGTTTCTCGGCGCGATCCTCATGCGAGCGCTCTTCCTGGGCGAGGTCGTCGAGCAACTGCCGGATGTGCGGGTCCTGCGCGCGGGCGGCGGCTTTTTCGTAGAAGCGGCGGCTTTCCACTTCCATGGTGGCGGCCTGCTTGCGCACCGTATCGAGCCCCAGGTTTTGCATCAGCCAAACCGGCTTGCGCGTCACGAATCCCTTCACATCCTGGCGGCGGATGAGCGGGATATGGTTGCCGAAGCGCTGCTGGTAGAGCTCGATGAGCCGCCGCCGATGGCCCGATTCTTCCTCGCGCATGCCGTCGAAAACCGCTGCGGACGCCGCGAACTCCTGACGCAGCCCTTCGGCATAATCGGCATAAGTGCGCTCGTCATCTTCCTCGAGAGAAATGGCCAGCGCCAGGATCTCACGTTCCGTCAGACTATCGAAGTTCCTCATAACCTCCCAGTTTCGCTCACTCTTTAACCTCAACGCCTGGGGCGCGCGGCGCGTCAATCCGGCATGTATCGTCTGTGTCCGCTCTTCCTGTTGGCGGCCTCAGTGGCGAGCGCCGCGGTGATCCGGGGTAGTGTTCTCGAAAACGAGACGGGCTACGCGCTGGCCAACGCCGTCGTCACCCTGCAGCGCATCGCCACGGGAAGCGCGGCGAACTCGGCGACTCTGCGCAGCGATGCCAAGGGGAATTTCGAGTTCGCCTCTCTGCCCGCCGGCGTCTATATCCTGAAGGCGGAGCGGCGCGGCTTCCTGCCCGGCGAGTACGGCCAAAGACAGTGGAACGCGGCCGGCACACCGGTGGTACTGACCGCCGATGGACAAGCGTTTCTGGTCATGCGTCTGCACCGCTTCGGGGGCATAACGGGCACCGTTCGCGACGAGAATGAGGTGGGCATTCCCGATCAGGAAGTGGTTGCTTACCACAATACGGAGCCGCCGCAACTGGTGGCCCACGGAATCACCGACGACCGCGGAATTTATCGTGTGGCCGGTCTCGAACCAGGCAACTACCTGATCCGCACCATGGGCGAGGCGGCCAGCGGCGTCAGCTATATTCCGACCTTTTCGAGACAGACGCTGCGCGTGGAAGAAGCGCAGACCGTGCCGGTTTATCTGGGGGAAGACGCGAGAAACGTGGACGTGCGGCCGCTGCCGGGAAAGCTGCTCTCGCTGGCGGGCGCGGCCGGACCCATTCCCGACGGCTTCACGACCACCGTGACCCTGGTATCCGACATGGGCAGGCGATCAGGCGGAAACCCGTTCAGCTTTGGCGGCCTTCCGCCCGGGCCTTACGAAATCTACGTGGAGGCGCGCGAGAACTCTCCGGGCACCAGGGTGCTGGGCGGCTATGCGCAGTTGAACCTCGATCGGGTGTTGACGAATTTCGCCGTCGCCATGCGGGAAATACACGAAACGCAGTTCGAGTTCCGCGGCGGCGGCGATGCGCCCAACGTAATGGCGCGCCGCAAGGATCTGGCGGGCACGGGAGTTGCGCAGGCGCTGCCGTTGAACAATAATCGGGCGCTGCTCGCCCCGGGCCGCTGGGAGTTGATGGTGCTGCCCCCGCCGGGATATTATGTCACGCAGTTTGCACCCACGCGCCGGGATGGAAGCGCTCCGCCGGATGGCTGGAACGAAGTTACGATTCTCGGTAACAGTTCGGTGCGGGCGAATCTGTCCGGTGGCGCGAGCTCGGTACACGGGGTTGTGAAGGTCTCGGGAGAACCGGCGGTGGGGGCGCCCGTTTTCCTTGAAGCATGGAACCCCGATACGCGGAAGCGGCTGACGGAACTTCGCTTCACGCGCACGGGCATCGACGGAAGCTATCGGATCGAGAGCCTCGCCCCGGGGACGTATCGAATGCTCGCAACGTTTGAGTATCTGGCTCCGGATTCGGCCGCGATGGATTTGGCGGGCGCGCAGACGGTTAATATTGAGGGCCACGCGGATTTGCAACTGGATTTGGATCTATACGGAGGGCGGTGAGAGAACGGGCCTCCGATTCCGCGGTACGCTGAAGCGCGTGATCGCTGCTGAATCGATTAATGCTAAAGCAGGAACCTCACCGGGAACTCCGACTAAGCCTCACCCCACCCCCTGAATAATACTTGGGATTTAGCTGAATGTCCCCTGCCTTGTGCAGTACAGTGACCGTGTATGGAATGCCAGCGTCATCCTCAAAGTACACGTTCAACTGGGAGCCTGGCGACACGAGATAGGAAGGCTTCTCATTGTTACTAAACAGTGCTTCCAACCATCCGTGCGCCACGGCTCCAGATTTGATCCCGATCCCGATTTTTCTGGTGTTTGCATCTTGTGGAACAATCGTATATGTCCTGCTATTCATCGTCATTGCTATCGGCGCCTTAACAGTAATTATGCGGCCTTGATACATAACGCCGTTCGTCATTACCGCCGCAGACCAACTGGCAGGGCGAATCCCAGTGGTCACCGTACCCTCGTTTTTTATTTCAATTTCAACGGACCCTACCGTGGTAGCTGCGTCATTAACAAAATTACTTACAAGGGTCTGCAATATCTGCGCTTTCAATTCGCGGTGATAGCCAGGACGAAGTCCAGGGAAATCCTCGTCCGGGCCCAGATACGATTTGGTAGCGACAAACACGGGTGTCGCGAATGGTCTTCCCGAGCCGTCTTTCATAGAAACCACCGCCTTTGTTGCTAGGTCAGTGATCGCCTGTGACGTGACGTTGAATCCATACACGAGGCGCCCTTGAAGTTTCCCCTTGATGGGGTGCAGTGATCGGATATCCAGTGCCTCCTCTCTGGGGAGCATCTCTGATCGTCCATTGGGGTAGGCTATCGCTATCCCCTCTTCCGGATAGAAATCAAAGCTCCCGATGCTGTGACCCCGTTGGCAAAGGTTAGCGTGAACTGAAAGTCTTCAACTGTTATTGGCGGGCCGTCGTTGATGACAGTGGCGATGACTGAGGCAAATGACGTAAAACCGCTTTTATCGCGGTCCAGTGGGCCTCCACCCATAGCGTCGATCGCGAATGTAAGAGCCCAGATGTCGTTGGGCCCGACGGCGGCGGATGATCCCGGTGGTACTGTTTGACGACCGCATAACTAGCCAAGAAACCAATAAGCAGCACGAGCACAGCTGATCCGCCGACCCTGGCTTGCCAGTTCCTATGTGGAACAACATGGAGCACAAACGACCACATGCATCCCACGATTATCCCCACATAAATCAACAATGAAATCCACCAATTCACGTCGACTCCATTTGCCTGAAGCACGGGGATAAAAAATGCAGCAAGCAGCCCAGCGACAGCGATAAATGCCATTGGGTCTGGCCTTCTTGGTGGCATTGTCTCGGGTCTGATGGGCGCGGGCGGCGAGGACTTGATTGGGAGCGCCAGGGCTAGTCTGCTGTTTCTGAAGTTCGTAGATATTTGAACCTCGGGGTATCCTGTAGCCGTTAAGAAGATACGATGAACAGTAGGCAAGAGAAAATTCAGCTTTTGTCGCGGGTAAATCGCGGAAGAGCGGCGACGCCGCAGTTTCTGACGTCTTTGTCAGAAACGCTCGGTGAGCCGATAGACGTGAGTGCGCTTGTTTCGCTACAGGAATCGGACGCACTGCTGGAAGCGTTTCGAGATGGCTATCGCCGGGTGGTAGAAGCGGATGTAATGGGCTACCGAAAGTTCTTTCGGAAGCCTGAAGCCAGACTGGTCTTCCAACTGGCGGACTGTCTTGCCGATCGAATGCTAAGCGAGCACGGCTTCCTCCTCACGAAGCTGGACACGAACTGCGGAGCAGTTATTCTGGACGTTCGGATCCTGTTAAGGCATACGGGATCACTCATCCGCTTTGACGGCGACTCGCTATCCGCAATGTCGGCTGACCAGACCCAAGGTCTCTTGATAGATCACAATCCAGACGATTCCGAGCAAACATACGAAGTCGCTGTTTGGGGTGACCGATGGTCACTTCTGGCGCTCGCATGCGATTCGAAGGAACAGGCTTAGCCTTCTGTTTCTGCAGTTCTTCGATATTTGGCGACTTTTCGGATTATGCGACTGGCGCTTGCGACCCACTGAAAAGGGCGGGGATTGTTGTTGTAGATCCGGATGTAATCATTGATCGCCTGGATCAAGTCGCGAACGCTTCGAAAGGTACCGCGGCGGATTCTCTTGCGGGTGATCTCGGCGAACCAGCGCTCGATCTGATTGAGCCAGGAGGAACTGGTCGGCGTGAAATGCACGTGATAGCGCGGTCGTTCCGCCAGCCACTTCTTCACTTCCGGGTGTTTATGCGTCCCGTAGTTGTCGAGAATAAGGTGGACATCGAGGCCGGTGTCGATGGACTGATCGATCCGGCCGAGAAAGCGGAGAAACTCCTGATGACGATGTCGCGGCTGGCACTCGCCGATCACTGTTCCTTCCAGAACGTTCAAAGCAGCGAACAATGTAGTTGTTCCATGGCGCTTGTAATCGTGCGTCTGCCGCTCCGGCAGACCCGGCCGCAGCGGAAGAATCGGCTGTGTGCGGTCCAGCGCCTGAATCTGACTCTTCTCGTCCACGCTCAACACAATCGCCTTGTGTGGCGGGTTCATGTAGAGCCCCACAATGTCCCGCACCTTCGGAGCGAATTCAGGATCGTTGCTGAACTTAAAGGACTCGACCCGGTGCGGTTGAAGTTTGTGTTTCTTCCAGATCCGAAGCACAGTGGCCGGGCTGACCTTCTGGCTGGCTGCCATCGCACGTACGCTCCAATGCGTCGCATCCTTCGGAACGGTTTTGATCGTGGCCTCCACGATGGCAGCTTCCTTGCTTTCGGATATTCGCCTGGGGCGTCCACTTCGCGGTCGATCCGCGAAAAGTCCCGTCATACCCTCGGTTTCATACCGCTTCCGCCACAACAACACGGTTGTCACGGTAGTGGACAGATCCCGCGCCAGAAGGTGATTGGCTCGGCCGCCGGCTGCGCCCAGAATGATGTTAACCCTTAAAAGAATCCCTCGGGGGATACTGCGCTGTCGACTAAGCGCCACCAGTTGTTTTCGGTCCGCATCCGTGACCGCAAGTGGGGGCGCAGGAGGGAGAGGCATGGTCCACTCCCAGTATGAAGCACGCTTGTTTATTAGTCTAGTAATTTAGGAAACATCAGACTAGGCGGGGGGGCTTGGTGCTCTCCGAACTGTGCTTTGAAATGCCAGCGTCCCGAGGTCGATCCAGCCGCGCTGCCTGTAGTGACCTTCTGCGTTCCTCTCGGTTCGGCCGTCGCACCAAGCGAAGTCTACCACGCCTTTTGTGTCAAACGCGGGTTTTCAAGGACTCTCAGAGGCGTCGCACGGCGAACCGACGGAAGGAAACCGGCCAACAGCTGTATATTCTCAGGCATGCTCCAGATGAGCTTCTTCATTGTTTTGCGCTGTCCAGTCGGCAATTCCCTCAAGGTCCTTAACCGACCTGACGGAAAAGATTATCTGGAAAGCCACTTGGCAAGCCGCTGCTCAACCTCTTTCATCGACAGCGTTTGCCCGGCTTCCAGCTGCGCAATCCCTACATCGATGGCGGCGAGCATCTCGGCGCGCTCATCAACGCGATCAGGCAATCTCAGTTCCTGCGTTACGTCCACACGTTCAGCATACGCCCGCGACGAGGCATCAATCCGGCAGGAGGTATCCTATTGGGCATGGAGCTTATCTTCGAGGTTCGCGACGCTGAGGAAGGCGGCTATTGCGCGCGGGCGCTCGGATACAGCATTTTCACGGAAGCAGAAACGTGGGATGAGCTTCGTGCTAATGTACTCGAAGCGATTTCCGTCCATTTCGAAAACGCCTCGGTGTTTCCGCGTCTGGCACAGTTGCATTATGTAAAGGACGAACTGATCCCGGTCCACGCCGCGTGAAATTGCCGCGCGGAATTTCAGCAGATCGTGTGATCCGCGCGCTGGAGCGCCTGGGTTACGGCGTGGTCCGCCAAAAGGGTAGCCATGTGAGGATGCGCCATCAGGGACCGCCTGTCCATATGATCACGATTCCGCTCCACAATCCGCTGAAGACTGGCACGCTTCACGGGATTCTCGCCGAAGTCGCTCAAATGAGGTTTATCGCAATCGAGTCGATTTTGGAAGTGATTTGACCTGACGTCTCAATGCCGCGAAATCGGCTCGGGGAACCAGCCTGGGCTGGCATCCTCCCACTTATTATCCGTCAATTGCCGCACATCGGAGCCGTCCGCGCGCATAGCGAAAATCTCGCCATAAGGTTGCGGAACGCCATCGTAGAGCGCAACCTCGTCCTTGTATCCTTTGCGCGCGCTGCTGAACACAATCCATTCCCCGTCGTTCGACCAGATGGAGTGCGCATCGCTGCCGGGGCCATCCGAAATGCGCTTTAGCCCCGCGCCGTCCGGCTGGATCGTGTAAAGCCTGAAGCTGCCTTCGCGATCGCTGGTAAACATGATCCGATCCCCTTTGGGCGACCACTGCGGGAAATTGTCGTAATGAGCGCCATCGGTCAGCGGAAACACTTTGCCGGTTTCGAGGGTCAGAATCACCAGCTGTTTGCCGCGTTTATACACCAGCTTCTTGCCGTCCGGCGACCAACTGGGAAATCCGTTATTCACGCCGTCGTCGGCCACCGCGCGGAATCCCGAACCGTCGGGCTTGATCAGCGCGATCTGCGACGCGGGCAGCCCCGGTGCGCGGAAATATTTCCCCACGCAAAATGCGATGGAGTCTCCCGCCGGCGACCAGACCGCGTCAAACGCACTGTAGCCCTCGCGATGGAAAAGAGTACTTTCGGCGCTGCCATCCGCCTTCATGATCTGGATGCTCGTATCGCTTGTATCGGTCCCGTTTTTGCCATAAGCGCTGTAAAGCAGCCTGGCGCCATCGGGAGAAAAAGAGGGAAACGGTTCGCTCAGCACCAGCTCGAAATCCGGATCGCGGCTGGTGGTCGATATCAGATGCTCGGTCGCAGCCCCACGAACGATCCGCTCATAGACGATCTGCTTACCATCGGCGGACCAGTTTCCATGACGCACTTTCCCCTTGACCGCCATCGCCACCGTGCGATCCGGGCTCCATACTTTCAGCCCTTCCTTATCGTCAGCGCCGCGCACCACGTAGCCGATCTTCCCTCCCGCCAGCCATTGCGGCGAAAGCTTGGTCTCATTCGAAGCCGTGTATTGCCTGCGCTCGCCCGTCGTCACATCAATCGAAACAATCTCCGTCCTCGACCCGGCGGACTTCGCCAGATATGCGCCGGTCTCGTCGGTCTCATAGAAAAGCACCTTGCGGCCATCCGGCGACCACGAGGGGCTGCCCGCAAAACCACCCGCCCGCGTTAAGCGCCGCAAGCCGGTGCCGTCGGGATGAACAATGTAGATGCCGGTCGATTGCAACAGTTCCCACTGGCCAGGATAGACGCCCGCGTTCGAATCGCGATCCGAGCTGAAGGCGATCCATTGACCATCCGGCGACCAACTCGGCCGGAAATCCCCCGCCCGGCTGTTGGTCAGATTGCGGGTCTTCTTTGTAGCGAGGTCGAGCAGCCAGATGTTGGCATTTCCCGCCCCTCTGGTGGAGACGAAGGCGAGGGTTGCGGAATCGGGCGAAAGGGCGCCCTGATCGTCGAAAGCGGGATCGTTGGTTAGCTGCTGCAAATCGGATCCATCCGGGTGCACGCGATAGATATCCGACTGGCCCGCATGCTCAGAGGTGAAGACCACCCACTTTCCGTCGGCGGACAGAGAGGGCGAGTACTCACTCTCTTGGTGGGCGGTCACGTTGCGCTCATTCATGCCGCCCGCATCCGCGATGAAGATCCCGATCTCAGGTACCTTGAAGCGATTGAAAAGGACGCGATGCCTGGCGGCAGGCGCGGAGGTGAGCGCAACCGCACTCAAGAGGATCAGGCAAATTGGTCTTTTCACCATGCGGCGACGATATCACGCAGCGGGCTTCGAAGCAATGTGGCGGGCTCCGCCATGTGACCGGCCCCTACTTGTGCGTCATCACCCAGACGCCGTTCCAATCGTCGCCAGGCGGATTCTTCCGCATCTCTTCGATCCGCTCCAGGTAAATTTTCGACAGGCCATCGCCAGGATTCCAGCTCAGAGCGGTCTGAAACGAAAACTCCGCCTTATCCCAATCCCGCGCTCTGTAAAACGCCAGCCCGGCACGAAAGAGCTCCACGCATTCGCGCATATTGGGGAAGGTTTCATCCGTGTGATAGTCGAGGACCTCGAAGATGGAAGAGGGCTCGCTTTTTCCCTTCACGATCACCCGATCGGCTTCGCGCATGCGATAAGTCCCGCGCAGCTTGTTCGCCGTATTCTCGCTGATCAGAATGCGCGCGCCGTAGTCCTTGCAGGCGCTTTCGAGCCGCGACGCGAGGTTCACTCCGTCGCCGATCACCGTGTAATCCATGCGCTTGGGCGAACCGATATTGCCCGACACGATGCTGTCCGTATTCAGCCCGACGCCGATATCGATGGGGCGTTTGCCCGCCGACACGCGCTCGGCATTCCAGCGGCGCAGCTCGGTAATCATGGAAATCGACGCGCGCACCGCCCGATCCTCATCGTCCTCATGCGGCAGGGGCAGGCCGAAGACCGCCATAATGGCATCGCCGATAAACTTGTCGAGCATGCCGCCCTGCTTCTGAATGCACTCCACCATGATGGTGAAGTATTCGTTCAGCAAACTGACGGTCCCATGCGCACCCAGATCTTCCGTGATGGGCGTGAAGCCGCGAATATCGCTGAACAGCACGGTCGCCACCACGCTCTTGCCGCCCAGCACTTCCTCGCCGCCTGCCAGCAGTTTCTCGGCAATCCCCGGATCCATGTAGCGCGACATGGTGGATTTCATGCGCTTCTCGCTGCTGACGTCTTCGATCATCAGGAGAGAGCCGAGTTTCTTGGCTGGCTTGTCCTTCTCCGCGTCGCTCATCAGCGGCAGCACCGTCAGGTTGACGGAAAGCTTATCGGCGCCGACCGCCAACTGGGCATCCATGGTCAGATCCGGCGAAAGCGTCTCGCCGACAGTGCCGATTCGATCCACGATCCAGGCATTCGAAGCGGTGAAAAACTCACTCGCGGGGCGCTGCAGAATCTCTTTCTCCTGCACTCGCAGAATGCGTAAAGCCGCTTGGTTGCAGGTGACGATGCGGCCTTCTTCATTCAACGTAACTACGCCGCTCGACATACTCTGCAGTACGCCGTCGTTGTAGTTCTTCATGTTCTGAATGTCGTCGAACAGCTTGGCGTTTTCGAGGCTGATGGCCAGCTGCGCGGTGAATACCTTCAACCGCTTCTCGTCCTCCTGGGTGAAGGGGCCGCCTTTCTTATTCAGCACCTGGGTGACACCGATGGTCTTGCCCTGCTTGTTGGTTATTGGAACGCACAGAATGGAGCGCGTGAAGTATCCGGTGCGCTTATCGAATCCCGGATTGAAGCGCAGATCGGCGTAAGCATACGGGATGTTGATGGCCTGGCCGGTAGTGAATACGGCGCCCGCAATTCCCGCTGTGTTGGGCAGACGAATCTCGCCCACCGACGCGCCCATGGCCACGCGAGAGAAAAGCTCGTTCTTCTTCTCGTCGTTCAGGAACAGCGTGGCGCGATCCGCCTGCAGCATCTTGGCGGCTTCGTTGACCACTTTCGCGAGCATGGTTCCCAGATCCATGTCGGAGGTTATTTCCGACACCAGGTCGAGGAATTTCAACTCTTCCTGGCGGGCCACCAGCATGCGCTCCATTACCTGAGCGCTGCGCAGGGTCATCGATGTTTGCGCGGTCATGGATTCGAGCAGGTCGAGATCGTCCCGCGTGAATGTGCCCAGCCGCTTGTTGAGCACCTGCAGGACGCCGATCACTTCCCTGCCCGGCGTCACGATGGGCGCGCAGATCAGGTTGCGCGTGACGAATCCGGTATCGGCGTCGACGGTCCGGTTGAAGCGCGGGTCGGTATACGCGTCGTCGATGATGAGCCCTTCGCCGGTCTGGAAGACGTGTCCGGCGATGCCCGTAGTGTTCAACAGGCGAATCTCGCGGAAGCCTACCCCCTGGGCCACGCGCGAATACAGCTCATTGGTTTTCTCGTCGTTCAGAAACAGCGTGCCGCGCTCGGCGGCGGTTTGCTGGACGCTCACTTCGACGATGTAGCGCAACAGTTCTTCGAGAGTCTCTGCAGCCGCCACTTTGGTGGCAATCTGCAGCAGCAGGCCTGTCTGCTGAACCTTCCTTCGCGACCGGGTCGAGATCTCCGTAGGAGCGGCGATCCTCTGCTGTTTAGGCCGGGACATCTTGTTTTTCAAGACACTCACGCAGCTCCATGATGGTCCGCTGAAGCTGCCTTATTTCGTTACGGGAAGCTGTCTGAATTGCCTGGACGGACTCGTCGTGCTTCGACCTCACCCGGTCCATTTCATCCCGCAGAGCCTGGACCGCCGCTTTGAGCTGTGTTACTTCTTCGTTGGCGGCCGCGACGGTCTGCTGGGCTTTCTGCTGTTCCGCGAAGCGCAGCATCTCCAGTTGCTCGCGCATCGTGGATATGGTTTTCCTGAGCTGAACCACGTCTTCGTTGGCGGCGGCGGCGGTTTGCTGAATCTTCTGCTGTTCGGCCGCTTTCATGGCTTCCATTTGTTCCCGCATGGAAACAATAGTGTTACGCAGTTGCTGGATCTCGCCGTTGGCGTAGACCAGGGCCTGCCGCATGGCATCGGGTGTGGATATGGCCGCCGGTTGCATCTATCTTGCCCTTTGTACCACGTTTCCGGGCCGAAACTACGAGGTAGCGGTGCTCCTTCAAGTAGACTTGGTTCTGGTACCGAAATGCAACGAATCGTCCGCCTCGCCCTGCTGGCCTTGCCGCTTGCCGGCCTTTCCTTTGCCGCCGATCTGACGGGAAACTGGCTGGCCGCCGAAGATATGAAAGACGGCACCCTGCGCCGAACTTATCTGAACCTGGTTCAAGAAAGCGCCGCGCGCGTTACCGGCTATATTCGCACTACACAGTTGGTTTACTCTGTTGCCAACAGCACGGCTACCGGCCCTGACGCCTTCACGCTGACCGCATCGATGTCCGACGGTAAAAACGAACGCCGTGCTACCTACATTGTGAAGCTCGAAGGCGAAGTGTTGCATGTGTCGGTGCAGCGGGCCGGGCGCGGTGCGGCGACCGAACTGCTGGCGCACCGCGTTCCCATCGGCGAAGGCGCGTACCCGAAACGCATCGAGCTGCCCGCCCTGCATAAAGTGCCCTATAACGGACTGGCCAAAACGCCGCCCATGGGGTGGAACAGCTGGAACAAGTTCGCCGGGCGCATCGACGACGCCACCGTGCGCGCCATAGCCGACGCCATGGTTGCGAACGGCATGAAGGCCGCTGGATATGAATACGTCAACATCGACGATACGTGGGAAGGCGATCGCCGCGACGCGCAGGGCAACATCACCACTAACAACAAGTTCCCCGACATGAAGGCGCTGGCGGATTATGTCCACGGCAAGGGTTTGAAGATCGGTATCTATTCGTCGCCCGGTCCCAATACCTGCGCCGGCTATGAAGGCAGCTACGGTCATGAGGAGCAGGACGCGCGCACCTGGGCGGCGTGGGGCATCGACTATCTGAAGTACGACTGGTGCGGCGCGCGCAACATCTATAAAGACGAAGAGATGCAGCCTCTCTATCAGATCATGGGCGATGCGCTGCAGAAAACCGGCCGCGCCATTGTGTTCAGCCTGTGCCAGTACGGCCGTCAGGATGTCTGGAAATGGGGTCCGGACGTTGGCGGGAATCTATGGCGCACCACCGGCGACATCCGCGACGCTTGGGAGTCCATGGCTGAAATCGGTTTCAATCAGGACGCGCTGGCCTCGTACGCCGCGCCCGGCCACTGGAACGATCCGGACATGCTGGAGATTGGCAACGGCGGCATGACCGATACGGAGTACCGCACACACATGAGCCTCTGGGCGATGCTGGCCGCGCCGCTGCTGGCGGGCAACGATTTGCGCAGCGTTCCCCAGCCCGTGCTGGATATTCTGACCAATGCGGATGTGATCGCCATCGATCAGGATCAGGCGGGCAAACAGGGGCGGCGCATCTGGCAGGCCGGCGACCAGGAGGCCTGGATTCGCGAACTGGCGGGCGGCGCGCAGGCTTTGGCGATCTTCAATCGGGCGGGTAAAGATGCCAACGTAACCTTGAACTGGAGCGATCTCGGCATGAAGAAAGCGCCGAAGAGCGCGCGCGATTTGTGGCTCCACAAAGAGGTCCGGTTGGGCAAGACGGGCTACTCCGGCAACTTGCCCGCACATGGAGTTGTGCTGTTGCGGCTCGGGAAGTAGTTGTGGGGCAGATTTCCGATCTGCCCGCGGATTTGCCCGGAAGAGGCGCGGGCAGATCGGAAATCTGCCCCACCAGGTCAGGGGATTTTGGTGGCTTGCCTGGCCAGGATCTGCCAGCCCTGGGGCGCTTTCATCCAGACCATCAGCACGTCGAGATGGTTGAGGACGCCCTCGGCGCTGATCATATCGAACTTGCCTTTGAGGATGGCCGTAGTGCCATATACGTGCGTGGTGATGTCGTGCATTTCGATCCCCTTCGAGACGCCGCCCGGCTTGGTCGCGTTCTCGATGCATTCGGCTTTCATCTCCACTTTGGCGGTCGAATGTGTATAGACGAGGTCCTTATGGTAAAGCTTGTCGAGCGTGGCGGCGTCGCCTTTCAGCATGGCCTGCTTCCAGGTATCGAGCGCGGCCAGAATGTCTTTATCGGCTTTGGAAGAATCCGCCGCGAAGGCCGGCAACGCCAGCAGAAGCAGAGTGAGGACTGTTTTCATGGAGGTTAGTTTATACCCGCCTGGGGTCGTATGGTACGTTGGAGGTTTCTTTAAATATGGCCTACGTTATCGCGGAACCCTGCATCGGCACCAAGGACTCGGCATGTGTTGACGCCTGCCCGGTCGATTGCATCCACCCGAAGAAGGAAGACCCCAGATTCGCCGACGAAGAAATGCTCTATATCGATCCCGTGGAATGCATCGATTGCGGCGCGTGCGTACCGGTTTGCCCGGTTTCGGCGATCTTCGCGCTGGACGATCTGCCCGAGAAGTGGACAGCGTTCACACAGAGAAACGCCGCTTACTTCGGCCGTTGAGAGCGCTCGAACGGGCGCGGATTATTTCAACCCCGACTTCAGGATCGTCGTTATCCGATCGGTATTTTCGGGGGCCGGATCTTTCTTGAGCGCCGTCATGAGCTCGGTAATCCCCGGCGTGTGGGCGCCGCTCTTTTCGAGCGCTGCCAGCAAGTGGGCCCGATAGCTGACATTGGCTGGCTCGCCCGCCACCAGTCGAACGAAGGTAGCAATGGCGTCATCGGTCCAGCCCAGCTTCAACTTGACCCATCCGATGGTATCGGCGATCGGCGCACTTCCGGGACTCAACAGGTCGGCGCGCTGGGCGTAGCGCAGCGCTTCATAAAGATCGCCGCCCGTCTCCGCCATCAGGTATGCCGCATTGTTGAGCGCCATCGCATTCCTGGAATCGACCTCCAGCGCTGTGCGGTAAGCCTCCAGAGCCTCTTTTTTTTGCCCGGCAGCATCCAACTGCACTGCCAGACTGGAAAGTATAGCCGGATCGCGCGGCGATAAATCCTTCGCATGCCGAACGGCCTCAAGGGCGGACTTATCGTCGCCCTTCTTCTGCCACGCGTCACTGAGCCGCATATAGACACCGGCTGCGCTCTCCGGCGGAATGGCGGTGAGCGCCTGCTCGAAAAGCGCCACAGCCTTGTCGTAATTCTTAGCCAGCATGGCTGTGTCGCCGGCCGCGGTCAGCAGATCGGAGCGCCCCGGCGATTTGGCAATTTCCGTGTCGAGGAGGCGCATTGCATCCTCCTCTTTTCCCTGCGCCGTATACACCTGAACGATCCCCATCAGGCCGCGCAGATTGCCCGGCTCCAATTCGTACAGCTGCCGAAAGGCGGCTTCGGCTTCCGGAAATTTCTTGGTCCCGAGGCTGATGACTCCGGTACGGTACAGCTGATCCGACTGGGCGTTCTGCCGCGGGGCCTGGGCGGGGGCCATGGAAGCCAGCGCGAGCAGCGCAACACAGATAACGACACAGCGTTGCATCAAAAAGCCTGGCATCTATATCAGTGTGCCCTTAAAACGTCCCACGAAACAAGTGGACCAGTTCGATAACGAGGATAGCTACCACCATCGCCTCCAGCAGAAACGAGCGCGCCTGATGGTAGTCGTTCACCATCGATTGGTACAGGTCGGCGGCGATACGCAGCTTGCGTTCCACGAGGTTGCGGTAATCGGGCACACCGACGCGGGTGGCGGCCATACGGTAGGCGCGCGCATAGAACATGTCGCCGATGAATTTGATGGCGTTGTCGGTGCGTTCGGTCAGGTCGGTCACTTCGAGGCGCACGGCGTTGAGTTTTTCGGCGTGGCGCGTCATACGCCAGTGGCGGAAGGGTCCGCCCCTTTGATCGACGGCTTTGTATACGCGCTCGAGAATGCGCGTCAGCACGTCGTCGTAGTGGCGGAATTCGAGCAGCTGGCTGTTGGCGTATTCGAGCAGCTGTATGGCTGGCTCGGCGCCTTCCGGCGTGTCGTAAACGAAGGCCGCCACCCAGCCGACTACCAGCAGATCCGTCGGGTAATACGACAGACTGGATTGCAATGCGTCGGTACGCTCGGTCTCTGACAGCGGCCCGGATTCGCCGCGTACGATGCGGGCAATCTCGTCGCCGTGTTCGGCAAGCATGGCTGCGGCGGGGAGCGCATTCGACTGTTCGTCAAAGGCCTCGCGCACGTTGATGATGTAGAAATCTTCGCTCAGCCAGGACGGGTAGGGTTCAATCAGGGCGGAGGCAAGGGCGGCGAGGCGGACGCGGATCAGATCGAGAGTGCGTTTCTCGATGTCGGGTGCGGCGATGAAGCGGCTGGATAGACGGACCAGATCGTCCCAGCCCGCCTCAAAGGGCAATTCGAGTTCGACGCTGACCACGCCGTAGGCGAAGTATTTCAGCTGGACCGCGAACCGTTCGCCGGGGCCGATCGACACCGGGTCCAGATATTCGACCACCGGCGGGCTTTCGAAGCGCACGTATTCGGGCGCGGGGTGTTTGAAGGCCGGCTCGCGGGCCGGCGGAACTTTAGAAAGCTCGGCGCCCTGAATGGCGCGAAGTTTGTCGAGCAGGATCTGCTCGGCCACGTCGTAAAGCACGAGCACCGAGAACGATCCGCGAAGACATTGCACCCCTGTATTCTCACCTGGAAGTCCACATGCTTATCGAAAGACAGATTAATCTTTCATGACAAGATCCCGGGTTGCGGTGCTTAGAACATCGCCGGCCAACGTAATTGCCGATTACGGCCGTCTGATGCGTCTGGCGTGTTACCAGCGATTTCTGCCGCGCGACAACGAAACCGCGCTCAAAATCAATATCAGCTGGCAGCATTTTTATCCCGCCTGCTCCACCACGCCGTGGCAGCTGGATGGGGTAATCGCCGCCCTTCTCGACGACGGCTACAGCAAACACAAGCTGTACGGTTGTCACAACCGGACGGTTGTGGTGGACGCGCGCAAAGGCGAAATCGCCAATAAGCACAAGGCGGTACTCGAGAAATACGGGCTGCGCAATATCCACTTGTATGAGGAAGGCGAGGAGTGGATTCAGTTTCGGCCACAGGCGAAAATGCTGGCTCTCGACCAGGTGTATCCGGAAGGGATTCGTATTCCGAAACGGCTGGTGGGATCGAATATCATCCATCTGCCGACCATGAAGACGCACGTATTCACCACCATGACCGGTGCTATGAAGAACGCGTTCGGCGGGCTGCTTTTCGAGAAGCGTCATTGGACGCACAGCGTGATCCACGAGACCCTGGTGGACCTGCTCGCCATCCAGCAGGAGATTCATCCGGGCATGTTCGCCGTCATGGATGGGACGTTTGCGGGCGATGGACCGGGTCCGCGCTGCATGGTTCCGCGGGTGAAGAACTTCATTCTGGCGAGTGGCGATATGGTGGCGATCGACGCGGTGGCAGCGAAGATGATGGGCTTCGATCCGTTGTCGATCAAGTTCATACGCCTCGCGCATGAACGCGGTCTGGGTTGCGGCGATGTGAATGAGATCGACGTTGTGGGAGAGGATATTTCGGACGTCAATTTTCACTTTCACGCGCATGACGATACGCTCGCCAGCCGCGGCCAGAAGCTGATCTACTGGGGTCCGCTGAAGCCGCTCGAGCACCTGCTGCTGCGCACATCCATCGCCCCGTGGTCGTACATAGCGTCCCGGTTGTATCACGACGTTTACTGGTACAACTGCGTGGGGCGGCGCCGAGTCCGGGAAGCGCTGCAGACCGACTGGGGCAGGCTGTTTACTTCGTACCAGAAGTGATACAATTGAAACATTGAAATTCCTTAATCTTTCGCTCGCGCTATTGCTATTTGGCTCGGGTACAGGTTTGATGGCTGGCGGACTGACGGGATCGCAATTCGCCGATTACGTATCGCGAATGGATGCCCGGCAGCGCGAACAGGCGATTCTTAAGGAACTGCTGAACGGCAATGTGCCCGGCTTCCTGAAAAACCTGATCCCGGTAGCGCTCAGCTACCGTTCGCCCGGCGGGAAGACGATTAGCGCGACGGTTTTTGTCATGCCCGAATACCTGGCGATCGGTTCGGACAAGGACTTTCTGCGCATCCCGATGAATCTTTATACCGCCGCGGCCGTGGCCACACGCATGGGCTTTATCTTACCCACGCGCAAGATCGTCAACGCCATTTACGAGCAATCGGCCTTTCATTTCGCGCCGGAGCCAATGACGGCGGGCCCGCAGATGCGCTCCACCGAGTACTACCAGACGCATAACCGCAAGATCGAGGAGCAGTCCCGCACCTTGGGCGTTACCCAGGGCGCGCTGGTCTCGGGGCACAAGAAGGACGTTGTGGTGACAAATCTCCTGTTCACCAGTCCGGGCCGGATCGCGATCTACGGATGGCATCGTCTGAACGGTGCGCCGATTCAGCCGCTCAGCACTGTCCACGGCGCCTGCTATGCCGATTACAGCCATGGGATTCGCCTCGTCAACGAGACCGTGACGGTGGATGGTCAGTCGCGGTCCGCCTACGACGTTTTGCAGGATCCGGTGCTTTCGCGGGCGCTCAGCGATGAGGGGCCGATTCCCAATCTGCGCGGGCTGATCGCCGGTGCCGCACAGGAAACCTGCGAGCGGCCTTAGTTAGAGTATGATTTTGGCATAAGGCGGCTACCGAAATGGACACGCAGGCTACAGGCAGTATCCCCGATCCATCGCTCTATGAGGTGAGCCCGTATTTCTCGGATGCGGTGAATCGGAACATCGTGCAGTCCGAAGTCGAGGGCGGCGTATTTTTTAAGGATTTGCTGCCCGGTATGGCGCTTTCCATTCAGACGCAGACCCGGGTTTACGAGTTGGCGATTCTCCACGACAGCGTAGCTTTGATTTCGGGACATCCGGAGATTTGTCCCGAGCCGGTCGAAGTGCATCTGCAGGGATCGACGTGGGGCGGGTCGATGATCAAGATGCGATTTATCGGGCGTGTGATGTGTCTTGAGTATGTGCATCCGGTACTGAAGCGGTGCCGGACTTCGCCGATCGCGGATATTCGGATTCATTGAGGGTCGTGGGGCAGATATCCGATCTGCCCTGTTTTTTTCGACCTTGTCCTGTGCGAGGTCGCGCGGCATGCGCGCTTTGGCTCACATGCCAGGCGGGTGCGTGAACCCGTTATACAGATACAGCGCGAACAACACGATCGCGTAAACGCCGGTGGCAATGGTAATCCCAACGCCCAGGCGATCCACAACTTTCAGCGAACGCGCTGTTTTCATTTGATTCGTAACCAGTTGGCCGGACGCATCGGTAAGGTGAACGACATCGTCTTCGTTGCGTGCGACAAATTTTCGATATGCGGCAAGGATCGCAACGACTACGGTCATGACGATCAGAACGCCGATAGAAGCAGGCATGCACACACCTCCTCTCAGGTTTGCAGGGGTGATGGTGCAACTGAATAGCCGGACTGATTACTTGCCCGTGTAGCTGACGCGCCAGACGGATCCAGACCCATCGTCCGAGACCAGCAGCGACCCATCCTGTGCGGTTGCCACTCCCACCGGGCGGCCCCAAACGTCGCCGTTCGAAGTCAGAAAGCCGGTCAGGAAATCCTCGTAAACCCCGTCCGACTTGCCGTGATTCAAAGGCACGCGAACCACTTCATATCCGGACCGCACCCGGCGGTTCCAGGAGCCATGCTGGCTGGCGAAGATATCGCCCCGATACTCGGCGGGAAACTGTTTGCCGTCGTAAAAAGTCATTTGCAGCGACGCCGAATGTGCCTGCAGCAACACATCGGGCACAATGGTTTTGCTCTTCAATTCGGGATGCTTCGCGTTCAACCGCGAATCCGGATTGCCGCCGATGTAATACCACGGCCATCCGTAGAATCCGCCCTCCTGCACATGCGTGATGTAGTCGGGAGCCAGGTCGTCGCCCAGACCGTCGCGTTCATTTACGGAGCACCATAACCGGCCGGTCGAGGGGTCCACCGCGATCCCCGACGGATTGCGAATTCCCGACGCATACACCTTCACGAACTTCCCCTCAGGTGTGTATTCGAGGATGTTGGCGCGATGGGTTTCGCTCGGATGGTCGTCCGGGTCGTCCAGATTCGACGCCGACCCGACGCCCACGAATAACCGATTCCCATCGAGCGAAAATGCCAGGTCGCGCGTCCAATGCCCATGATCGGGAACCGGCTTTCCCTCCGCCACAGCGGCATCGTAAGCACGCCACGCCACTTCATCGCGCGGACGGCTGGAAGGGAGCTGCGCGATAACAGTCTCGGCCTTGTCTGTCGCCTTCAGATCGCCAGATTTGTACGCGTAGCGCACCACGGAATCGGTATTCGCCACGTAGAGCCATTGCGGATTCGGCCCCGAGGGATAGAACACCATGCCGTAGGGTTCATGAAGGCCAGTGGCAAATACAGAACTCTCGCGCGGCTTGCCGTCCGGCGCCACACCCCGGAAAACCCGCACTTGTCCCGCCTGGGTTTCCGCCAGGAAGGCGTCGCCATTGGGCGCTACACGGATCACGCGCGGCATCAAAAGGCCATCCGCGAACAGATTCACATGGAAGCCCGCCGGCGCCAGAGGAATCATCCCCGCTGGCCTGGCAACGATTTTCGACCGCAGCGTGGCAGATTCTGTCATGAAAGGCTTCGGCAAATCCGCCGTGGTAATTTTGCGGAATTCCCCGGGCTTGATCCCGCTCGTTGTGACAATCGCCGCCTGGCCCGTCAGTACGTTGGCTGGGTTAGCCGCGCCCATGACACACCGAACTAAAGCGGAAAAAACAAGCGCCGATCTGGTTACAGATTTCATAAAAGCAATCCTGGCTTCTTAATATATCGATCTACAAACGCATCCGCCGCGCGATAAGTCAGCGCCAGCAAAGTCAACGTGGGATTCCCCGATCCGTTCTGAGGAAACGCCGAACCGCCGAGGACAAACAAATTCGGCACGCGCCAATGCTGCAGGTATGGATTGATGACGCCCGAATCTGGCGAAGCACTCATCATCGCGCCGCCCTGCACATGGCTGCTCTGGTAATAGACCACCGAATAATGCTTCCCCACCCCGCGCAATTCGCCGCCGCGTTTCGCCCCCAGCGCCCGAATCAAATCGTCCTGAACGCGCGTAGCCATGGCCGCCTGCCGCCTCTCATGATCCGTCCAGTCGAGCGTAAGCCGCAGTAAAGGGTCGCCGAAATTATCCTTATAAACCGGATCCAGATCCATGAAATGCTGGCGATACGAAAAGTGCTCACCCTCGAACATCAGGCTGCCGGCCTTGTCGTACCACTCGAGCGCCGTCTTCTTCCAGGCAGATCCCCACTTCGGCGCGCCCGCTTCCGCCTCCTCCGGCAACCGCCCAAATGACGCAATGGGACCAGCCCCGGAACTCGCGCCTCGCAATCCACCGCCCCGAAAAACGCCCGCATCCAGTTTGTCTTCTTCCTCGAAATCGCCGATGGAAGTTCCCAATCCGCCCGCGCCCATGAACGTATTCATCGGCGTATCGAAAAAGAGTTCGCGCCCCTCGCAGACCTGATGCGTGAGGTTCTTCCCCAGCAGGCCTTTGCCGGTGGAAGGATTGTATGGCTCGCCGATCCCCGAAAGGAACAGCAGGCGCACGTTGTTCAGGGTCCAGGAAGAGATCACCACCACATCGGCCGGTTGCACCGTCTCCTGGCCGGCCTCATCGATATAGGAAATGCCGGTCGCCTTGCCATCGCGATGAATTACGCGGCGCGCCCGACAGCCAGTGCGCAGAGTGAAGTTCTTGTGCCTCGCCAGCACCGGCATCAAAGTGTTGGTCGGTTGCGCCTTGGCCCCGACCATGCATCCGTACCGCATGCAATACCCGCAATACTGGCAGCCGGAGCGCTCCACGCCATCTGGATTGCGGTAATTGCGGCTCAGCGTGGCGGCGGGAATCGGATACGGATGGTATCCCAGATCGAGCGCGGCTTTACGCACACGCGCGGTGAAATCCGTATTGGGATGCGGGGGATTGGGATACTCATACGCCCGCGGCCCTTCGAAGATATTGCCGGCGTCGACGCGAGTTCCGCGCAGATTGCCCGCCTTCCCGCCCACGCCCATCATCTGCTCGGCGCGCCAATAGTAAGGTTCCAGTTCGTCGTAGGTGACGCCCCAATCCTGAATCGCAATGTTCTCCGGCAGGCGCGCGCCATGCTTCTCTTGCAGGTGCGTAGCCAGCATGAACTGATGCGGGTGGTAGCGATAAGCGAGGCCGCTCCAGTGCTCGCCCGCGCCGCCCACGCCGGTGCCTGGATTGAACGATCCATACTGCCGGACCGGAACTGCGGTATCGCCGTATGCGTGCCGATGCGTCACGGTCTCTTCGGCGATATTCTGCATCATCCGGTAGCGGACGTTGTAATCGACCTCGTCCATGCCCGCCGCGTATTCCGCCATCTTACGCCCCGCTCCGCGTTCGAGGACTACGACCGAGAGCGAAGTGTGCGCGGTGATTTCCTTGGCCATCAAAAGGCCGGTCCAACCACCTCCGGCGATCACTACATCGACTGGCTTGAGCGTCCGCATTGAAGATGCCCCCATACTATCCCAGGACGCTACCGCGACTTTCCGGAAACCTTGTTTCATGGTCCCGGTGGGGCAGATTCTGTCTGCCCTCGCTATGATCCGGGATGAACGCGGGCCGGAGGCCCATCAGGACAGATCGGAAATCTGCCCCGACAGGCACCGCCGGGGATATCATGAGGCTGTGAAATTCCTTTTCGGCCTCGTCTGCGCCGTCTCCGCGTTGGCTCAAACAACGGCGACCGTCTTCTACGCCTTGCCGCTCGGAGCCGTCAAACCGGCCGGCTGGATCAGACAACAACTGCGCATTCAAGCCGACGGCCTCACCGGTCACCTTGATGAATTCTGGCCCGACGTCGGCCCCAATTCCGCCTGGCTTGGCGGCAACGGCGAGGGGTGGGAACGAGGACCCTATTACCTCGACGGCCTCGTCCCCCTGGCGTATCTGCTCGACGACCCAGTCCTCATCGCCAAGGCCCGCAAATGGGTCGACTGGACCCTTGAGCACCAAAGGCCCAACGGAGCCATAGGCCCGGAAAAAAATTCGGACTGGTGGCCCAACATGGTGATGCTCAAGGCCCTCACTCAATACCAGGAAGTGACCGGCGATCCACGCGTGATCCCCGTTCTCGAAAGATACTTCAACTATCAGTCAAGGCAGCTAGCCGCCAACCCCCTGCAGAAATGGGCGCAATTCCGCTGGGGCGACGAAGTTCTCTCCATCGTCTGGCTTTACAATCGCACCGGCGATGCGAAATTGCTCGATCTCGCGCGGCAACTCTCTCGACAGGGCTTCGACTGGAAGGGCCTCTTCGCCGACTACCCTTTTAAACAAAAGGTCGAGAAGAAAGATGCCACTCTGCAAAGTCATGGCGTCAACAATGCTATGGCACTCAAGACCGAAGCGCTCTGGTCGCTGATCTCCGGCGATCCCTCCGACCGGGAAGCTCCGCGCCGCATGATCGAAGAGCTGGATCGCTATCACGGCCTGCCGGGGGGTATCTTCGCCGCCGATGAACATCTCGCCGGGCACGACCCATCGCAGGGCACCGAGCTCTGCACCGTGGTCGAAGAAATGTTCTCGCTCGAAGTGCTGGTGCAGATCTACGGCGACGCGGATCTCGCCAATCGACTCGAACAAGTGGCTTACAACGCGCTCCCCGGGGCCTTCAGCAAGGACATGTGGGCCCATCAATACGATCAGCAGCCCAATCAGGTCGTGGTATCCAATGCCCCGCGCGACTGGACCACCAATGGCCCGCAATCGAATCTCTTCGGCCTCGAGCCCAACTTTGGCTGCTGCACGGCGAACATGCACCAGGGCTGGCCGAAATTTGTGTCGAGCCTTTGGGTGGGCACGGCCGATAAAGGCCTGGCAGCCATAAGCTACGCTCCCGCGGACGTCCGGACTTCCATTAAAGGAACTCTCGTCCACCTCACCGTCGATTCCCAATATCCGTTCGGCGAAGAAGTGACCATCAAGGTGGATCCCGCCGCGCCACTCACCTTCCCCCTCAAACTGCGCATCCCCCGGTGGACCGGCGGAGCCGTGGTCCGGGTCAACGGAGTCGCGCAGCGCAACGTAACTGCCGATACCTTTCTCACTCTGACCCGCGAATGGCACACAGGAGACACCGTCTTCATGCGTCTGCCAATGCCGATAATCGTTTCCCACGCGCCGCACGGGGCCGTCTACGTCGACCGCGGGCCGCTTCTCTACTCTCTCGCCATCGGAGAAAAATGGAAGAAGGTGGCCGACAAAGGCGAGACGGCGGATTGGGAAGTAGATCCATCCTCGCGCTGGAATTACGCGCTGGTCGTAGATGCCAAAGACCCACAGAGCTCATTCGAAGTAGAAATGCGCACCATGGGCAATCAACCTTTCAGCCCGGAAGGCACCCCGGTAAGATTGCACGCCAAAGGCATTCCGCTCCAAAACTGGAGGCTCGTGAATAACTCAGCCGGCCCGCTGCCGGAAAGCCCCGTCAAGGCGCACGGCCCAGGCGAGGAGATCACCCTGATCCCTTACGCAGCCGCCAAGCTGAGAATCACCGAATTTCCCGAAGCCTCGAAGTGAATGCGATGACGCATTCTCGCGATGGGCTCCTCGGTCGGATTGGCCGGCGGTTATAGAATTTTTTCAAATCTTTTCCGAGGCCCTGTACCATGGCCCCTGATTTGCATATAATGGGCGCGCAAGCTAAGTAGCCTTGCTATTTTCTCCAGGATCGAGAGTGCGCCGTGTCTGTACGCATTTGTCTGCTCGTCTGCCTGTTTGGCAGCTTATTGCCCCCGGTCTTCGCCACGGACCGGATTCCCTCCGAACCCGACGTCACCATCGTCCTGGATTTCAAAGGGGCCTGGTCCCCGGTAGCCATCCAGGCGATGGAGCGGGAAGCTTCGCAAATCATTGGAGTTTCCGGCATTCGGCTGGGCTGGACCAACCCCGCCGACGCCGTCCACTCCACCTTCGCCAATCTTGTGGTGATGCGGTTCAGGGGCTCCTGTAACTACGCCCCCAATGCCGGGGCCCATGAAACGGATCAACCAGGCGCGTACGCCAGCACGCGCACCACCAACGGCGAAGTGCAGCCCTTCGGAGATGTGGATTGCGACCGCGTATCGAGTTCCGTCCACGCGGCGATGTTCGGCGGCGATTACGCCAACCCAGCCATGCTTGTCGGCCGCGCGCTGGGACGCGTGGTGGCGCACGAACTGGTGCACATGCTCACCAAGTCGAATCGGCACTCGGCCGAGGGGGTCCAGAAGGCGGCGCTTTCCGGCCAGGAACTGATTATAGCGTCCCTTCCATTGAGCGCGGCCGACGTTGATCGCCTCATCTTGACGCGGCGCAACTGAAACAGCCACACTCACGGGATGCGGGCGAAGCGCGTATCCCTTCTAACGTTATCCCTCACGAGTTGGATACTGATCGCCCTGATCGCGGGCGTGGTTTTCGGCGCCGCATTTCCCAGTCAGGCTAAAGCAGCGGCCGTCCTTGTCGCCGTCTTTTTGCGTCTGATCAGATCGATTATCGCGCCCCTGCTGTTCGGCACTTTGGTCAGTGGGATTGCCGGCACGGGCAACATCAAGACCATGGGCCGGATCGGCGGCAAGGCAATTCTCTATTTCGAAATCGTCACCACCGTGGCGCTGTTCGTCGGCCTGGGCGCGGTGAATCTGGTGAAGCCGGGTGTCGGCGTACACCTGCAAAAGGACGTTGGCACAGCAGTCGCGGCCAGCGGCGCCAGCCTCCCGGAGATTCTGGAACATACCTTCCCCAGCAGCATTATCGACTCCATGGCCAGGGGCGAGGTGTTGCAGATCGTCGTCTTTTCGTTCATCTTCGGCGCGGCCTGCGCCACCGTGGGATTGAAAGCGCGCCCGGTGGTCGAATTCTGCGAATCCCTCGCCGAGGTGATGTTCAAATACACCGGCTACGTGATGCTCTTCGCGCCTTTCGGCGTATTCGGCGCCATGGCCTCGACCATCGGAGACAAAGGGCTCGGCATTCTCTCCAACCTCGGCAGGCTGGTGCTGACGCTCTATGCCGCCGAGGCATTCTTCGTGGTGTTCGTCTTCGGCGCCGTCATTCTGCTGGTGCGCATCCCGGCGCGGCGTTTCGTCAAATATGCGCGGGAGCCTTTCCTGCTGGCGTTTTCCACAGCATCGAGCGAATCGGCGCTGCCCATCGCTCTGGAAAATATGGAACGCTTCGGCGTGCCCAAGCACATTGTGGCGTTCGTATTGCCCACCGGCTACAGCTTCAATCTGGATGGCTCAACGCTCTATCTGTCGATGGCTGCCCTGTTCGTCGCGCAGGCGGCGGGCGTGCACGTGCCGTTCGGGACGCAACTCGCCATGATGCTCACGCTGATGCTGACCAGCAAAGGCGTGGCCGGCGTCCCTCGCGCGTCTTTGGTGATTCTGGCCGGAACTCTGGCGACGTTCAAGCTGCCGGCGGCGGGGGTCGCGTTGATTCTGGGCGTCGATACGCTGATGGATATGGCGAGGACGTCGGTGAATCTGCTGGGAAACTGCCTGGCTACCGCGGTGGTTGCGCGCTGGGAGGGCGTGGACCTGAATCTCGCCGGGGCGGAGGCCGATGCCGAAGCGCTGCGGATTGAAGGCGTCAGCGCGTAGGATCGCCGATTTCGACGTCGGGTTCGCAGCTTGAACGAAGCTTCTACCGCCCGTAAAAGCCCCGCGTCAATCGCTTCCTGATATGCGCCGCCACCGCCCTGTCGAGTGCTGCCGCGAGATCCTTTGCCACAATCCCCAATTCCTCGGAATTCAGTCGATTTCCCTCCCCTTCGAGGATTGCCGGTTCCGCCGTATCGCTGCGCTTCGATTGCGTTAACTCGGCCATCCGATCGACCCGTGCGATCTCGGCCGGGATCAGCACGGGCTGGATTTTTGCCATACTCGCATCTCCCTGGTTTCTATCCGAGTATAGTCTTGTCCGGCGCTGATGGCCTGCCGCCGAAGCGCGTCGCAGAACGGCTCATCGCGCAACGCGACAATGTCCCGTGAACCCGCATTCACAGCGATGGCGGGTCCGAAGAATTACGCCGATGCGTCGAAGCGTCGGGATTTCCAAACAACGATATACGCCGATCTCTGCGAAAATGAAAATCAGTCAGCTTCACTCCTTGCCAAACCAGATAAAAAAACGGCGCGCAGACGCCGATGACGAAAAGCCATCCGGCAAGCCTCGGCATGATCGGACCGCCACGTCCGGCATGAACGGGCTCTTGAGCTATGACAACTTTGTAAAGCATGAACAGCGGAATTGCCGAGAAGAATAACCGAAGGCCAATCGGCGCGTCACGAAAATTGCCCGATTTGGGAAGTACTCGGTTTCCCTCACGCGTCCGGCAGATACGAAAACCGCCGCAAGATCGACACGTTGGAGCAGATTCGTTTAAATGCAGATTTGTGCCCGAGCCGTAACATTGCTCGCATAGCCCCGAACCCTTGCAGTCCGGACATCGATAGGTTTTTCCTCCCGGCGTGACGATCAATACGTTTGCATGAAGAGATAGTTCTGCGCTATTTTTTGGCAGGCGCCACTTGAGTAAGCTTGGCGAGATCCCGGTCCAATGCCGCGCCGTCGAAGGGAATCACCACGACTTTGCTGCCGTGAATATCGTCTCCGAGCTCCTGATCTTTAGGCACGTCAAGGGACGCTAACGTAAAGTACGCGACGTGGCCGTCGATGAGGAGGACGCCGGGCCGCTCCATCTTCTCCCAATGGTTCACCGTCCCGTCCGTATAGCGCACCATGTCGGTGGTCGGGTCGTAGGCCAGGCCGCGATTGGTCCAGTTAGTAATGCCGTCGGGGGATGTCAGATGGAACGCCTTGCGCTCGCTCCAGCAATTCACAACGATGTGATACAGGCCGCCGCTGTACCAGATGACCGGATCCTCCAGGTTCTTCCTCGGGAGGTCGGGAATGTTCGGGTAAATGCTGGGCCCCTGAATTTTGTAAGGACCGAGTACGCCGGCAGTGCTGATGAGAATGGCGCCCGAGCGCGGCACGATTTCAAAATTGCCGTCCGGGCGAACCATGATGCTCACATTCGACATGCGGGCGTCGCGGGCATCGAAGCCGTTCGCGTCCACCTTGAGGGAGCCGAGCTGCTCGAAGGGACCATCGAGCGACTTCGAGACAAAAACGTCGCCGGGCCGGGTCTCGCTGACGACCACGGCATAGCGTCCGTCGGGAAGAACCAGCGCCGTCACATTGTGGCCCTTGCCTCCTTGATTATCGGGCCAGACAAGGCCCTTGTCGATGTAAGGACCGGTGGCGCTATCGCTGACCGCATGGACGGCAACCGAACCGGACCATCCGCGGTGGCCTTTGCTTTGATCCCAGCGGCTGGCAAACATATGATATTTGCCGTCGGGCCCCTTGATGATTTGGCCATCCCAGTAACACCACTTTTTCATCGTCGTGTCCTCGAGGCCGTTCTGGGGGTCGCGCGGGAGAACGTTGGGAGCGCCCCAGGCTTCCGTGGTCAGGTGTCCATGAATCGGCGTGGGCAGAAAATAATCGATGAAAGTTTTGTCCGCAGCCGGCGCGAAGGAGGTCAGGGCGCAGATCAGGGCAAACAGTTGGATAGCGGGCTTCATTGCGATGCCGACCATGATACGTCATGTGGCCGGAAACCACGTGGCAGGAAGGCTCACCTGAGCGGCAGATACTCGATTCTGCCCCACCACTCGTCATGAGATATTCCGCTGGCAATCAGTTCAAGGTCTTCCACCAGCACATCGATCAAGCGCGAGCGCAAAGCCGCAATGACCGCACGTCGCATATGCACGTCCATGTACAGTCCGGCAAGTTCGTCGGATTCTTCCAGTCCGCTCCTGACGTGCTCATCCACCTTGTCCTGGTTCTCAATAACAGGTCAGGCCCCGCGGATTTGAGCCAGCGAAAGCGCAGCCTCTATGACCTTGATTTCGTCACGGCAATCCAAGCCATGCCTCGCTCGTCAAGCTCGATTTGCGTTGCGAACGTAGGGGTCACGCGTGGTCCCTGGCTTACTATAGGCGAAAACGAGGCAAAACTCGCTCGTGCGGGGTCGGAAGTGATTGAAAAGAAATGGCGGGGACGACGGGGCTCGAACCCGCGACCTCCGACGTGACAGGCCGGCGTTCTAACCAACTGAACTACGTCCCCGCTTTCTGTCGGAACTTTTCTAATAGTAACATGCGCGAGAATTTGCTGGCTTGGCCATCCGCTCTCGTGATATTCATGAGAAACTAACAGAGTCCGGTAAGATTCTTTCGAACGCGCCGCTGGGCGCAGGTAACACTTTAAGGAGGTCCGCAGAATGGGTCGGAACCGATCCGAGACTCCTTTCGACAACATCGAAAGTTCCCACGAGTATGTGTCTTTGCTGGCCGATGCCGTGAGCGAAGCTCTGGCGGAAGTTGAGGCTGACATTGCACGGGCAGGCGCGGATGGCGCCAATCGCCGCAAAGAAGCCCTCCAATTGGTCCATTTCAACCTGACCAAACTGACGGGGCACATGACATCGAGCCGCCGCATCCTTAACGATCTGCGCACGCTGCGACGATTACTGTTAGATGAGCGCAGTCTCGAAACCGCGTGGCGGCAAGCCGCCGACTAGCCACCCTTGGGGGGTGGTATTGGAGCTTTTGTTCCGGGGTCCGTAGCCTACGAAACCCCACGAAAATGATTTATGGAAGAATTTATCCAGTCATACAAATGTTTCAGTTTCATGGCTTTAACGCGACTACTTGACAAAAAAAATGGTTGAGCCTATTATGAGTTGCTCGTTGAAGTTTAATCTTTATTAAGTCACACCGGTGGTCAGGTGGGGGGCTCTACGTATGATGACCTTCGCAGTCGGTGAAAAAGTCGTCTATCCCAACCAGGGAGTTGGGACTATTGAAAATATCAGCACTCGTTACTTCGAGCAACGGCCGGAGAAGTTTTATCTTCTCCGGCTTTTTTGTTCGAGCATGACGGTGATGGTTCCGTTCACAAATGCCGAGACAATCGGCCTGCGAAAACTTTCGAAAAACACGGATGTTACGAGGGTGCTGACTTACCTGGCCGGCCCCGCTTTCGAGAGTCTGCAGGACTGGAAGATTCGGTTTAAAATTAACAGCGAGAAGATGCTGACCGGCAGTCTTCTTCAGATCGCGGAAGTGTTTAAGCAACTCGTCCGGCTGCAGGCCGAGAAGCCGCTTTCCTTCCGTGAGAAAAAGATGCTGGACCGATCACGTACCATGCTGATTTCGGAAGTTTCGCAGTCGCGGAACATCTCGGAAACAGAGGCGATCGGATTAATGCAGAAGGCGCTGTCCAAGTCCGGCTTTCAGTTTCCTGAGCCCTCGTAAACCCTCCAACCGGCCGAGCGGCATCTATAATCGCCTTAAATGCCGCTCGGCTTCATTCTGATCCTCGTCGCCCTGGCCGGGTGCGCTCTCTTTGCCTTCAGACCGGCTTGGTTCCCCATCGCCATCACCGTTGAAGCGCTCGCCTGGGATCGCCAGTTCGGCTGGACTCTTTGGATTACCGGAATCATTTTTGTCGCGGCACAGATGTTGCTGGCATGGACGATTCTGCGTGCGAAAAAGCAATCCAGCGCCTCGGTGGAGAAACGACATCGTCGGCTCGAGCTCGGCTGGACGATCACGTCAGCCGCGTTATTTCTGACCTTGGCGGCACTGGGCTCGCGCGGCTGGGCCAGGGTAGCCGTGCAATCGCCGGACAAAGAAACCATCCAGGTTTACTCGCATCAGTTTGCGTGGAACTTCCGCTATCCCGGCCCGGATGGACGATTCGGTAAGACCGCCAACCAATTCATCAGCGACTCGGGCGGGAATCCGTTCGGCATCGATCCGGAGGATCCGAACGGTAGGGACGATATCGTGACAGCCAGCCTGCGCCTTCCCGCCGGTCGAGATGTTTTGCTGCTGCTCCATTCCCGCGATGTTGTTCATGATTTCTTCGTGCGCGAACTGCGGACTAAGCAGGATATCGTCCCGGGAATGGAGATTCCCCTGGAAGTGCACGTCGAGCAACCCGGGCAATATGAGATCGCCTGCGCCGAGCTCTGCGGGCTGGGGCACAGCCAGATGCGCAGTTTGATGATCGTGATGCCGCCAGCCGAATACGACCGTTGGAAGCTATCGCACTAAGAAAGAGAATCAATATGGACAGCTACGACCTCTCGCGCCGCAACCTCATGATGGCGGGGACCGGACTTGCCACCGCAGCCTTCCTCTCCGCCCAATCCTCTGGCAGCGTAATCACCGCCGGCGAGGTGATCGACCGCATTAAGAAAAACGTGGGGATCCCATGGCGCGAGCAGACGGTGGACCGCATCATCGCGGGCAGCCCCGATACTCCCGTGAAGGGAATCGCCACCACCATGATGGCGACGCTCGATGTGGTCCAGCGGGCGGTCGCCGCGGGAAGGAATCTGGTGATCACCCACGAGCCGACGTTCTATTCCCATCCGGACACCGTCGACCAAATCGCGAACGATGCCACCTACCAGTTCAAGCTCGATTTCATGCGGCGCAACAACATGGTTTCGTTCCACTTTCACGACCATTGGCACGGACACAAGCCGGATGGCATCGCGGCCGGCATGGCGCGCGAACTGGGATGGGAAAAGAACGTGGACCCCCAGAATCCGCGCTTATTCACCTTCGCGCCCGTGTCGCTGGTGCGGTTTGCGAGAGATATCGAAAGCCGATTGAAGATTCGCGCCATGCGAGTGGTGGGCGATCCGCAAATGCCGGTGACTCGCGCCGTCGCCAGCTGGGGCTATGTCAGCCAGTTTCCCGGCATTCCGCTGCTGGCGCGACCCGATATCGACG
>Ga0302320_10004506_pt1 | contig 31643 bp, 30 predicted proteins | sample Bog_T0_3_FD_202130 | JGI IMG/M metagenome (GOLD analysis project Ga0302320, IMG submission 202130) | Peat permafrost microbial communities from Stordalen Mire near Abisko, Sweden - Bog_T0_3 | ecosystem: Environmental > Terrestrial > Soil > Wetlands > Peat | place: Sweden: Abisko, Stordalen Mire... | reverse complement strand
CTCCGGGCTACGCCCTCCGCAAGCTGGCCCCTCTCAACCAACAAAAACAAGAACCAACTACCCTGAGGAATGGGATTCTACAGAAGATTTAGGACTTGACTCTTGTGGGCGACCCAGCGCTGACCGGGATGGGGTGGACGATCCCAGCGGCCAGGGGTCCAGACGTATTGGCCGCCTTCGTAGCGGTGGTAGCCGTCAATCCACACGTAACCACGATCGGGAGGGGGACCACGGCGTTCAACGATGGGCGCCGGCGGCCCGATGCGAATCGCAACCTGCGCAAACGAAGCCGCAGGGGAGAGAGTGAGAGCGAGCAACAGTGCCAGTGCAATCTTTTTCACGATGAATCAATTCCTCCTTGGATTGTCTTCGAAACCAGTGAAGCGTTCCGAATTGACAATAGTATCAACGCGACACTACGGAAAAAGTTGTGCATTTTTGCACAATGAGCTTCTGAATCCGGAAGACGCGCCGGTTTTAGAGCGGTTCTCCAATACATATGTCCTTACTGATTCTATCGAAGGTGGCTTTTACTTTCACCCCAGCGACGAAGACCTGTCGCTGGGGACCCCGTTGAGGAAAAAGCCACTCTGCGGCGTGGTTTCGGTGTACTGCAATTGGAGAACCGCTATAGCCGGGCGTGCGGCGGTTATGATGAACCCATGAAGCGAGTTCTATTGTCCTGGAGCAGCGGCAAGGATAGCGCCTGGGCTCTGCACGTTCTTCGCCAGCAGCCGGAGATTGAAGTGATTGGGCTGCTGACTACGTTGAACAGCGAGTTCGACCGCGTGGCGATGCACAGCTCGCGGCGCTCGGTGCTGGAGGCGCAAGCCGCGGCGGCGGGGTTGCCGCTGTGGATTGTGCCGCTGCCTTGGCCCTGCTCGAATGAGATTTACGAGCAATTGATAAGCGAGGTTTGCCAGCGCGCCATCCGCGAAAAGGTGGATGCAATGGCCTTCGGCGATCTCTTCCTTCCCGATATACGCGCTTACCGGGAGAAGCAGTTGCAGCCAACCGGCATCGAGCCGCTCTTTCCGCTGTGGGAGATTCCAACCGACAAGCTGGCGCGCCAGATGATCGCCGCCGGCCTGCGCGCCAAGCTGGTCTGCGTCGATCCGCGCAAGCTCTCCGGCACGTTTGCCGGACGCGACTTCGATCAAGCGCTCCTCGACGATCTGCCGCCGGAGATCGACCCCTGCGGCGAACGCGGCGAGTTTCACACCTGCGTCTACGCCGGGCCTATGTTTACCGAGCCGATCGCGCTGCAAGCCGGCGAGATCGTCGAACGAGACGGCTTCTTCTTTGCTGATTTTTTTAGTTCTGAATCTCCTCGGTCAGCGCCTTGGCCGCCGTAATGCAGGCCGCGCGGTCCACGTCGAGGTGCGTGACCAGGCGCATCGCATCCGGCCCGACGGCACCTGCGAGAACGCCGCGCGCCTTGAGCCGCGCCGACAGCTCCTCCGCCCTCAGCCCTCCCGTCAGGCGGAAGATCACGATGTTGGTTTCGACCGCATCGAGGTCGATCTCCACGCTGTCCATGCCGGCCAGCGCCTCGGCCAGCAGGCGGGCGTTGGCGTGGTCCTCATGCAACCGCTTCGGCCCCTGCTCCAGCGCGATCAACCCCGCCGCCGCCAGAATGCCCGCCTGCCGCATTCCGCCACCCAATGCTTTTCGATAGAGCCGCGCCTGCGCCATCAGCTCCGCCGAGCCAACCAGCATGGACCCCACCGGCGCGCCCAGCCCCTTCGACAAGCAGAACATCACCGTGTCAAAGCCGCTGGTCAGTACCCGCACATCGACGCCCAGCGCGGTGGCCGCATTGAAGATGCGCGCCCCGTCCAGATGCGTGGGGAGCTTGCGCTCCTTCGCCCCAGCCCAAATCTCCTCTAAAGCCTCCAGGCGCGTGCAGCGGCCGCCGGCCATGTTGGCGGTGTTTTCTATTTCGATGAGGCCGGTAGCGGCACGAAAGGCTCCGCGCGCGTAGATCGCCGGCTCAATCTGCTTCCAGGTCAGTGTGCCGCTCTCGGCGGCGACGGCGCGGATCAGGCAGCCGGAAAATACTGCTGCTGTGGCCATCTCGTAGTCCAGAATGTGCGCCCGCGACTCGGCGATCACCTCCTGGCCCGGCTGGGTGTGCAGGCGGATGGCGATCTGGTTGCCCATGGTGCCGGTGGGCACAAAGAGCGCCGCCTCGCGGCCAAAGCGCTCCGCCGCGCGCCGCTCCAGAAGGTTGACGGTGGGGTCTTCGCCGTAAACGTCGTCGCCCACCTCGGCCGCGGCCATTGCCGCGCGCATCTCCACTGTGGGCCGTGTCACTGTATCCGAACGCAGATCGATGATGGATGCCATTAGCTTTTCCTTCTTTGTCTTTAGATTGCCCTGATTAAACTGGGGTAAGTTCGTCGTTTCCCACCCTTTCGCAAAGAACGCGGAAAGGATGGGGCACCCAACGTCTATTCCCTATTCCCTGTTTCCTGCTTCTACGGAATCTTCTCCATCGGCAGTTCAAGCACCGGCGTCCGCTTGCCGTCCTTCACTGCGTAGGCCCACAGGCCGTGAAAGTTCTGCCGCAGCCCCGGCTGCGCCTTGAGCACGGCGGACAATACGGCGATGGCTTCGGTGCGCACGGCGGCCGGGTCGGTCACTCCGGTCGATTCGTAGACCACGCCCAGATCGGCGTGCAGCAGCGACAGGTCCAGATGAATGGTGTTGATCTTCCACGAGCGCGGCCCATCCGGGAGCGTCATAGGAAAGGCCGTTTGCGGAGAATTCTTGAGCGCCGCCTGCTCGCCGCTGAGTTTATCCAGATTCGGCGAGGAGAGAATATCCACCGGCAGCAGCAGCGCGCGGGCCGCATCGTAGGCGTACCAGGCGGCCCAGCTCTGGCCGTCTCTGGCCAGCTCGCGGGCGCGGGTCCACCACCAGAGGCCGTCGTGGCCTTCGATGGCACCCGGACGGATGGTCAGGCCGCCCAGCTTCCAGCCGTTGGCGGGGCCGTCCCAGGCCAGGATAATGGCCAACTGGCCGGCGTAGGGCGCTCCGGCGGCATCGGCCAGCACCAGAGCGTAGCGGCCCGACGGCAGCGCCCGCATGGTCAGCGTCACGGTCAGCGAACCGCTGGCGCTGGTGCAGAAGAACTGCGTGTCGGCGGGCGCGGCCAGGCTGGTTGCGTCCAGCAGATAGAGGCTGCGCAGTTGGACCTGCCCGCCCTTCATCAGCGACACACCCGCCTGCGCCTCGGTGCTGATGCCCTCCCAGTCAGCCGCCACGGCGGGCAGCAGCGCGGCCTTCAGCGCGGCCAGGTCCTGTTGCGCAACGGCCTTGGCCAGCCGTCCGCCGGCCGCGGAAAGCGCATCGCGGTCCTGCGGCAGCAACGCGGCCTGCGTGGTGCAACTGGCCGCGCGCAGCGGCCGGGCTGCCGCCAGTAGCAAAACTGATCCTGCCGTCACGGTCCAAATCCCGGTTCGAACTCCCCGCCAGAGGCGCATCCGCTGCCCTCTCTCTCTGACCGGCTGGGCCATTGTGAGCCTTCGCCGGTCACTGCTAGTCTAGTACAGTCAAACGTTCAACGGAGGATACGCATGAAGAGTACAACTTCGAGTGAAGACGGAAATCGCCTTGAAAAGACGGGTCTGCGATGGCCCGAACGGCTTCTGGGGCCCGTTCCCGGACTCAAGGAGATCAATCTGGTTTGCTGGGGTTTCTTTCTTCTTTGCCTGCTGCCGGTTGTCGTCGCCGTTGTTTACGCCCAGTTCACCACGGCTGGCGTTTTGCATGCCGATTTCGTAAATCATTACGGGGTCGGGAAGCTCTTTAACGAGTATCCTGCTTCGCAGCTCTATAACTTCGATCTACAGCGCAAAGTATTCGGCGGGATATTTCCGGTGCAGAAGGGCCTCTACGGACCCAGTCCTTATCCTCCCTTTGTCGCGGAGACTTTCAGCCTGTTTGCTCGGCTTTCATTTGAAAAGGCCTACTTTCTCTGGATGGGCATTTCGCTGATTCTCTACCTTGCCGGGATCGGGGCTGTGGTGGCAACTTTCTTTCCCCGGCAAAGGCTGAAAGCCTCCTTATTCTTTTGCTTTGCGTTGGCCTCCCGCGCGTTTCTGATGGATACGCTCATCAATGGCCAGCTTTCCTCCGTGGCCGTCTTCGCGGCTGGTTTGGCTATCTCGCTGGACCGGCGATCCAAACCGCTGTTGAGCGGTCTCGCGCTGGCAATTCTGATCTATAAACCCACTCTGATTATCATCCTGCTTCCCATGCTCCTGTTGACGCGCAGATTCAGGACGCTGGCTGGCTTTCTTGGAGGAAGCGCCTTTCTGCTGCTGGCCTCCACAACCTACGCTGGAATCGGGGTTTGGTCCGCTTACCCGCAAATGCTGAACTTCTATGGAGTAAAGTCGGGATTCAGCGGCACCTCTTCGTTTCTGCTTTGGATGTACGTTGATCTCAACTCATTCTCGTATGCCATTCCCGGCGGAAGAACTACTGCCGGCCTCGCGATCCTGGCCTGCATTATCCTTTGCGTAGCCGTTTGTCTTGCACTGCTCTTGTGGAAGTCGGCCAGGTCTGGAGTTGCCGCCCAATCCCTGGCGTGGGCGGCAACATTGACCTGGACGCTTGTGCTGAACGTCTATGTTCCGCGCTATGACTCTATATTGGTCGCTCTCTCCCTGATACTGACCCTGGCTGCGCTGGAAGCTCTGGGATGGCGGCAGGCCTGGAGGCGAATGGTCTTCCTTGCGCTCATGGTCTTTGCCGCCACCTGGGTCACACCGGAGATTGCGCAGAGTTACAAGGTTCAGATTTTGACCATCGTGCTCTTCGTTCTTGGCGTAGCGCAACTCATCCTGTTGCGGGCCGCCATACGCCGCGAGCCAACACTTATCCTGGGGCCTGTTCACACTACCCCGGCCTCGCCGGAGCTGTTGTGAGCGTCCGCGGGCCGCTGGTAGTCTTGTACAGTAGAGCAGCAACAGAAGACTGCCGGGAGCCAGGATCGGTTTTCATGCGCACCCCCAACCCGCACAACTCGCCGGTTTCGCCTGGGGTTCGTGGGCTTCGCGTCTTCGCGCCGCTGGCGCTACTTGCCGCGGCTCTCTGCGGGGCGCAGATGCTGCACGCACAGACGGCGGCCACTACTGTTCAACCCGCCAAGCCGCACAAGGCGGCGCATCCGCATAAACGGCTCGCTGCAGCTCCAGCGCCCGCCCCGGCGCCTCCGGCTGCTCCCGTTGCGGCAACTCCTCCCGCGCCTGAACTGCCGCAGTGGCCGGCCAACGAAAAGCCGGCGAAGGCTGCGGTCACGTGGGACAGCCAGGGCCTGCGCATCGACGCCGCCAACTCCAGCCTGGAAGAGATTCTGATGGACGTAGCCACCCTCACCGGCGCAAAGCTGGAAGGATTCGACGCCGACCAGCGCGTTTTTGGCGCTTTCGGCCCCGGCCCGGCGCGCGATGTGCTTAGCCAGCTTCTGCTCGGCTCCGGCTATAACGTAGTGATGATCGGAGACCAGGGCCAGGGAACTCCGCGCAGGATCGTGCTCAGTTCCCGCCACGCTGGGGGCGCGCAACCAGCCGCCACTCCCGCGCCGGCCAGCAGCGATGAGGACGCCGACACGGAAGAGCAGCCGCAACAGCCACAGCCGCAGAACCCGCCGCCCATTCGCCCCGGCTTCCCGCCCGGCGGGCGCACACCCCAGCAGATGCAAGAGATGCAGCGGCAACAGCAGATGCACCCGCAGCCGGGGCAGCCGCAACCGCCCAGCAGTCCGCAGAACTAGAACGACAGGGAATAGGGAATAGGCGGAATCGTCGGAGACCAATCGCATTTGTCAGGGATTGCTGATTCCCATCATGGCTGGATGTGGAAATGCTTTGGCGAAAAAGGAGGGTATCCATGAGCAGGTCAGACCCGCTTCGCAGTGAATGGATTCCTTGAGTGTGCGGGCTGCCGTTTTCTATTCCCTATTCCCTGCTTTATTTACAGCCCTCGCGCCACTTCCGGCTGGGGCTTGACAGCCGCGGGGCGCGGTTGAGGACGCATCAGGGCAAAGCCCGCGCGCAGGATTCCATACGCCGCCAGGATGCTGAAGGCCATGGAGCCAACCGACGCCGCAATCAACATTGTTAAATTCAATAGATCCGTCATTTTTTGCTTTCGTACACTTTACTTGTGGTCTGGAACGCGCCGCGTTCCCGCTCAGGCCGCCCTAAAAACCGTCTGGACTCGCCCGAGAATCGCTCTCTTCGATTGTCGCAGATAACCCGCCGAGTATGTCTGCTGTCTATTGACCAATGGAATACCCTCAAGGTTGCATGCAGGCTTACGGCGGTTGCACGGCCCGGAACGGCCCGCCGCTGGCCGGTTTTCATGGGCAGAGTGCGGCGCTCTCCGCAATCGGCGATAATATCTGTACTGCATTTGAAAGGAGAATCCCCTATGCCTGAACCTACGATTGCCCAAAAGAGTCCCTATCCCGTCGAAGTCGAAGCCGGCAAGAGCTACTACTGGTGTTCCTGCGGCCGCAGTAATGGCCAGCCCTTCTGCGACGGCAGCCACAAGGGCAGCGGTTTCACGCCGGTAAAGTACGAGGCCACTGAAACCAAAACCGTCTACTTCTGCGGCTGCAAGCACAGCGCCGATCCCGTTCTCTGCGACGGCAGCCACCACAAGCTGTAGGAAATTGTTTGGAATCCGCCGACTGAAGGGTATGGGCTTCAGCCCGTACGCTGGATGCCGGTTTGAATTTTCGTCTTTAGCCGCCGAGGGAATGCAAACAAACGTAAAGACATCCCTCAGGGGCTAAAGCCCGCGTTAATGATGAATCACGTTTGGCACGACTGAACAGGCTGCGGATAAAGGCTTGTTTTCAGGCAGAAAGTCCGAAAAGCATACCTCAGTGGCTAAAGCCACCGCTGATTTTATTGGCTTTATGCCGGGGATAAATCCCCGGCCTACCGCCTGAATGAGTTTTTCCGCAGCCTGTGAAGTCGTGCCCTTTCAAAGCATCGACTCTTTCAGAATTCATAGAACTGCGCAGTTCACTGACTTTCATCATGCCCATCACACACATCACGGTGCGCGGGGCGCGCCAGCACAATCTGCGCGACATCAACGTGCGCATCCCGCGCAACACGCTCACGGTGGTCACGGGCCTCAGCGGCTCGGGCAAGAGCTCGCTTGCCTTCGACACGATCTATGCCGAGGGGCAGCGGCGCTACGTAGAGACGCTGTCGGCTTACGCGCGGCAGTTCCTCGACCAGATCGAGCGGCCCGACGTGGACTCGATTGAGGGACTCAGCCCGGCCATCTCCATCGAGCAGAAAACGACCAGCCGCAGCCCCCGCTCGACCGTGGGAACGATCACGGAAATTTACGATTACCTGCGCCTGCTCTACGCATCGGTGGGCGCGCCTCACTGCCCCAACTGCGGCCGGCCCATCTCCCGCCAGACTCCGGATCAGATTGTGCAACGCATTCTCGAACTCGGCTTCGGCGAGCGCGTCACCGTGATGGCGCCCATTGTGCGCGGGCGCAAGGGCGAATTCAAGGAGATGCTCGACCAGCTCGACCGGCAGGGCTTCAGGGCGCGCGTGGACGGCGAGATCATGGACCTCTCCGAGCCGGTTCCGCTCGACCGCCGCAAAAACCATACCATCGAAGCTGTGATCGACCGCATCCTGCTGAAGAATCCGCCGGTTCCCACGACGATTCCGGCGACAACGCCGCTCGCCGCCGGCAAGCCCTCCGCCGAAAAGCGCCTCGACGCGGCCGTGGCCAAGGCGCTGCAACTGGCCAATGGCCTGGTGCTGGTGGCCGTCACCGGCAGCGAGGAGCAGTTGTTCTCCGCTTCCATGGCCTGCCCCGATTGCGGCCTCGATGTGCCCAAACTGGAGCCGCGCAGCTTCAGCTTCAATTCCGCCTTTGGCGCTTGCCCGGAGTGCCACGGACTGGGCTCGCTCTATGACCTCGATCCCGCCAAGGTAATTACCGACTGGTCAAAGCCGCTGCTGGACGGTCTGGGCCCCGGTTCCACCTCGCAGTATCTGCTCAGGCTCGTTCATCTGGCCGCCGACCGCTACAAGATCGACCTGAAAACCCCCTTCGAAGAGCTGCCGGTCAAACAGCAGCACATTCTGGTCTACGGGCCGCCCAAAGGCGAGGCTCCGCGCACCGGATTTCACGGAGTTCTCGCGTTTTTGCGCGACAGCATCGAAGAGGCGCGCAGCGATTCCTATCGCGAGTCGATGATGGCCTATATGTCGGCGACGCCCTGCCCAGTCTGCCGCGGCAAGCGGCTGCGCCCGGAGTCGCTGGCGGTCAAGATCGGCGGACTCTCCATCGCCGACTTCACCGCGCTGCCGCTGAACCGCGCGCTCTCGGCGGCGATCAACCTGAGCTTCACGGCGCGCGAGTCGCTGATTGCCGAGCGCCTGCGCCGCGAGATCGCCGAGCGGCTGGAGTTTCTCTGCGCCGTCGGCCTCACCTATCTTTCGCTGGACCGCAACGCCACCTCGCTCTCGGGCGGCGAAGGCCAGCGCATCCGCCTGGCCACGCAGATCGGCTCGCGGCTGCGCGGCGTGCTTTATGTTCTGGACGAGCCTTCCATCGGCCTGCACCAGCGGGACAACAACCGGCTCATTGAGGCTCTGGAAAAACTGCGCGACCTGGGCAACACGGTGCTGGTCGTCGAGCACGATGAAGAGACGATTCGCCACGCCGATTACGTGCTCGATCTCGGCCCCGGCGCGGGCCGTCTGGGCGGCTACGTGGTTGCGCAGGGCACGCCGGCGGAGATCATGGCCTGCCCGGAGTCGCTCACCGGACGCTATCTCAGCGGCGCGGCTCCCATGCTGCAACGCGCCAAGCCGCGCCCGCTCACCGGCAAGTGGCTCACCGTTACCGGCGCGCGCGAACACAACTTGCAAGACGTGAATGTGCGCATTCCGCTGGGCGTGATGACCGTGGTCACCGGCGTCAGCGGCAGTGGCAAGAGCACGCTGGTGAATGACATACTTTACCGCTCGCTGGCGCAAACGATCTACGGCTCGCGCGAGGAGCCGGGCGCGCACGAATCGCTCAGCGGCGCGGAGCAGATCGACAAAGTGGTGCGCATCGATCAATCGCCGATTGGGCGGACGCCGCGCTCCAATCCGGCGACCTACACGCAGGTCTTCGCGCCGATTCGGGATTTGTTTGCCATGCTGCCCGAGGCCCGCGAGCGCGGCTACAAGCCGGGCCGCTTCAGCTTCAACGTCGGCGGCGGCCGCTGCGAGGCCTGCCAGGGCGACGGGCAGCGCCGCATTGAAATGAATTTCATGCCCGACGTTTATGTGGAGTGCGAGGTCTGCAACGGACGCCGCTACAACCAGGAGACGCTGGCCGTAAAATTCAAGGGACACTCCATCGCCGACATTCTGGAGCTGACCATCGAAGACGCGCTCACCGTTCTGACCGACGTGCCACAGGTTCGCCAGAAGCTGCAAACGCTGGTCGATGTGGGCTTGGGCTACGTGCATCTCGGCCAGAGCGCGACCACGCTCTCCGGCGGCGAAGCGCAGCGCATGAAGCTGGCGCGGGAGCTGAGCAAGCGGCAGACGGGCCGGACGCTTTATCTGCTCGACGAGCCGACCACCGGCCTGCACTTCGACGACGTGCGCAAGCTGCTCGAAGTTCTTCACCGCCTCGCCGACCTAGGCAACACGGTGATCATCATCGAGCACAACCTGGACGTGATCCGCAACGCCGACTGGATTCTCGATCTCGGCCCGGAGGGCGGCGAAGACGGGGGCCGCGTGGTGGCTGAGGGCCGGCCCGCAAAGATTGCCGCCACTCCCGGTTCCTACACCGGCCAGTTTCTCAAACGCTATTACACCTCCAGCAATGGAAAACTAGAAGCGGCCGAACCGGACGAGTCGTTAGACCTCCGTGCCCCATCCTTTCCGGTCCTGAGCGCAGTCGAAGGATCTGCTTTAATTTCTGCGGAAAAGGTGGGAGACCACGAACCTGAACCGGCTTTCGCACGACCAAAACCGGCGAAATCCGTTCCACGCAAACCGTCAGCCGCAAAGAAGACAGCGAAAAAGAAATCCTATTCCCGCAGAAAGAAGACGGTGCTGCCATGAGCGACCTGGAAGACGCCACTCACGAGCCGGAAGAGAACCCATTTCCCGCGACAGATCCGGGTGCCCCAGGTCTCGCTTCTGAGACCTGGGATTCCACGGCTCCCAGCGTTCCGCCTGCCTATCTGTTCCAGTCTTTCTCGCAGCCCGAGGCCGTTGCTCCCCAGCGCATTCCGCATCTCGGCCATCTCGCGCTGCTGGCGGCGTTTTTGCTCTTCGGATTTGTGTGCGCGACAGTGCTGGGAATGGTTGCCTTGTACTTTCATCTGGATGGCGTCTCGACGCAGGAGCAGATCAGCACCAATGTTTATTACCTTCTGGGCTTTGAGGCGGTCCTCTACCTTGTGACTCTGTCTCTCGCTATCCCTATCTTTCCATTGTTCTGGAAGAAGAGCTTCTTTACCGGTGTCCACTGGCGCGGCGCGACGGCGTTGCGGCTCTCCTGGCGGCTGCCCGGCCTCGCCGTGGGCTGCTTCGTGCTGGCGCTGATCGACGATAAGCTGCTGCCCGGACCGGAGCACGCCCCCATCGAAGACCTCTTCCGAACTCCCCGCGCCGCATGGATGATGTTTTTCTTCGGCATTACCATTGCGCCGCTCTTAGAGGAGATCGTCTTCCGCGGCTTTCTACTGCCAGCCTTTAGCACTGCTTTCGACTGGATCGCTGAAAACTTCTTTGACAATGCTGTTCTTCACTTCGATTCAGATGATCGCCCAAAGTGGTCTATTCGTGCGATCATCACTGCTTCAATCCTGACGTGTGTTCCCTTCGCCCTTTGTATTCCGAAGGGCCACGACCTAACCCGTTTTCTGATTCTCGTCGTCTGGAGTCTGAGCGCCGCAATAACATGGGCATTTGTAACCTACAGATCTAAAGCAAAGAGGAATCGTATCTCCATTCTCGGCCCAGACGGCCATCCCCAATGGTCCATCGCCGCGATGGTGATCGCCTCCATCGCCACCAGCCTGCCCTTCGCCCTGATGCACGGCGAGCAGACCGGCCATTCGTTCGGACCACTTCTGCTCCTGATTGTGGTCAGCCTGATTCTCTGCGCGGTGCGGCTGAAAACGCGCTCTCTGGCCGCCAGCACGCTGCTCCATGCCTGCTATAACTTCCTGATCTTCTCCTCCATGATGGTGGGCACTGGAGGATTCCAGCATCTCGACAAGCTATAAGAGACCGAATTGATTATTATGGTTCGTTAGCCCTGGGGGCGTGAAGTTTCGACTTGCGCTTTCAAAGTCTACGCACGTAATCTAATGCTACACAGGAATATGTGCATTTATGAAATCTAACGTCACGTTAAAAATTGAAGAAGATTTGCTGCGCGAAGCCCGTGTTCTTGCCGCGGAGGAAGGCTCTTCCATCAGCGCTCTGCTCGCCGACCGGCTGGAGCAGGCTGTCCACCAACGCAGAGGATACGATCAGGCGCGGCGCAGCGCCGTAGCCCGGTTGCGGTCTGGCTTTGACTTGCGCTGGACTCCAAGCCGCTCACGGGGGGAACTGCATGAGCGGTAAGTGCTTTGTTGATACCGACATCCTGCTCTATGCGCATGACCGCTCCGCCGGCGCCAAGCATCTGCGCGCGCAGATGCTGCTGGAGCAGCTTTGGACCTCCGGATGGGGTGTGTTGAGCACGCAGGTTCTTGAAGAACTGTGCATTCATCTTTGCCGCAACGCCGGCAATCCCCTGCCCATCGAGGAAGTCTGCCTGCTGATTCGCGATTACTCCACCTGGGAGGTGATCGCTAACACTCCCGCATCGGTCCTCGAAGCGCTGGAGATCGTGATGCGCCACAAGGTTCCGTTTTGGGATGCCCTGATCCTCGAAGCCGCCGAGCGCGCCGGCGCATCCATCCTCTACTCCGAGCATCTGGCGACAACATCGCGCTATGGAGCGATTCAGGTGGTGAATCCGCTGGTCGAGCCGGCTGCTCCGGGCGCGGGAACGCCTGCCCGGAAGTGAGTTCTTACTACCGTAATGTGCCATCCGTCATCCACCACCGCCTTCGCAATCTGACATACTTGAGAGCAAGCTCCAGCGCTGCTTGACAGGGAACTTTTTGCTTCTGTCTTCATCCATTTTTTGGGCTAACCGCCTCGTCAGAAATTGGGTCTAATCAATTGAGATCGTATGGCGAGCATGCCAGGGTATCTGAGCGCCTGAGCTTGATCGTCAGCCTGTCCGTGCTGGCAACTTGAACAAATCGATTGACAATCGCATACAGGTATAGTAGTTCTTCCTATAGACGTAGGAGATCGGAATGTCTGAGCCGCGATTATCAAGACTTGAATTTCAGATTATGGAGGCGTTATGGGCAAAAGGCGACTCCTCGATCCGCGAAATTCAGGAGTCGTTCCCGGAGAAGAGAAAGCCCGCCTACACGACCATCCAGACTACCGTGTACAGAATGGAAGCGAAGGGGGTCGTGCAGCGCGTGAAGAAAGTCAGCAACTTCCACATCTTTGCCGCGACCATCTCGCGCGATTCGGCCCAGCGAAGGCTTATCGACGATCTGCTGGCCATCTTCGGAGGCCGCTCACAGCCTGTCATGGCGCACCTGATCGAGTTGGGCAAGCTGACTCTTGAAGATGTAAAGGATGCGGAGAGGGCGCTGCGAACTCTTTCCCGCAAGGAGAAGCAGCCATGATGCTTCCGGCATTCTGGAACGATGCCTGGACCGCGGCCCTGGCCAACCATCTCTGGCAGTCGACCGTCGTAACCGGGATTGCATGGCTGCTCTCGCTCAGCCTGCGCAAGAATCATGCTCGGATGCGCTTTTGGGTGTGGATGATTGCCTCTGTCAAATACCTGATCCCATTCTCGCTTCTCATCGCTGCCAGAGAATCGCTTCGCTCGGCGTTCGCCACACCGATTCAAAGGCCGTTGCTGGCCGCCGCAATGGAACAAATCACTTTGCCTTTTTCGCAAGTTGCGCCGCCTGCCGCCGTTTCTTTTGCCAGCGCAACGCCCGAGGCGGCCTCGCGACTGGGCAATCTGTGGCCCGTGATTCTGCTTGCGGCCTGGCTGTGCGGCTTTCTTTTGGTTATGTTCTCGTGGATGCGCGGGTGGTTGCGGATCCGTGCCTCTATTCGCGCCTCTTCACGCATGACGCTGCTGGCCGAGGTGCCGGTTTTCTGCTCGTCATACCTGATCGAACCCGGCATCTTCGGTATCTTCCGCCCCGTTCTGCTGCTGCCGCAGGGCATTGACGACCGCCTCAGCCCGGCGCAACTCGACACCATCATCGCCCATGAGATCTGCCACGTCCGCCGGCGCGACAATCTCACCGCCGCCATCCACATGGTGGTGGAAGCGCTCTTCTGGTTCCATCCCGCGGTGTGGTGGATCAAGACTCGCCTCCTGGAGGAACGCGAACTGGCCTGCGACGAAGTCGTACTGCAGTCCGGAAACAAAGCGGACATCTACGCCGAGAGCATCCTGAATGTCTGCAAGTTCTGCATCGAGTCGCCGCTGGCCTGCGTCGCGGGCGTTGCCGGATCGGACCTCAAAGGCCGTATTATCCGCATCATGACCGGAAAAGCGGCGAGCAATCTCGGTCCCGGACGAAAGCTGCTACTGGCGCTGGCGGCAACGGTTGCCATCTCCATCCCAGTTGTCTTCGGCCTGGTGCATATCAAGCAAGCCGATGCTCAAACCCCGACGCAGGGGCTTGCGGGCACCTGGCAGGGTACGCTTCACTCCGGAGTGGACCTGCGCGGAGTCTTCGAGATTTCCAAGGCTAAGACGGGAGAGTACAACGGGATCTTCTACGCCATCGACCAGAGCGTATCCTCCGTTCCTGTATCCAGCATTACGTTAAATGGCGCAAACGTGAAGATTGCCATCGCTGACATCGGCGCGGTCTTCGAGGGCAAACTGAGTCCGGATGGAATGTCGATTTCCGGAACCTTGAACCAGCTTTCTTTCACACACCCCTTAACCCTGAGTCGTGCCACGCTGGCGACAGCCTGGGAGATTCCCAAGCCCCAGCAGCCGATGACCGCCGACGCCGATCCCAGCATTTTGACTGCCACCATCAAGCCGAGCAATCCGCGCGAGCCGAGCAAAGGAATAGCCGTCCGGTTGGGTCGTCTGACGGCCGCGAACTTCACGCTGAGCGACCTCATTACCTATGTCTACGAGATTCATCCCAAGCAAATCATCGGCGCGCCGGGCTGGGTGGATCAAGACAGATTCGACATCACCGCGACGTTTAGCGGCGAAGGCGAACCAAGTCCCAGTCAATTTCGAAGCATGGTGCGAAAGTTGCTTGCCGATCGCTTCAAACTCAGCCTCCATCGCGATAAGAAAGAGCTTCCGGTCTATGCGCTGAGCAAGACCGGGACCGGTCCGAAACTTACCCGGAGCGCGGCATACCCGAACCAGTTGCCTGGCCTGTTCTTCCAGGATCTGGGTAAGTTGAAAGTCAGCAATGGATCCTTGCAAGACTTAGTCAATCTCCTGCAATTTGACGTGCTCGACCGCCCGGTCCTTGATCGGACCGGGATCACGGGGAGATATGACTTCACCCTCAACTGGACGCCCGACGACACCCAGTTTCGCAGTTGGGGCGCGGCGATTCCGCATCCAACCGGCGGCACGAACGCGCCGCCGCCGCTGTCCGCAGCAATCCAGGGACAGTTAGGACTCAAACTCGACGCCACGATGGCTTCTGTTGAGATTATCGTCATCGACCATGTTGAGAAACCGGTAGATGACAATTAGTTCGAAGTCAGGAGTCCACAGATGGCCAGCCTTCTCTATTCATGCCGATCAGATTCTAATCATAATCAGGGAGAAGCCGTGTTCAAAATAAGCGGGTGCGGTGCGCATAAAAAGGCATCTGAGCGCCAGGTAATCATCATAAGGCTGCTGGCTTTGTTTGTTTTTGCGGCAGCGGTTCCTTGGGCTCGTGGCCAGGCGGCGGCACAACCCGCGAATCCAGGGATTGAATCGCCCGGAAATGCCGATCAGGTCTATCTCAATCTTGTGGTTACGGACAAGAACGACAAGCGTGTTTTCGACCTGAAGCCGGGCGAGATTGCGGTCACCGATGGCGATTCTCCGGTCACGCTCAAGGATCTTACCCTTGTGACCGGCAAACAGAATCGCGAGCATCTGATCACGCTGGTCTTTGACCAGCCGAGCCCGGCTGCCGGCACAAGCCAGCAATCGGATCCTTCCATCGCGAAGAACGCGCGCGAGGCCGCGGCGAAGATTCTCAAGATGATCCCCGAGATTGGCTTTTCCATTTCCGTGCTGAATGTCGATGGACAGCTCCGGCTCCAAAGTGGGTTTACCTCGGATCGCAAAGCGCTTGCGCAGGCCGTGCACGCAGCCACCGAGCCGTTGAAATCCGGGAGCGGCAGCACGGTCAGCCCGCAGGAACAGCAACTGATCACCCTGGCGATGACCGGCGTCGATTCATCGGGAAAAGCGATCAATGCGAGTGAACGATCTCTGGCGCAAACGCTGAATTCCGCGCTCAAGAACTCCGGCCGGATTGCCCAGGATCAGCATCTCCGGCCTTCCCTGGCGGCCTTATTGGCCTTGGTGCAAGCGGAGCAGCCGATCGCGCAAAGAAAGGCGGTGATCTATTTCACCTCCTTGCAGGACCGGCAGGTCGATTCACAGGCCAGGGATGCAATCAAATCCATCATTGGCGCGGCGGATCTAGCCAGGGTGATCCTCTATGTCGTCGACCTGAATTCCCTCGACCGCACGGGAGCGCGGATGAGCGCGCAGGGTATGCTTCATGCCGGTGAAGGCGGCAATGGCGTAGAACCCGCCGACAAAGAATCGAACAATGACGATATGCAACGCTTGGCGGAGGGAACGGGCGGTAGTTACATCATCGGGAACCAGATGCAGAAGTCGCTGGATGGAATGATCCGGGACCTGACAACGTATTATGAGGCTTCTTATCCTTCCCCACCCACGGAATTCGACGGGAAGTTTCATCCGATTGCCGTCAAGCCCCTCCGCGCCGGACTCACGATACGCACGCAGACGGGCTATTTTGCGTTGCCTCCGCGCGCCGCCGGCGACGCCGCTCCAGAGCCATTCGAGTTGCCGTTGCTGAAGATTCTCAGTGAAGCGCAGTTGCCCGCCGATCTGGCCTTCCATGCCGCGATCCTGCACATGGGCGACAGGCCCGAGGGGAATGTCAATACGCTGGCTATCGAGGCGCCGTACTCCAATCTGGAGGTTCGAGAAGACTCCATCACCAACCTCGATTCAGTAAGCCTGTCGATCGTAGCTGATATCAAAGACAAGACAGGCACGGTAGTAGAGCGCTTCAGCTCGGATATTCCACGCCGCGGAATCCTGAGAAACAATGAAAAAATAATGAACGGAGTTGTCACATTTCAGCGTCATTTTTCCGCTCCCGCGGGTCAATACGTGCTGGAGGCGGCCATTCTGGACCACAACAGCGGCAAAGCCGGCGCGCAGCGCATCGCCTTCGAAATTCCCGGCGTCTCCGGAACGCCCTCGTTGAGCAGCATGGTTCTTGTGCGTAATACGGATCCGGTTCACACCGGAGACGATCCCCAGGAACCGCTTCGCTATGAAAACAATAAACTGACGCCCAATCTCTCCGGGCAGTTGCCGCCCGGCGTCAAAGACGTTTCGGTCTTCTTCACCGCTCACTCAGACCCCAGCGCGCCGGAAGCCCCCACACTCAGCATTCAGGTGCTCCGCGATGGCAAAGCGCTGAGCGGCGCGCCGATGATTGCTCGGCAAGCCAGCGGAGCGGAGTATTCTTCCTACCTGACCAGCTTTTCGATCAATCCGCCCATGGATGGCTTGTACGAGGTGAAGGCTAGCCTGAAACAAGGCGGAAAGACAGCGGAAACCAGCGTCTCCTTCACGCTGACGGGAACCAGTGCGGATGCCGATTCATCTCTTCCGGATCACTCGTCTCATGCCGTCGGTCCGCTGGTCATCACCTTTCCCACAAACCCCATGCAGAAACCATCGCCGGATGAACTCAAGTCCATCCTCGCGGATGCGACAGCATACGCAATGGAATACCGTTCCTCGCTGCCCAATCTGATGTGCGAACAGGTGACCAACAGGTCCGTCAATCAAAAAGGCACGAGTCAATGGAATCACAAGGACAAATTCACGGAACTGCTGTCCTATGTGAACCATGATGAAGACCGGATCATGCTGGAACTGGAGCTCAACGGTTCCAAGAGCCACGACTACACCGGAGACACGCGAGGAGTGCTGACGGTCGGAGAGTTTGGCGCGGCGATCTCAGGCCTGTTCCGGCCCTCGTCGATGGCCGATTTTCAATGGAAGGAAACCGGCGCGCTGGGAGAAGGGACAGTCCAGGTATTCGACTATCGCGTGATCAGGGCAAACTCATCATTCCATCTTCGGATGAGTCCTACGGATGTAGTCACGGCCGGCTACCACGGCCAGGTCTTCATCGACAGTACAACCCGGGCGGTTCGCCGCGTCACCCAGGTGGTGGACGATGTGCCGAAGAAGTTTCCCTTCCGGGCGGCATCGGTCAGCGTGGACTATGACTATGTCCTGATCAACAAGCACGATTACCTGCTGCCGGTCGGCGCGCAAATCGTCCTCAAAAAGGGTAGCGGAGAGACGGATATGAACGATATCGAGTTTCGCAACTTCCATCGTTTCGGTTCCACGATGAAAATCGTCGATTATTCTCCTCTGGCAGACCCCGCGGATAGCCATGCATCCAAAGCTTCTCATAAGAAGCATGGGAATGCGCAAGACTCTAACAACTGACAACGGTTTCGCTACTCCAGCATCTGCAAATCCAGCGGCTCTTCCAGCAAATAGTCCTTGCCGCGGAGGCACTCCAGCGCCCGCTTGAGCGCAGGGGAGGTGCACGGCTCCACGGTCATCACGAAGGGCAGCGCGTGCGAGGGAAAGCCAGGCTTCTGCACGATGGCGCGGATGTTGATGCCCTCGCTGGCCAGTGCCACGGTAATGTCGGCGATGATTCCCGGTTTGTCGTTGACCATGAAGCGGATGTAATGCGGCACCTCAAACTCGGCGCTCAACCGCGACGGCTCCGCTGGAACCTTGACCCGCCGCGACCCGTGCGCCAGAGCCAGCAAATCGCTGACCACGGCCACCGCCGTGGGATGGCCGCCCGCTCCGCGCCCTGAGAAGACCACATCCCCGCCATAGTGGCCGGAGAAGACCACCATGTTCTCCGTGCCCCGCGACCACGCCAGCGGCGAGTGCAGGTCCACCAGCATCGGTCCCACCGAGGCCGCAATTTTCTCCCCGGCATGATCGGCCCGCGCAATCTGCCGGATGGTGCAGCCCAGGTCGCGCGCATAGCTGAAGTCCACGGCGGCGATCGAGGTGATGGGCAGCGGCGTAATCTCCTCCGGGTTAATTTCGACGCGCAGCGCCAGGCGCATCAGGATGGCCAGCTTGGCGCGCGCGTCAAAGCCGCCCACATCCTCGGTGGGATCGGCCTCGGCAAAGCCCTTGGCCTGCGCCTCGGCCAGCACGGGAGCGTACTCCGCGCCCTCCTGCATCTTGCTCAAAATGAAGTTGCAGGTGCCGTTCAAAATGCCTTCAATGCGCTCGATGCGATCCCCGGCCAGCCCTTGCTCCAGCCCCGGAATCACCGGGATGCCACCCGCCACGGCCGCGCCGTACTTCAAGTCTCCGCCCCCGGCCGCGGCCAGCCGCTCCAGCTCGACGCCGTGAACGGAGATCAGCTTCTTGTTGGCGGTGACCACGCTCTTGCCCGCGCCGAGCGCCTTGCGCACCCAGCCGCCCGCCGGATCAAGCCCGCCGGCCAGCTCCACCACCACATCCACGTCGGAGGCCAGCACGGCATCGGCGTCCTCGCTCCACACCACGCTCGACGGAACCCAATCCGCACGCCTGCGCGCCACGCTGCGGACGTATACGTGGGTCAATTCAAGGCCCTCGGGCCTGGACTCGACAAGAATCCGCGCCACCGAACTCGCCACCGTTCCAAAGCCAAAAAGAGCGATGCGCAGCGGGCGCCGCATGAGGGGCGCTTGCGCGGAAAGCTGTTGCGGCGATGCGGAAACATTCAACTCGGACATGGGCATTTCCTCTTGGAGATCGATAAATGATGCGATAACCCGATGATACCTGAAGAGATCGCGCTGTCTGTCCGGCACGTGCTCGCGCGGAATGTTTGCAGATTATTTCCGCAACTGGGGTATCATCAAAATCCATGGCCGGAATTTTCGAAAAACTCAACCTCAAGGATCAGCAGGAGATCCTCGTTCTGCGCGCGCCCGATAGCTTTCTGCCGGAGCTGGCGCGCCTGCCCGTGCTCACAATTCACACTCACATCGAATCGGTTCCGCGCATCGGCTTCTTGCTCGCGTTTGTCACAAAGAAGAGTGAAGTCGACGCGCTGGCCGGGCCGGTCGCAGAGCGCGCCACGGGCGATGCGACCGTTTGGTTTGCCTATCCCAAAGGCACGTCGAAGAAGTACAAGTGCGACTTCAACCGCGACACCGGATGGGGTGCATTGCAGGCTGAGGGATTCGACACCGTGCGCGCCGTCGCCATCGACGAGGATTGGACCGCGCTGCGCTTCCGCCGCAAAGAGTTTATCAAGTCGCGCTCTTGATTCAACCCCGATTGGATCAAAGTGAAAAACGTGACCATGTTGGTCATGTTGCGCTACAATGAGTCTATGCGGACTGCCAAAATCAGCGAACTGAAGGCCAAACTCAGCGCCCACATCCAGTTCGTCAAGAACGGCGAGGAGGTGCTGATCTTCGACCGGAACACGCCCGTCGCCCGGCTCGTTGCTGTTGGGCCGGTTGAAGATGAAGACGCGCGCAGACGCCGTCTTATCGCCAAAGGCATCATCTCGCCGGCGAAGGAGCCGCGCGTGATTGGGAAGCCGTGGCCCGAGCCGCCTGGTCCGATGATCTCGCAAGAGGTGATGGAGCAGGTCTGGCGTGAGGAGCGGGACGGCCGATGAGTTTGCCCTTTGCCTTTTGGGACACCAGCGCGCTCATCCCACTCTGCGTGTTGCAGAAACAAACGGCCCTTGCAAACGTGCTCTATGCAGGCTATGGAATTGCCGTATGGTGGACTACGCCAGTTGAAATCATGAGCGGACTGACTCGTCTTGAGCGAATGAACGAGATAAGCCGTGATCAATTTCTAGCTGGCAAGCAACGTGGGCAGTCTCTTGCAAAAATCTGGGATACCGTAGGCCCATCCACTACCGTTTTGTCCCGAGCAAATTTGCTGCTTGAGCTTTATCCGCTGCGCGCCGCCGATGCGTTACAGTTGGCTGCGGCTATCGAGTACTTTGAATATTCCCCAACGGGCAATGTGTTCATTACCGCGGATCAGCGCCTTGCAGACGCCGCGCGTGGGAGTGGTTTTATGGTCGAGTTTATCTGAGGAAGCAACCTGGCGTCACCGGGCTGTAATTCACCCTTGCGCGTCCTCGAACTCCTCGTGCCAGGCCATCTGAATGGCTTCCAGGCGCGGCTCATTCGATTTGGCCGGATCGTCGGCAAAGCCCGCCAACTCGGTAACGTACCGATGCAGGTCGGTGAAGCGTACCGTCAGCGGGTCCAGGCCGGGAAACTTCTCCGCCAATTGAATGCCGATCTCCTCGGCGTCGGTCCACAGAATCTCGCGTGGCATATATTTTTCTCCTTATGAACAAGAACTAGTTAAGATTTTGGTTTTATCCATCCTTTCGCCAAAACTCGCAAGGATGGGCTTACCATTTAGCGGGTTAGCCACCGCTTTGCGGTGATAGCGAGTTAGCAAGTTAGCGGATTCATTGCGGGTATAACTTGTAACGGCAAATCTGATAGCTCCTTACTTCTCTTCCGCCAGCGTCGGTGGCTTGCCTTCGGTGACGTAGTTGCGATTCCACTTGGGAATCTCGACCACGTAGTCGCCGGGACGGGTGATGACAGCCTGGCAGCCCAGCCGCGAATTCAACTGCTGATCGGCGGCCATGTCCAGCCGGTCCAGTTCATCGTCGTCGGCCGCAGTGAGGCCGTTTTCGCCCGTCTTGATCAGCACATGGCAGGTGGAGCAGGCGCAGACGCCGCCGCAGGCGTGGTCGAGGAAGACGTCGTTGTTCTCCGCCACGTCGAGAAACGACATCGGCTTGCCGTGATGCTGATAGGGCATCGCGCCAAACTCGAACTCCACCGTTTTGCCTTCGGGAAGAAAGGTGACGCGCACCAGCTTCTCGGCGGGAATGTTTTTCTCGGTTGATTCACTCATGCGACACGTTCCTCCGTAATGACCCGCCTCATTTGAACTCCGCCGCGGCCATGGCATGAGGCGCGGTCACGGCTTCGGCCAGATCCTCGCCAGCGGCGTTCATGGTTTTTCCGGTCAAGGCGGTCGACACAGCTGCCTCCATCATCAACTCGGCAAAGCGGCGCGTGGCCTGATCGAGAGCCAGCGTCGCCTCGCGGATCGCGGCGGCGTTCTCGCCCTGCTTGATTTGAACCAGCCGGTCGCGCGCCGCCGTAATAGCCGCCTGTTCTTCGCCACGCAGCAGCGCCCATGCCGGACTCTGCGGCGCGCGCTCGACGGCGGCAAGAATCGTCTCCGCTTCGTTGCGCGCCTCGATCAGCAAGCGCTTGGCAAAGTCCGCCTCGGCATTGTCAAAGGAATCCAGAATCATGCTCTCGACCTGCTCGTCCGTCAATCCATAGGTCGGCTTCACTTCAATCTGCGCGGCCTGCCCACTGCGCTGCTCGCGCGCCGTCACGTGCAGAATGCCGTCGGCGTCGATGAGAAACTTGACTTCTATGCGCGGCAATCCGGCGCTCATCGGCGGAATGTTTTTCAAGTCAAACCGTGCTAAGGATCGGCAATCGGCGGCCAGTTCTCTCTCGCCTTGCAACACATGAATGGCGACGTTGGTCTGGCCGTCCACGCCGGTTGTGAAGTGCTCGGTGGCTGAGGCCGGAATCGTCGAGTTGCGCTGGATAATGCGCGCCACCGTTCCGCCCAGCGCCTCGATGCCCAGCGAAAGAGGAGTCACGTCCAGCAGCAGCATTTCTTCCGTGCTCTTCGATGCGCCGGCCAGAATGTCGGCCTGCACCGCCGCGCCCAGCGCTACCACTTCATCGGGATTCAACTCGATGTGCGGGCGTTTGCCACGCGGGCGGAGGTTAAAGAGTTCATCGACTAACTGCCGCACCGCGGGGATGCGCGTGGAGCCGCCCACCAGCACAACTTCGTCGATCTGCTCTGGTGTGATGCCGGCGTCGGCCAGCGCCTGTTTGCAAGGCCCCGTTGTGCGCTTGAGCACCGGCTCAATGAGCAACTCGAAGACCGCGCGTGGAATCTCGCGCTGATAACGGTCGCCGTTGGGCAGCTCGATGTCGAAGTGCGCCGCCGCTTCGGTGGAAAGCAGAATCTTGGCTTCGATGGCAGCCTTGCGCACCGCCTGCACCGCGCCCGGATGCAGCCGCAGATCGACGCCGTGTTCGGCGTGAATTTCGTTCAGCGCGATGGCCAATAAAAGATTGTCAATATCGTCGCCGCCCAAATGCGTGTCGCCGTTGGTGGACTGCACCTCGAAGATGCCGTCGCGCAGCTTGAGAATGGAAATGTCAAACGTCCCGCCGCCCAGATCGTAAACTGCAATCGTCCCCACCTTGGCACGGTCGAGGCCATAAGCCAGCGCGGCCGCGGTTGGCTCGTTGACCAGGCGCAGCACTTCCAGGCCGGCCATGCGGCCAGCGTCTTTTGTGGCTTGGCGCTGCGCGTCGTTGAAATAAGCGGGCACGGTAATGACGGCCTGCGTGACTGGAGAGCCAAAGAATCGCTCGGCGTTGCGCTTGAGCTGGCGCAGAATGTAGGCGGAAATCTCCGGCGGCGTGAAGCGCAGCTCACCCAACTGAATGCGCGGAACTTCTCCTTCTTCCACGTCTCCCGCCAGGTGAAAGGGAAAGAGCTTCAACTCATCGTGAATCTCTTTGAGGTCCCGGCCCATCAGCCGCTTGACGGAATAAATCACCCGCTCCGGCGTCTGGATGAGCGCCTTGCGCGCGCTGTTGCCGACGGTGACCGTGGGCCGATAGCCGCCGCCGGCCGGAATTGGGACCGGAATCGGATCTAGCGCCACCACCGACGGCACCAGATTCAAGCCGTCCACGCCGGGAATCACCATCGGCGTGCCGCCCTCCATGGTTGCGACCAGGGAGTTCGTGGTTCCCAAATCAATTCCGACTACGTGTCCTTCCGCCATGTTTTCTTTCATGCTCCCAGAGTTTCGGTCACGTCGCGGACCAGATTGCTGAGGTAGCGCCGCCTATCGAGCAGGGCCACCATTCTCTTTTGCGCAGAGGCGCGGGCCGCCGCGTCACCCTCGTCCCACGCCTGCCATTGAGTGCGCAGATCCTGGTCCACCTCAACCAGCAGCCCGTCGAATCGTCTCTTTGCCTGCTCCAGACCTGCCTGCAGTGCGGGGTCTTCCGCGCCCGTTTCGCTCGCCGCGCGCATCTCTTCGAGCTGCATATTCAACTCGAAGACCTCTTCAAGCAGATCGGCAGGCACGCGCGCAACTTTTTCTTCTTTGCTTTCCTGGCCGGCGCCAATCTCCGCGCCTAACAGCTTGAGCAGGTATTCGGTGCGGCGCAGCGGATCCTTCAGCGTGCGATAGGCGTCGTTGAGCAGCGCGGTATCGGCCAGGCTCCACTGCTTCTCGTTCTCCTCGGCGCGTGCAAAGCGGTCGGGGTGCAGCTTGCGGCTGAGGCGGTGAAACTCGTGCTCCAGCGCCGTCAAGTCCAGGTTGAGCCGTGGCTCCAAACCGAAGACAGAAAAATAATCGCCGCCCGGCGGGGGTTGAATCTTGCTGCAATGCGGGCAAAACAGCGTGGAATCGTTGTGGCCAATGGAGCACGACCAACAGGCTATGGGTACCGCGGAATCGATCACTTTGAACATAATTGCTTTCTTGCAAAATCGGTTTTGAATCCCCTGGAACGCCAACAAAACGCTCTCATTCTGAGCGAGCATGAGTACGAAAGAACTTGCGCCGATTTTACTTTCCGAAGCGGCGCACGCTGTAGGCGACCGGCAATCCGATTACGACCATGTGGACCAGCAGCCCTTGAATCAGGTCATGCAATTCGTATGGCCCTCTGGCATGAAGCGCGGAGAGTGGAAGAACGACGAGTCTCATGAACTCTTCAACCGCCGCGCCAAAGAACAGGCCGCAAATCAGCGGATACTCCTTCAGAAAGAGCAGCCGCCGGCTCGTTGCGTAGTAAGTCGCCGCCGCCGAGAGAGCAATCAGGAAGTGCAGGCAAACGCCAAGAAGATAAATTCCCGTGTTCGCGTGCTCGGTAACCTGCCCGCCCAGCAGCCCTCCGGCAATCGCCAGCGGAATGTCCCATCCAAAGAGAATGCAGGCTTGCAGAAGGTCTATTGTTCCGGCAATCAGTCCGCCCACCGCGATTGCCAACAGTGCGCTTCTTCCCTTGAAGGGCCAAGGTGCAGAATATTCCATCGTCCGCTTCATTCCCTTTCTTTTTTGATTTCCGATCAACCCTCAATGATATTTGCCGCAAACTTCCAATGGATCCCCTGGTTCCTGCCGGCCGCTCGACTACGAAAACGACGAACCGCAGCCGCAGGAGTGCTTCGCGTTGGGGTTGATGAAGTTGAATCCCTGGCGCATCAGCGTCTCTTCATAGTCCAGCGTCATGCCGTGCAGATACAAAAATGATTTTGGATCAACGAAAACTCTCACGCCGTCGAACTCATAAATTCTGTCGCGTTCGCGGGGCTGGGTGTCGAACTTGATCGAGTAGGAAAGCCCCGAGCAGCCGCCGCCCATCACGCCAATGCGCATCCCACCCTCTTCGGGCGAGATGCCTTCCTTGGCCATGGCGATGCGGATGCGCTTGATGGCCTTCTCGGTCACCTGCAAACCACCTGCGGTGGGGCCAACTCCGCCTGTGGCGGAGACCTGCGACGCGGGAGGATGCAACGGCGCTGCAAACGCACCCTCCGTTGGCTTCGATTCGATGGTTACTGTATTCGACATAATTGCCTCTTCTTACTGCGCCACCGCAACAGCCTCGGCCTCAACCGCAGCCGGAGCGCTGTTCTTCTTCTTCCAGTCGCCGATGGCCGCGCGAATGGCATCCTCGGCGAGCACCGAGCAGTGAATCTTCACCGGCGGCAAGGACAGTTCCTTCACTATGTCGGTGTTCTTGATGCCCAGCGCGTCGTCCACGGTCCGGCCCTTGATCCACTCGGTGGCCAGCGATGAACTGGCAATCGCCGAGCCGCAGCCGAAGGTCTTGAACTTCGCCTCTTCGATGACCTGCGTCGCGGGGTTCACGCGAATCTGCAAGCGCATCACGTCGCCGCACTCCGGCGCGCCCACCAGACCCGTGCCGACCTCCGTCGATCCCTTGTCCAGTTGGCCCACATTGCGCGGGTTGTTGTAGTGGTCGATCACTCTCTCGCTGTATGCCATGTGTTGCTCCTTCTGCGGGGGAAGCCGCGGAAAACAGTTCTCAGTTCACAGTTTTCAGTTCTCAGTTGCTTGTTGCAGGCTTGCCAGGACTGACAACTAAGAACTGACAACTGAGAACTCGCCTCTAGTGCGCCGCCCATTGAATCTTCGTCAAATCGATGCCGTCCTGCACCATCTCATAGAGCGGCGAGAGCTTGCGCAAATGTTTCACTACGTCGATGACCTTATCAGCAACGTAATCCACCTCGGCCTGGGTGTTGAAGCGGCCTAATCCAAATCTGATCGAGCTATGCGCTACATCGTCACCGAGGCCGAGAGCCTTCAGCACATACGATGGCTCCAGCGTCGCCGAGGTGCAGGCCGAGCCGCTGGAGACCGCAATATCGTTAATGCCCATCAGCAGCGACTCGCCCTCGACGTAGACAAAGCTCATATTCAGATTGCCGGGAAGACGATGCTCCATCGAGCCGTTCACATGAACGTAGTCGAGGTTGGCTTCGAGCTTGTCTTTCAGTCTGTCGCGCAGAGCCGTTTCCCGTGCGGCTTCAGTGGTCATCTCCTGCTGCGCGATCTCGCAGGCCTTGCCCAGGCCGACGATCCCCGGCACATTCAGCGTGCCGGACCTCATGCCGCGCTCGTGGCCGCCGCCGTCAATCTGCGCCGCGATCTGCACACGCGGATTGCGCCGCCGCACATAGAGCGCGCCCACACCCTTGGGGCCGTAAATCTTGTGTCCGCTCAGCGAGAGCACATCAATGTTGTCGGCGATCACGTCGATGGGAACCTTGCCCACCGCCTGCACCGCATCGGTATGGAAGAGCACCCCGCGCTCGTGACAGAGCTTGCCGATTTCAGCAATCGGTTGCAGGACGCCGATTTCGTTGTTGGCCGCCATGATCGAAACCAGAATGGTCTTCTCGTCGATGGCCCGCGCAAGGTCGTCGAGATCGATCAGCCCGTCAGCCTTCACTGGGAGATAGGTCACGCGATAGCCATGCTTCTCCAGCCGCTTGCAGGTGTCCAGAATCGCCTTGTGCTCGGTCACCTGGGTGATAATGTGGTTGCCGCGCTCGCGGTACATCTCCGCGATGCCCTTGATGGCCAGGTTGTTCGACTCCGTGGCGCCGCTGGTGAAGATGATCTCTTTAGAGGTCGCGCCGATCAGCCGCGCAATCTGCTCGCGTGCCGCCTCGACGGCCTGCTCCGCCTCCCAGCCGAAGGAGTGGTTGCGGCTGGCCGCGTTGCCGAACTTCTCAGTGAAGTAGGGCATCATCGCGGCCAAAACTCTTGGGTCGAGCGGGGTGGTGGCGTGGTTGTCCATATAAATCGGAAGGCTTACGTCTGCGGGTACTTCTACTTGGCTGGCAACTGTGCTCATTTGTGTCTCCATTCTTATCGTTTGCTCTTCTGAGGGAATGCAATCTGTTCCCTAAAACTTCCCTCAGGGGCTAAAGCCCGTGTCTCTGAGGTGGCCTTTGCGGCACGACTAAACAGGCTGCGGAAAAACCCCTGATTCCGGGTAATATGTGCGAAAATCGTCCCTCCGTGGCTAAAGCCACGACTGATTCTAATGGCTTTACACGGGGGTTAAAACCCCCGTCTCCCTCCGAATTGAGTTTTTCCGCAGCCTGTAAAGTCGTGCCCTTTCAAAACACCGGCAAAGCAGAAATCCATTACAGCGTCAATGCAACCAGCTCTCTCGCATTCCGTTCTCGCGCCGCCGGTGGTTCGTGCTCCGCCAAATCCTGAATGCTGATGCTCTTCAGCACGCCGGCGATGGTCTCGTTCACCCGCGCCAGTGGCTCCTTGATGGTGCAATTCGTGGTCAGTTCGCAGCCCGTCTTGCCTTTGCTGCATGAGGTGATGAAAAACGGCCCGTCGATGGCCAGAATCACCTCGTAGGCGGAGATCGAGCGCGCCTCCCGCGCCAGCGCGTAGCCGCCGTTCATGCCGGCGGTCGAGCGCAGCAGGCCGGATTTGGTCAACTGTTGCAGGATTTTGGCTAGCAATTGCGCCGGAATCCCGTAGGCGTCGGCCACATCCTTGGCGCTGAGCGCGGGCCGCTCCGGGTGCTCGGCCAGGAACTTGAGCGCCATCAGGCCGTAATCCGCTTTTTTGGTCAGCTTGAGCATCTAATATCCGACTTCTTCGGTCCGTGTTTAGTATACGACCGTTTCTGTCGGAATTACAAGTCCCCGCGGAAATCTTTTTGCCCGCGCAAAAAAAATCTCAGAGGATATGAAAATATTCACCAAATTCCGATATGAAATTGAGGGAATTGCCGATACAATTTGCGGGAAGGGCACTTTATTCCACCGATTCTACGAGCGATGGCAACCATCTGCAGACACCCTAAAGTACGCATAGTTTCCCGGCACGAAGACAGTGAGTTTGTCGAATGCCTGGATTGTGGCGATATCTTTGACTCCGAAGAGTTTCGCGACATGGAGATTGAAGAGAACGCCGAATCGGAACCCAGCCTGGAAGACGCCTGAAGCGCGCGTCGGTCTTTGGCTCACCTTAACGACGGGGATTGCCCGCGCCTTGCCGCGTGTGTGGAGTGGCGTGGGGAGCCTGTTTATTTAACGCCGTGCGCGTTGGCGGCCTGAGCGCCCACGCGCCGGGCCGCGATCCATGCATAATGCAGCCCGGAGGCGACGGTCAGCGCCATGGTGGCCCAAAACGCCCATTGCTCGAATATCGCCACCCAGCGAAGTGCGATGTGATGATCCAGTAACATGGCTTGCACCAGCACGGCAGCCACCGCGGCCACCTGGGCCAGCGTGTTGGCCTTGCCCAGGAGGCTGGGACTGAACTCCCGCCTGCCCGTGGCCGCATACAGAATGGCCGCCACCACCAGGATGCCCACATCCCTGCCGAAGACCAGCACCGTCACCGTTACGGGAATCAGCGTCATGTGCATGAGCACCAGAAACAACGTGCTCAGCAGCAGTTTGTCGGCCACCGGGTCAAGGTACTCGCCCAGCAGGCTGCGCTGCTTCAGGATGCGCGCCAGCAGGCCATCCAGCGCATCGGTCAGCCCCGCGACCACGAAGAGTCCAAAGCTCACCGCAAAATGGCGTTCCAGAATGGCGGCCACCAGGAACGGCGCCAGACAGATGCGCAACAGCGTGAGCAGGTTGGGAGCGGTGCGGTATCGGTGGAAGTGTACGCTGGCAATGTCGTTCATGGCAATTCAGATGCAACACGATAGTACAGCATGGCAGGTCTGGCCGCCCATCTTTTCCTTCCGCCCCGGCCCTGATAGACTAACTGAAGTTGCTTTACAGGCGCGTAGCTCAGTTGGTTAGAGCGCTTCCTTGACACGGAAGAGGTCGCTGGTTCGAATCCAGTCGTGCCTACCAAGATTAGATTCAGAGACATCCAAAGACATCCAAGAACGAACAATAAGCCGCTGATAAATCAGCGGTTTATTGTGTTTTTACGTCCAGAGGCGTATTGTGGAAGCCATGCTCCCGTGGGGGTATAGATGGGGGTATATTTTCCGGAGGTGGGGGTATTTCCACTCTCGGATATTTGGGAGGGATTCCCGATGGCGCTCACTGATACCGAAATCCGGCGGTCGAAGCCCGGAGACAAGCCCTACAAACTGTCAGACGGCGGCGGACTTCACTTGATGGTCACTCCGTCAGGCGGCAAGCTCTGGCGCTGGAAGTACCGCTTCGAAGGCGCGGAAAAGCTGATGGCGCTGGGGCGCTATCCCGAAATCTTGCTGGGCGAGGCCCGCGAACGCCGAGACACAGCCCGAAAGCGGCTGGCCAACAGCATCGATCCGATGGCCGAGCGCAAAGCCGAAAAGACCGCTGTCATGGTCGCCACGGAGTACACCTTCGAGAAGATTGCCGAGCAATGGCTGGAGCATTGGCGGGGAAACAAGAGCGCCCGTCACGCAGCGACGACCAGGAACCGGCTTCGGGTGAACGTCTACCCCATTCTTGGGTCGCACCCCATTGCCGAGATTGAGCCGACGGAGCTGGTCGAGCTGGCGAAGGGAATTGAAACCCGAGGAGCCTCCGACATGGCAAAACGGATTCTCCAAATTGTCGGCATGGTACTGCGCTACGCGGTCGCGCACGGTTACAGCAAACGGAACCCAGCATCAGAAATTCGTCCCTCGGACATTCTTAAGCCGACCCGCAAAAAGAACATGGCCCGCATCGACGCCAAGGAGTTGCCTACCCTTTTGCGGTCAATTGAACTGTACCAAGGGACGCATCTGACCCGGCTGGCCATGAAAATGATGGCGCAGACCTTCGTTCGGACAAGCGAACTGATTTGCGCTCGCTGGGATGAGTTCGATCTGGAGGCGAAGCGCTGGACGATTCCGGCAGAGCGGATGAAGATGAAGACGCCGCACATTGTTTTTCTTTCCCGGCAGGCGGTGGAGGTTCTTGAGCTTTTGCGAGACTTGTCGGGGTCCTGCGATCTGCTCTTTCCCGGCGAGCAGAACCGGAACAAGCCCATGTCCAATATGACGATCCTGAAGGCGCTGGAGCGCATGGGCTACAAAGGCCGCATGACCGGCCACGGCTTCAGGGGTCTGGCGTCCACCATCCTGCATGAGCAGGGGTACAACCATGAGCATATAGAGCTACAACTCGCCCACGCGCCGCGCAATGAGGTGAGTGCCGCCTACAATCACGCTCTATATTTGGAGCCACGCGCCAGGATGATGCAGGAATGGGCGGATTTTCTGGAACGGACACAGCGCGGCGGCAAGGTGTTGCCGTTTTGCGGGACTGCGGCATAGGCAGTCGGTCATCTTCGCCGGCAGAGAATCAAGCCGCGCCTTGCAATCTAATTCCGATGGGGGGCAGTCCGATTCAACTCCAGGCGTCATCTTGACGACAATTGGTTCATGCCCTGCGCTGCCCACGGAATTCCCGGCTAACTTCTATTTGGCGGGCAATCCACTCCTCGACCTCGGTTTCGATCCAGCCGACAGCCCTGGCCCCCAGCGAAACTGGCCTTGGAAACTTTCCTTCAGTAACACGCTGATAGACGGTACTGCGTGAAAGGCCAGTGCGATCCAACACGATTGGCAATCTCAAAATCTTTCTCGGCATCCCTTTACCTCATTGGTTGATTTGCACTTGAATTACGCTCAGCCTCACTGAACACACAGACCACAGCATTCGTCAAATTTGCCTGCAAACCATCCGTGTCCGATGTCGGTTCACTTGCGCCCGTTGTCTGACTTTTCCCCGAAATGCACTGCACGGTTATGTTGTCGTCTGGAATAGCGTCCGGCCTGTTCGCAAGAAGGACGTTGTGCAGTTTGTCACTCGGCGGGGACATCATTCCAGCCCTCATCAGCGATAAATTGAGCACATCTCAGGAACCACCATTAGCTTTCCGCAGAGTGCCCCGGTGATGCACAGTCTCAACCCCTACCCCACCAGCACTGCCCGTCACAAAGAGTATTCGCGCCATACATCGCACCCTTCTTACAGCGTAACGTCCGGCTTCATCACAAAAGTTCCACGTGTCTGCGAGGCACTTGTAGATGTTTGCGGCCTCTCTCTCCGTGCCCTTACCGAAGCCTCCTCAATCGGCCCGTTGAATTTCGCCATGTACCCCGAGAGAGCAGTTGGACTGATCTTTATCCCCTTCTCCGCCAGCAGATGAGTCAGCATGGTCAATGAATAGCCTTTTCTCCGCAACTCCAAGAGAAGAGGCAACAGCGTCCGTATCACCGCCCCCATCATGAACGAAGCGGGTTGCGGCACGGGTTCCGACGTTTTCTGAGTCAACAACATACGTGCATCCTCAACAATCTCCGAAGAAAACACCTGCACTTTACGAGGCCCCGCTGTTCCCATCGCTCTTCCTCCTCATAACCATACTTTATCAATATATACTAGATAATACATCAGTCGAAGTCGATAGAGACGTTCTATTGTATATTTGTGTTGAGCAGACATGGAAGCGGAAATTGGGTTTGGAACGAAAAGCTGGTGGTTAAAGGGTGAAATGCAGGAATGCTAAACACTGTACGGCAAGGTAGGCGCTG
>Ga0302320_10004505_pt1 | contig 31646 bp, 30 predicted proteins | sample Bog_T0_3_FD_202130 | JGI IMG/M metagenome (GOLD analysis project Ga0302320, IMG submission 202130) | Peat permafrost microbial communities from Stordalen Mire near Abisko, Sweden - Bog_T0_3 | ecosystem: Environmental > Terrestrial > Soil > Wetlands > Peat | place: Sweden: Abisko, Stordalen Mire... | reverse complement strand
TTTTCCCCGGTTGTGGTTTTTTATCTTCCACCGCCTCGTCCAGGAGCGCGTGGAGCTCCTCCAGCTCCGCTTGGGTCAGCCGGTGCCGGCCCACGAAATGGGCCAGCATGGGTTTAAGCGCGCCGCCAAAGCAACGATCCAAAAATGATTCGCCGGCGCTGGCCAGGCATTCCGGTTCGGTCACCAGCGGCGAATAGACATAAGCCCGGCCGCGCGGTTCATACCCCAGCGCGCCCTTCTGGACGAGCCGCGCCAGCAGCGTGCGCGCCGTTTTGGGGTGCCAGCCGGGATCGGCGGCCAGCAGTTGGGCCAGGATTTCGTTGGCGGTCAGCGGGGCTTTCCGCCAGAGGATGCGCATGATCTCCCATTCCGTGTCGCTGATGCGGGGCGTGGCTTTCATGGAATATAAATGTCCTACAAATGTAATCCACTGCAAGACTACACTTGTGGTCAATGCGGGTCAAGGATTTTTCCGGGAAATTTTTTGGGACCCAAAGGCTGAAGGTTGATGGCCAGAGGCAGGCTCTGGGCTATAGGCTCTGGGCTCTGGGCGGGAAGAAAAATCCAAGGGCATGGGGGGAAGGCTAAAGGCTGAAGGGGGAAGGCGGATTCAAGAACCGGGGTGGGGACGCCTCGTCCCCATCGCTTGTTTGATAAAATTGAAAGCGCGGGGACGACCCGTCCCTGCCCCGGGGGCAGTGCGCGGATGCGCCCTCCGTAGTTTGCCCCATGTCATCACTGTTGACGTCCCGGTCAGCTTCGATTTAATTAAGACATCTATGAGCGACACCGAAAATAAGAGCACCGCTGAAAAGCATCATTTTCAGGCGGAAATCCAGCAGTTGCTGGACATTGTCATCCATTCCTTGTACACGGACCGCGAGGTGTTTGTGCGCGAGCTGATTTCCAATGCCGCCGACGCCTGCGAGAAGCTGCGGTTTCTGCAAAGCTCCGGCCCGGCGGTCTATCAGCCGGACATCGCCCCCGCCATCGCGGTGAAGGCGGATGCCGCCGCCGGCACGGTGACGATCAGCGACACCGGGCTGGGCATGACCAAGGCGGATTTGGTGGAGAACCTGGGGACCATCGCCCACTCGGGCACCAAGGCGTTTCTCAAGCAGTTGGCGGAGAGCCAGAAGCCGGACGCCCGGCTGATCGGCCAGTTCGGCGTGGGCTTCTACTCGGCCTTCATGGTGGCGGCCAAGGTGACGGTGCTGACGCGGTCGCATCTGCCGGAGGAGGCGGGCTGGCGCTGGACCAGCGAGAACGCCGGGGGTTATGAGATTGAACCGGCCGCCGACCTGCCGCGCGGCACGCAGATCATCCTCCAGCTCAAGGACGACGCCAAGGATTTCACGAACGAGGCCACGCTCAAACGCATCGTCCAGCGCTACTCCAGCTTTGTGCAGTTCCCGATTGACCTGAACGGGACGCGGCTGAACACGATCCAGGCGTTGTGGGCGCGGAACAAGAACGAGATCACGGACGCGGAGTACAACGCGTTTTACCAGTACGTGGGGCACGACCATGAGGATCCGCTGCTGCGGCTGCATTTCAGCGCGGACGCGCCGCTGGCGATCCAGGCGGTGCTGTTTGTGCCGCAGCGCAACGTGGAAAACCTCGGCCTGGGCCGCATGGAGGCGGGGGTGAATTTGTATTGCAAGAAGGTGCTCATCCAGGACCGCGCCAAGGGGTTGTTCCCGGAATGGCTGCGGTTCCTGCGCGGGGTGGTGGACAGCGAGGATTTGCCGCTGAACATCTCGCGCGAGACGATGCAGGACACCTCGCTGCTGCAAAAGCTCAACAAGGTGCTGACGACGCGGTTCCTCAAGTTTCTGGAGGAGACCGCCGAGAAGGACGCGGCGACGTACGAGAAGTTTTACGCGGAATTCGCCCGGTGCCTCAAGGAGGGCGTGGCCAGTGATTACACGCACCGTGAGGCGCTCGGCCGCCTGCTGCGGTACGAGTCGTCCAAAACGGAGAAGGGCAAGTTCACGTCGCTGGCCGATTACGTGAAGCGCATGGGGGCGGATCAGAAGGAGATTTTCTACCTGCTCGCGCCCAACCGCGAGACGGCCGAGAGCAGCCCGTACTACGAGGTGTTCCAGTCGCGCGGATACGAAGTGCTGTTCCTGCAGGATCCGTGGGATGAATTTGTCATGGAACATCTCCATGAATTTGAACAGAAACCGCTGCGGCCGGCGGAGAAGGCGGAGCTGGACATCACCCCGCCGGCGGCGGCCGAGGGCACGTTGTCGGAGGCGGACGCCACCGCCCTGGCCGGGTGGATCAAGGACAAGCTGGGCGACCGGGTGGGGGCCGTGCGGGTTTCCAAGCGTCTGGTCAACAGCCCCGCCGTGGTGCTGGAGTCCGACCGGCACATGACGTCGAGCATGAAACGCATTCTGAAGTCCATCCAGCAGGACAAGACGGCGCTGCCGGAGAGCCAGCAGGATTTGGAACTGAACCCGCGGCACCCGGTGATCGTGCGGCTCAATGCGATGCGGCAGACGGACGAGCCGCTGGCGGCGAAGGTGGCCGAGCAGGTCTATGACAACGCCCGGGTGGCGGCAGGCCTGCTGGACGACCCGCGCGTGATGCTCAAACGGCTCAACGAGCTGCTCGAGCAAGTGCTGACGGCGAAAGCGTGAGGGTGGAAGCAGGCTCTGGGCTTTGGGCTTTGGGCCAGGCAAGGCGACTGCCCGGGCTGCCCGCTTGCCTTTTCCCCTCCCGTGAGGCACTTTGGCTCAATGAGCGCGCATGATATTTTGGTTGAAGAGATCAAACGCCAGCCTGAGCCGGTGCTGCGCGAAGTCCTGCATTATTTGAAATACTTGGAACGCCAGCGCGCCCAAGAAGAATCGGCCGACGTTCTGCCGGCACGCGAAGTGGAACAAGAAAAGCTCGACCTGCTGGACGGAAAATGAACCCGCTTCACGGCGAAGTCTGGCTGGTGGACATGGGTATGACCGCCAAAACCCGCCCTGCCCTCGTGCTCATCGCCGATTCGTTGGACGCCCCGCGCACGCTCATCATCCATGTCCCCATCCCCGGCAGAACCGCGGGAGCGAGCTGGAAGTGCCGCTGGGACATCTGCCGTTTCTCGAACCCGAGTCCGTCGCCAATGTGCAGGCCATCGGATCGTTGCCCTCAGTTCGTTTCGAAAAGCGGCTCGGTTTGGTGCCGGAAAATGATTTAAAAAAAGTCAAAGCCGCATTACTCAAAGCCTGCGCACTGTAAGATTTGGTGGATTTTGGCCTGCCCGCCATGGTTCGGAGCGACGGCGGGCCGTTGAATTTTGAATTTTTCCTTGCCGCCGCTTTGCGCTTCCAGTGGCGGGCGTTTTGTGGTGAAATCATGGGGATATGAGTTTTTATGATCAATTGAAATTCGACGCAAACGGCCTGATCCCGGCCATTATTCAGGAACAGAAGACCGGCCGCGTGGTGATGATGGCGTGGATGAACCGGGCGTCCCTCGAGAAGACCCTGGAAACGGGCAAGACGCATTTTTGGAGCCGGTCGCGCCAGAAATTTTGGATGAAGGGCGAGGAAAGCGGCCATACGCAGACGGTCAAGGATCTGGCCTTTGACTGCGACGGCGACACGCTGCTCATCCAGGTGGACCAGCTCGGCGCGGCGTGCCATGAGGGCTACCAATCCTGTTTCTTCCGTTCCGTGACGGGGCCGGCGGGGGATTTCAAGATCACGGAGGCGCAATTGGAAACGCCGGAACAAATTTACGGCAAAAAGAAATAATGGATGACGTCGTCCCCATGGGCGGTCAGGAATACTGGGTGCTGCTGGCGCTGCTGGTGTTTGGCCGGGCGATGGATTTTTTGAGCACCTGGGTGGCCACGCCCAATCTGGTGCTGGAAGGCAATCCGCTGGCCAAAATGCTGGGGTGGCGCTGGGGCCTGGTGGTGAACGTGGTGCTGGTGGCCTGTCTGGCGCGGTGGCCGTTGTCGGCCATTGTGGTGGCCACGGCCAGCGTGTTGGTGGCGGCGCGCAACTTTCAATCGGCGTGGCTGATGCGTTCATTGGGCGAGGAAACCTACCGGGCCTGGCACGTGGAGCGGATTCAGGAGACGCCGATCCTTCTCTATTTGCTGTGCCTGGCGGGCAACACCCTGCTGACGGCGGGCGTGGGCGCGGGGCTCATGTATTTTGGCGGCTGGCGGCTGGTGCCGCTGGCCATCGGCATGGGCATGGTGGCCTACGCCGTGGCGGTGGCTTTTTACACCCTGCTTTCGGTCTGGCGTCTGCGCCGCGTCTCGCGCAAAATTTAATCATGTATTCGCCGAGTTTGGAAGAATTCATCAAGTTGTCCGCCCAGGGCAATGTGATCCCCGTCACGCGCCGTCTGCTGGCGGATGTGGAAACTCCGCTGTCTGCCTACCGCAAGCTGCGCGGCGCGGGCGAGTCGTTTTTGTTTGAATCCATCGAAGGCGGGGAGCGGCTGAGCCGTTATTCGTTCGTGGGCGGCAACCCCCGCGCCGTCCTCAAACAAACCGCCGGCCGCGTGGAGGTGATCGAAAACGGCCGGGTGACGCAGACCATCGAGATCGGCCGGGAGGCCAAGGACGGGCTGGTGGTGCTGGAGCGCCTGATGAAACAATATCAGGCGGTGACGCTGCCCGGTCTGCCACGGTTCACCGGCGGGGCGGTGGGGTTCATCGGTTACGAATTCATCCACGACGCGGAGCCGGTGGTGCCGCGCCCGGCCCACGATGAACTGGGCACGCCGGTGCTGTATTTTCTGGTGGCGGACCAATTGCTGATTTTTGACCGGGTGGCGCAGACCATCACCGTGCTGGTCAACGCCTGCCTGGCGGACGCCGCCAGCCCGGCGGATGCCTACGAAGAGGCCGTCAGCGAGATTGACCGGCTGGTGTCGTTGCTGGAACAGCCGGCGGAACATCATCCGGTGACCGTGCCCAAACAGGTGCCGGAAGTGGCGTTCACCTCCACCGTCACGCCGGAACAGTTTGCGGCCAACGTGGTCAAAGCCAAGGAATACATCGTGGCGGGCGACATCATCCAGGTGGTGGGCTCGCAGCGGTTTTCCGCGCCGGTGAAGGCGTCGGCGATTGATGTGTACCGGGCGGTGCGGAGCATCAACCCTTCGCCCTACATGTTTTTGCTGGAGCTGGACGGCTTCGCCCTGGTGGGCGCGTCGCCGGAGGTCCATGTGCGCTGCGAGGGCGGCAAGGTGGAAATCCGGCCCATTGCCGGCACCCGGGGCCGCGGCGCCACGCTGGAGGAGGATCTGGCCCTGGAGAAAGAGCTGCTCGCCGACCCCAAGGAACGCGCCGAGCATGTGATGTTGGTGGACCTGGCCCGCAACGACATCGGCCGGGTGTGCGATTTCGGGAGCGTCTGGGTGCGCGACCTGATGATCATTGAGCGCTACAGCCATGTGATGCACATCGTGTCGCAGGTGGAGGGGAAGCTGTCGGCCCAACATACGGCGTATGATTTGATGCGCGCCACCTTCCCGAACGGGACCGTGAGCGGCGCGCCGAAGATCCGGGCCATGCAGATCATTTCCGAACTCGAACGGACCACGCGCGGGCCGTATGCCGGCTGCGTCGGGTATTTTTCATTCAACGGCAATGTGGATGCGTGCATCACCATCCGCACGGCGTTGCTCAAGGGCGGCCGGGCCTACGTGCAGGCGGGCGGCGGCTGGGTGAACGACTCCACGCCGGAGGGCGAATTTCAGGAGACGGTGAAAAAATCCCAGGCCATGCGCAAAGCCGTGGCCCTGGCCGAGACCTTCGCGCGGTGAACCGCCGGCGGCCGAAATCGGCCGTGCTTGCGTCCCTGGCCAGGCATTCCCTTCGTTTTGGGCCCCCGGATCTTCCGTAAGGGTGAATTGACCCGAACTCCGAAATAGAAATGGGAGCGCGCCCGCCCCGGGAGGTGTTTTCGGCGCCCTCGCGGAAAACCTCGTGCGCTAAAGAGTCCGCCATCGGCGCGTGGGACCATGCGTCCAAACTGCTGGCCGCGCGGGCGCGGCCAGCGACGCCCGGGGCGGGCGTGCTCCCCAACTTCGGAATTCGGGATTATCTCTCCTGCTTTCTTGCGCTTTGCCTCCGGCGGGTGTCTAATGTCCGTCCGATGGCTGCGGCACAATCTGAGCATTTTAACTTCTCCACGGACATTCTGGATGCGTGGGCCAAATCCCATCCGCGGGCTTTGGGCCTCTGGTGTGTGGACGCCCAGGGCGGCGCGGAGGAAAAATTCACCTTCCGCCGGCTGTCCCGGCTCAGCCGGCAGGCGGCGCACTGCCTGGAGACCGCCGGCGTGCGGCGCGGCGACCGCGTGCTCCTCATGCTGCCCCGCATCTGGCAATGGTGGGTGGCGATGCTCGGGCTCATCCGCCTGGGTGCCATCCCCGTGCCCGCCACCCTGCTGATGACCGCCGGCGACGTGGCCTACCGCCTGAAAACCGCGCGGGTCCGGGCCGTCATCACCACCGCGGAAGGCATCGAGAAAACCGGCGATTTCACCGGCTTGCGCTTCCTCGCGGACAAGACCGCGCCGGCGGCCGGTTGGCTGGACTTTGACGCCGGGCTCGCCGCCGCCGACCCGGCCCACCGCACGGCGCCCACCCGCCGCGACGACCCGGGCATCATCTACTTCACCAGCGCCACCACCGGCGAACCCAAAATGGTCCTGCACACCCAGGCCAGCTACGGCCTCGGCCACCGCCTCACCGGTGAACTGCTGCTCGATTGCCGTCCCGGCGAAGTCCATTGGAACATCTCCGACCTTGGCTGGGGCAAGGCCGCCTGGTCCAGTTTCTACGGCCCGTGGCACATGGGCGCGTGCGTCTTCGCGCTCAACTTCGCCAAATTCGAGCCGGTGCTGGTCCTCAACACCCTGGCCCGTTATCCCATCGCCACCTGGTGTGTGCCGCCCACCGCCCTGCGGCTCATCGCGCGACAAGATTTGACCCGCTGGAAATTCCCGCACTTGCGCCGTTGCATCACCGCCGGCGAACCCCTCAACCCGGAGGTCTTCAAAATCTGGCAGACCGCTACGGGATTGGAACTCCATGAAGGCTACGGCCAGACCGAAACCGTCGTCTTGGTCGGCAATTTCAAAGGCCGCCGCGTCTACCCGGGCTCCATGGGCCGCGCCACACCCGGCATCCACGTTGCCATTGTGGACCAGGATTTGCAGGAACTCCCCGACGGCCGCGAAGGCGAAATCGCCGTGCGCATCCGGCCCGACCGACCGCCGGGATTGTTCCAGGAATACTTGGACTGCCCCGAGGCGATGGCCGAACACTTTCACGGCGATTGGTACCTCACCGGCGACCGCGCCGTGCGCGACCGCGAGGGGTATTTCTGGTTCATCGGCCGCAAGGACGACGTCATCAAGAGTTCCGGTTACCGCATCGGCCCCTTCGAGGTGGAGAGCGCCATGCTCGAGCATCCGGCCGTGCTGGACGTGGCCGTGGTGGGCAAGCCCGACGAAATCCGCGGCCAAATCGTCAAGGCGTTTGTCGTGCTCAACCCCCAATACGCCCCCACCGAGGATTTGCGCCACGAACTCCAGCAGCACTGCAAGACCGTCACGGCCCCCTTCAAGTACCCCCGCGAAATCGAGTTCCTGCAGGTCCTCCCCAAGACCATCAGCGACAAAACCCGCCGCTTTAAACTGCGCGAGGCCGAGCGCCAGCATCCGTAACGGCGCCGGGGCGGGCGTACCGCCCGTTTCAAATTTGAAATCTGAAATTTCAAATTCCAATTCTCGATCGTGCGCTAAACATCCATGGCTATTCATAGAGCAAAAAAGGGTTGATGCCGTGGCGGGAGCCGGTAGGATGTCAGTTCAGCGGGCTGAATCATCCGGGGGGATGAGGGTGGACGGCAAAACAAACAACCGATGTCATTTATGCAATTATTCGTACGCACACAGGCCTCAATCCTTCTGTGGGTGGCCGTTCTGGCCGCCGGGCACGACGCCAGCGCCCAGGAGGCGCCCGCGGGTGACGCCAGCCTGGGACAGGTTTTCTTTCAACAAAGCTGCGCCATCTGCCACACGACCACGCTGGGGCCCGGCAACTCGGTGATGGTGAAGCAGGGACCCAGCCTGGTCGGTCTGGTGGGCCGGCGCGCGGGCACCGGCCTGAGCTTCAACTATACCAAGGCCATGAGTGATTCCGGCCTCGTCTGGAGTCCGGCCACGCTGGACAAGTTTCTCGTGAACCCGGTGCTGGCCGTGCCGGGCACGCTGATGCCGATGCCGGTGCCGGACAACGGGAACCGCCGCAATTTGATTGCTTATCTGGCGACCTTGGTGGTTCCGCCCGGGGTCACCTTGACCCCTTCCCTCACGCCGGCGCCGGCGGGCACGCCGTCCTATGATCCCGGCGACTGGCGCAATGCCGCCCCGGGAGTGACGCATCATATCACGGTGGCGGAGTTGCCGGCGCCGTTCAGCACGGTTTCGTCCGGGAACAATCCCCGCGTGGTCCCGGCCCCGACCAATGCCGTGTTGTCGGTTCCGCCCGGGTTCTCAGTCCGCCGGTTCGCCGCCGGCCTGTCGGGGCCGCGCCTGTTGCGGGTGGCGCCCAACGGGGATATCTTCATTGCGGAAACGCGCGCGAACCGCATCCGGGTGCTGCGGGCGGCCGATGGCGCGGACGCGCCCTCGGATAATCAGAGCTATGCCGCCAACCTCGACCGGCCTTTCGGCATCGCCTTTTATCCCCCGGGCAATGATCCCCGTTGGGTTTATGTGGCCAACAATAACTCGGTGGTGCGCTTCCCCTATCACAGCGGCGATCTCACGGCGGGCGGCGAGGCCCAGGTGATTGTCCCGCATTTGTCCGACACGACGGGCGGGCATACGACCCGGGACGTGGCCTTTTCCAACGATGGCAAGCGCCTGTTCATCTCGGTCGGCTCCGGCTCAAACGTCGCCGAGGAAATGGGCGGCAAAAATGCCGCCGACACCGCGGCCTGGGCGGCGGCTCACCCCCTGGGCGCGGCCTGGGAGGCCGAGGCCCACCGGGCCAACATCCTCGTGACCGACCCGGAAGGCAAAGCGCCGGTGCAAATTTTTGCGACCGGCATCCGCAACGGGGTCGGGCTGGCGGTCAATCCGGACACGGGTGAACTTTGGACCTCCACCAACGAGCGCGACGCCTTGGGCGACAATTTGGTGCCGGACTATGTCACGCGCGTGAAGGAGGGCGGTTTTTACGGCTGGCCTTGGTATTACATGGGCAACCACGAAGATCCCCGCCGCACGGGCGAACGCCCGGACCTTGCCGGGTCAGTCACCGTCCCCGATGTTTTGTTTCAATCGCACTCGGCGCCGTTGGAAATGGTATTTTACACGGCCACCAACGGCGTGGCGGCGTTCCCGGCGGAATATCGCGGGGACATTTTCGACGCGTTCCACGGTTCGTGGAACCGGAGTTTGCGCACGGGCTACAAGGTGGTGCGGGTGCGGGTTGACCATGGTGTGCCCACCGGCGAATATGACGATTTCCTGACCGGGTTTGTGGTGGACAACCGGAGTGTGTGGGGCCGGCCGGTGGGCGTGGCGGTGGCGCATGACGGGGCGTTGCTCGTGACCGAGGACGGCAATGACACGGTGTGGCGCGTGGCTTACACGGGGCATTGAACCGGGCCGCCTGCCGACCGGCCGCAGGCGGCCCGGTTCAAATCTGAAATCTGGGAATTGAAACTCCCGGTCAATTCCATCGGCCTGCCACCAATTCAAGCCGCTCTGCGCGGTCGGGGGGACCATGGTATTAATTGACGCCTGCGGACATGCGGAGTAGATAACCGTAACGAAACGAAACGGAACCCATGAACACCCCCACTTTGGCTCGTGGGCTGACGGACGCCGGGCAACTGCCGGCGGACGAGCGGGAAATTTTGGAAGACCTGTTGCGCCAGCGGCGCGGAGAAGCTTGGCGCGGCGAAACGGCCGTCGAAGCAAAAAAGGCCTCCGCCGCCTTTCGGGCCGGCAAACTCAAAGCCCAATCGGCGGATGGCGTCATCGCCCGCCTCCGCGCCGCCAAGTAAGTCAATACCCGCTCAATACGCCGCCTGTGCGCCCTTGATGGAGCGCTTCTGCATCCACGGCATCAGCGCACGGAGCTTGGCCCCGGTTTTTTCAATCGGGTGCTGTTCGCCTTTCTTGAGCAGGGCGTTGTAGTTCGGGTAGCCGGATTGGTATTCCTTCACCCACGCCTTCGCAAACTTCCCGGACTGAATGTCCTTGAGGGCGGCGACCATCCGCTTCTTCACCCCGGCGTCAATGATCTTGGGCCCGACCGAGACGTCGCCCCACTTGGCGGTTTCGGAGATGGAGAAGCGCATCCCGCTGATGCCCGCCTCGTTCATGAGGTCCACAATCAGCTTCAATTCATGCAGGCATTCAAAGTAGGCCATCTCCGGCGAGTAGCCGGCTTCGACCAGGACTTCAAACCCGGCCTGCACCAGCGCGCTGGCCCCGCCGCACAGCACGGTCTGTTCGCCGAACAAATCGGTCTCCGTCTCCTCCCGGAAGCTGGTTTCGATCACCCCGGCGCGCGTGCCGCCGATGCCCTTGGCCCAGGCCAGCGCGATCTTTTTGGCGTCCTTCCCGGGGTTCTGATAAACCGCGATCAGGCAGGGCACGCCTTTGCCTTCGGTGTATTGGCGGCGGACGATATGGCCGGGGCCCTTGGGGGCGACCATGATCACGTTCACGTCCTTGGGCGGCACGATGGTTTTGAAATGAATGGCGAACCCGTGTGAGAAGAGCAGGGTCTTGCCCTTGGTCAGGTTCGGCTCGATGTCCTTGACGTAGGCGGCCGGCTGCTTGGTGTCCGGCAACGCCACCATGATCACGTCGGCGGCTTTGACCGCCTCGGCGGTGGTGAGCACCTTGAAACCTTTTTCCCGGGCAACCGGGATGGATTTGCTGCCCTCGTAGAGTCCGATGATGACGTTCAAGCCGCTGTCCTTCAGATTCAGGGCGTGGGCGTGGCCCTGCGAGCCGAAGCCGAGCACGGCGAGGGTTTTGTTTTTCAGGACGCCCAGATCGGCGTCTTTGTCAGTATAGACTTTGGCCATAGGATTGATCAGTTGTAGTTGGTTGTTGAAAACGGACGGGCTTATTTCCGCGCCAGGGCGATCTTGCCGGTGCGGGTCAGTTCGGTCACGCCGAAGGAATTCATCAGGTCCACAAATTTATCCACCTTGCCCTCGTTGCCCGTGACCTCGATGGTGAGGGACTTGGGCTGGACGTCCACGATTTTGGCGCGGAAAATGTCGGTGACCTGCATGACCTCCGCGCGCGACTTGGAATCCACCGCCACCTTGACCAGCACCAGTTCGCGATCCACGTATTCGCCCTCGCCAAAATTTTGGACCGTCAAGACGTCCGGCAGCTTGTTGAGCTGTTTGATGATCTGCTCCAGCGTGGCGTCGTCCCCGTGCGTGATGATGGTCATGCGGGAGACGCTCGGATCCTGCGTCGGCCCGACGTTGAGCGTGTCAATGTTGTAGCCGCGACCGCTGAACAGCCCGGCCACGCGCGTGAGTACGCCGAACTTGTTTTCCACGAGCACTGAAATGGTGTGTCGCATAAATCCCGGTGAAACGGGCAATCAAAGTAACAGGCGGTTCCGCCCGGGTCAAATTGCAAATGTGCGGGGTTTGCTTAATGGGGGGCGGATTCAAGAACCGGGGTGGGGACGGCTCGTCCCCATCGCTTGTCTGATAACATTTAAAACGCGGGGACGAGCCCCCGCCCCGGTTTTCGCGCGTTTTTGAATCCGCCCTGGCTTACTGGCGGTTTATGGTGTATTCAACCTCATGACCGGTTGCGGGAAATGAGCATCCTGCGTTTGGCGCAAGGCTGGTGGCGAAACCGTAAAGTTCAAAGCTCAATGTCCTGAATCGGGACGGTTCCACAACCGGGGATCGAAGGTGAAAGGCTCCGGCGGACGGATGATTATTTTCCGGAAATCCGGATGCGCCGGATTGAGCAGGTAGTTGGTTTCCGCCGGGATGATGACGCTGGGCAGGGCAAGCACCGCCGACCGCCGGGCGCGCACCCAGACATCGCCCACGACTTTTGTAAAGGGCGGCGGCGGTTCCTGCCGCCAGCCGGCGGGCAGGCGTCGTAAGGGCAGGTTCTCGGTCAGGGCGTCATCGAACTCCAGGCGAAAAAGGACATACTTGAACGCAACCGGGGGGTTCAAATGGACCAAGGTTTCCAAGGCCGCCAGGGCGAGGGTGCCGCTGGCGTAAACGGCCGGCTCGCCGCGCGAATTCCAGCGTCCGCCGGTCCGGGCCGCCCCTTCCCCGGAAAACGCCGTGGCGGCGTGCCGGGCCTTGACGATGCGCCAGGCGGCCGGCATCAGGAATAAACCCCGTATTCAATGCGGCCAAGCAAATCCTCGACTTCGCGTGCGCCCACCTCGCTGTCCGCATAATCCAGGGGGACGGCCCCCCCGAGGCCCGTCTGGGGCGCGTTCAACCAGCGCCGGGCCTGGTCCTCGGATTCCATCACCGTCACGGCCCGGCCCAGGAGCCGGGCGAAGCGCAGCACCCGGTCGGATTCGGCCGGCTCCAGCCGGCCGGCGGCCTTGCGCCGGTGCAGCGTGGCCTTGGAGATGTCCAGCCGGGGCAGGAGCTGATCCAGGGGCGTTTGGAGCCGGGCCTGCAATTCTTCCAATTCGGCATATGGCAGCCCGGCCCGGAGGGCCGCGATCAGGCGGGCCGGCGTGAACGCCGGCCCCCGCGTTTTGCCCGCCGGCCCGCCGACGCAATGGCGGACGGCACCGGCGCCCGGGTTCTTCGGCCGTCGGCCGGACAAGGTTTTTTCCATATGGAACTATTAATAGTTCCATTTGAGAGCGATGTCAACGGGGGATTTTCAAAGCTGGATTAAATGGGAGGCATGTGGCCAAAGGGCGGGCCGGAGCGGTCAAGCTGAGTCAAGCTGAGTCAAGCTGAGTCTGGGCATTTCTCCACCCAGTCTTGTTCCGGGGCGGTGTCGGGCACCCTATTGCGCCCGCACACAAAGCTGGCCGGGGCCGCCGCGTTTTGCCACCCTGCCTGTGTGCCGGATGAATCGGAACATATGCTGCAGCCGGTCCTGTCCGTCGCCCGGCGGGATGCGGCCAAGTTGCGCACGGATTTGACCGTGCAACAGGCGCTGGACACCATCCGCCAAGGCGGCGTGGGCGAGAAGATCGTGTATTTTTACGTGGTGGATGCGCAGGACCGGCTGATGGGCGTTCTGCCCACGCGTCGGCTGCTGACCGCCAGGCTGGATCAGCGGTTGGCGGATGTGATGATAGCCCGCGTGGTGGCCATCCCGCAGTCGGCCACGGTGATGGAGGCGTGCGAGGCGTTCGTTCTCCATAAATTTCTGGCCTTCCCGGTGGTGGACGAGGAGCGGCGTATCGTGGGGGTCATTGATGTGGGCGTGCTCACGGACCAGGCGTTTGACATATCCGAACCGGACCAGACGGATGCGTTGTTCGAGTCCATCGGTTTCCGCGTGTCCCAACTGGCGGAGGCGTCCCCGCTGAAGGTGTTCCGGTTCCGGTTTCCGTGGTTGCTGGCCACGCTGGGCAGCGGCACGCTGTGCGCGTGGCTGGCCAGCGCCTACACGGTGACGCTGGCGAAGAGCCTGGTGCTGGCGTTCTTCCTCACGCTGGTGCTGGGGCTGGCGGAGAGCGTGGGCATCCAGTCCATGTCAGTGACGGTGCAGACGCTGCGGCTGGTGCGGCCAAGCTGGCGCTGGTACGCGCGGGCGTTCCGGCGCGAGGCGGCCACGGCGCTGCTGCTGGGCTCGGCCTGCGGGTTGGTCACGGGTTTGATCGTCTGGGCCTGGCGCGGGACCGGCCTGGCGGCGGTGGCGATTGGCGGGAGCATCACGCTCTCCCTCGGCGCGGCCTGCTTCTTCGGGCTGACCGTGCCGACCGTGCTGCACGCGTTGAAACTCGACCCCAAGATCGCCGCCGGGCCGCTGACCCTGGCGCTGACGGACCTGTTGACGCTGCTGTTTTATTTCACCCTGGCGGCCTGGCTGCTATAAAGTGAGCCGTCATGCCGAAGTGGATCAAATTCATGATGGCGCTGGTGCTGCTGCCGGTGTGCGCCGGGGAGGGGATGGCGTTGGCGCGGGTGTTGTCGGCCAGCGGCGGGGCGACCACCACCTGGGTGCCGCTGCTGGCGGGGATGGCGTGCTGGTTCGTGATTTTTTCGCTCCTGCCCAAGCCGATGTGGCTGTATGTGTTCGGCCACGAACTGACCCACGCGCTGTGGACGTGGCTGTTTGGCGGCAAGGTGAAGCAGTTGAAGGTGACGTCCGGCGGCGGGCATGTGGTGGTGAGCAAAAATAATTTTTTGATCGTGTTGGCGCCGTATTTTTTCCCGTTCTACGCCGCGCTGGTGGTGGCGGCGTTCGGGCTGGGGAACCTGTTCTGGGACTGGCGGCCATACCAAGTGTGGTTTCATCTGGCGCTGGGGGCGGCCTATGCGTTCCATGTGACGCTGACGTGGCAGGTGCTGCAAACGCAGCAGTCGGACATCACCTCGCAGGGCTGGGTTTTTTCGGCCGTGGTCATCTTTCTCGGCAATGCGGGGCTGCTGCTGGCGGGGGTGCCGTTGATCACCGGCCGGCCCGGTTTGGGGCAGGCGCTGGCCTGGTGGGGGGCGGATTGCCTCCGCATCGGTCACTGGCTCCTGGCGGGGGTTGAAAAAATGTTAACAATTCATTCTTGAGTTGTGCGGCCATTCAGGGCAATGCTGGTTGAACGTTGTTCATATGGACCTGGCTGACATACTGACGAAAGCGCAAATTGTGCCTGATTTGCGCGCCACCAACCGCTGGGAAGCGATTGATGAATTGATTGGCAATTTGGTGACCACCGGCAAAATCCAGCCGGCGGACCGCGAAGCGGTGACGGCGGCGGTGAAAAAGCGGGAGACCTCGATGAGCACAGGCATCGGGTTCGGCATCGGCATCCCGCACGCCTCCACGGATCTGATCTACGAGGTGGTCGGCGCGCTGGGCCGCTCGACCAACGGGGTGAATTTCGATGCGTTGGACAATCAGCCGGTGAAGCTGGTCATGCTCTTTCTGGTGCCGCAGGGTCAGTTTCAGAAGCACCTGCACACGCTGGCCAACATCGCCAAGCTGCTCCACAAAATGGATTTCCGCCAGACGCTCGAAAGCGCGCCGGACGCGGAGTCCATGCTCAACATCATCCGCGAATACGGAAAGAAATAACCGCGCACGGCGGTTTCCTTTTGCGCCGTGCCGCCGGGTCCGTTGTTTCCCCCCCACATCTTCAGCGTCATCCGAACTTCCCGCCCGTTCAGGCGTTGCATCAGCGGCGACGAATTTAAGAGATCACGGCGCCGCAGGCGGTGAAATTTTTTACCGGTTTTTTACAAGTTTTTGACAATCCCCGCCCGGAACCGGCGCATAATGCCGGCACCATGAATACACGAATATTGCTGGTCATTGGATCGCTGACCCTGCCCGGACTTTCCGCCCCCGCCCAAACGCAGACGCAACCCCCGCTCCTCGAGGTGTCCGGCTCGGCCGAGGTGAAAGTGGCGCCGGATGAGGTGGACTTGAGTGTGGCGGTGGAAACCCGGGATGAAAACTTGGACGTCGCCAAACGGCAAAATGACGACCGCGTCGCCAAGGCGCTGGATTATCTGAAACACAACGGCGTGAAGGACAAGGAGGTGCAGACGGATTACATCTCCATCGAACCGGTCTATCCCCCCAATCAGAATTATGAGGCGCAGACCAAACCCAACTATTACCGGGTGAGCCAGGGGATCGGCATCAAATTGACGGACGTCAGCAGCTTCGACGGGATTCTGACCGGCCTGATCACCAATGGGGTGAACTACGTGCAGGGGATTGAGTTTCGCACCACGGCGTTGCGCAAATACAAGGACCAGGCGCGGGCGATGGCCATTCAGGCCGCCAAGGAGAAAGCGGAGGCGATGGCCGGGGCGCTGGGGGCCACCGTGGGCAAGCCGTACCATATCACCGTGGAAGATGCGGGCGGCTGGACCAGTTGGTCGCGGGGCGGCGGCGGGGGTTACCGGGGCGGCGGGCTTATGACATTCAACAGCTTTCAAAACGCCTCGGTGAACGCCGGCAGCGTGGCCGGGGCGGACGGCGCCAGCTTCGCCGTGGGCCAGATCAGCGTTTCGGCCAGCGTGAACGTGTCGTTTTTGATCCAGTAAAAATATCGCCGGTCACTCTTTTCCCGGCCCGCTGAACGGCTTGTCCTCCGGGATCCGCATGCAGTAGAACGAACGGTACACAAACACCAGCGCCACCAGGAAACAGACCGTCCCGATGATGAGCGGGACCGGTGAATCAGGGTTCTTCTTTTTCATTTCCACCGCAATTTCCACGGCCAGCAGGCCGAAGAGCGTGGTGAATTTGATGATCGGGTTCATGGCCACGGAACTGGTGTCCTTGAACGGATCGCCCACGGTGTCACCGACCACGGTGGCGGCGTGGAGCGGCGTGCCCTTCTGCTTGAGATCCACCTCCACAATCTTCTTGGCGTTGTCCCAGGCCCCGCCGGCATTGGCCATGAAGATGGCCTGAAACAGTCCGAAAAACGCGATGCCGATCAAGTAGGCGATGAAAAAATAGGGGTTGAAAAACGGCAGGCCCAGGGCCAGCGCAAACACGACGATGAAAATATTGATCATCCCTTTCTGCGCATAGACGGTGCAGATTTCCACGACTTTTTTGCTGTCGGCCAGCGACGCGGTGGTGGCGTTGAGGTTGAGATTTTCCTTGATGAAGACCACCGCGCGATAGGCCCCGGTGACCACCGCCTGGGTGCTGGCCCCGGTAAACCAATAGATGACCGCCCCGCCCATGAGCAGCCCGAAAACAATCTGCGGCTGCACCAGGCTGAGATGGCTGATGACGTCGCCGGAGGCCTTTTCCAGCAGCATGATGATGCCAAAGATCATGGTCGTGGCCCCCACCACCGCCGTGCCGATCAACACCGGCTTGGCCGTGGCTTTGAACGTGTTCCCGGCGCCATCGCCCTTTTCCAGTTCCAGTTTGGCATCGGCGAAATTGGGTTTGAAATGAAAATCTCGTTCAATTTCCGGGCCGATGTCCGGCAGCGATTCGATGCGGCTCAACTCATACACCGACTGCGCGTTGTCGGTCACGGGCCCGAAACTGTCCACGGCGATGGTGACCGGCGCCATGGCCAGAAAGCCGAACGCCACCAGGCCGAACGCGAAGATGGGCGCGGCAAATTTGAACTCCGCCGGCATGAGCGCCAGCAGGTCCGCGTTTTGGGAAAACACGTACGCCACCAGCATCAGGGCCAGGATGACCAGACCCATCCAGAACGCGGAAAAATTGCCGGCCACAAAGCCGGACAACACGTTGAGCGACGCCCCGCCGTGATCCGAGGCGTTGGTGACTTCGCGGACATGCCGGGAGCTGGTGCTCACAAATATCTTGGTGAACTCCATGATCAAAGCACCAGCCAGCGTCCCGCAGGCTACGATGCTGGCGAGCACCCACCAGAGATTCCGCAGGGGCGTGTCCTGCGTCACGCCCTCCACCAGTTGCGGTACGGAGAAATCACCCAGCAGGAAGCGCGTCGCCAGAAAACAAACGATGATGGAGATGATCGAGGTGATCCAGACCAGATCCGTCAGCGGCGCCTCCCAGTTGAATTCCTTCCGTCCGTGATATCGCGCGTGGCTGACGATTTTATTCAGATAAAACGAGCCGAGCGACGCCAGCACCATCAGGGCCTGCACGGCGAACAGCCAGAGGATGAGCTTGCCGCAGAGGATCGGCGACCCCGCGAGGGACAGGGCGAGAAAGGCGATCAGGGCCACGCTGGTGACCCCATAGGTTTCAAAACCATCCGCCGTGGGTCCCACCGAATCGCCGGCGTTGTCCCCTGTGCAATCCGCGATGACCCCGGGGTTTTTCGGATCATCTTCCGGCAGGTTGAAGACAATCTTCATGAGGTCCGACCCGATGTCCGCGATCTTGGTGAAAATGCCGCCGCCAATGCGCAGGACGGAGGCGCCGAGCGATTCGCCGATGGCAAACCCGATGAAGCACGGGCCGGCCAGCCGCGGCGGCACAAAGGCCAGGATGCAGATCATGCAGGCCAGCTCGACGCAGACCAGCAACAGGCCGATGCTCATGCCCGCCTGCAGGGGGATGAACAGCGTATGCAGCGGGTTGCCCCGCAACGAGGCAAAGGCGGCGCGGCTGTTGGCGGTGGTGTTGATGCGGATGCCAAACCAGGCCACCGCGTAGCTGCCCAGCATTCCCAGGATGGAACTGGCCAGAATCACCAGCACGCTGCTCCAGGGCTTGTCTTGCAACCCCTTGAAGTAATACACCATGCAGGCGGCGATCAAAATCCAAAGGGCCGCCAGAAATTTGCCTTGCTGGAGCAGATAGGTTTTGCAGGTCTCCCAGATGATCTCCGACACCGCGCGCATGGACCGATGCACCGGCAGCCGCCGGGTGGCCCCGTATTCCAGCAAACCAAAGGCGGCCCCGACCGCACAAATGACCAGGCCCCACGCCAGGATGGTGGGGCCGGTCCAATAGCCGAACGACACCGGATCCAGGGCCGGGAGGTTGATGTCCGCATCTCCGGCAAAAACGGTGGCGGGCGCCAGCCACAGGAGCGGCCCGAGGCCGCGACGAATAAACGATGGGATCTTTAGCATAGTTCGGCCATAGGTTGCCGGAGGCGGCGTCAATTTCCGAGTGTTATTTTGCGGGCAAATCAATGCGGATGGTCGTGCCCTTGCCGGGCCGCGACTTGATGCTGAGGCGGCCGCGGTGCGTCTCGATGATGCGGCCCACGATCGCCAGCCCCAGGCCGGTGCCCCGGGCCTTGGTGGTGGCCAGCATGGCGGTGAACGCGCCCCGCTGCATCTCCTCGCTCATGCCCGCCCCGGTGTCCTTGAACTCCAGCGACACCTGTTGAATGTTCTGGCTCAGGGCGGGCTGGGCCACGGCAAAGGACTTGATGGTGAGCGTGCCGCCCTGGGGCATCGCCTCGACGGCGTTGAGGATCAGGTTCAGAAACGCCTGCTCCAGTTGCGGGGCGTCGCCCAGAAGGGCCGGCAGGTCCGCCTGCAAATCGCGGACCAGCCGGATGTTCTGATTGGCGAGCTTGTGGCGGACCAGCAGGCCCAGCTCGTCCACCAGCTCGTTCAAATTCACCGGCGCGAGGGTCGGCTCCGTGGTGCGCGCAAAATCCAGAATCTGTTCCACGATCTTGTTCAGGTGTTCGATCTTGGCCTCAATGATCCGCGTATCCTTGGCGCGCGGGTCGCCCTCCGGGAAATTCAATTTCAGCGAGTGGTACAGCAGCTTCATCACCGTCAGTGGATTCCGGATTTCATGCGCCACCTCGGCGGCCAGCAGGCCGAGGGCCGACAGTTTTTCATTCTGGCGCAGTTGTTCCTCCACATCCACCACCCGTTCGTACAGCCGCGCCTTTTCGATGGCGATGGCGGACAGCTCGGCCATGGCGCTCAAGATGCTGACCTCCTCGTTGGAAAAATGATACGGCCGGCTGGTGTAGACGCTCAGCGTGCCAATGGCCTGGCCCGCGAACAGCAGCGGCACGCTCAACAGCGAAACCAGCCCCTCCAGCCGGGCCACCTCCACGTTTTGGTACCGGCTGGAGACCTGGACGTTGGGCACCTGCAGAGGTTTCTTGCGGCGCACCACCACGCCCAACAGGCTCTCCGCCACCGCCAGCCGCGGCTTCTTGATGTACCCCTCCCCCGCCCCGAAACTGGCCCGCAGATCCAGCCACTCCCGGCCGGTGTCCAGCATCATCAACGAGCACATCCGCGCGCTCATGAGGCTGCACGCCTCGCTGGTGATCGCCCGCAACGCCTCGTCCAGGTTTAAGGTCGAATTGATGGTCCGGCTGACCCCCGCCAGCGTTTCAAACAGATGCACCTTCAGGCGCAATTGCTCGTACAACCAGGTTTTGTGGATGACCTTGGCCGCCTGCACCGCCAGTTCCTCCAACAGCCGCTGGTCTTCCGGGTCAAACGCGTCCGTCCGGTCCGAATCCACATTGAGCACCCCCCGGATTTCCCCGTTGACCTCCAGCGGCACGGCCAGCTCCGACTTCACCCCGCGCCGCACGGGGACATAACGCGGGTCCCGCGTGACATCGCCCACGCGGGCGGCCCGGCCGTGGCGCGCCACCCAACCGGTGATCCCCTCGCCCACCTGTAACATCAGCCGCTTGGCTGCCCCCGGCAGATTCTGCGACGCTGATATCTCCAGCACACCGGTGGTCGGATTGACCAGCACCACCGAACCCGACGTGGCGTTCATCAGCCGCACCGCCTCGCCCACGATCAGTTGCAGCGCTTCCTGCGAATCCAGCGTGCCGTGGATGACGTTGCTCACCTGGTACAACAACTGCAGCCGTTCGTGGCTCAACTCCAATTTGGCCGGTTCTATGTTCATGTCAGGATGGGTTCGTTTCAACGCACCTGGGTCGTCAGAATCAATCCGGTGGCGCCAAACAACAGGTTGGGCAGCCACGCCGCCAGCCAGGCGGGCATCTGGCCGTGCGTGCCAAATTGCAGGCTCACCTGCTGGATCACCAGATAGCCCGCCACAATGAAAATGCTCCCCGCCACCCCGAAGAACAAGTTCCGCCGGCCCGACCCCGCGCCAAATGGAATGGCGATCAGCACCACCACCAGGCACGTCCACGGCGCGGCCAGCCGGCCGTGAAAAATGGTCAGCAGATCATCGTGGCGTGCTTTCGACATTTGGGGGTTCTTCCGCAAATACTCCCGGATCTCCTTGAGGGAAATGTTCTCGTCATGCGAATTCAGCAGTCCGTTGCTGCCCAGCTTGATTTCCGCCTGGATTTGCCGGGGCGTTTCATCAAATTCCGGCATCACCAATTCGTTCGTCTGCAGGATCTTCACCCGCTCCGCCGTGGCATCGGCCTGCGACCACTCTTTGGCCCCGAAAAACATCCACCCCCCGTTGGTCCACACCCCGCGGTCGGCGTGCAACAGCCGGCTGGAGCCGTCCGGCTGCGGCCAGGTCACCCAGAGCTCAAACATCTCGGTCGTGTGCGCTTCATACCGGAGCCAGCGCCACTCCCGGTCGGCGTGCTCCGTCTTCAGACCGGACTGGGAGGAGGCTTGTTGCCGCACATCGTCCGTCGTTTGCACATACCGTGTGCGGATGAGAAAGGCCCGCTCCGCGCTGCGCGGCACCACCGCCTCGCTCAACCAGAACAGCACTCCTGAGGCCAGCAGGCCCACCCCGAAATAGGGCAGGCAGATGCGCCACAGACTCAGGCCCGCCGCGCGCATGGCCGTGATCTCATTGTGCCGCGCGTGCTGGGTGAGGGTGTACAGCAGCGCCAGCAGCAGCGCCACCGGCAGCACCAGCACCACAAACCCCGGCGTCTGCGCCGCGCAATATTCCAGCACATCCACCAGATGCAGCTTGTGCTCCTGCAAATCCGGCAGCCCGTTGAACAGAAAAAACGACAGGTAAAGCAGGAGAAATCCGCCGAGGCAGATCGCCAGCGGCGTCAGCAGTTCCCGGAACAAATATCGGTCTAGCAGCCGCACTCCCCGCAGGTTAATCCCCCGGTCCCCGCCCGGCAAGCCTTGCCTGTCAGGGTCTCACGGATGCGGACTCGGCACGACCCAGCCCTTATGCCACGCGTAAGTCCATAGGTTGTTCAACCTCACCAGTTGCGCATGATTGTCGGCGAACACCATGTTGATCATGCCGGGCAGCACCTTGCCGCCGGTGTAAGGATAAGACCGCGGCGCACTGGCTGCGGCCCGGTCATTGTGCCGGTCAATCAAACAAAGCCCCATGCTGTGGACGCACGAGGACGAGGACCCGGACCGATTGCCGTTGTAGCCGTGGTAAAGATCGGACGAACTCAGGGTGGGATCGGTTTCCAGCGGAAACACGTAGTACCAGATCGAATCCTGAAACATCGGTGTCGTGGCCGGAGCCCGCAGGTCTGACTCCCTCTTGTAAAAAAATGAGGTGTCCGAATCCACCGGCGTGTGATCCACCCCCAGCCAGCCGTTGATGCCGTAGCTTCCCGGCGGGGAGGCCGGGTTAGGCGGAAAGGTTCCGAAATACGTGGTGTCGGCGGTGCCCCTGTACCCGTCGCTGGTATCCCACAGGGTCCCGGCCAGCGGGGTCTGGGGCACCTGCGTCGTCGGGCAGATCAGCACCTTCGCATTGCCGGTCTCGATCGAGGTGTCCACGCTGTCCTCGTCGGCCGTGGCCAGGATCATGTTCCCGCCATTGTCATCGGTGAAAATGCGGCGCGAGATTGACATCTGCCGCAAATTATTCAGGCAGGAAATCCGCTGCCCCGCCAGTTTTGACCTGCTCAGCACCGGCAACAACATGCCCGCCAGGATGGCGATGATGGCGATCACCACCAGCAGTTCAATTAATGTGAAAGCCTTCGGACCGCGCTTCCCGGCGCGCTGGAGGAACGTTCGAGGGGCTTTCATATGGGAACTCTGCATCATCCTCATTAGGATTGCAAAGGTTTATTCCGCTGCCGATTTTGCGGCGGGCCGGGAAAATCAGGTCTGCCGGCGGGCGGTTGACCGCCTGGTGGGTCACCTCGATGACCGTGGGGAAAAGATGATTCCTGATCGTCAGGCGGCTGGTGCGAAAGATCTCAGCCTCCGCGCTGTCACGGTGGGTCCCGCAAACTTGTGAAAATGGTGCCCACGACAGGACTTGAACCTGTACGATGTTACTCACTAGAACCTGAATCTAGCGCGTCTGCCAATTCCGCCACGTGGGCAACTTGATTACCAATGACTTACGCAAGGCGAGCCTTGCCCGATTTGACAATGTACCGCATTTTGTGCTGGTGTTGCCCCGTGACCGGCAACGCAAGCCAAAGCAATGACGCCCATGGTTCCATGGCCGCCACCGCACAGATTGTTCACACACGTCTGCATCGGCCCTCACAATACCAGAAGGTCACGGACGGACGCAAGCGCCAGATTCGAGGATTATGGGTCCGCAGCGGTCGCTCCTATGCCCAGTTGACCGTGGAGGACGAGCACACCAGCCTGAAGAAGCTCCGTCGCGTGCCCTTGGAGGAAGCGACCACACCCGCCCAGGCACGGAAGAAGCTGGAGAATCTGCTCGTCAGCCGGCGCAAAGGCAAACCCCCGGTGCTTAAGCGCACCCCCAAGTTCTCCGGGTTCGCGGATCGTTACGTGGAATATTACGGGCACCCGCCTGTGCTGGACGGATGTGGATTTCACCAACCGTCAGCTCACCATCGGCTCCGGTGGCGAAGTCAAGAACCGGAAATGGCGGGTGCATGATTGGTGTGATTCTGATGTTTTTTATTGTCGCCCGCTTTGCGGTTGGACTCAACACGGGCGCTTGGCGTTGTTTCAGAGCCGGCTGAGCAGCTCTGCTTTCTTCGCGTTGAACTCCTCGTCGGTCAGAACCCCTTTCGCTTTCAATGCGCCCAGACGATCGAGCATGGTGAACACATCGTTCGATGCGCTGGATCCCGATGGTGCGTCTGGTCCGCTGAACGGGGTTGGCGTCTTCCGAATCGGCTGACCATTCTGCGAAACCACAGGCAGGCTGCTGAGATTCACTGTTCCATATTGGCTTGTGAACAGAATCGAACCGCCCAAACCTTGCTGCTGGGAAAAACCGCCGATTTGATGATTAAGAGTATCATACACCCACACGTCCAAGTTTGTCTGCACGGCGAGTCGTCTTGCACTGCTAAAATAAGCATACCGAACAGAGTTCTGGGAACCAGTGGCGGTGGGCTCACCAAGATCTTGTGGCCACCAATTCGATGCCGGATCGGGCACGAAGAGGGACGATTGCCCTTGTGGCGCACCCAAGGCTTGCATCTGCCTTGCATTCCCTCCCTGGTTCTGCGATTGAAAGCTGCCTCTGCTCAGCAGGCCCGGCTGATTTGCAAAAATCTCGGAGATTTCATTGCAAAGGGCATCAACCCGGTTTTTCAGCCCCTGATTGAACATGTCTCCCAACATGATCATGCCACCCCGCAACCATTGGCCCGATCCACCAAACTCCGGGTGGGCGAACTGTGCCATCGTCCCGTTCCCGTTCAGAACGGCATGCATCATTTGGGTCACAGCCTCGACGCTGAAACCGTGATGCCGGGCCAGGTCGCTGGCGATTTTCTTCCCCTCAGGAGTTAATGGTTGCGCATTCATAATTCGGAATTGCATTGGGACAATTCGCCTGCCCATTTAACTCGTTGGTCAAGAGCGCGGTGATTTTGAATGAATGCAGTTTCCAAGTACCCCTGGACCACAGGCCTGCGTTCCGTCGCAAATCCGGTCAGCTTTTCGTCCGAAAGCCACCCATTAAAAAAACGATGAGGCAGATCAATAAGACCAGACCAAATCCACCGCCGCCAACCAGTGGCCCGCCAAAATAAAATCCGCCCCCACCGAAAAGCAGAAGCAGCACCAGCAATAGGACAATCAAGTTCATCCTTGGATCATAACCCAGCTTCCCCCAATTTCCATGGGGTATTCACCCCATGCCAATGAAGTTACAACCTCGGCGATTGGAAACTCGTGCAATTTCGGGTCAATTTCAGTGAACTTGGCCGCGGTGAGAATCAAAAATCAGTTCAAGTTTATCGCGATTCCGCCGCTATACTAACCGGGGAGCGTGGGGCTGGGGAACTTTATGGAGGATTTGGGGCGTGGTAAACATGACGTTTCGGGGTGTCTGGCGCCTCGGTCAATCAGAACCTTGCCCGGAAGATGGCAGCCTTGATGAACAGACCGGCCACACCACAGCTGCCCCACCGCCATTCCCCACCCTCAGTTGCTGTTGCAGTGGGCTGGATGGTGGGAAACGGCTTTGGGTGTCAAATTTAACCGTCGGAATGCCCGAGCCGTCTTCGAACTCAGGCCGAAAACGATTGAGAATCTTGCTTCAATTGGGCCTCAGCCTGTAGCCAGTATTCAACATCACGGCCTTGGGGTCTGCCAGCCTGTTCCCAAAGCGTGTAGGCGCAGGAAGCAATGGTTTCCGGGGTGATTAAACGGCTTGGACTGCTCGCCTTGGGCTTGGATTCAGTTTTCACGGTCAACGAGCCAGTCGCTTCGCGGTTGCCAATGTTCAGGATGTTTGTTGCGGCTTTCTTGATCTTGGTTGTCATTTTCATTTTTTCGTTGTTGGTTTAAATAGGCTTTGTACCAGTACAGCAGATTGGTTGTTTTGCTGCGATACCGAAGGGGATCTCCTTCTACAAGAAAAAGCTTGGCAGACCGGCCTGTTTCTGTCCAGCCTTTCCAACAAAAATTAGAATCCACCACCGTGAAGAATAATTGTCGTTTGGCACACTGGTGAAATTTAATTGTCGTCCGAGGCCTGCCGGCCGAAATGGCTTTGGAAAAGATAAAAAACGGGAAAAAAGGTCCGGGGTGTGAAACAAAAAGCCCCGGTCAGAGTTCCCGGGTCTCCTCCTTTGCCGGCCGCCCGGTCCGACCAAACTTGTGGCGGCACGTCCGGGCCAACACCCCCAGTCCAAGTCCCAGCAATGCATCCGTGCCCGGCTCGGGGATGGGCGAGAATGCCCCCAAGTTGCCGCTGGCAACCCCCGGTGCGCCGTCCGGCAATGGATTGTAATAGCTCAATTGCGCGGCGCTGCTCTGTGTCACCGGGGTGAAGCCCGCATTCAAGAAATTCTCCGCGCTCCCCAGGCTGTTGTCCGGGGCCAACCCGCCGGCATAACCAAGGGCAAACGCGCTGTTGGCGTTCCCGGCGTCGAATTCCATGGAGGTTGCGCCCGTCTCGCTGGCCGAAAAGTCCAGGGTCAGTCCGGTATAGGTCAGCTCCGTTTCAAAGCTGCCGGTGATGAAAGTGCAGGACAGGATCGCATAGGGAAGGGTATAAACCACGCCTGGGGAGCCTGCCGCCGCGGAATAGCCGCTGGTATCCAAAGTGAGCTGACTGGTGAAGGACGACCCCGCGGCGACCCCGGGCGGCAAAAACTCCGTCGCGCCACTCAAGTTGCTGAAGGTTCCCGCCACCGAGTAAACCATGCCCTGCGCCCCGACGGATGTTCCGCAAAACAACATCATGGCGGCCGCCCACGCAGCGCCGACTTTTCGTGTAAAGGATGACAGTTTCATGATCACTCCCATAATAGACCAACAACAGTACGCCTTGCCGGCCATTTGTCAATTTCTGGGCTGCGAAAAAAGGCCGGCTTTTTATTTTCCGGCGGAAGTCATTTTCGCCCGCACCGGGGCCGGAACACCCGGAAAAATCAGCTAGGGAAGTGGGTCCACCAAGCCCGCCAGGCCCGTTCACCAGTTTCGCAGTACGGCGAAGGGCCGGCATCGGCCGGCCACGCCACCCGGCTTTGCCTGTTGGTCGCCAACGGGGTGACCGGCACGTCCGTCGAACCCGTCCCGGTGAGATCGGGGTTCTGTTGCAGGACACAATTGGCCGCCGGGCCATCGGTCGCCGTCCAAGTGCCCCCCGGAATCAGCCGAAGTATAGAGCACCCCTCGGACGCCCCCAAAAAACGAAACTGTCAATTTGGTTATTTATGGTTGTTTTCCGTTAATTTTACCCCTTGTTTGCGTTGTAACATACTGTATTAAAACAGGTTCCATTTATTTATGTTCTTGCAGGGCTGGCGACCCTGGATTTCAAGGTTTGCGGCATAAAAAGTCCGCCGAAAACTTCGGGTGGCCCGGCCGGTTGATGAACCGAGGCGAGTGTTGTGAATGGTCCGGTTGACCAGCCTGCATACGACGGCGCGCATCCCGCAGTCGCGGGACGCCCCATGTGTGGACGACCTTGCGCGGAAGGTGGGGCGGGCGGTTCCCGGGCTGCCGGGTGGGGGGTGGGTGAGGCGGTTGGCCGGTCATCGTACGGCGGCGCGCATCGCGCAGCCGCTCCGCACTCTCTATAATTGCAGTGGCACAAAGTATGCGTTTGTGTTAAGGAACAGTTATGAACACCCGGCGCCCCGCCCACCCGCGGGCCGTAACGGTGGCATGATATGAACGTGTGCAATCATCATCAGGGTCAGCGGCCCGGCCGGCCGAAGCTTCAGCGAACGCGGGGGTTCACCCGGTTGGAAATGGTGGTTGTGGTGGCGGTGACGGCATTGCTGTTGGCGGCGTTGATCCTCGCGCTCATCAGTGCCCGGCGCAAAGCCAACCTCCTTTTTTGCGTTGGCCGGCTGGAATGCGTGGGCACGGCCTTTCGGATTTGGGCGGGAGATCACCACGATCAGTACCCCATGGCGGTTTCGGTGACGAACGGCGGGGCCATGGAGTTGCTGGCCAGGGGGAATGTGGCCGCCTGCTTTCAGGTGATGTCCAATGAACTAAGCAGCCCGGGGATCGTGTTGTGCCCGGGCGACACCAGGCAGAGGGCGGCCAGTTTTGGCGGGTTAGGCGGATCGAACGTCAGCTATTTTATTGATTTGGATGCGACCGAGGCAGTTCCACAAGCCGTGCTGTCGGGCGACGCCAATCTGGTGGTGAACGGCCGGGCGCTTGCCAGCGGCATCCTGTGCCTGGGGACAAATACCGCCGCCTGGGCCAAAGACCGCCACTTCGGGGAAGGGAACGTTCTCCTTTGCGACGGTTCCGTGATGTGCGTCTGGCAAATGGGCTCCACCAATGCGGGGGGACGGTACGCCCCCACCAACCGGGTCGTCATTCCGTAATTTGGGTTAAAACCGGGCAAACAAAACGGCGAGGATGCGTGGCCCCAGCCACTCCGGGACCGTGCCAAGGCAGGAACCGGCCGGAAAATGGCTCAAATTCCTTATTACGACAGTGTTGCCTCATTTTACGGCCTAAGTCGTTTATTATAATTAAGTTACGCGTAATATTTGGCCGGAAAATAACCAAAAATAACCAAAAATAACCAAAATCACAGTTTCATTTTTCCGGGGGACGGAATTGAAACCGTTCCCCTGGTTTGCGGCCGACGGCAAGCCGTTGAAACGGCTGCTGCATCCGGAGTATTGCTCGCCACCCGGTTGCGGCGGGCTACTGATGAGGGACGCCTGGCTAAACGGCCTTCCGCGTCTCCACCCCGATGAGCGTACGCACGTCCACGGCATCCATGCCGGCGGCGCGAATGGCCCGGAGGCCCAGGTCGGTGTCCTCGTAGGCGCGGCAGCACCGTGGGTCCACGCCGATGCGGCGGGCGGCCTCCAGGAAGATGTCGGGGGCGGGCTTTTGGTGGACGATCATTTCGTTGGTGACGATGGTCTGGAAGAGCTGGCGGATGTGCAGGTGTTCGAGAACCTGGAGGATGATGGGCTGGGTGCCGCCGGAGGCGACGGCGAGCGGAATTATGCCGAAGTTGGCGCGGGCGATTTCCACGATGGCCTGAATGGGTTTAACCTCGGCCATCATGGGCAGATAGGCCTCTTCTTTTTCGTGGGCGACGGCGATGTAATCGAGCGTCCGGCCCTGTTCGGCGGCGAGCATTTTGAGGATGTCGCGCGAAGGCACGCCGCCCAAGGAGTAGAAGCGGTCCATGGGAAAATGGAGGTTGTGCCGCCGGGCGATGAGCTGCCAGGCGCGCCAGTGCAGCGGCATCGTGTCGGCCAGCGTGCCGTCGCAGTCGAAGATCATTCCTTTGATGTGCATGTCGTTCACAGTTTCAAGGCCGCCAGCTTTTCGTCCATGTCATGGTTCATCAGCGGCTCGACGAGGGGGTCCAGGTCGCCGTCAATGACAGTGGAGAGATTGTAAAGCGTCAGCTCCACGCGGTGGTCGGTGACGCGGTTCTGGGGGAAGTTGTAGGTGCGGATTTTTTCGCTGCGTTCGCCGGTGCCCACCTGGTCCTTGCGGAAGGCAGCGTATTTGGCGTTTTCCTCGGCGACCTTGCGGTCGAGGAGGCGGGAGCGGAGCACGGTGAGGGCCTGGGCCTTGTTCTTCTGCTGCGAGCGTTGGTCGGCGCAGCGGACGATCATGCCGGTGGGTTTGTGGATGATCTGGACGGCGGAGTCGGTGGTGTTGACGCCCTGGCCGCCCTTGCCGGACGCGCGGCAAACGTTGATCTCGATTTCGTCAGGCTTGATCTCCAAGTCCACCTCTTGGGCTTCGGGCAGCACGGCGACAGTGGCGGTGCTGGTGTGAATGCGGCCCTGGGCCTCGGTGGCGGGCACACGCTGGACGCGGTGGACGCCGCTCTCGTATTTGAGGCGCTTGAACACATCCTCGCCGGTGACGGCAAAGATGATTTCCTTGAACCCGCCGAGGTCCGAGGGGTTGGAATCCATCGGGTCCACCTTCCAGCCGCGGGCCTCGGCGTAGCGGGCGTACATGCGGTAGAGATCGGCGGCGAAAAGGGCGGATTCGGAGCCGCCGGCGCCGGCGCGGATTTCCACGATGGTGTTGCGCGAATCGGTCGGGTCGGGCGGCACCAGGCCGCGGGTGACGCGCAGGGCGAGATTCTTCTCTCCGGCTTCCAAGCGGGCGGCCTCCTCGCGGGCGAGCTGGCCGAGTTCGGATTCGGGGCTTTCGGTTTTGAGCAGCGCCTGGTTTTCCGCCAGTTCACCGCGGGTGCGCAGGTAGGCGTTGCCGGCGGTTACGAGTTCCTTGAGCCGGGCGTGTTCGCGGGCCAGTTCCTGGGCGCGCTGGGGGTGGTCAAAGGCCAGCGGATCGCTCAGGGCCGATTCGACTTCGGCCAGGCGGCGGGCAAAACGTTCGATGTGCGGGCGCAAATCCATCAGGTGAGGCGGCCGGGTGAAAAAAGAATCCGCCCGCCCGCGCGGACGGGCGCGGGCGGGCGGAAGCGAAAACCGGCGCTAAACGCGCTTTTTCTTTTTGCTGGCGAACGCGGCCTGGGCGGCCTGCGTCTTGGCGGCGCGCTGTTGGAATTTGTCCACGCGGCCGGCCGTGTCCACAAACTTCTGCTGGCCGGTGTAGAAAGGATGGCACACGTTGCAAATGCCAACAATGACCGTGGGCTTGGTGGAACGGGTCTTGATCACGTTGCCGCAGGCGCAACGAATCTCGGCGTCCACATATTTCGGGTGAATGTCCGTCTTCATAAAAAGGATGGTCATATTACCATGAATCGGGCGGATGACAAGCGGGATTTTTCTGGTGTTTTTCGGGCGACCGTCCGGCTCACGCCTGCAAGGCGTTCACCGTGGCCGCCAGGCTGGCGGCATCCGCCACGTTCAACATCTGCACGTTCTTGTCAATTCGCTTCATGAATCCGCTGAGCGCCGTGCCCGGCCCGAGTTCGATGAACCGGGTGAACCCCTGCGCCAGCAGTTCCCGCATGGATTTTTCCCACAGCACCGCGGAGGTCACCTGTTCGCCCAGCAGCACGCTGATGTCCTCGGGGGTGCCATGAAATTGGGCGGTGACGTTGGACATCACCGGCACGGCGGGGGCGGCCAAGGTGACCTGCTCCAGCGCCGCGGCCAGCTTAGGCCGGGCGGCAGCCATCAGGGCCGAATGATACGCGCCGGCCACCGGCAGGGCGATGGCCCGCCGGGCACCCTTGGCCTTGGCCAGTTCCACCGCCTTGGCGATCCGTCCGAGCTCGCCCGAGATGACCAGTTGGCCGGGACAGTTTAAATTGGCCAGTTCCACCCCGGCGGCGGCGCAGACTTCGCGCGTGACCAGCTCATCCAGGCCAATGACCGCCGCCATGCCGCCCTGGGTGGCGTCGCAGGCCTCCTGCATGTACTGCCCGCGCTGCCGCACCAGGCACAGCCCGTCCTCAAAAGTCAGCGCCCCGGCGGCCGCCAGCGCCGTGAACTCGCCGAGCGACAGCCCGGCGGTCGCCTCATAGGTTAGCGACGGCACTTGTTCCTTCAGCAGCTCCAACGCCGTCCAGCTTATCAGAAAAATCCCCGGCTGGGCATGTTCGGTCTTCGTCAACTCCGGCTCGGGTCCGTTGAAACAGATGGCCGTCAGATCATATCCCAGCGTGGCATTTGCGCGGTCGAACCAAGCCCGGGCGGACGGAAATGCCGCCGCCAGATCCTTGCCCATGCCCACCACTTGGGCGCCCTGGCCGGCAAACAATAATGCAGTTTTGCTCATAGATTTTTGACACCTTAACCTGAAAACGGGTTGGAACGAAAGCGTTGATTTTCCAAGGAAACGGGGCGGAGGTCACCGGACCCAGGCGGGGATGAAAAAATGAAACTGTGATTTTGGTTATTTTTGGTTGTTTTTGGTTATTTTTATCCAATAAACTAGTTGTAACACATTGTATGCAAATAGTTTGGGTCAGTTTTTGCCATTTCCGCCATTTTCCTTCCTCTCCGACCCCGGCGGGACCGGCCGCCGCCCGGCCGGCCAAGGTTGGGCGGGCCGCCCTATCTGAAAACTGTCAGTCAAATTCCCGGGTTTCGCGGTCCCGACGGCAAAAAGGCCGGGCTTTGTGAGCCGGGCGGATGACCAGGGTGACCTTTTTATGCTGCGCCCGACCGGGGGGGTGGGGGGAAGGGGCCTCCGAACGCACTGCGCAGGCAGGAAGCCGGAAAAGAGCCGGATATTTCCGCGGAGGGAAGCCGGAAAGCCCTAAATTGCTGGGAAGACCAAGCAGGTC
>Ga0302320_10004504_pt1 | contig 31646 bp, 31 predicted proteins | sample Bog_T0_3_FD_202130 | JGI IMG/M metagenome (GOLD analysis project Ga0302320, IMG submission 202130) | Peat permafrost microbial communities from Stordalen Mire near Abisko, Sweden - Bog_T0_3 | ecosystem: Environmental > Terrestrial > Soil > Wetlands > Peat | place: Sweden: Abisko, Stordalen Mire... | reverse complement strand
AGTATCGCATTCGCCCGCAACAACTGACAATCCATTTCCATCGCCAACCGAGCAAAGTGGGTTTACTTTCTTAAGAAAACAGTGATAATGTCCTTTCAATCGAAAGGGTGATACTGAATTCAATGACCACAAGCCGTTATAGCAATCAGAAAGAACCTGCCGAGCTGGATCGCATCTCCTGGAAGATCGTTGAAGAACTGCAGCAGGACGCACGGCTTTCCTGGGCCGAACTGGGCCGCCGTGTCGGTTTGACCACTCCGGCAGTGGCCGAGAGAGTCTATCGGCTGGAAAAGCTTGGCGTCATCCGCGGGTTTCACGCCGACATCAGCCTGGAACGGCTGGGCATGCCTATTCTGATTTTTGTACGCCTTTCAATGGCCGGCCCCGAGTCCGCGGTTCGTGCCTTCCAGGTTCAGGTACAGAAGTGGATGGAGGTGCTCGAATGTCACCGTGTTACCGGCTCCGACTCCTTCATCGTCAAGGCGCGCGTCGTTTCCGTAGAACACCTGGAGCGCTTTCTCGACAAGCTCGGGCACTACGGAACCACTTCAACCTCGACCGTGCTCTCTTCCCCGGTGCAGCAGAGGGTCATTACTGAAAAGGTCATTGAAGAATTTCACGACGGCATATGAGTCGGGCACTCAGCCCCATGAGGGTCCGCCGGAAGCAGGCGTCAAAAGCAAAAGTTGAGAGCCTCGGCTGTTGATCGCACTCGTATACTCAAACCAGCGTATGTCGACTCATCTGGACACCATACTGGCCTCCACAAGAAGCGCGATCGCAGCGGCCAAAATCCGTGTCCCTTTGGCTGAACTGGAGAAGCGGGCAACAGCGCATCGGACGCGCGGCTGGGCTGCCGCTCTGCGCCGTCAAGCGGCAACCGGGCCGGCGGTGATTGCGGAGATCAAGAAGGCTTCCCCGTCCAAGGGATTGATTCGCAAGGATTTCGATGTGCAAGGGTTGGCGCGGCGCTATCGGGCAGGGGGTGCAGCGGCGCTTTCTGTGCTTACCGATGAGCCATACTTCCAGGGAAGTCTGCGCAATCTGGTGCTGGCGTCGGAAGCAATGCCCTTGCCCTGCCTGCGCAAGGATTTCATGGTGGACGAGTATCAGATCGTCGAAGCCCGCGCGCACCGGGCAGACGCGATTCTGCTGATTGCGGCGGCGCTGACCAATGCGGAGATGCAGCGGTTTTCGGCCGCTGCTCGCGGACTCTCACTTGACGTGTTGGTCGAGGTGCATACCAGTGAGGAACTGGACCGGGTTCTGGATGCGCTGGGCGAGACGGGCGCAGATGCTATCGGTGTGAACAACCGCGACCTGAGGAGCTTCGAAGTGAGCCTGGAGACTTCAATCACACTCGCGGAGCGGATTCCGCCCGGAGTGGTGCGGGTGACAGAGAGCGGGATTGCGACTGCGGAGGATTTGGTGAGGCTGCGGGCGGCTGGGTTTGATGCGTTCCTTATCGGCGAAAGCCTGATGCGGGAAACGGACCCAGGAGCTGCACTTGCGGCTCTGCTGGCGGGGGCGGGGGCAACGCGATGAGTCTAGCGGCGGCTACGCGATGAGTCTATGGATAAAAATCTGCGGCAATACTTCGCTCGGCGATGCGCGACTCGCGGTGGAAGCTGGAGCCGACGCGGTGGGATTTGTGTTTGCGCCTAGTCCGAGGAATGTGACGGTCTCTGAAGTTGCCGCCATCAACGCGCATTTGCCGCCCACAGTGGAGAAGATCGGTGTCTTTGTCGATGCGCTTCTAGAAGACATTTATTTCGCGGTCCGCGCTTGCGGATTGACGGGCGTGCAACTGCACTTCGACGCAGATGCCGCGTTGCCGGCAAAGCTGCATGAGCGCCTGGGGCCGCAGTTGCGGATTCTGCGAGTCGTGCACTTCGAAGCGGGCGCGGAAGAAGCGATTTTGAAGGAGATGAGAGAACACGCTGCAAACCCGCATGTTGACGGCGTGTTGGTGGATTCGCACACGGGCACGGCCGTGGGCGGCACGGGTGTGGCGTTCGATTGGGCCGAAGCGCGGAAGACTGTTTTCAGCGATGCGGGAAGGTTGAAGCTGATTGCCGCAGGCGGACTGAAGCCGGCCAATGTAAAAAAAGCAATCGCGACATTGCGACCGTGGGGTGTGGATGTCGCCTCGGGCGTAGAAGCATCGCCTGGCCACAAGGACGCCAAGAAAGTTCAAGAGTTTGTGAAGAGGGCGCGAGCGGCGGCGGGTCAGGCACGCGGCTAGGCAGGCTCAAGCAGGATTTTGGATGCCCGCCATGCAGGATAATGCTGTTTGGCGCATAATGCTCTATGTGGCATAATGACTGAATGAGCTGGTCTGTCGACTTCCATCCGAAGTTCAAGGCAGAGTACGACGAACTGCAAGAAACCGTGCAGGACGGACTGGTTGCCTCCTTGACGCCTTTGCGGGAATTTGGTCCAGCTTTGGGTCGGCCTGACGTAGACACGTTGAAAGATTCGCGCTACACGAACATGAAGGAGCTTCGCTTCCGGGCCGATGGCGGCGTCTGGCGAATCGCCTTCGCCTTTGATCCCAGGCGCAAAGCAATTCTGCTGATTGCCGGAAACAAGTCGGGCATGAGCGAGGCGACATTCTATAGGCGGCTGATCGACAAGGCCGATAGGCGGTACAAGGAACACCTCGAGATTCTTGAGACCAAGGAGTAACTGCGATGTACAGACCCATTCCAGTTGAAGAAGTGATTGCCGCGATGCCCAAGAAGCGGCAAGAAGCCATTGCGAAGAGGGGCGCAGAGTTAGTGGCCAAGGTGAGGCGGCGCATGACCCTCGCGGAACTGCGCATGGGACGCAAGATCAGCCAGGCGACGGTCGCGGAAGCACTCGGGATCGGCCAGATGCAGATTTCGCGCTTGGAAAAGCGCAAAGACCCGCGACTGTCGACGATGGCCCGCACAGTGGCTGCAATGGGCGGCCACCTGACGATGATTGCGACATTCCCCGATCAGGAGCCGGTTGTGCTTATCCCGTCACACTTTGCAGAGAAGACCGAGCGCAGCAAGAAAAGGGCATGACTGGGAGCTTGCGTTCCCACATCTCAAATTCGAAATGTGGGGCACCCGGCCAAAGGAAATAGCTACCCTTAGTACACTGGAATGTTCCCCAATTCCCGCGCAATTATGCAGGAGGCTTTGCAAAAATGGCATCGGTGATTCTTCCAGCAATTCCATCTGAGTCGCGGCCGGGCCGCTTCGGCGTCTATGGCGGGCGGTATGTCCCCGAGACGCTGATGGCCGCGCTCGTTGAACTTGAGCACGAATACGACATCGCCAAGAACGATGCGGCGTTTCAGTTCGAACTTGCCAACCTCCTCAAGGATTACGCCGGCCGCCCAACGCCGCTCTATTTTGCCAAGCGGCTTACGGAGCAGTTGGGTGGGGCTAAGATTTACCTGAAGCGCGAAGACCTGCTGCATACCGGCGCGCACAAGATCAACAACGCCCTGGGCCAGGGCCTGCTCGCCAAGCGCATGGGCAAGAAGCGCATCATCGCCGAGACCGGCGCGGGTCAGCACGGCGTCGCAACCGCAACGGTCTGCGCGCTGCTTGGCTTGGAATGCGTGATCTACATGGGCGATGTGGACATGGCTCGCCAGGAACTGAATGTGATTCGTATGCGCCTTCTTGGAGCAGAGGTCCGCGGCGTTTCCGCAGGATCGAAGACGCTGAAAGACGCCATCAGCGAGGCCATGCGCGATTGGGTCACAAACGTCAGGACTACCTATTATCTGTTGGGCAGCGCGCTGGGGGCGCATCCTTATCCAACCATGGTGCGCGACTTCCATCGCTGCATCAGCATTGAAATGAAGGAACAGATTCTCGAAAAGGAAGGCAGGCTGCCGACTGCGGTCATAGCCTGCGTTGGCGGCGGCTCCAACGCGATTGGCGCCTTCTACGAGTTCATTCCCGATCGTCAGGTGCGCTTGATCGGCGTCGAAGCTGGTGGCCGAGGTCCAGCTCTGGGCGACCACGCAGTTCGTTTTAGCGGAGGATCGCCTGGAGTTCTGCAAGGGACGTTTTCTTACGTGCTGCAGGATGAAGATGGCCAGATCGCTCTCACGCATTCTGTGTCGGCGGGATTGGATTATGCGTCGATCGGCCCGGAGCACGCGGCGCTGCACGATTCAGGCCGCGCGGAATACGTCTCGCAAGATGATACTGCCGCGCTCGATGCGGTTGTGCGGCTGGCGCGGACCGAGGGGATTCTGCCGGCTCTCGAAAGCGCGCATGCGGTAGCCGAGGCCCTGAAGCTTGCTCCCACGCTGGCGGCCCATGACATACTGGTGGTTAACCTCTCTGGACGCGGCGACAAGGATATGGGCATCCTGGCGCACGAGTTGAAGATTCAGGGAGCGTAAATTCCAATGGCGATTGCTTTCGACCACAAACCCGGACTGGTCGTGTATCTGACGGCCGGAGACCCAAGCCTCGATGCCACCAGGGCCATCGCACTTGCGGCCATCGATGCCGGTGCAGCCGTGATCGAGCTAGGCGTACCATTCAGCGATCCTCTGGCGGACGGTCCGGTGATTCAGCGTGCCAGCGAGCGCGCGGTGGCTCGTGGGACGCGCCTCAAAGATGTGTTGGCGCTTGCCAGCGAGATTCGTGCGACACGGCCTACGGCTGGCCTGGTCATCTTCAGTTATTTGAACCCGATTCTGCGCTATGGGCTGCACAAATTTGCGGATGAAGCAGCCGCCGCGGGTGCAGACGGCGTCCTGGTGACCGACCTTATTGTCGAAGAAGCGGGCGAGTACCAGGCGGAAATGGCTCGGGTGAAACTCGCGCCGATCTTCTTAGCCGCGCCCACCAGTCCCGATGAGCGGCTCCAGGCTATCGCGGCCAACTCAAGGAGCTTCGTTTACGCTATCTCCCGCGTCGGAGTTACCAGCGCACAGAGTACCCTCTCCAAGGATGCAGCAGTCCTGGTAGCCCGCATTCGCCGATGGACCTCGCTGCCGGTAGCCGTGGGGTTCGGCATCTCCAACGCGGAACACGTCGCCCAGGTGGCGGAGTTCGCGGATGCCGCGGTGATCGGCAGCGCCATTGTGGAGTTGATTGAGCGCTCCACTGCGGAGACCGCACCCGCCGAGGTGGCCCGATTTATTAAGGGCCTGCATCTGCCTGAGGCGGCGCTGGCCCGGTAAACAAATACCCTCGCAGGCGGTTCACGAGTCAATCGGACCGCATGAATAGTACCAACTCCTGCTCCTGTGCGACTGGAAATGGTCTCGAAACGAAAGAGGCCACGATCGGGGAAGCAAAACATTGGAGCCGCATCACGAGGACGGAATGACGCTGGAAGAATTGCGAAACCAAATCGATGCTCTGGACCGCCAACTTGTGGAGTTGCTGAGCGAGCGGGCACGCGCCGCGCAGATGATCGGTCACCTGAAGGCCGCCACGCAGTTGCCGGTGTACGAGCCGGCGCGCGAGAAGGTGATCTACTCCAACGTGCGCGCGCACAACAAGGGCCCATTGCCGGACATTGAACTGACGCATATCTACGAGCGCATTATCGACGTGATGCGTGCCTTGCAGAGGGACGAGTTGGCATCGGAGAGGAACGCCCAGGCGCATCAACCAGGGCACGGAACTGGCGCTTCAGACGCCGAGACAGGGAACAAGCAATGATCGTAGCTATGCAGGAAAAGGCCACCGAAGAACAGATCGACGCCGTCATTGAAGCGATGGCGGAATCGGGAGTCGACGTTCATCGGACAACAGGAGCAACCCAGACAATTCTGGCCGCAGTCGGATCAACCGCCAGTTTGGACCTCAACAAGTTTGAAATGTTTCCCGGCGTGCTTCATGTACACCGCATCAGCTCGCCGTACAAACTGGCCGGGCGCGCGTTTCGTCCGGAAGGCACGGCGGTGGAGTTTGCTAACGGCGCCAAAATCGGCGGCGAACAGATTGCCATCATCGCCGGCCCGTGCGCCATTGAAAACCGCGAACAGATTTTTGCCATCGCCGCATGCGTGAAAGCCGTGGGCGGCGGCTTTTTGCGCGGAGGAGCCTTCAAGCCCCGCAGCTCGCCCTACGCATTTCAAGGACTCGGCATTCCCGGCCTGCAATTGATGCACGAAGCTGCCCAGGAGCACGGCTTGCTTACCGTCAGCGAGGTCATGGAGATTTCGCAGATCGACGCCATGCTGCCCTATGTCGATTGCTTCCAGGTGGGCGCGCGCAACATGCAGAACTTCAACCTGCTCCGTGAGCTGGGCCAAGTGCGCAAGCCGATCCTACTCAAGCGTGGCATCGCTGCAACCATCGAAGAGCTGCTGCTTTCCAGTGAGTACATTCTCTCCGGTGGCAACTACGAGGTGATCCTCTGCGAGCGCGGCATCCGCACCTATGAAACCGCAACGCGCAATACCATGGACATTTCGGCGATTCCAGTGGTGAAGAAGCTCTCGCATTTGCCTATCGTTGGCGATCCCTCGCACGGCACAGGCCGCCGCGACATGGTGCCCGCAATGTCCAAGGCAGCTGTGGCAGCGGGTGCAGACGGACTGCTGATCGAGATTCACCCTAATGCAGACAAGGCAGCATCCGACGCGGCGCAGACACTCTATCTCGATCAATTCGAGAAATTGGTCGGCGAGCTAAGGGTGATTGCAACGGCGGTGGGACGGACGCTGTAGCGGGGCTACGAGAAAACCAATGATCGAACGCATCGCCATTCTGGGCACGGGCCTGCTGGGTACATCGGCAGGCCTCGGGCTGCGCGCGGCAGGATTTCGCGGGTCCATCACCGGCTGGAATCGTGGTGAGGAAGGCGGGCAGGCTGCGCTCGCGATGGGCGCCGTTGACGCATTGTCCTCCGATCCCTTGCAGGCGTCGCGGGAAAGCCAGATGGTGCTGCTAGCGGTTCCCATATACGCAACCCTCGATTGGATGGAGCAGCTTTCAACCGTACTCGGTTCGGAGCATCTGGTCACCGATGTAGGCAGCACCAAGGCGCAGATCACCGCCGCGGCGGGACGACTCTTCAACACTCCGGAACGTGCGGCATTTCTACCCGGCCATCCCATGGCAGGCAAGGAACGGGGCGGCGCAGCGCTTGGAGACGCAAATCTCTTTCGCGGTGCGGTATGGCTCTTCACCGACGATCCATCCTGGCGGCGCTCACCTGCTTCGGCGGCACTAGTCAAGGACTGGCGCGAATTGGTTGAGGCCATGGGCTCCAAGACGCTCGACCTCGACGCTGCGCGTCACGATGAGCTGGTGGGCTGGGTCAGCCACCTTCCGCAGTTTGTGGCCACGGCCCTGAGCGCACTCCTCGAAGAAGAAGTCGGCGATGCGCCCGAGCTTAAAGACGTAGGCGGCCGCGCTTTGCGCGAGATGACGCGGCTGGGAGCGAGCCCTTACTCCATGTGGCGCGACATTGCCTACACCAACACCGAGGCCGTGCAAGCGGCGCTGCACGCGTTGGAGCAGCGGCTAGCCCATCTCCGCGAGAATCTGCGCACACCTGAGCTAAGAGATGAATTTGAGCGGGCCAACCGGTTTCGGCGGGAATAGACTTCGAACGCGCTTCCGGCGTGGCGTGCGGCATGTCTGCAGGCTTTTCAGATACTCTCTCTGAGAAACTGGAAGGTTTCTTCTTCGTGGTCCGCAATTTCGCGGAACTGATTGGAGGCAGCCTGGATCTTTTCCTCAACGTCTCCCATCGTCTCTGCATCCTTGAACATCTGGCCGATGGCGCTGAACATCCTGCCGGACCGCTCGAATTGCTTCGCGGCGGCCGCCAGCGCGGAGTTCCTCGTAATCTTCGCTGCCTCCTTCAAGAACCTCGAATACATGGTGCGGAAGCAGCCGCCGCCCGTCCCGCCAATCTCGATGAAGATATACAGATTGAAGAGATTCATGCGCAGTTCCCCATCCCTGAAGAGCATGGGCCATTTCAATAGCTGGCTTGCCGTATGGCGCATCCCTTCCACGCCGAAGTTCTTGATCGGCGGATCGAGGTGGGCATCGATCGTCTGCTCAATGGAGGAAACAATATCCACGGCCCTCGGATTGTGAAATCCAGCAAAGTCGAACTCCAGCCGCAGATTCTTAGGGGGAAACAGCTTGAAGGGCGAGTTTCTCGCCTTCCTTAACTGCTCAAGCGAAATCGGCGCATAGAATCCACGCTTCAATCCAGCCATTTTGGGATCCATGTCCGAGGCGAGAACGGTCTTGTCGCCGTCATATCCGCAAACGACGAAAGTGTGGCCTCCAAAATGGTAGCCTGCCGGGAAATGAAACCACTGAAGGAAGCCCATATCGCCGCCAAGCATCACGGGCTGCCGGTCAGCGAGAGCCCGCAACAGGGAAACCTCTGCCTTGCCTGCACTTGAGGTAGTGACCTCTCGAATTTCTACGCCGATTCTCTTCGACAGATCGCTGAAGAAGTTCTTGGCGTTGCCTCTGCCGCCGACAAAGATGCTGGTGCTTGGTCCCATCCTCATCTGCCAATAGATAAACCCCATTCCAGCACCAAGACCGAGGAGCATGTCCTCCGACAGAGGATGACCGGAATGATGAAATATCTTTGCCAGGGAATTGGTTACGCAGTGATATCCGTCAAGGGCCGGACAGTTTGCGAAGGGTTCAATGGCAGAGTGGCAGTTCTGGGCGTTCATTTCGGATGAGTCCTCGTTCTGACCTCCGAGGCGGTTTCAATCATACTGCCTCCGTGAGTTGCGGGCACTTGTTTCTGCAGGTTAGCTGGGCCTGGGATGGGACGGCGCAAAAGCCATTTTTTCTGCCCAAAATTATCAAAAGACAGGATTTTTCGCTCTAAAATGGGATGGGCGCAGCAGCGGAGCGGTGAAGAGGTTGTGCGGCCATGCTTCGGTGAGAGCGTTGCTGCGAAGGTATGGGAACTCGGGCGCAATCGAGTACGTATATTGGAATGGGCTTGCTTGGCCTGTGAGGCGGTAGGGCGATGGCGAAGTTTTTGCTGTGGTGCATTCTGTTTGTGTTGTGCTGGCCGCTGGCGCTCATGGCGCTGGTGCTTTATCCCATAGTCTGGCTGCTGTTGCTTCCTTTCCGTGTGGTCGGAATCGCTGTCGGAGGAGCTCTGGAGCTGGTCAGCGCGATTATTATGCTGCCGGTGCGGGTACTGCGGACGATTTGATTCGAGCGGCAGATATAGGTCATTAGAAATCTCTGGATATTCGTGTGTGCGCCGATGAACTGGGTGAGGCGCCTCTCATGAATCGAAACCTGACAATTTGCGCTTGTTTGTCATTCGGCCTGCTGGGCGGATCTGTGTGCCGTGCCGACGAGGTCTTCCCTGTCGTGCACAACGAGCCGATTGCGGTGCGGGTTTTGAATGGGAAAGATGGCCATCCGCAGGCGCAGACACGCGTGGTGCTGACCGCTGGCTATGACCGGCGCGACCTGCGACTGGCGCAGTGGCGTGAAGAAGTATTGACCGACAGCGCTGGAATGGTGCAGCTTTCGAATGCCTTGCGGAATCTGCCGTTGCTGCAGGTCGAAGTGCCGAATCGGCACGGATGCGCTCCCGGGGCGGAGACGATGGCTCTGAGCGTGGAGCGGATTCGAGGAAGCGGGATGACCGGCGCGAACCGGTGTGGTACGGCTGTGGTCGAGAACGCTCCGGGAGTATTTACCGTATTTGTGAAGGGGAAGAAGGGCGGTTCCAAGGCGCGCCTGGTCGCTGATTCATCCGCGACTGTCTCCAACCCGCCTCATCTGGCTGCGGGTTCTGTTGCGGGGATTCGGGCTGTGGCTGTTGCGGGTTCCACGACCTCTTACCCAGTCCTTACCGACAGCGATTCCAACGAAAAAAGCACGCCCGAAGCGGAAACACCGGCGCCAAGTGTTCATGTGCATAAATCGGAAAATGCGGCTGGTCATGAGCCGGCTGATGGCGCTGCCGATGCAGAGGAAGACCGGCAAGATCCATTTCTTCAATTCTCAATCGGCCCCCTCGGTACGGACACTCCGCCGAGTGCCGGGTCTGCGCCTCCAGTCGGGCAAAGGGCTTCACGGAGTTCTGGCTCACTGGCGCCAGCAAAGCCGCTGCATAAATCGGTGCCGGTCGACGCGACGCCCACGGGGCATTCGTTGCCGGCTTCCGCGCAGACTAGAGGCCCCGCAAGTCCTCCCGTGGGTGCTTCAACAGCTGCATCGGCCCATGCGAATAAGCCCTTATCCTCTACCAAGGCTGCGGCAGAACGTTTGGATCGATCCAGGGGGCTTGCCAGGACTTCGCCGTCCCATCGGGTTCGCACCGGGACGACATCCGGGACGACATCCGCGCCGGCAGTGATGCCGGGGCAAGCTTCGGCCGACGCCTCCGCGCCTGGCACTGGCCGAGTCGCCGCGGCCTCTGTCCAACCCATAGGAGCACACGCGAATCTTGCCGAGAACATGGCCGCGCCCACCGCGGACAAGCATGCGCTCCCACAGAACCGATCGTCCGTATTGGCACTGAGCCATGTTTCCGCGCCTTCGACTACGCAGTCATATGCGGCGGCGCTTGCCGCTGCACAGGCGGCGGTTGCGGCTCCTTCTGCTCCCAGGCCGCAGATTCTCTCGGTGCCTCCGCATCCCGTTGCTCCGAATTCGACTTCAGTTCCTTTGCATTTCCGGGTGCGTATTGCCAAGCCCGCGGTGGCGCCTTCACCCAGCCCCGCTGAGACCCCTGGCGAAGACGATCCGAATTCACTGTGCGAGCCAGGATGACGGTCCCATCGCTTGCGGTCCCTGGGCTCACTACGTTAGCGTGAGCGCTATGGCTGGTGTTTCTCTGGTGCTCGAAAACAAGGTCGCTCTGATTACCGGCGGGTCGCGGGGAATTGGTGCGGAAACTGTAAAGATGTTCACGGAAGCGGGCGCGCGGGTGGCGTTCAGCTATGAGAAGGCGCGGGAGCGGGCAGAGGCATTGGTCGCGGAATGCGGCGGCCCGAAGCGGTGCCTGGCGATCCAACAGGAGCTGTCGACGCCGGAGGATGGGCGGGCGCTGGTGGCGGCCGCTGTGCAGGCGTTTGGGCGGCTGGATGTGCTGGTGGCCAACCATGGGATCTGGGAGGCCAAAGATGCTCCGATTGCCGAGATGAAGGACGCGCAGTGGCGGCGGACGCTGGGGATCAATCTGGACTCTGTGTTTGGACTGGTGCAAGCTTCGGTGGCGCGCATGGAGCTGCAGGGACGTGGTCTGGATGGCCTGGCGGGGCATATTGTGCTGATCAGTTCGACGGCCGGGCAGCGGGGCGAGGCCTACCATGCGGACTACGCCGTGACGAAAGGGGCCCTGATCAGTCTGACAAAGAGCCTGTCGAGCGAGCTGGCGCCGAAGGGTATCCGTGTGAACTGCGTAGCGCCAGGTTGGGTGGCTACAGAGATGTCAGCGGCCGCTCTGGGAGATGCGGCGGTGGGGTCGAAGATACTGCAGGGGATTCCGGTGGGACGCGCGGCGAGTACGCGGGAGATTGCAGGCCCGGTGTTGTTTTTGTGTACGCCATTGGCGGGATTCATCTCCGGCGAGATTTTGAATGTGAATGGCGGGGCGGTGCTGGTGGGGTAATTAGGGACTAGGGAATAGGGAATAGGGACTAATGCTTTAGAGGTCGAGACCAGGGAGAGGTCAGGGATGCGGAAAGTCTGGGCGGTGGGGCTTGTTTTGGTGTTGTTGGCATGGGCGGAGGGAGCGCACGCGCAAGCGGCGACTACCCAAACAGCCGCGCAAACGGGAGACGATGCGGCTGCCAAGAACGCGAAGCAGGCGAAGGCGGTTCTGGACGCGATGGTGCAGGCGCTGGGCGGGCAGGCCTGGCTGAACATGAAGAACGTGGAGCGCGAGGGACAGGTGGCGGCGTTTTTCCATGGAAACCCGGACGTGGGAACCACCATGTACTTCGAGTTTCACCAGCCGCCGGATCACGACCGAATCGAGTTCACCAAGCATCGGGATGTGGTGCAGCTTTATGTTGGGCGAACCGGCGAGGAAGTGACCTACAAAGGTAAGGCTGCCCTGCCCCAGGAGCAGGTGGACGATTATCTGCGCCGGCGCGACCACTCCATCGAAACGGTGGTGAAGACCTGGATGAACGATCCGAAGACGATTCTGATCTACGAGGGGCAGCGGCTGGCGGGACGACACCTGGCCGACCAGGTAACGCTGATCTCGGCGGATAACGATTCGGTCACGATCCAAACCGACACGCAGACGCATCTGCCGCTGAGGCGCACGTTCCAGTGGCGCGATCCTTTGTACAAGGACAAGAACACCGACGCGGAGGAGTACGACGACTACCACGTGATGGAGGGATTTCCGACGGCATTCACGATTTCCCGGTATAAGAACGACGACGAGATTCGGCAATACTACCTGGTTCACGTGAAATACAACCAGGAGCTTCCGGCGGATTTCTGGAGCGTGGACGCGGCGGAGAAGCGGATTAAAAAGTAAAGTGGCTTCAGTAAAATTTCGCCTTCTCTTTTCTCGGGTAACCATATAGTAACAAGGTCCTTTCATGAGACTTAATCTCTCAGTTGTATAAGTTATTGAGGCGAAAGGCCGAGGGGAATCCTTTCGAGTTGCTCTACAACTTAAGTGGTAGACGGATAGATTGTTATTCATTTGCTTTGAAGATGTTAACTAGGTAGAAACTAAGTGACTTGCAGCCATTTCCCCGCAGCTTGGCGCGAGAGCCTTTAGACGATTTCAACAAGAATGCACCGCTGCTTTCTCGCATCTAAGTACCTAGAAGATCGTTACCTGCGTGCAATGCGGTGTACCTACCAGACAGGTGAAGTTCCTGCGCACCGCGATGCAAGGGATTCCCCGGACGAGCTGTGCGAACTTCACGAGCGCGAGAGACTTCGCACTGCGATTGAAAGGGCTGAGAGCTTGAATCAATTCCAGGTACCCGCGTTGGAGAACGAGCTGGATCAGCAGATCCTGCGGTACAGCCAGCGCTACGACATTCAGACCGGGCTTCTCAACTTCCAGGCGACTCTGGATGCGCTTGCTGCGATGCTGCGGAATCGTGCGGATGGTCGCGAGGTGGCGCTGCTCTGGATCGATCTTGTGAACCTGCGCAAGGAGTTTTCGCTGTGGGGATGGACGGGGGCGGAGGCAATGGCGCGGCGGGTCGCGGGAACACTGCGTTCGGCGCTGGACTCCAATAGTCTGCTGGGGCGTGTGGGCGGGCGGAGCTTTCTGGTGGCCATGGAGGCTGGAAAGCACGACAAGGCCGGGCGTAGGCGGATTCAGGCGGTGTTGGATGCCCTGACGCCGGTTCGAAGCCGGAGTGTGGAGACACGGCTGGAGGTGGCGGCCGGGGTCGCGTTCTTTCCGGTGGACACGGAGTCCATGGAGGACCTGGTGCGGTTTGCCAGTTTGGCGGCGATGCGGGCGGAACACGTAAAGAGCCAGGCAGTGGTTCCGTTCCACGAGGGGATGAACGAACTGGTCTTGCGCGACCACTTGCTCGAAGTCGAGATGCACAAAGGGCTGGAGCAGGGCCAGTTCTCGCTCGACTACCAGGCAAAGGTGGGCCTGGCGACGGGAGAGATTCTTGGCGCGGAAGCGCTGCTGCGCTGGAAGCATCCCCAGTGGGGCGATGTGACGCCGGGCGAGTTCATACCGATTGCGGAAAGGTCGGATTTGATTCAGCGCCTGTTCGATTTTGCGTTGCGCACAGCGCTGGAGCAAGTGCAGCGGTTGCACAATATGGGACTTCACGTGCCGGTGATGGCGGTGAATGCATCGGCAGCCAATATGCGCACGGACGACTTTGCGCGGTCGGTGCGAACGGTTATGTGTGAGTTCCCTGCCGGGTCGACGGAACTGGAGCTGGAGATGACGGAATCTCTGGCGTTTGAAGACGAAGAACTATTCACCGTGCGGATGCGGGAGTTGAAGTCGATTGGCGTCCGGATCGCGATCGACGATTTCGGGACGCGGTATACGGGCTTCAACGTGTTGAAGCATCTGCCGCTGGATACGATGAAGATTGACCAGTGCTTTATCCGCGGGATCGACCGGTCGGCGGGGATGCAGTCGCTTTGCCAGACAATTGTGGCCATGGCGCGGCAGTTGAAGCTGCATACCGTGGCCGAAGGGATTGAAGAGCCGGGTGAACTGGAGGCGATGCGCGCGATTGGCTGCGATGCGGGACAGGGCTACTTGTTCCAGCGGCCGGGGCCGGGCGATGAGTTTGAGCAATTTCTGCGCGAATGGCCGTATCGCAAGCAAGGATTTGGATTTGACGATGCAACATTGGCGCGGGATGTTCGTCCGTTGCGCGATATCGCATAGCGGCCTTACAAAGACCAGGCCGGCAGCGGCTTGTTTATAATCCAGACGAGCACGAAGCGGCCCTGCGAGGCTGCGCAGTTATATGCCCGTTTGCTGTCTGGAGCCGTAGAATGACCTTCAACATTCAGGAGATCATGGATTTCCTGCCGCACCGATATCCCTTTCTGCTGATCGACCGGATTATTGAGTTTGAATCCACCAAGCGGTTGGTGGCGATCAAGAATGTCACCATCAACGAGCCTTTTTTTCAGGGGCATTTCCCCGGCTACCCCATCATGCCCGGCGTGCTGGTGGTGGAAGCGATGGCGCAGGCCGGCGGCATGATCATGATGGCGGAGATTCCCGATCGCGCAAAGAAGCTGGTGGTGTTTACGGGGATTGAGCGGGCGAAATTTCGCCGCCCGGTGACCCCCGGAGACCAGTTGCGGATTGAAGTGGAAGTGCTCTCGTTCCGGACACGGGCAGGGCGCATTGAAGGCAAGGCGCTGGTGAACGGAAAGCTGGCCTGCGAGGCAACGCTGACGTGCCAGGTGGTGCCGCGGGTGCGTGAGGCGCGACCACCCTCGCCAGACCCGGAACCAGGGGCGGCGGAGTGAGCATTCATCCCAGTGCGGTGATTGCTGCGGGAGCGGTGGTTCCGGATTCCTGCACAGTGGGGCCGTTTTCGACAATCGGGCCGGAGGTAGTGCTGGGTGAGAACTGCATTCTGATTTCGCACGTGGTGCTGGACGGGCGAACACGGATCGGGGCGGGTAACACCATTCACCCATTCACAGCGGTGGGGGTTGCACCGCAGGATCTGAAGTACAAGGGTGAGCCCACGCTGACTGAGATTGGCGACAGCAACACGATCCGGGAAAATGTGACGATCAGCCGCGGGACCGTCGGCGGAGGAGGCATCACGCGGATCGGTTCCAATAACCTGTTGATGGCCAGCGCGCATATTGGGCACGACAGCCACGTGGGGAGCCATTGCATCCTGGCCAATGCGGCTACGCTCGCAGGTCACGTGGTGATCGAGGATTTCGCGACCGTGGGAGCGTTCAGCCCGGTGCATCAACATTGCACGGTGGGCAGGTATGCGTTCATCGGCGGCGGAACGATTGTTACGCAGGATGTGCTTCCGTTTTCGAAGACCTCGGCGCGGCGGGAGAACAAGGCATTCGGTGTGAACAGTGTTGGCCTGGAGAGGCGCGGATTCAGCGCGGAACGGATCAGGTCGCTGCAAAGGGCGTTTCGGCTGCTGCTTGTGTCGAAGCTGAATACAACCCAGGCTCTGGAAAAGATGCGGGAGCTGGAGGGCGAGGACGTCGCGCTGCTAGTGGGCTTCATTGAGCGCAGCGAGCGCGGGGTTATCAAGTAGACATGAAGCTTGGCCTCATTGCCGGCAACGGGCGGTTTCCGTTTCTTCTTCTGGACGCGGCGCGGGCGCAGGGGTTGGCGGTTGCGGTTGCAGCGATTCGCGAGGAGGCGGACAAGGAGATTGACGAGCGTGCAGCGGCGGACCGCTGCATCTCTGTGCATTGGATGTCGCTGGGGGAGTTGTCGCGGCTGATTGAGGTCTTCCACAAGGAAGGCGTGACGAAGGCTGTGATGGCCGGACAGGTGAAGCACTAGCAGATTTTTTCGAGCATCAGGCCGGACTGGCGGCTGGCGAAGCTGCTGCTCAATCTGCGGACGCGGAATACGGACATGCTGCTGGGTGCGGTGGCGAAGGTGCTGGGGGACGAAGGGATTGAGCTGATCAGCTCGACTGCGTTTCTGGAGCCGCTGCTGGCCGGCGAAGGCGTTTTGACGGCGCGCGGGCCGGACGAGGAAGAGCGCAAGAACATTGAGTATGGGCTCGGCGTGGCGCGTGCGGTGTCGGGATTCGATATTGGACAGACGGTGGTGGTGGCGGCACAGGCTTGCGTGGCTGTGGAGGCCATGGAAGGCACGGATGCGGCAATTGAGCGGGCTGGGGCGCTGATGCGATCGCTGCATGAGGGCGATGGGGAACTCGGGGAAGCATCGACGCTCGAGCGCAGACTGACCATCGTGAAGGTGGCGAAGCCTAAGCAGGATATGCGGTTCGACGTGCCGGTGATCGGGATGCGGACGGTGGAGACGATGATCAAGGCTGGGGCTAGCTGCCTTTCCGTGGAGGCTGGCCGGACGCTCCTGTTCGATCGCGAGGCGCTGCTGGAGCGGGCGAGGGCGACAGGGATTGCCATTGTTGGGTCGTTGCGCGCAAACTGAATTCTGAAACAATTCGGGAAGAAGTTTCCGAGTCCCGATGCAGTGCTTCCTCGTCCAATCCCAAGGAGGTCCCCGTGAGAAAACCACTGTTTTTCGTTCTGGCCGCGGCTTTTGTGCTGGCCGTTGCTTATGTCACAGTCCATGCCGCCGATGAGCCAATGCCCGCCGTTGGCCAGGTTGCGCCCACGTTCACACTGCCATCGCAGGATGGTTCGCAGATTTCGCTGGACAGCTTCAAGGGCAAGTGGGTGGTGCTGTACTTCTATCCCAAAGACGGGACCACTGGATGCACAATTGAAGCACATAACTTCCAGCGCGATCTGGCTCAGTTTGAGGCCAAGAACGCTGTGATTGTGGGCGTGAGCGTGGACACTCCGGACAGCCACAAGCAGTTCTGCACCAAGGAAGGGCTGACGTTCCGGCTGCTGGCCGATCCGGAGCACGCGGTGGTGGATCAGTATGGCTCGCTTGGCAATTTCGGCCCCATGAAGATTGCGATGCGGAATACATTCCTGATCGATCCGCAGGGCAAGATTGCCAAGGAATGGACCAAGGTTGATCCGAAGGTTCATTCGGGCGAGGTGCTGGCGGCTATTCCAGCTAGCTAACAGCTCTGTAGGGAAGAATTCACAAGGGCCTCGCGTTGCGGGGCCCTTGCTGTCTTACTGCGCGTGGGTATCAAGCAGATGGAGGATGGGATGGCAACGGAATTAGCGGCTGAATTTCGCAGGGAGCTGGGCGTGCTGCAGGCTATGCTGCTGGGTTTGGATCCGGCGCTGGCCGACACACCCTGGCGTGTGGGCGGATGGACGCGCAAACAGATTGTGGGGCACCTGCTGGACTCGGCGACTAACAACCGGCAGCGGTTTGTACGGGCGAGTGCGGATGGGCGGTATGTGGGGCCCTGGTACGCGCAGGACGCATGGGTGGCAGCGCATGGCTACGCGGAGCAAGGCTGGGAGACTCTGCTGCGCTGGTGGCAGGCGGAGCACGAGATTCTGGCGGCGGTGGTGGATCGGATTCCGGAAGAGCGGCTGGGGGCGGAGTGCGCGGTTGGCGACGATGCTCCCGTGACGCTGCGGTTTTTGATTGAGGACTATCTCAAGCATCAGCGGTGGCATTTTTCGCAGCTAATGGGTGGGGCGGCTGGCAGTTGACTTCGCCACGAGTCAGGGATTAGCGTTGATTTTGGCGCACGGGGCGCATCCAGTCCGCGGAAAGGGCCAAGCCCACCCTTCAGCAGTTGAACAGCTACAATCTGACAAATCTTCTTTCTGCCTGCCGTGCGGACACAGGCCTTGTACGGAAAGGAGATTTCCATGTCAAGGCAACTTCCGCCGCGCCCCAGTCTTGAACAACTCAGGAAACAAGCCAAGTCCCTGTTGAAACGCCAGCAACCAAAGGACCCTGAGGCTTTGACTCGCATTCGCGAGAGCCATCCGCGCTGGAAAAACCTGTCCGAAGACCAGATCGCCGCGTCGCCGTTCACGCTTGCGGAAGCGCAGCTGGTGATCGCGAGCGAATATGGATTCGCGTCCTGGGCCAAGCTGCAGTCTCACGTCAAGACGCTGGAAGCAGCCAGCGCGACCGCGGAGGCGATCGCGTCTTTGCGGGATGCCGCTGGAAAAGGGGACGTCGTGCGACTGAATGCGTTGCTCGATGCGCATCCGGAGCTGATTGACGAGCGCGGTGGCGAGGGTGTGAGGACGGCGCTTCATCACGCCGTCTTTGGCAACAGCGAAGCGACAGCCAAGCTGCTGCTCGAACGCGGCGCCAATCCGAACATCCGCTGCGAAGGCGACAATGCCTACCCGCTCCACTTCGCCGCCGAAAAGAACCGTGTTCCCATCATCCATCTCCTTGTCGAGCATGGCGCGGAAACTGGCGGTGAGGGCGACTACCACGAGCTGGGCGTGATCGGCTGGGCGACCGCCTGGGGCGGGCAGTTCAAGGCCGACCCCGAGACTGTGGCTTATTTGCTTGCTCACGGCGCGCGCCACAACATCTTTTCAGCAGTCTCAATGGGGGATGTCGAAACTGTTCGCAGCCTCATAACCCGCCAGCCCGGCGATCTGGAACGCCGGATGAACGGGACGATTATGAGGTCCATGCCGCTCCATCTGGCGGTCGTTAAACGTCAGCCCGCAGTGGCGCGGGCACTGCTTGAGCTGGGTGCGAACGTTGAGTGCCTGGACGAAGCCTCCTTCACGCCGCTCGATCATGCCGCGCTCATTGGCGCATCTGACATGGTCTCAATTCTTATCGACGCCGGCGCCCAGTTGCGTCTGCCCGCCGCGGCGGCCCTCGGTCGCGATGCCGATGTGGCACGCTTGGTGCTTCGCGATCCCAATGCTCTGAAGCCGGAGGGCCGCTGGGGCCGCCTGATCCTCCGTGCCAGCGAGCACGGCTCCGGGGAGATGGTCGAAACGCTCCTCCGCAACGGCGCCTCCGTCAACATGCGCGACAACCCTAAAACGTCTATCGACAACACCGCCGGCTATACACCGTTGCACGCCGCTGCTTGGAATGGCAATCTCAGCGTGATTCCCGTTCTGCTGCGTTATGGCGCCGACGTGCGCGCCCGCGAAGAGAAGTATCACGGAACTCCGGCCGGATGGGCCGACTACGCCGGTCACAAGGAGGCCCGCGATCTCATACTGCGCGGACCGATCGACATCATAGAGGCGATCCAATACGACCTGATCGATCGTGTGCAATCGATTCTCGAAGAAGATCCGGCTTCTCTTAAGCGGACCTTCCGCGACTACGGGCTGTTTCCCTGGGATGCTGAGGCGTGGCACACTCCTCTGGCCTACGCAGCTACGCGTGGCCGTGAAAAAACCGTACGGCTGCTGATCGAGCGTGGTGCGGATTGGACATTGAGGTCGCCTGAAGGCGAGACGCTGAGCGAGATTGCGCGGAAGGCTTGCCATCGAGAGATCGCGCTGATTCTTGACGAAGCAGCGCGAAGAGACGAAGGCCGGAACCAGGTGAACCACCAAGCGGGTCGTTGAAAGAAAAATCCAGACGCAGAAAAGCCCGCCGTAGCGGGCTCTTTTGCTTGCCTTGAATTACCGTTGCCGAACTTACTTGGTTGCCTTTTTTGCAGAAGCTTTCTTGGCGACTGCCTTTTTGGCGGGGGCCTTCTTGGCCACTGCCTTCTTTGCAGGAGCTTTCTTTGCCGCTGCCTTCTTTGCCGGAGCCTTTTTGGCAACTGCTTTCTTCGCTGCCTTCTTGGCGGGCGCCTTCTTTGCTGCTTTCTTAACTGCCAACTTTGTACCTCTTTTAGTGGTTTTGCCAGCGCTCTTTTTCGCCGGAGCCTTTTTGGCTGCGGCCTTTCCGCCCTTTGCGCCAGCGGGTTTTGCGGCGGACTTCTTTGCGGCCTTTTTGGCCACAACCTTTTTCGCGGCTTTCTTGGCCGGGGCTTTCTTAGCCGAGGCCTTTTTGGCAGCTTTCTTAGCGGGAGCCTTCTTTGCGGCCTTTTTGGCTGGGGCCTTCTTTGCCGCGGGTTCTTCGACGATTAAGATCACGGCTTCTTCGACGACTCCTTCATCGTCGTCAGAGGAAGTGATCACGCTGGATGTTTCGACCTCTTCGTCTTCATCGTCGAAGTCTTCATCGTGATCGGGGTCCAGTTCCTGCGGCTCCCCGGACGGGTCACCGTCACTCATCGCGTACATCTTGAAAACTTCTTCCATCCCATTGCCTCCAGCGGTTGGCCGCTGACGTTGAATTGATTTGCCTCTTCGCGCAACGCACACATGCATTCCATGCGCGGAAGCGATTGTATAACTAGCTTGCACGCAAAAGCTATCAAAACACAAGTATGTAATGAGGTGCACACGTAGTTTTTGTTAGTGAGAAGAAGATTTTGTATGTGCGGATCGCTTGCCGGAGGATTTTTTATGCGCACTCGACGGTGCGTTTCTTGTTGTTGTTCCGGTGGAGGAAGACTTGTGAGAACGGGCGCTGCGCGCTGCGGAAGAGGATCCCTGTTTTTTGGATGCGGGCGCTGTCGGCTTACGCGTGGAACCCTTTGCCGGCGCGGCTTGCGGAGTTTTTTCGCCGGTGGATGAAGCGACGCCGCGGCGATGGCTGCGCGAAGAACCAGATGCGCCGGCGGGCTCCGCAACATGAAGACGACGGCCGGGATCGACCTTGATGCCGGTGATCTTGTTCCAACTGCGTAACTGAGTAAGCGATACACCGAAGCGGTCGGCGATGGTGACCAGCGTATCGCCTCTGCGGACGGTGTAAAGCACCATGCGCGAGGAGGCCGTGGCCACGGGGGCGACAGGAATGGCTAGAGCTTCCACTCCTTGAAGAGTGTCGGTTTCGCGGAGTTGATTGGCTTCGGCGAGTTCGGAACCGGATACGTGGAACTCGTGCGCAACGGAGGCCAGCGTATCGTCTGTGCCCACGCGGTGGTAGCGCCAGGCATTGCGTTTGGACTCAGGGACGGTGGCTATGCGCTGCTCGAAGAGAGTGGCCGTGCCGGCGGGAAGATGAAGATCGAAGGACGAATCGGGCGGCGTGACGCTGCGCAGCAGGCTGGGGTTGAGGGCGGTGATTTCATCGACGGGGGCGCCGACAATGTCAGAGACGAGGCGGAGGTCGACCGAGTAATTGATGGTGACTGTGTCGGTGAGGATGGGCGGATCGAGAGTGATCTCGTCGAAGCCGTACTGCGTGGGGTTGTTGGCGATGATGATGGCGGCAAGGATTTCAGGCACGTAGCTTTTGGTTTCGCCGGGAAGGTTGTTGCGCTTGTAGAGTTCCCAGTAATCGGCGTATCCAGTCTTCTGGACGGCGTGCTGTACATTGCCGGCGCCCCAGTCGTAGGCAGCCATGGCGAGGTACCAGTCGCCGAGCTGATCGTAGATGAACTTCATGTAGCGGGCGTAGGCGCGGGTGGATTTTTCCGGATCGAAGCGCTCGTCGACGTAACTGTTGAAGGCGAGGCCATAGGAGGGATCGTGAGGCATGAACTGCCACATGCCGCCGGCCCTGCCTCCGGACCTGGTTTTGGGACCGATGGCCCTGGGGTTAAAGCCGGACTCGGCTACTGCGAGGTAAATGAGATCCTGGGGCACGCCCTCTTCGGCCATGACGCGCTGAATCATGGCGCGGTAACGACCGGCACGCTGGAAGGAGTGAAGCAGGGTGTTATGGCCGCGCTGAGTGTTGGCGAATAAGTTGATGTAGGTGGCGACATAGTCGTTGACCACCAGAGGCAGATCGGACTTGGTTGTGGCCAGCTCGGCCCTGGCTTTGGCGACAATGTTGGGATCGACCTCGAAGGTGACATCGCTGGCGACTTCGGCGGGGGTGGGCTCCTCTTTGGGCACGAAGCCGTTGCCTTGTTTGAGGGCTTCCATCTCTAGACCGTTGACGCCGTCGACGATGTGGTCGAACTCCTCCTGCAACTGGGAATCGGACTTGATGTCGATACCGCTCAGGAGCATGAGATCGACGGCGCGATCGAAGTCGACTTTGGCGTCGGCTAGTTTTCCCTTGCGATACGCGGCCTGGCCCTCGGCATAGGCCTGCTCGACCTGCTGAATGAGTAGACGCACGCGCTGCTGCTGGGCAGTGGGTACAGGTGCAGAGGTCGGAGTGGGAGCCTGCGGGGCCTGCTGTGCGGCGGGAAGCTGCGGCGCCGTAGCCTGTGGTTGCGAAGCGAGACTGCCACTCTGCGTGGGAGTGCATCCGGCCATTGAGATGGCCAGCAGGGAGATGCCGATTAGACGATAGCGATATGGACTTATTTGCATGAGTGATCGCGCCTCTGCTGCCATCGCCCAGACAGGGGCCCGACCGCAAGAGACACTATGCCGATGATAAGCTATGACCTGGAGGCACTGCGTGCAGCAGCACGAGAAACGCCTCTGTTTTCCAACTCCACATGGACGCACGCTTCCTTAGAAACTTCGCCATTATCGCTCACATCGACCACGGCAAGTCGACGTTGAGCGACCGTCTTTTGGAATTGACTGGCTCAGTAACCGGGCGGGAGATGCAGGCGCAGATTCTGGACGATATGGATCTGGAGCGGGAGCGCGGGATCACGATCAAGGCCCATGCCGTGCGCATGATGTACAAAGCGCAGGATGGGAACACTTACCAACTGAACCTGATCGATACGCCGGGACACGTGGACTTCAGCTACGAGGTTTCGCGCTCGCTGGCTTCGTGCGAGGGCGCGCTGCTGGTGGTGGACGCGAGCCAGGGAGTGGAGGCGCAGACACTGGCGAATGCGTACCTGGCAATTAACCATGGCCTGGAAATAATTCCGGTGATCAACAAGATCGATCTGCCTTCCGCGGATATTTTGCGGACGCAGGAGGCGATTGAGAAGGCGGTTGGGCTGGATGCGACGGACGCGATTCCCTGCAGCGCGAAGACAGGGCAGGGCGTAGCGGAGATTCTTGAGGCCATTGTGCACCGGCTGCCGCCGCCGACGGGCGATCCGGATGCTCCGCTGCAGGCGCTGATCTTCGACTCATGGTTCGATGCTTATCGCGGTGTGATTGTGCTGGTTCGCGTGATGCAGGGAACAATGCGAAAAGGCCAGCGGATCAGGCTGATGTCGAACGGCAAGTCCTTCGAGGTGGAGTCGATGGGCGTGCTGATGCCGAAGCCGGTGGAGATTGGCATATTGACCGCAGGGGAAGTGGGATTCTTTGCGGCGACGATCAAGAACGTCGGCGATACCAAGATCGGCGATACGGTGACCGAGGACGCGCGACCGGCGCCGGCGCAGTTGCCGGGATTCGAAGACATCAAGCCGATGGTGTTCGCGGGCCTCTATACGGTGGACTCGCATGAACACACGCTGCTTAGGGATGCGCTGGAGAAGCTTCGCCTGAACGATTCTTCGTTCTTCTTTGAGCCGGAGAGCTCGGTGGCGCTGGGATTTGGGTTTCGCTGCGGGTTCCTGGGGCTGCTGCACATGGAGATTATCCAGGAGCGGCTGGAACGCGAGTACGAGCTGGAACTGATTACGACGGCGCCGGGCGTGCGCTACCACATCACGCTTACCGACGGCAGCGTGCTGGAGGTGGACAACCCATCGCGGTGGCCGGAGCCGACGAACATTGAGGAGATTCGCGAACCGGTGATCACGGCGAAGATTCTTACCAACGAAGAGTATGTTGGCGGGATTCTCAAGCTGGTGGAAGAGAAGCGCGGGAAGCAGTTGAATTTTGAGTATGTGACGCCGACGCGGGTGATGCTGACGTACGAGCTTCCGCTGAACGAGATTGTGCTGGATTTCTATGACCGGCTGAAATCGATCTCGCGCGGGTATGCCTCTCTGGATTACCAGTTGGCGGGCGAGTGGGAATCACCGATGGTGAAAATGGACATCCTGGTTTCGGGCGAGCCGGTGGATGCGCTGTCGATCATCGTGCACCGGGACTTTGCTTATGAACGCGGGAAGCTGCTGGTATCGAAGATGCGGGAGCTGATTCCGCGCCAACAATTCGAGGTGGCGATCCAGGCGGCGATCGGCGCCAAAATCATTGCACGAGAGACAGTGGCGGCCCTGCGGAAGAATGTACTGGCGAAGTGCTACGGAGGGGATATCTCGCGGAAGCGGAAGCTGTTGGAGAAGCAAAAAGAAGGCAAAAAGCGGATGAAGCGGATTGGCAAGGTGGACATCCCGCAAGAAGCATTTCTGGCGGTTTTGCGGATAGGGGAAGACCAGCAGAAGTGACGTTGGGCCAGTAACTACACAGATACTTTGGTTACCTTACATTCATGAAGGATTGTGGAAAGCGTTAAAACGGCGTGAGGCAGGCCCAGCGCCGAGGAGACCTTTCAATGGCGGGAATGCATTGTGGTTTTGTATTGAAAAATAAGGGCTTACACCGCTTAACAGAAAAAGACTAGAGCTGACAAGAGAAGAAAAGGAAATTTATACGGGATATGGCAGGAAGTATTCCACAAAGTTTTCCACAATTGAGGGGTTGGCCGTTGAGATTTATTTTGGGGGCCGCTCAGCCATTGGGCTAGTTCGTTGGAAGGAAGAAACTTGGAGACCGAGTGCTAATTGGAATCGAGATCTCCCAGGTCTCAGAATCGAGATCTCCACCCCACGGACGAAGACCTATCCGTGGGGACCCCGGTCCTGGGGCACCCAGTTCTTGGGCGGTTGAAGCCGCCAGATTCTACTTCGATGCAGGCGGCTTGGCGGCGCCGGCAGGTGCCGCGGGTGGCGGCGGAGGAGCGGGAATTCCCGACTTCTGGTTGTAGGCGTCGATGACCGGTTTTGTGATGTTGGTGCTCTCGATGGCGTAGAGGATGGGATTCTGCTGCTGGGAGAAGTCGAGGACCAGTGTGTATCCGTGCTGCTGGGCGTAGCTGACGAGCACGTCGTAGACCTTCGAGGCGAGGGTGTTGTACATCTCGTTTGCCTCCTGCGCGCCGGCGGCACGTAGATCTTCAGCGTCGCGATCGAGCCTCTTCTTCTTCTCGTCGATGGTCCTGGCTTGGGTTGCGCGCTGCTCGTCGTTCAGGCTGGCTGCCTGGGCCTGCAACTGCTTGGTCAGGCTGTCAATCTCGTCGCTCTGAGCCTTGAGCTGGTTTTCCTTGGGCATGTACTTCTTCTGCAGGTCAGCGAAGTTGCGCTGGCCCTCATTGGTCTGGGCGACGGCCATTTGGAAAGTGATGACGGCAACCTTGACGGGCCCTGCAGGCGCGGAAGCAGGCGGTGTTTGTGCGGTTGCGCCGAGGACAAAACTCGAGGCCAGCAAGGTGGCAAGTGCAAGCGAACGCTTCATGTGAATGGAGGACTCCTTCAAGTTCCTGTGGCGACGTTTCTGTACGGCTTGCCCACACTACGGCGTGGACGAACCGGTGCCTCCTGAGCAACCTCACGGTCCTTTACCAATCCAGCAACACAACCGGAAGTAGCGAAGCAAGGAACAGACGCGAACGGAGACGTCAGCGGAACAGTCTGGATTATAGGAGGGCGGCAAGGGGAGCGTCAAACTTCGGAGTGAAACCGTGAAGAAGTGAAAGAGTGAAGAAGTCAAGGAGTGAGACGGCTGGGTTGACACCGTGGAAAAACAGGAAGGCCCCGCAATGCGGGGCCTTTCTGGCGGCGTGAGCTTTCTCTACGAAGTTCTAGTGGGTTACTGGCGGCTTGGCGGCGGGCTTGGGAGCTGCTGGCGCCGTTGGGGGCTGCGCAGGCGGAGCAGGAACGCCGGACTTCACGTTGTATGCATCGACAATGGCCTTGCTGATGTCGGAGTTCTCAACGTGGTAGAGAACGATCGGGGATTGCTGCTGATTCTCGCTGGCGTCCAACACCAGGGTGATGCCCTGCTGCTGCACGTAGGCGGTGAGAACGTCAAAGACCTTCGAAGCGACCTTGCCGTACATGTCGTTCATTTCGGTGCTTAGATCGTTCTGCGCGTCTTCCGCAAAGCGCTGGGCCTGCTTCTTCTTGTCGTCGATGGTCTTGGCCTGGCTGGCGCGGGCGGCATCGCTGAGGCTGGCGCCCTGGGCTTGCAACTGCTTGGTCAGGTTATCGATCTCGTCGGCCTGTGTCTTGAGCTGGGCGCGCTTGGGCTCGTATTTTTTCTGAAGGTCGGCCATGTCGCGTTGGAATTCGTTGGTCTGGCCCACGGCGGCCTGGAACTCGATGACGGCAACCTTGACAGGGCCGGCAGGCGCCGATGCGGCGGGTGCAGTTTGAGCGGTGGCGCTGAGGGCAAGGCCCGAGGCCAGCGTAAGAGCGAGTGCAAGGGTACGCTTCATTTGAATGCAAAACTCCTTCAGGATTCCTGTAAGTGCGAGTCCGAAAATTATCGCAGGACCCAGCCTGTGCCTCCTGAGAAACCTGACTGGCTCTTGTTAGACGCCCCGCGCCGGAAATGGGCAGAGGCAATAAAAGACGCGAGTGGAGACATCAGTAGGAACTGCTTGGATTATAGGGGGCTGGGGTTGGGGCGGTAAAGCTGGGCGGATTAATTTTGGATTGTTTGCCCCGAACCAGCGGCCTTCCGGCTCGAGTTCAATGGGTCGTAGAGGCAATGCCCAACCGCTGCATCAAAACAAGTCCCAGGCCAACGAGCGTCAGCAGCAGAAGTACGGATGCCAATCCAAAGAAGGGAATTTGCAGCACCGGCCAGGCTTTTGCCGGTAGTTGGTCAACCAGCTTGTCGCGCAGGCTGTCGTTGAATCGGGTGGGCTTGTCCTCGCCTTCAGCAGCGGGCCTCCACTCCGACGCCAAAAATGCAGCACGCAGGTTGGAAAGCAGCAAGCCAGTACCAATGATTGACAAAGCGCCCGGTAGATGGCCCGCGGCAAGGCTATATAGCTGATTGAAAAAGAAGAGGCTGAACACCAGCGCTGCGGCCGGCCAATTGGTCTCTCTGACCCCCATCCCGCCAATCAGGAAAGCGAGGGATTCCGCCACGCCAACCGCTATAACGATGGGGTTTCCACTTATTACGGAAACGACAAGTTGAAAGATGGCAATCCACAGGCAAATCCAGAACCCCTGACGGCCAAGATAATCCACGTCCCAGGCGTTTTCCACCGTGGGCCAGAAGATGCTTTTCAACCAGCCATCGGAGCGCTTGGTCTCCCCCGACAATCCAAGTGTTTGCATGGCAACCAGAGTGATCGATAAACCGCGGCTACGTCAAGTGCGTCTCGAATGATTCTGGACAGTGTAGGCGCGGATTGCGGGGGAAGCGTAGAAATGGAAAGGCCGCCCGGGTTGCGGACGGCCTTTGAGCCTCACTGATTTGCTCCGGGTTAGAAGGTGGTTGAGACGGTCAGGCGGAAGGTTTTGCGGGGCTCGCGGAACAGGTAGCGCGCGCCATAAGCCTGAATCGCCTCGTTGTAGGTGTAGTCGCCCGCGCCTCCTGGGGGGAACAGGTCGCGGGTAATCAGCTCGGCTGAGCAACTGCCTTTGTTTCCTCCGAGGAGGACGGAGTTGCAATAGGGAGTCTCATACAGGCGGAGCGGGTTATACGCGTAGTAGAGGCGGAACGGCGCGTTGATGACGGGCATGATGACGGAGAGTTCGCTGCCGAGAGACATGCGGGGCACGAAGTTGGTTCCAGAGATGGGGCGGATGTTCTGCTGGAAGCCGACCTGGTTGCCGGGGATGCCGCCCTGGCAGGCGCCATTGTTGAAGACCGGGCAGCCATAGAGCGGGGCGGTAAGCGAGGCGAATCCCTCGGGGCTCTGCTTCAACTGGCCCTTCTCCAAAGCGGCGTCGATGCCGAAGTCGTCGAAGAACGAAATCATGACCGGGCCGGCAATGGGAATGCGGTATTCGACGTTGGTGGTGAGGCTGGTGTCTCCACCGATGGAGGCGATGCCATAGACAGGCAGCGGTACCAGGAGGCACTGGTTCAACTGCGGGTTGGTTGGATCGCGGGGAACGCAGGTCCCGTCTGGATTGGTGAGCTGGACGGTTACGCGATTGGGGACGTAACCATAAGGCGTGGCTCCACGAATATCGAAGCCGCGCAGATCGCCTTCACCACCGGTGTAGAAGCGGTTGTTGGGAGGGGCAACGTCTCCGCCAAAGCCCTGGACATGACCCAACTGCGCGCGCACGCCGAGGATGTTGCGCCCGCCGGGGTTCGGGATCAGGTAGTGCATCGGCATGAACCGCTTGTAGGCCACCAGCGGCGAAATGTAACGCACGTTACCGCCAATGCCTGCGACCTGGAAGACAGCCGTGTATTCCTTGCCGGTGCGGGGGCGGAGCGGGTTGTTGATGGTGTTGTAGATGTAGCTGAACGAGGCGTTGCTGTTGACGATTCCCGCCAACGAGTTGCTGCCCTGAATGCCGGAACGGAAGCTGATGGTCTGGAAGAATGTCTGCGAAGCGGTGCTGAAAGCGGTGATATTGGACTTGGTAAGCGAGTAGGTCATGCCGACGCGCTGGAAGGCATGACGCTTGAGCGGGTAGCTGAGTGAGAAAGTCAGGCCGGTAGACGCCTGGTTGTAATTCTGAGTCAGCGACTGCTGCGCCGCAGTGAGGTTGGGCGAAAGGCCAGTGGTGGTCTGGTAGCTCTTGGCGGAGTTGTAATCCGTCTTGGTGTTGAAGAGCTGGAAGCCCAGGTTCAGAGGCCGATTTTTGAGGTAAGGCTGTGAGAAGCCGAACATGAACTGTCGGCTGACGTTACCGAGGTTGCCCTGAAGGCTGAGGGTCTCGCCGAGCCCAAGGAAGTTGTTCGTCTGGTAATTCACACCGAGGAAGGCGCCCGAGAGACCGCTGATGCCGCCGTTGAGGCCGATGGAGTTCTTGCCTTTCTCCTTGACCTTGAGCAGCAGATCGACGGTACCCGCTTCCGCATCCTGATGGGCTTCAGAGTCCTGATCGACCTTGAGGGGATCGAAGTATTCCAACTGGTTGAGGCGGAGAAGGCTGTACTCCCAGAGTTGGGAGTTGTAGACCGAGCCTTCGTCGAGCATGAGTTCGCGGCGGATGACCTTGTCGCGGGTGATGGTGTTGCCCTGGAACTCGATACGCGAGACGTAGAAGGGCTTGCCTTCGTCGATGTCGACTTCCAGCGAAACGATTTTCTTTTGGTCGTCGTAGACGGGCTTGGGGATGGCGCCGAAGTTGATGTAGCCCAACTGGCCGTAGGCCTTCTTGAGGTTTTCCAGGCCCTTCTGGATCATGGTGGCGTTGAACCAGTCGCCGTCTTTCAGAGCAAAGGTGGCGCGTAGAGCCCTTACGTTGGCGACTGCCTTGTTGCCGGTGAAGGTGATGGTGCCGAGGCGGTAGCGTGCGCCCTCTTCAACGGGCATGAGGATGTCAATGCGCTTGCCTTTGTTGGGACGGAAGGTAAACCAGTTCAGGCCGCCTTCGTCGCGTATCTGCGTTTTCGGTTCCTCGATGGCGGCGTTGGCATAGCCCTTGTCGCGGTAGGCGAGGCGAACGCGCTCTGTGTCTTCTTCCAGCTTGGAGGCGTCGAATGTCTGCGGAAATATGTCTTCGAAGATGATGGAATAAGGAATGCCGATGGGCTTGAGGTTCTTCATCGCGCGGCGCAGAATGAGGCCGCTGAGGTGCTGGTTGCCAACGAACTTGATGTTGCCCACTTTGACGGTGGGGCCTTCCTTGATGTTGAAGTTGACCTGGACGGAGGCCGGAGGGATGTCCTTGATATCGAGCTTGACGGTGGCAAACTGGTGACCGTGCTCGGAGAGGATGTCCTTGAGAACAGTGGTGGCGCGGAGAATCTTTGCGGCATCGTACTGGCTCTCAACCGTGAGGCCGACCTTCTCCTTCTTGAAACGATCGAGGACGTCGGACTGCGAGACGGCGTTGAGGCCCTTGTAGTTGATCTCGCGGATGGTGGGCTTTTCCTTGACGAAAATGTCGAGGATGATGCCTTTGTCCGAGTCTTCGCGTTCGATGCGGAGGTTCTCGAAATAACCGGTGTTCCAGAGTGAGTTAAAATCGCGCTCAATGGAAATGGGGTCGTAGGCGTCGCCCTGGTGGGTAAAGAGGCGCGCGAGTATGGTCTCCCTGGGAATGCGCCGGTTGCCGATGACGCGAATCGTTTCGATGGCATTCGATCCCTGCGCCAATGCGGTACCGGCCATGACAAGCAGCGCCAGCGACACACCGAGCATTTGGACAATGCGCGCCAAACGGCCGGGGGTCCGCAAAACGCGGGAGACGGGAGAGTGCTTGATCTTCACCGGGCCGGAGCCCTGCGTTGAGCACAAGTACTGGTGCGGGCCATAGTTCGCCATTCGGTTCGGCTTCACGGGAAGAATATCGACACCCTCACTGCTGATAAAGTCTGATCCTGCATCAAGGAAAGATTGATTATATTGGACCGCGGCGACTCCGCCCAAACCAAAGGGCAGTCGAACGGCCCGGAAACCGTGTCTTCCCAGAATTCCCTGCCGCGCGAATCGCCTTCGGACTGGGGCCTATCCCACAGTCTACCGGACGCGGGTGGGTTGACGCGTGAGTCCAACCCCTCTCTGTGTCGCGCTGCATGGCTCTTAGACGTAGAACAGCTTCACATGGCATCCTCTGTGAGCGGAGGAAATGAGAAGATGCAGGAGCCGACAGGGTCAATTTATGAATTCTCCGCACGGATGCTGGATGGGCGGACGGTGAGCCTGGATGCGTTTCGAGGCCGTGTGCTTCTGACAAGTGAATACGGCCAGCCAATGTGGATTTACGGCCCAGTATGCCGGATTGGAACAGCTTTATCGGACCTATAAACAGCGCGGGTTTGAGGTCCTTGGGTTCCCCTGCAACCAATTTGGAGGGCAGGAGCCGGGATCGGCGGAGGAGATTAGCGCATTTTGCGAACGAAATTACGAAGTGAGCTTTCCCATGTTTGAGAAGATCGAAGTAAATGGCGCGGGGGCTCACCCGCTGTATCGGTTCCTGAAACGGAACAAGCCGGGCCTGCTGGGAATTGTCGGTTTGGATGGGATCCGGTGGAACTTTACCAAGTTCCTGGTCGACCGAAAGGGGAACCTGGTGGGACGGTTTGGTTCCGTTACGGCTCCAAAGAACCTGGCGGGAAAGATTGAGGAGTTGCTGGGCGGGTGATGCGCAATATTCTGAACTATGCACTGAGGTATGCTCGTTGCATATCTGGACGAAAGTCGGCCTTCGCCGGCGAGCTGTGAGCCAATCCAGATAAGCCCGGTGCCCGGAGGCAAGAATGCGCCGCAATCTTCCCATGATCCTGATCCGTGTGGTTGTGGGATTGGTGTTTGTGGTCGAGGGCATTCTGAAATTCATCCGACCGGATGAATTGGGTTGGGGACGGTTCGCGACCATTGGGATTCCCTATCCGCATGCGCTTGCGCCGCTGGTGGGAGGGTTTGAGATTGCTGGAGGGTTGGCGATTGCGGCCGGGATTTTTGCAGGCGATGCAGCGCTGGTTCTTCTTGTGGTGATGGGGACGGCGCTGGTGACGACAAAAGTGCCGATTCTGCTGGGACGAACCCTGGGACCTTTTTCGTTGATAAAGCTTGCCCACTATGGAGTGTTGAGCTTTCTTCACGAGGCGCGGGTGGACCTGTGCATGATCTTCGGCCTGATGGCGGTGGCGATCGACCGGGGCCTC
>Ga0302320_10004502_pt1 | contig 31649 bp, 33 predicted proteins | sample Bog_T0_3_FD_202130 | JGI IMG/M metagenome (GOLD analysis project Ga0302320, IMG submission 202130) | Peat permafrost microbial communities from Stordalen Mire near Abisko, Sweden - Bog_T0_3 | ecosystem: Environmental > Terrestrial > Soil > Wetlands > Peat | place: Sweden: Abisko, Stordalen Mire... | reverse complement strand
AGGCGCCGGTTTTTCTTAAAATCAACCACCACCTCTTTTATTCCGCCGCTCAATAAAAGATAACCAAGACAGACCACGGTTAAAAATATATCCGCGAACCAGTTTATGACGAGTGGACCCGCCGCCCGCGAGCCGATACCAAAAAGGAAATTTGCCGTCCCCATGCCGATAGTGGCGAATGCCGCGAACCAGACACCCTTCTCTAAATCGATGCGCTTGAGGCGGCGGAATGACCGGGTCGAGATAAGAAAGATGCCCACCATGATACAAAAAATAAGAACGCCCTGGGCGGCGGAAAGTCTCTCGTGCGCGAAATAAGCCGCGAGAATTGCCGCCACCGGTATTTCGAAGGCATAGATCGGTTCTATGACCGATATTTTTCCGACACGGAGAGATTCAAAATCCAAAAGAGCAAAAAAGAGGGTGACGATCGCAGCGAGCCACAAGAGAATTCCATGGGATGCGAACGCGGGTGCGAGATCTTTCAAGACGAAAGGGAGAAGCACGATCGAGCCGAAGGAGGTTATATAAAAAAGCGCCACCCAGTCGCCAAGCTTCCGGACACTCAGCTGAATTAAAAAATCTCCCAAACCCCAGGAGAGCAGCGCAGTAATAGCGAGCAGGATGCCCATAAGAGAGAGTTTAGCACGATGCCGGATGACGAGCTATAATAACTTCCATGATCGATTCGAAAGACCTTCCGCGGCTTAAGAAGCGATGGCAAAAAATATCACGGACCCTCCGGAAGCTTTTTCCGGACGCAAGCATCGCGCTCACCTTTTCAAACAACTGGGAGCTTTTGGTCGCGGTCGAGCTTTCGGCGCAATGCACGGATAAAAAAGTGAATGAAGTGACGCCGCCGCTTTTTAAGAAATATCCCAAATTGGACAATTATGTTCGCGCAAACCCGCGTGAGTTTGAAAAAGACATCCATCAGTGCGGATTCTATCGCGCGAAAACGAAAAATATTCTTGCCGCGGCGAAAGTGGTAAAAGAAAAATTTCACGGTAAGTTGCCAAAAACCATGGCGGAGATGACGACCATTCCTGGCGTCGGCAGAAAATCGGCGAACGTGATCCTCGGCAACGCCTACGGTGTGGTGGAGGGGATCGCAGTCGATACGCACGTGAAGCGCCTCGCGCATGTGCTTAGCCTCTCAAAAGAGAAAACACCCGAGAAAATTGAACAAGATCTTATGCAGATAATCCCAAAGAAAGATTGGTTTCGCGCAACCTACGAGATTATTGAATATGGCCGGAAATACTGCGTTGCCCGGCCACATAAGCACAACCTGTGTCCGCTAAGTAAAATCCTTAGTGCTGGGCTATAATATAAATATGAACGAAGACGAACGGATTGTTGATTTTTTATTCGAGATTGGGACCATGCGGAAACTGATACGGATACATCGCCAGACGCTTTTGGCCGATGACGTATCCGACAATATCGCCTCTCATTCTTATCGTACCTCCATCATCGCTTGGTATCTGGCAAAAATGGAAAAAGCAGATCTTTATAAGACGGTCATGATGGGCCTCTTGCATGACATGGCCGAGACAAGAAGCGGCGATCACAACTGGGTCCATAAGAAATACGTTAAGATCTTTACGGACGAGATCGTGAAAGATCAATTTGGAACATTACCACATTCTGATTTCACGGAGCTGATAAATGAATATGATAAAAGAGAAAGCAAGGAGTCGATTTTAGTGAAAGATGCCGATTTGCTCGATCAGATACTTTTGCTCAGGGAGTATGAATGGCAAGGGAATAAAGAGGCCGCCATTTGGCTTCGGGGGAAAAACGGAGATAAAGAGAGTACGCAGTTCACGAGGTTAAAATCAGAGAGTGCTAAAAAGCTTGGCGCGATTATCTTAAAAGAAGATCCTTCCGCATGGTGGAATAATATTTGGACCTCTGAAAATAGATAAGAAAAATAGGAGCGGAGGATTTCTTTTCTGGAAGATTATTCCCGGGTGCAGAGATGCCTGTTTATCAGGACTGTGAGTTCAAGTCCTGCGAAACAGGCATCTCTGCACGCCCCCATCTTCCGAAAAACGGGAAAGCCGGAGCCGTTGACAAAAAGCCCTTATTTCCTGTATCCTTTCCCTGTAATCCCGAATGGGTTTTAACCCATTTTTATTTATCTCATGCCAACCATTCAGCAATTGGTCAAAAAAAGAAGGAGATCAGTGAAGGCGAAAACCAAGGCGCCGGCTTTGTCTTATTATTTCAATACGCTCGAAAATCGTCCTGTGGATTCCTGCTCGCCATTCAAACGAGGAGTTTGCCTGAAGGTTTTTACGACCACACCGAAAAAACCGAACTCAGCCTTGCGTAAAGTGGCCCGCGTTCGCCTTACGAACGGCATGGAGGTCACGGCCTATATCCCCGGAGAAGGACACTCACTTCAAGAGCACTCGATCGTGGTTGTTCGCGGCGGACGCGTGAAAGACCTTCCGGGCGTGCGCTATCACGTCGTTCGCGGAGTCCTCGACGCAACGGGAGTGGCGAATCGGAAACAGCAGAGGAGCAAATACGGAGCAAAGAGACCAAAAGCAAGCTAACAGAGTCGCTGATAAAGAAAAAACATGCGCAAAAAAAGAGTTTATAAAAAATACCACGAGGCGGATGTCCGCTATGATCGTATCGACCTCGGACGGTTCATTAACTTCATCATGCACGATGGCAAAAAATCCACGGCTGAGCGCGTGGTCTATGGCGCATTCGATGAAATAAAGAAAGTAACCAAAGAAGACCCGGCCGCCATTTTTGAGAAGGCACTCGAGAATGCCTCGCCGCTTTTGGAAGTCGTTTCTAAGCGTGTTGGCGGCGCGAACTATCAGGTACCGATGGAAGTTCGTCCCGAACGGAAATTCGTGCTCGCGTGCCGGTGGATCATCGGCGCGGCGCGGGCGAAAAAAGGAAAACCGATGGCGATGAAGCTTGCGGAAGAATTGATCGCGGCCTCAAAGAATGAGGGCGCGGCGATCAAGAAGAAGCAGGATACGCATCGGATGGCCGAAGCGAACCGCGCATTCGCGCACTTCGCACGATAATATTTCTGTCGTTCCCGCGAAAGCGGGAACCCAGAATTGTAAGAGAAAAATATGTCCGATTTTGAAAAATCGAAAAGCGAAAATCACTCAGAGAATCAAGGAATCGACGATCCTGAATTCGCTCGCATTGTGGAGCTTCAAACGGATCCTCCATTAACACCCATCGCGATTGATCGTATCAAGCGTTATAGCGATCTTGCCCATAGCAGGGAGGGAACTCCAGAGTATGCATATTTTCGTAAAGATTATTTAGGGAGCGCGGCCACTGAGGCGAGGATGGATGTGGACGAAACATTAAGGGAGCGCAGGGTTGAGGCGTTGTCTGATGATGATAAGGCCCTGAGGAGTGCTTTATGGGAGGTATATCACGTAATCCAACCCGGCGGTGAAGGTTTCAGGACTTTAGTGGATTATATAACCAACGATCCGGAGCTAAAGAAACAGAATGAAGAGTTTGTTAAAAAAGGAGGAGGGAAGATTGAGCCAACATTAGAAGGGGAGAAAGCGCAACTTGAAGATCTTGATCGAAAAATAAAAAAAGCCATCGAATTATTGAATCAGCACTTGGAAAGAAATAAATCTTAAAATCTGGACCCCCGCTTTCGCGGGAATGACAAAGAAGTTTGGACAATAATAAAAAACCATCATTATGCCCCGTAAATATCCCATCGAAAAGATCAGAAATATCGGCATCATCGCGCACATCGACGCTGGAAAAACGACCGTCTCGGAACGTGTCCTTTTTTATACCGGTGTTTCGCATAAGATCGGCGAAGTGCATACGGGTGATACCGTCATGGATTGGATGGAGCAAGAACGAGAACGCGGCATTACGATCACGTCGGCTGCCACGACCGCATTTTGGATCCCGACAGAACGAAATCACGATAAGAATTTTGAATATCAGATCAATTTGATCGACACCCCGGGACACATCGACTTTACGGTTGAGGTAAAGCGGTCGCTTCGTGTTCTGGACGGCGCCGTCGTCGTTTTCGATGGCGTTGCGGGCGTTGAACCGCAATCGGAGACGAATTGGCGCTATGCGGACGAATATAACGTGCCCCGCATTTGCTTTATCAACAAGCTCGATCGCATGGGTGCGAGCTTCAAGAAAAGTTTTCAATCCATCATCGATCGCCTGACGCCGAACGCGATTCCGATCCATCTGCCGGTTGGGCTCGAAGCGGACATGAAGGGTGTGGTTTGTTTGCTCGAAAACAAAGCATTCGGTTTTGATGGCGAACATGGCGAGAAGATCGTTGAGATCGAGGTTCCAGCGGAGATGAAAGCCGAAGTCGCAAAAGCGCGACACGATCTCATTGAACGGATCGCCGAGAATGATGACGAAATGATGTCGTCATATTTGGATGGAAAAGAGCCGGGCATCGAAGACCTCCGTCGCGTTTTACGCAAAGCGGTGATCGCAAACAAGATCATTCCGGTACTCTGCGGTTCCGCGTTAAAGAACAAGGGAGTGCAGTTCATGCTCGACGCCGTGGTTGATTATCTTCCGGCGCCGACGGATTTGCCGCCGACCAAAGGCCACGATTTGAAGACAGGAGCCGAAGTCGAACGCACAGCAGACGACAGTCAGCCATTCTCAGCGTTAGCATTTAAGATCGCGACTGATCCATTCGTAGGTAGCTTGGCATTTTTCAGAAATTATTCGGGCGTGATCAAACGTGGTTCGTATATTTTGAACTCGACGAAAGACGGACAGGAGCGCGTCGGCCGTATCGTCCGTATGCACGCAAACCAGCGTGAGGAAGTCGATGAAATCTACGCGGGTGAGATTGCGGCACTCGTCGGTCCAAAGAACACGACAACCGGAGACACGCTCTGCGACGTGGACGCGCCGATCGTTCTTGAAAGAATCACATTTCCTGAGCCCGTCATTGGTATCCGCATTGAGCCAAAGACGAAAGCTGACCAGGAAAAAATGGGCACAGCACTTCACCGTCTCGCCGAAGAAGACCCAACATTCCGAGTGGCGGGTGATCCAGATACTGGAGAAACGATCATCAGTGGCATGGGAGAATTGCATCTCGAGGTTCTCGTGGACCGCATGAAGCGCGAGTTCGGTGTGGAAGCGAATGTCGGTCGGCCGCAGGTTGCCTATAAAGAAACCATCATGGGCGAAGCGGAGGCCGAAGGAAAGTACATCCGCCAATCGGGTGGCCGCGGTCAGTACGGCCACGTTTGGCTTCGCGTGAAGCCGCTTGAGCGTGGCCAAGGTTTTGTTTTTCTGAACGAGATCAAAGGAGGTTCTATCCCGCAGGAATTCATCAACCCGACGGAAAAAGGCGTTAAGGAAGCTCTTGATAAAGGTGTTGTTGCCGGCTATCCGATGGTGGACATTGAAGTGACGCTCTATGACGGTTCGTTCCATGAGGTCGACTCATCGGAGGCGGCATTCAAGATTGCGGGCTCCATCGCCTTGCAGGAGGCCGCAAAGCGCGCGAAAGCGGTCATTCTAGAGCCGATCATGAAGATCCAGGTGATCATCCCGTCCGATTTCATGGGCGAGGTAACCGGCAACCTGAACTCTAAGCGTGGTCGCATCGAAGCAATGAACGACCGTCCTGGCCTGAAGGTCATCGACGCGAAGGTGCCGCTTTCGGAAATGTTCGGTTATGCGACGGAATTACGCTCCATGTCGCAGGGCCGCGGATCGTTCACGATGGAATTCGACCACTACGAACCGGTGCCGAACAATGTAGCGCAACTCATTATTGAAGGAAAGAAAAGATAGCGGAGAAAAATCTCACGGATGTGGGATTTTTCATAAAATGTCAGGTCACGCCAAGATCGTATCTCCTGCAGGAGATACGATCTTGGCCTTTGCGCACGCGCTTCCCCGCAACGAGGTCGTGAATGTTGTATAATAAGCTCAATGACTGACGACCAACTACTCGACCAGATACAAAAGCAGGGGCTGCTTCCTGCGGCGACCGTTACCCGTCTCCGGCGGGATGTCATCGTAAACAACGAATCTGTAGAATCGATCATCCAGCGGGAACGTTTGGTTCCTGACGTAAAGATAGCGGAGCTCAAAAGCACGCTGATCAATGTGCCCTATCAAAAGATAGACCCTCAGGCGATCGACGCGAAACTTCTCGAAATGATCCCGGAAGATACGGCGCGGACGTATGGGGTAGCGCCGATTTCTATTAGCGACAATCTCTTCGTTGTCGGCATGCTTCATCCCGATAGTACGAAAGCGCAGGACGCCATGAAATTCGTCGCTCGGCAAAATCACCTGAGCCTCGGCGTATATCTTATCTCGTACGGGGACTGGGAGGCAGTCATTCGCCGATATTCTCCGTATCGTTCTGAGATCGCGCGAGCGGTGCAGTCGCTTGGCACGACGGGGGGTGGATCAAACCAAAAAGCAGTAGACCTCGCCGCCGCGAAAAGTAACGAGGACGCTCCAGTCATTAAGATCGTTGCGGATACCCTGAAGGAAGCCGTATTCAACCGTGCTTCCGATGTGCATATCGAACCACAAGAAAAATCGCTTCGCATTAGATTTCGTATCGACGGCGATCTTCGGCAGGTGGCATCACTCCCCGTGGAGCTTGCCCAGCCGGTCATCTCTCGGGTCAAGGTTATTTCCAGTCTTAAAATAGACGAGACGCGGATTCCTCAAGACGGACGTTTCCGCTCGCGTCTCATGGACAAAGACGTCGATTTCCGCGTATCTACCTTTCCGACGCCTACGGGAGAGAAAGTGGCGATCCGCGTGCTCGACCCTTCAACTGGTTTGAAAAATTTCGACAGCCTCGAGCTGAAGTACGGCAATCTTGAAGCGGTAAAGGCAGGACTCCAAAAACCGTTCGGCATGATCCTACTTACCGGCCCTACGGGATCCGGAAAGACCACGACACTCTACTCATTTCTCCAGCAATTGAATCAGGAAAGCGTGAATATCGTAAGCCTTGAGGATCCAGTGGAATATTTCGTTTCCGGCGTGAACCAGTCGCAGGTTCGGCCTGAGATTGGCTACGATTTTGCTTCGGGACTTCGAGAGATCTTGCGTCAAGACCCCGATGTCATTATGGTCGGCGAAATCCGCGACAATGAAACAGCTGGACTTGCCGTGCAGGCGGCGCTCACGGGTCACGTGGTACTCTCCACGCTCCACACCAATAATTCCGCGGGCGTCATACCGCGCCTTATTGATATGAAAGTAGAACCATTCCTTCTCCCGGTGGCCATGAATCTCATGATCTCCCAACGGCTCGTAGGAGTTCTTTGCCCGAGTTGTAAGGCGCAAGAAGAGGCACCGGCGCCGCTGCAAAAGATCATTGCCGCCGCACTTGCCGGTTTACCAAAAGAGATCACGAGCGCCTATCCTCAACCGTATAAAATTTGGCACGCGCCGGGATGCCCCGCCTGCAAAGGAAGAGGAATCCAAGGACGCGCCGCGATATTCGAAGTTCTTCGGATGACACCGGAGCTCGAGACCGTCATCACAGAAAGCCCCACGATCCAAAAGATAGGGCAGGAGGCAAAACGCCAAGGAATGATCACGCTTCGCCAAGACGGAATTCTCAAAGTGCTTGATGGTCTCGTATCGATCGAAGAAATCTTGCGCGAAACAGAGGAATAAAGTTCTGTGCGCGCGGCACGCAATTTTGAACAGCGCTCCAAGGCCGCTAGGCCGGTCTTACTGTTCAAAAGTGTGTGCCGCGAGCACGTATATAGATGGGAGTCGAAATGACATTGAGTTTGAAAATTATGCTATAATTTTTCTATGGATGATTACAAACAGAAGCTTATCGATCTTTTGACGGAAACCGCGCGCCAAAATGCGTCAGATCTTCATCTGGCGGTCGGGAGAAAGCCGACCCTACGCATCGACGGTGTGTTGATCCAGCTCGAAAAAGAACCTGTGATGACCCCGGAATCCGCGGAAGGCATCATTATGGAATTACTCACTATCCCTGGGCAAAAGGAAAAATTAGTGCGGGATCGGCAGATCGATCTGGCATATAGTTTTGAGGATAAGGCGCGATTTCGTGTGAACGTATATTATCAACGGGGCTATCTCGCGGCGGCGCTTCGTCTCATTCCGTCGAGGATCAGGACCATCGAGGAATTGAATCTGCCGCCCCTGATGCATGATTTCACGAATCTTTCGCAAGGCTTCGTCCTGGTAGTCGGTCCCGCCGGTCATGGAAAATCAACGACGTTAGCGGCGGTGCTCGACGAGATAAATCACTCGCGTTCGGACCATATTATTACCATCGAAGACCCGGTGGAATATTTGTTCACGCAAGACAAATGCATCATTTCCCAGCGCGAGGTTGGCAGCGACACCGTGGGATTTCACGCCGCCTTACGGACGGTTTTGCGCCAAGACCCTGACGTCATTATGATCGGCGAGATGCGCGACGCCGTTTCTATCGCGACCGCCATGACAGCCGCCGAGACGGGTCACTTGGTTTTTGCGACGCTTCATACGAACTCAGCTTCACAGACCATAGACCGCATCATCGATTCATTTCCCGCCGAACAGCAAAGCCAGATATCATCCCAACTCGCGGCGACTCTGGTTGCCATTATTTCCCAGCGTCTCTTGCCGCGCGTTTCAGGAGGCCGCGTGCCGGCGCTCGAGATCATGATCGTGAATCCAGCGGTCAGGAACCTGATCCGCGAACGCAAGGTCTATCAGATCGATCTTGTCATCGAAACCAGCTTACAGGAGGGGATGGTGACCCTGAACCGCTCGCTTGCCAATCTGGTAAAGAACAAAGAGGTCGCGTTCGATAACGCGTCGCTCTACTCGTTGAATCCCGCAGAACTCCAGATCCTTTTAGAGAAAATGTGATGCCGCCACAGGCGGCGTCATTCTGAGCCGCGCGAAGGATCTTCTCAGAAAGGATTCCTCGCAAAGCTTGGAATGACCCGAGTTTCAAGATAAACGGTTATGAAATTCAAATATCAGGCGAGAACTAAAGACGGTGAACTGCAAGCGGGATTTGTCGACGCCGGCAACCGCGACGGGGCCGTCCAGATCCTTACGAGCCACGACCTTTTTGTATTGAGCGTCGTTTCCGCCGAGTCGCGGCATTGGTACGATACGTTCACGGACCTCTTGGTCCGCGTGCGCCATAAAGACCTCGTTCTCTTTGCGCGCCAACTCGCGACACTTCTCGATGCGCGCATACCTTTAAATACCGCGCTCACCACCCTGAAGCAACAGACAAAAAACGATACCCTCAAAGAGGCCTTACTTCAGATATCTCAGGACGTCGACAGCGGATTATCTTTTTCCCAAGCGCTCGAACATCAAGGCGCCATTTTCCCTTCCTACTATACGGCAATGGTGCGGGCATCGGAGGTCACGGGAAATCTCAACGAAGCGGCGCTGTTTCTCGCGGACTACACGGAACGCGAAGGAAACTTGCAGTCGAAGGCAACTTCCGCATTGATCTACCCGGGAGTTCTCCTTGGATTGTTCACGGTGGTCGGCTTCATTTTACTTACGGTCGTATTTCCGCAGATCGAGCCAATATTCAAAGAAAGTAACGTTGCCATTCCATGGTACACGAATGTTTTTTTGGGCGTCGGAAGTTTTTTGGAACTGTGGTGGCCGGCAGTTGTCATCGCCGTATTGTTCGCGGTGGGCGCCATCATCAATTATTCACGGTCTCGCGAAGGTAAGGCGCTTTGGGATGATGCCACGATACGATTGCCGATCTTAAAGAAGGTCTATATCCCGCTTCTTATGGCTCGCTTTGGTAACGCGATGGCGCTCCTTATCCATGGTGGCATTCCTATCGCGCAGGGCCTCGAGATCATGAGCGTCATGATGGATAGCGCCCCCTACGAGGAGATCCTAAAAACCGTCACCGAGGACGTGCGGCAAGGTCAGATGTTGTCGGAAAGTTTGGCGCGCTATCCACTCTATTTTCCCGAACTGGTTTCCCAAATGATCGGTGTCGGCGAGACGACCGGAAAGACCGAAGAGATGTTCAGCCGCACCGCAACCACCTATACCCGTGAAGCGAACCAGGTGATGGACAATCTCGTGGACCTCATCCAGCCAATCCTCCTGGTCGGCATGGGGCTTCTTGTCGGCCTTCTTTTCGCCTCCATTCTTATCCCGCTCTATAGCTTGACGGCCAGTATTCAATAGCATGAATATGCTATACTAAAACAAATGGTCGATAAAAATAAATCATAATATCTATGATGCAAAGAAAGCGAAATAAAGGATTTACCCTTATCGAAATCTTGATCGTGGTCGCTATTATTGCGATTTTGGCTTCGGCCGTCGTCATAGGACTTGGGCCCGCGCAGCAGTCGGGCCGCGACGCGCGCCGTCTCTCTGATCTTCGCGAAGCACAGAACGCGCTCGAACTGTATTACAATGCGAAGGGTCAATATCCCAGCGAAACAACATGGGATGCCATGTCGGCGGATATCGTCGCCGCGAACGTCGGAATAACATCGCCACTTCCGGACGACCCGACGAACAATAAGACTTACTCTTACCAATATGGAGCATCTACCGACCTCTCTTCGTATGTGATAGGGGCGACACTCGAAAATAAGAACAATGCAGTTTTCAAGGGTTATAATCCGCCAACAGCACTTCCGGACGGATTCCCTCTCACTTGCAAGGGTTCGAGCGATGGGACGTATTGTCTCACCCTCTAACTTTTCGGCGAAAACAAAGATCTCTGCATGAATAACGCGGAGATTTTTTGTTCTTGCTGCGCTGCAGATTTTCTCATATTTTTGCCGAAGCAAATTCATTCACTTTTCCATGTCTATAGATTTTGGGATATGAAAAGTGCAGTTTCGTGATAAAATGGACACATGGTCATTTTTTTCCTCTTTCTCTTCGGCGTCGTCATCGGTAGTTTTTTGAACGTCGTTTCTCTCCGCTACGACGGCGAACATTTTCTCCTTGATCCGCGCATGATCGGCGGGCGCTCGCATTGCCCGCATTGCGGAAAAACGCTTCGATGGTTTGAACTCGTCCCAATCCTCAGCTTTCTTGTTCAGCGCGGTCGGTGCCGCCATTGTAAAACGCGGATTAGTATACAGTATCCGGTCGTAGAGTTCATTTCGGGGATAATATTTGTTTTGGTACCGTGGCGCGTCGCGGGATTTTCCGCGATCGGCTTGGCTGGATGGCCATTCTCAGCATTATGGATCTTCGCTCTTCTCACTCTTCTTACCTTGTCTATCATTGATATGCGGACAGGGATCATACCGGACGAACTGAATATCGCACTTGGCGTTATCGCCGTGCTTTTAGGTATATTCGCCGCGATATCGGGCGCAGGAGCTTCGCTCCTTGGAACATTCAGCGACCTGCTGCGTATCGAAGGAAGTGTTTGGGTGGGGCGGATGACCGGTGCCATTTTCGGGTTCGCATTCTTTGAGTTCTTGGTTCTTGTCACGCGGAAAAAAGGCATTGGCATGGGAGACGTAAAGCTTGCGTTGCCGCTCGGCCTGCTTTTCGGCTGGCCCGATATTCTACCGGTCATCGGTTTTGCTTTTATTTGCGGCGCGATCATTGGGATTCTCCTTATCTTTTTAAAAAAGAAAACCATGAAGGCGACGCTTCCCTTTGGGCCATTTCTGGCATTTAGTTCGGCATTCATTTTCCTTTTCGGTCTACCAGCCGCGGAATGGTATTTGCATTTTATAGGAATGTAAAACAGCGCCATTTGTTTCGTTAGCGATCGTTCATTGAAAAAACAGAGCTTCACCTCAATCCGCAAGGCTGCCGCGCTATGCTACAATCAAAGAATGGCAAAGCAGAAAACTAAAAGCTCGCCAGGATTCACTCTCATTGAGATGCTTGTCGTGGTAGCGATCTCAGCGATGCTCGCGACGATAGCAATCAGCTATGGCGGTATCGAACGCGATCAAACGGGGCTTTCCGTGGAAAAGACAAAAATGGCGGAATTTATCCTCCAGGCGAGATCGCTCGCACTCGCGACATATAAAAACAGCAACACATTGGTCAATACCTGCGGCTATGGGGTTTTGATCAATAATCCGCCGAACACCTATTCGATCTTTGCATATACACCCGTTGCGGCAGGGATACCATGCCCATCAGAAGGAGATGCCGGATACGCCTCATTCAGCGACGCGAGCCTACAAGAACCAAGTACTGACGAAACCTGGCAGGTTCAACCACAGGACGGCATTACGATAAGCAGCGCGGCATCCATGATTTTCTTTTTCCCACCGAACCCTGATACGTTTATTTTTGACACCAACGGTTCTCCGTTGGGTCAAGTGCCCATCGTGCTCACGACGTCAGATAAGGCTGCGTCTACCACCATATTCGTGAATTCGGCGGGAGAGGTGAATTTTTAAAAGAGAAACGTATGACAAGCGATAAAAAAAACGAAAAACGAAGCGGCCAGTCTCTTGTCGAGGCCATGGTGGCAATCACGGCGCTCACCGTTAGTTTTTTAGGAATCTCCACTCTCCTGGCGCAATCACTTTCTCTCAACAGAACCACCACGGATGAATTAAAGGCGACCTATCTTGCCTCAGAAGGAATCGAGATCGTAAAAAATCTCAATGATCACGACGTGTATGCATACCAAGCTATGAAGCAAGCGACTGGCTGGGGAACGTGTTTCCAGGGCGGTGGCGATTTTGAATTGGATTATAAAACCACAGATTGTTCGGCGCTCACCCCATTTTCCGGAGATCCGCTTTATTATCACGCAGATACCCATTTATATGATTACGACGCGAACGGAGGCACGCCAACCGACTTCACGCGTGAAATTATAGTGACCAACATTCTTCCAGGCCAAGAAATACAGGTCGATTCGATCGTGCGGTGGCCCGGTTCCGGAGGAAGCGCACCAAGCGTCGACCTCCAGGACGATTTTTACTATTGGGAAGCTGCCCCCACGCCATGATCATAAAACAACAAAAAAATACGGCAGGATTTACACTTGTGGAACTCCTGGTTTCCATAGCTCTTTTTTCTGTTTTGGTTTCCATCGCGGCCGGAGGATTTGTACGAGCGTTGCGCTCGGAGCGTCAGATCACCGCCATGGTGTCGACCGAGAGCAACATAAGCATCGCGCTTGAGGAAATGACCCGCGAAATGAGAACAGGATACCTTTTCTGCCACCAAGGCGATCCGGGGCAGTCACCTGACCCGGCATGTAACTGTACCAGCGACAATGGATCGCCGACGCCGACGCTCACATGTCCTCTTAGTATTGAATTTCATAACTCGAGCGGCACGCTGGTCGAATATTTTTTGGGGAATGTCAGCAATCCCAGCGCGCCGTCGCCGACGGTTCTCTACCGATATGATAGTGATACCAACATGACCGCGCCCATAACGGGGGATAACGTCGATATTACGAACCTGAAATTCATTTTATTCGGAAGTTATGAGGGCGACAATTGGAACCCGCGTATTACGATATCGGTGGGTGCTCAGCCAAACGATAGTACGGTCTCCTGGGCGGCGGTCAATTTACAAACGACGGTTTCCGCGCGAACGATCGACTGCGTGCCGAATTCGTCGCCGGAGCAGTGCTAAAGCGATAATAATGAGACCGCATCTCCAGGGGAGATACGGTCCCGGATATCAGATATCCAGCGTTCCGTTCGCGCGAAGCGGATATTTTTTCTTACGAAGATAGGCAAGATATCCTGCGGCGCCGATCATGGCGGCATTGTCGCCGTGATAGGCTGCGCCGGGAACAAAAAAGGAACAACCCGCTTTCTTCGCCGCCACACGCAGATTTTTTTGAAGGAACGTATTTGCCGCCACGCCGCCACAGAGGATGATGGAATAAGCATCGCAGGATTCGGCCGCGCGGATGGTTTTTGAAACCAAGACATCACTCGCTGCTTGCTCGAAAGACGCCGCGATATCGGGTATCGCTTTTTCCACGGCATCCGGCGACGTCAGTCCGCGGACGTAATAGAGAACGGCGGTTTTCAGGCCCGAAAAACTGAAGTCATAACTTTTCTCATGAAGCATAGGGCGGGGAAACGCTATGGCTTGCGGGTTGCCGCGTCGCGCGCATTTTTCTATTTCCGGGCCGCCCGGATATGGCAGGTTGAGGAGGCGCGCCACTTTATCGAAGGCTTCGCCTGCGGCATCATCGCGCGTTTCGCCAAGCCGGCGCCATTTCGAAAATGAATCCATGCGGAGCAGGACGGTGTGGCCACCGCTTACGATAAGCACCACGGCCGGAAAGACTACTTTGCCGTTCCCGTGGAGGCGGGAACCTAGAATACGGACCCCTGCCTTCGCGGGGGTGACAGGGGACGGCAGGAGAAAGCTATAAAGATGACCTTCAAGATGATTCGCGCCGATAAGCCGCTTTTTATATTTTTTAGCCAGCATTTTTGCGAACCCGATACCGGTCCAGAGCGCTGGCTCAAGTCCTGGGCCGGCCGTGACCGAGATCAGATCGGCTGGAAATTTCCCGTTCTTGGAATGGCGGACCATCATTTTCTCGAACAAGATCGGTAAGTTCTTCAAATGTTCCCGTTTCGCGAGGTTTGGCACGACACCGCCGAAAGGGCGGTGAATAGGGATCTGCGAAGAGACCAGATTTTCCAAAACGGAGAATTTCGGCGCGCGTATGCCGCCGCGTGCATCAAGGAGGGCGATGCCGGTCTCGTCACAACTTGTTTCAATGGCGAGGATCTTCATCCGAGTGCTGCCGTTTTTTCGCGGTCGTCGATTCGCGCAAGCAGGTCTTCATATCCCTTCGTGGTGATATGCCAACTTCCCGGCTTCAAGGGATTGTCCAGATCGATCAATACCAAGAATATCGAAAATGCGAGAGAAGCAATGCTCGCTGTGAACAGGAATGCGAGCCAAATATTTTTAATGCCGATAAAAACAGAGAGAAAGATGAGCAAGAATGCGGCGTATTGAAGCGTATTCTTTAGGATGCGGGGCATGTGCCGAGCGCTATCCTGGATGCGGTTGGACCTATGCTCCATGACCCTTGAGAAAAGTGCGAAAGAGATCGGGACCAATGCCGGCGCTTCCGTGAATATCCGATAAATATCGTCGTTTAGTGCGCCGAGCGCTCGGTCAATCTCGGGCGTTTTTTCTCCGCGTTCCGTAAAATCCCAGTGGCTCACGACGAGTGAGGTATATTTTTTTATATCTTCATGCAACGGCAATTTTATATTTTCAGGGAAGTGATCGGACCAGAGATAAAGTTTTTCCAGGCTGTCCACTTCGCCATTTACCGCTTCGGAGAGCGCGTCCCATTCATTCCACTCGTTTTGAACGGCAAAAGCCGCGAGAAGACCGAATATGGTGCTTACCGACGCGAAGAGCGTTGGGATGCCACCGATGTCCGCGAGAAGAATGCGGGTATTGTATTCGTCGTTTGTCCTAATGAAATAAAATATGAGCGAAAAGACGATGAGAAACGGGACCAGTTTTTTAATGAGACTCATGATGGTCGGGAGATTATAGTACATGGATTGTAGCATAATTTAAACCAGCAGAGGAGCCTTTGAGCTCACGGAATTTTCTTTTTGAGAACAGAAAATCGCGTTTTTGAAGGCCGGCGAATTATTACGAAACCATAGGCGCGAGTCCTTGCGCATGGCCATAAAACCTGCTACACTCTGTGGCATATGTCAGAAGAAAATACGAGCGAAAAACAAGCAGGCGTCTATCCAGCGGAAGGATCCCGCGAAATGATCGAAGCGGGTGTTTTTTATGGCCGTAAAAAGAGCAAGACGAACCCGAAGATGCGACAGTTCATCTTGACGAACCGCGGTGGCATTGAGATCGTGGACCTCCAAAAGACCACGGAAGGCCTTGAGCGAGCGGTGGAATTCATAAAGGAAAAAATGAAGAACGGCGGCTTGCCGCTTTTTGTGGGAACATCCCCGGCGGCCGACGTTTCCGTGCGACAGATCGCCGATGTATTTTCTTTGCCCTATGTTACGCTGCGTTGGATCGGGGGAACACTCACCAATTTCAAGATCATATCCCGCCGCGTGGAATATTTGAAAAAACTCCGCGTCGATCTGTCGTCCGGTGCGCTCGAAAAGTACACCAAAAAAGAACGGTTGGAGATGGAACGAACGATGAAGCGGCTTGAAGAATTAATGGGGGGCCTGGAGAATATGTCCCGCGAGCCGGATTTCCTCGTGGTGATCGATCCGAACTTACATGCGACGGCGGTCCGCGAGGCGAAAGTAAAGCGCATCCCGGTGGTTGCTTTGGCGAACGTAGATGCCAATCCCGATGTGATAGATTATTTGGTGCCGGGCAACGATAAATCAAAAATGAGCGTCTCGTGGTTTTTAGGGAACATTGAAAAAGCGATACAGGAAGGCATCGCGTCGCGCGTGGCTCCTAAAGCTCCTGAGGTGAAGCAAGAGCCTCCGCACGAATAAATTTCATAGTTTTACAGCCATGCAAAAAAATTCACCCTCGCCCGAGGAGGTGCAAAAACTAAGGGAAATGACGAGTGCTGGTGTTATGGATTGTTATCGAGCGCTCCAGGAAGCGAACGGCGATTTCGATGTGGCGGTCAAAGTTATCCGCGAAAAAGGGTTTTCAAAAGTGGAGAAGCGCGCTGACCGCGAAACGGGAGCCGGCGTGATCCATTCTTACCTGCATAATGGCCGTATCGGCGTTCTTTTGAATCTTCGCGCGGAAACCGATTTCGTCGTTCGTTCGGACCCTTTTCAAGAATTAGCGCACGAGCTTGCTATGCAGATCGCGGCGGGAGCACCAAAGGATGTCGCGGCGCTTTTGGCCCAGCCATATATCAAAGATGAATCAAGAACGGTTCAGGACCTTGTAAATGACGTGACCGCGAAGACCGGCGAGAAAGTTGCCATAAAAGAATTTTCGCGCTTGGAAGCGTAAAAGAAGACGGCGATATTCCCGTGTTATAATGTTTTCGTACTGAACGTCACGTCCATAAGGCGAGGCATTACAGTTCAGAACCCTTTTTATGATGTTCGTTTTTACTATCCTTCTCATGCTCGCGCTTGGCGCCACGCTCTATCTTATGGTGCGGGCTTTGCCGCGCATCGAAGAAGAATCACAAGCAGAAGAAAGCTTTCTTGACCGGTGGGCAAAATCCCGGATCCCCGAAAGGATAGACGCCGCGTTCAATGGATTTCTTTTGAAATTTCTCCGCCGCATGAAGGTTGTCGCCCTAAAATTCGACAATGCTGTGAGCGTTGGTTTGCGTAAGGTTTCGTCAGACGAAGGATCAAAAAAACCCGGATTCGAGATCAAGGACATTGTGGAGGACGGAGAGGGTGTCAGAAAAAAAGAGGACGACTCCGGCCGGTAATCGTATGTCAAAAGGACATTTTTTCGACGCCCATACCCACGTACAATTCGCGGCGTTCAACGAAGATCGCAATGCGGTTATCTTACGCGCGAAGGAAGCAGGCGTCCGATTCGTGAACGTCGGGACCCAGAAAGATACTTCGCGTCATGCCGTGGAGCTCGCCGAGCAGAACGAGGGCATCTATGCGGCAATCGGACTTCACCCGGTCCATACCGGAAAGTCGTACCACGACGCGGACGAGCTCGGTGGAGGCGAAGCAGCGCGCGGATTTACCTCGCGCGGAGAGATTTTCGATATGGATTATTACCGCACGCTGGCGCAGAATCCCAAGACGGTCGCGATAGGGGAATGTGGCCTTGATTATTTTCATTTCAGCGAAGAAGAGGGCCGGGAGGTGCAGATCAAAAAACAAAAGGATGCGTTCCTCGCGCAGATCGCGCTCGCGGCGGAGGTTGGGAAGCCCCTCATGATCCATTGCCGCGATGCGTTTTCCGACCTGATTGAAATTCTTGACGCTCATGCCGACTCACGTACGGCCGCTGGTCCGGGCATCATTCACTTTTTCACCGGAACCATAAGCGATACACGCGCCTTACTTGATCTCGATTTTTCGTTCACATTCGGCGGGGCAATAACTTTTCCGGCGCGGAAAGGCGAAAAAGAAAATCATTACCACGCGCTTGTCGGGGAGATCCCTATAGATAAAATTCTCTCCGAGACCGACGCGCCTTATGTCGCGCCTGCTGTCTATCGGGGGAAGCGCAACGAACCAGTATACGTGATCGAGGTGATTAAAAAACTTGCAGAGTTGAAAAGTGTTTCCGTGGAGGCCATGGCGGAGCAGATCGAGCGAAACGCCCAGCGTATTTTCAAAATATAAAATTCCTGAGCTTGGACCTCGATAATTTCGATGTTCCGAACAGAGCGTTTATTGGGGCGCTTGACACCGTATGTCGTCAATCCTATCCTTTTATCAGGAGAAAATTATCATGACGGAAGCGGCGTGTCCTTGCGGCGGGCAGGGAAAAACCGAAGTCTTAGAACAAGGTTCTGCGTCTGGGCATGGTCAGCTTGTCGGATGCGCGACGTGCAATTTGATTTATTCTTGCAAGAGAATGTCACCGCTGGTCACGGAGTGTCCACAGTGGGAACCGATCCCCAAGACGCTCGAACAGTATCGCAAGGAGCAGACGTGAACAAAAGAGGAACACCAACGTTCATGTTCATTGTGCCGGGCCAGTAGATCACACTGGTTCGGCCATTTTTTATTCCACCTGAGGCGATCCTTATGTGGCAAGACGGCAACTTTTACAGAAGGCCGTTTTTGTTTTATGATAAAGCCACCTTATGAAATACGAACCAGGCAATATTGAGCCAAAATGGCAGAAGAAATGGCTCGAAGAGCGGATTTATGAACCGGATCTTGATGGCGCGAAGCGTCCCTTTTACAACTTAATGATGTTTCCATATCCGTCTGCCGAGGGGCTGCACGTGGGGAATATGTACGCGTTTACGGGTTCAGACATTTATGGCCGGATGAAGCGGATGCAAGGCTATGATGTTTTTGAGCCGATCGGCCTTGACGGCTTCGGTATTCATTCGGAGAATTACGCGATAAAGGTAGGCATGCATCCCGCGGAGCAAGCGAAAAGATCCGAAGAGCATTTTTATGAACAACTCCAGAAGATTGGCAATGGTTTTGCGTGGAACGAACGCGTCGAAACCTACAAACCGGAATATTATCATTGGACGCAATGGATCTTTCGTGAGATGTGGAAGCGGGATCTTGCCTACCGGAAAAAGCAGTCGGTGAATTGGTGTCCGAAGGACAAGACGGTGCTTGCAGATGAACAGGTCGAGGGCGGAAAATGCGAACGATGCGGAACGGAGGTCGAGAAGCGGGACCTTGAGCAATGGTTTTTCCGGATCACGAAATATGCCGAGAAGCTCCTCGATAATTTAGAAAAGTTGGATTGGTCGGAAAAGGTGAAAATAGCGCAAAAAAATTGGATCGGGCGTTCCGAGGGAGCAGAGATAAAATTCGCGGTAGACGACGGAAGATCCTCGGTGACTGTTTTTACCACGCGACCCGATACACTGTTTGGCGCGACCTATCTCGTTTTGGCGCCGGAGCATCCTTTATTAGAAGACGGAAAATTACCGATCGTAAATCGTAAAGACGTAAATAAATATATCGCTGAAGCGAGACTAAAAAAAGAAGCAGAGCGAATTGAGGAAGGGAAGGAAAAAACAGGCATCGAGCTTAAAGGGATCAAAGCCACAAATCCCGCGAATAATGAGGAGATTTCGATCTGGGTTGCGGATTACGTTTTGGGTTCTTACGGCACGGGCGCCATCATGGCGGTTCCGGCGCACGACGAACGGGATTTCGCGTTCGCGAAGAAATTTAAATTGCCGATCCGGGAAGTGGTCGCCCAGGAAACAGGCGTGCGCCACGAGGACGAAGAACGACGTGACGGTGGCTGTGGCGTCATTTTTGACCCTGCGACGCAGAAATATGCGGTCGCAACACATCCTGATGGTCTCGTCCGTCTTTTTGCCGGCGGCGTGGGAGGAGAAGAAGACCTAGAACAGGGAGTCCTTCGCGAGATCACGGAAGAAAGTGGCCTCTACGGTTTCGGTGAAGTTGAAAAGATCAGGAGTTGCTTTACGCATTACTACAACAGGCGGAAAAAAGTGTATCGGTCCGCGTTCGCGACGTGCTTTTTGGTCATACTAAAAAGTGATGCGCGAAAAGAACAAAAGCTCGAACCGCACGAAAAAGGATTTGAACTGACATGGATGACGCCGCAAGAGATCGTTCAAAATTGGAACGACCACAACGAACATCATGATATCGATCACTGGCTCATCTTTTTACGCGAAGCGGTTGCGCGCGCCATAGAGCTTGGCGTGGATCGGACAAATAAAGCAAGCGACTTCGGCTCGCGGGTATTCACGGAAGAGGGCGTACTCTTTGACTCCGAAAAATTTTCTGGCATGAGTTCGGAAACGGCCAAATGGGAGATTGCGAAATTCGTTCGCGGCGAACGGAAGACACAGTATCGTCTCCGCGATTGGCTCATCTCGCGCCAACGCTATTGGGGTCCGCCGATCCCGATGATCTTTTGCGAGGTATGCGCGCAGGCAGGAAAAGGGGAGCATAAAGATATGCCGGGTTGGTATGCGGTGGATGAAAAGGACCTTCCAATTTTACTGCCACACATCGAGGATTTTCGACCAACAGGAAGTGGCGTGTCGCCGCTGGCCGCCGATAAGGAGTTCGCGAGCGTGAGATGTCCCGCATGCGGTGCTTCGGCGCGTCGCGAAACGGACGTCTCGGACACATTCCTTGATTCGGCGTGGTATTATCTGCGTTATTTGGATATTCATAATGAAAAATCAGCTCTGAATGACGCAAGGATCAAGCATTGGCTTCCGGCGGCGCTTTATACCGGCGGCGCGGAGCACTCCGTGCTCCATTTGCTCTATGTGCGGTTCGTCGCGATGGCGCTTCACGATGCGGAACTTCTTGATTTCGAGGAACCATTTACGAAATTCCGCGCACACGGGCTTATCATCAAGGACGGCGCCAAGATGTCAAAATCGAAAGGAAACATCATTAACCCGGACGAATATATTACGAACTTCGGCGCCGATACGCTCAGGATGTGTCTTATGTTCCTTGCGCCATTCGAACAAGGCGGCGATTTCCGTGATTCAGGAGTCCTTGGCACCGAGCGATTTTTGAAGCGGGTATGGAATATCTGTTGGAGCGCTATGGATGTCCACGAAAAAATGAAACCAGCCTCCGCGTCTTCGGAGACATATGTGGTTCCGGAGAATTTCCAACGGACTATTTATAAGACCGTCAAAAAAGTCTCGGAAGATGTGGAAGATTTGAAATACAATACTGCCATTAGCTCCCTCATGATTTTATTGAATGAAGCCGAAAAAGCGAACGAAGGAGTGGACCTTCCGAGATATTTCTTCGAAATTTTTCTCAAACTCCTCGCACCATTCGCGCCGCATATCACCGAAGAGATATGGCGGGAGTGTTTTAAAAACAAAACATCGATCCATCGCGAGCCATGGCCGGAATACGATCCAAAATTATTGATCGAAGGGACGGTCACGATCGTGCTTCAGGTGAACGGCAAGATACGTGATACCATTTCAATGGACGCGTCCGTGACGGAATCCGTGGCAAAAGAAGCTGCGCTTGCGAATGAAAAAGTGAAACACGCGATAGGATCTGCGGCGCCGAAGCGGGTCATTTACGTGGATAAAAAATTAGTGAACATAGTCATTTAATAATATGGGAAAGATAGTAATGATCCTCTTTGCTGTTCTGGCTCTCGGCCTCGTTATTTATGTGATACACGCGAATTTTTTAGGAAGCACTTTTTCTCAATTCGGATCGATCTTCCATTACAGTTCTTCTGGATTGTTCATCACGCCGTCGTCGACCGCCTCTTCGACGCTCAGAACTCCCACTACCTCGCGAGCGATCTCAAGTTCTCCGCCCGTAACGCACAATAGTACGAGTAGCGCGCATAATGCGACGACATCTCAGGGCGCCGCGACCGCTACGTCCACCATCCCCGCGTCGCAGATCCCGGCAGGATTCACACTGGCCCAGCTTTCCCCCTATTTCAAGAAAATAACGATCAGCAGCGCGTATGCCGGATATAGCTCTTCCTACGGACAAATATCCCTTTCGTCATATGGCCTGAGCGCGAGCAGCACTGTGGACGTCACGGGATGGCAGATCAAGACGAACCGCGGCGGCGCATACATTCCCCAGGCGATCGATCTTTATGATCCATCGGGGCTCACGGCGGAAAGCGACATCTCTTTAGAGAGAGGCCAATACGTTTACATTTATTCTTCTTCGGGACCGTTCAATCTGAGGATCAATAAATGCATCGGTTATATCGCAAATTCGAACAAATTCACGCCGGCGCTTCCCGAGAATTGTCCGTCCGTCGATCAATCCGTAATCTCAAAAATGGGATTTACGGGAGCTTGCGAAAGTTACATTTATTCGTTTGGTTCATGCCAGGTCCCCGATTTGAACAAAGCTCCAATTCCACAGAACGACTACGCTTGCCGCGACTACATCAGTAATAATTTTAACTACAAAGCCTGTTTCGACGCGCATGTGGGCGACGCGAACTTTCTTTCGAACCAGTGGTGGATATGGATGGGTTCAACCCCGCTTGATCGATACCACGACGTCGTGAATCTATTCGACAAGAGCGGGCTGCTGGTTGATGAATACAAGTACTAAGAGAGCGTCGCAAATTCTTGGAATTTTGAAATTCACTGCGTCGATCAAAAGGTAATGACTTCGTCATTCTGAGGCGAAGCCGAAGAATCTTTTCTTTGGGTTGCGGAAAGGATGCTTCGGCTGATGCCTCAGCATGACACGCGGCACAAGAAAAAATCCTTCGCTCGCGCTCAGGATGGCTCCGCCACGCCGGAATCACTTTCTTTCCGTGAGGGTCACCTTTGTGCGAAATTCTCTGCCGTTGCGGAGGATGGCGAGTTCGATAACACTGCCCACATCCATATTTTCCAAAAAGTCTTGAATAGGGTGGTCTTCGTCGAGCTTATTGCCGTTTATCGTAAGGACGATATCCTTTTCTCGGAGACCGGCGCGTTCGGCGGGACTATCTGCGATGACCGCTGCGTCCGTCGGGCTTTCGCGGATGACGAGCGCGCCGCACGGGGCGGAGAGTTTCAGCTTCTTCTGAAGAGATTCGTCGATCATGATATAACGAAGACCGAGAAATGGTCGGCGTACACGGCCAAATTTTTTAAGGTCGCTCACGTCGCGCTTCACCTCGTCTACGGGGATGGCGAAGCCAATACTTTGAGCTCCGGAGATGATTGCGGCATTTACGCCGATTACGCAGCCATTGCCATCCACAAGCGGTCCGCCCGAATTCCCCGGATTTATCGCGGCATCGGTCTGGATCAGGCCGCGCATTTCCTGTCGCGGCGCATGAGGGTCGATCTGCGCCGTGATAGCGCGCGAAAGGCCCGAGATAATGCCGAGAGACACCGTATTTTTAAACATGCCAAGCGCGTTGCCGATAGCGATCACGCCCTGCCCAAGCTCCAGATTTTTCGTATCACCGAGCTTAAGAAAAGGCAATTTCACCGCTTCGATCTTAAGGATGGCGACATCGTTGATGGGATCGCGCGTCAGGATCTTTGCCGTAAAACGACGACCATCATTCAGAATGACCGTGTATTCGGCGTTAACGTCATCCACGACATGTTTATTGGTAAGAATAAGGCCGTCAGGGGAAACAATACATCCTGAACCCCCGCCAATTTCCACCATATGACGTTCGTCGGCCATCATGCTGAGCATGCGGATCTTTTTCTCCCGGTCCTTCTTCTCGTTTGACGCTCCCGGAACGAAGGGGTAGTGGCCAGCGGGCATTTCCCGTTCCAGGTCTTCAAGCCGTTTCGCGATGACGATCGAAACGACTGCTGGCATAACTTTCTTCACCGTCGCGACGACACGTTTTTCTTCCATAAAGACAGTTTAACACAATTGTGCCGACTTGCGATGTCAGTACTATTTAGTACTGACATCGCAAGTCGGCACCCGGGATCTAGAAGCGGGAAGAGAAAGAAAGGATTATAATAAAAGACATGGAAAAGCCGAAAATTCTTATTATCGGGGCGGGCGAACTGGGACGGGCGCTCGCGAGCTACCTGCGCGAGAAGGGCAGCGTTTTACTATGGGACGTCGATCCCGAAAAAATGCCGGGCGGAAAGTTGCGGCCGCTCAAAGAGGTGATTTCTGACGCCGCTTTTGTTCTGCTTTGTGTTCCGTCGTGGGCTGTGCGGAGCGTTTTATCCAGCGCCGTTCCTGTTTTGCCAGCAGCCACCGTTGTTATTTCCCTATCTAAGGGAATGGACGCCGTTATGGGGCAGGTCATGGGAGAGCTTCTGCCGCAATTATTACCAAAAAGCCAGCCATTCGTCGTCGCGGGCGGTCCGATGCTCGCAGCAGAGATCGCGAAAGGGTTGCGCGCCGCCGCTGTTTTCGCCTCGCCCGACGAAAAAGTTGCCCTGCGCACCGCCGAACTTTTTAGGTCACCGGTCTTTACGGTCGAGACCTCAAGTGACACCACGAGCGTTTCCTTCGCTGGTGTTTTAAAAAATGTCTATGCAGTGGCTTTGGGCATCGCGGACGGACTTGGGTTTGATGGTAACGCCAAGGGCTTGATCACGGCCCGCGCAGTGAACGAAATGCTCGCCATCGCGGAAGTGTTGAATATGGATAAGCAAGTGATTTTAGGGACGGCGGGACTCGCCGATTTTATCGCAACGGCCTACAGTCCTTACTCGCGGAATCGCGAGGTGGGCAATGAGATCGCAAAGAGCGGAAAATGCAATCTAAAAGGGGAGGGAAACGTCTCGATCCCATCGCTCATGACGCGCCTCGGTTCGGATGCCGCGAAATTTTCATTGCTTAACACCATTAAAAAGATCGCGATTGATTGTGAACCAGCCGGCCCGCTCATGGACGCTTATTTATCTTTCTCGTCTGCGGCAGAATGACCCGAGAGGATATTATATTTCCGCGGGACGAACGAGGTCGATTCTAACGATACAGTTTTTTATGTGGCCCAAGGGTAATAAAAAAATAAGTTTCATCATCGATCTGCCGATAGATAGCGCGCAAATCGCCCGCGATGTTTATGCTTCGATATCCCGCGTAGGTTCCACGCAGGGGATGATTATTGAGCGTCGGATCGAAAGGATTGACCGAAAAAGCAGTCAATCGGCTGTCGCATTTCTCCTTTTCGGCGGACCGCAGGGTGCTGTACGCTTTTTCAAAGCCACGATGGAAAAGTAACTTCATTTCCGCGCAGTACGGAGATGCGTGATGGCGGCCTTGACCGAAGAGAACGACTTGCTCACGTTTCGATTTGCCGAAAGATCTTCTTCGGCGCTACCTATAATTTCTTCGAGTGCCGGCGTCATAGCAGGGATGGCCGAGAAACTTACTTCTCGGTTTCGGATGAATTCTTTAAGATAGGCGTTCACCACAGTGCTAAGAGGAACGCCCAATTCCGCGGCGAGAGCTTTTGCCTGATCGCGGACTTCTTCATCGGCTTTAATGTTGATAATTTTCTTCATAATCTAAAGTATATACAACAGTTTTTGCCTGTCAAATTGCCCTTAATGATTTTTTAATGTCCATGGCGATAAAATCACAATATGAAAAAGGTTACCTATGAAGAAGTGGCGAAAATCATGACAGATCTACTCACAGAATTCAAGCCGGCCCTTGGGGATATTGAATTTGTGGTCGGTATCAGCCGCGGGGGATTGTTTCCGGCAATGGTGGCGGCGACGGCCATAGTAAAGCCGCTTGTCGTGGCGTATATCGATAAGCAGGACGATGTCTATTTCGACCGCGCTGAATGGATCAAAGGGAAAAAGGTGCTTTTAGTGGACGACATCGTGCGCACCGGAAAAACGATGGATAAAATTAAAGAACTTCTCATGGGCGGTGGAGCAGCTTCCGTTGTTACGCTCGCGCCATATTGTTTGGAAACCGTGGGCCACCACGCGCCCAACTATGGCAGAACGATCCGTGAGGACATCATATTTCCATGGGACGAGTGAGCACATAAAACCCTGTTCTTTTAGAAAAATTTAATGTCCCTCATGGTAAGTTACGCTTACTCATTCGTTCGAATGAGCAAGCGTAATCCATGGAACATAAAGATTTGGAAAAGGTTTTGAAAGCGTTGGCGAACCGGCGGCGGCTTGCTATTGTGAAGGTCCTCAAGGACATGCGCGAGGCGCATGTCGGGTATATCGCCGACGAAATAAACCTTTCCTTTACGACTACGTCGCGGCATCTCGTGATCATGGAACGGGCCGGTGTGCTCGAGAAAACACAACGGGATAAACAGGTTTTTTATCGACTAGCGGAGCCGGCAAAATTTTGCATCATAAACATCATTAAAGAAACATAATGCTTTTTAAGCTTTCCGCTTTTCTCATTTTTTCTCATTTGCTCATTCGAACGAATGAGCAAATGAGAAAAAGAGCCTATTAAGGTGGTGAGCGTGGAGTTGAAAGAAAAAAAAAGTTGATATCCGACCTCGAATTTGCTCTGGTGAATTCCTTTACGCCAAACTTTCCGTCGAAAGATAAATAGATCCGGCGCCGTGTACCGTTATCCTTTGTAAGATTTTACTTCCACGATATCCGATCCCGACGCGAGGTTGATCTGACGCTTGATCTCGGCGCGGCGGTCGTTCGTAGTGTAGACGCTCCGCGCGAGCTCAATGAATTTCTCGCCAAAATCTTTTTTGGATTCTTCTATCCGTATCGCATCTTCGATCTCCCAGAGTCGAGAATTCACTTCTTTCAATTCGGCATAGAGCGCGGGATCAACGGGAAATTGCTTCGCGGTTTCCCGGAGCGCTGAAAGTTCCTCGTTCACATACGCGAGCTTTTCTTTGTCCGTTATCTTTTCGGACTTTATCTCAAGCACCGAGATCTTATCGTAGAGTTCGCCCAACCCGACCGGAATGGATATTTTCATCTGATTTTTCAGTATTATTTCAAGCATTATAACACACCATATTCCGTTTGATAGCGGGCAAAAGGCGTGATATCATCTTTCTACGCATGAAGAAAAAGAAGATTCTTGTCGCAGGCGGGGCGGGATTCATTGGCTCGAATTTCATCCATTATCTGCTCAAAAAAGACGGGAATGTTTCGGTTCTGAATTTTGACAAACTGACCTATTCTGGAAATCTGGACAATCTTCGAGACGTCGAAAAAAGCCCCAATTATTCCTTTGCAAAAGGAGACATCGGAGATCCAAAAGCGGTTGCGGACGCATTCAAAAAATTCGATCCGGATTTCGTTATAAACTTCGCGGCGGAAACACATGTCGATCGGAGCATTCATGTTGGCGCGAAAGAATTTATCGACACGAACATCACGGGCGTTTTTAATATTTTGGAAGCGGTCAAGGCGCATCCGCGCGTCAAAAAATATGTGCAGGTTTCGACCGATGAGGTTTATGGCAGTTTGCGCCTCGGTTCGCGGGAAAAATTCAAAGAGACGACGCCGTTCGCTCCGAATGTTCCTTATGCCGCAACGAAAGCTGGCGGTGACATGCTGTGCCGCGCGTATAATCATACATTCGGCGTTCCGGTCGTCGTAACACATTGCTCGAACAATTACGGGCCGTATCAATATCCGGAGAAGCTCATCCCGTTTTTTGTTTTGCGCATGCTTGAAGGAAAAACATTACCGATCTACGGCGACGGGAAAAATGTGCGCGATTGGGTGTATGTCCTCGATCATTGCGAGGCCCTGCGGCTATGTCTTTTCAAAGGGAAGTCGGGCGAGGTCTATAATATCGGCGCCGACAATGAATTAAACAATCTGCAGATAGCGGATATGATTTTGTCCTATTTTAAGCAGGGCAAAAAGAAGCTAGAATTCATTCCGGACCGGCCGGGACATGATCGCCGCTACGCCATCGATGCTTCTAAAATAAAAAAAGAGCTCGGATGGAAGCCTCGTTATCATTTCAAAAAGGTATTTAAAGAGACGATCGATTGGTATCTTACGAACAAGATATGGATCGAAAAGGTCAGGAAAAAAACAGGCGTTTTCAATCCACACATTGATCTTTGGGAAGCGCATCATATTTCTCATAACAAAAAATCATGAAAGGAGTCATTTTAGCGGGAGGATTTGGCACGCGCTTACAGCCGCTTACTTTGATCACCAATAAGCACCTGTTGCCGGTGTACAACAAGCCGATGATCTTGTATCCTTTGGAAACTTTAAAAAAAGCGGGCATAAACGAGATCATGATCGTGTGCGGAAAGGAACATGCCGGCCATTTTATGAGTTTCCTCGGTTCAGGAAAGGAATATGGCGTTAAACTGTCATATGCGCTCCAGCACGGAGCGGGCGGCATCGCGGAGGCGCTGGGGCTTGCGGAGGATTTTGCTGGACAGGATAAAATAGCTGTCATTCTGGGAGATAATATTTTTGAAGATGATTTTTCGGAGGAATTTAAGGCATTTCAGCGGGGGAAAGGCTCCGTGGTTTTCGTGAAGGAAGTTCCCGACCCGGAACGCTTTGGCGTCGCCGAGATCATTGCTGGAAAGATCGTCGGCACGGAAGAAAAACCGAAGAACCCGAAATCAAAGCTGGCAATCGTTGGACTTTATTTATATGACCCGGACGTATTTGAAAAAATAAAAAAACTTTCTCCGTCGGCAAGGGGAGAACTTGAGGTCACTGGTCTGCATAATATGTATATTGCCGAAGGGTCGTTGTCGCACGGTACGGTGAAAGGTTTCTGGTCGGACGCGGGGACATTCGATTCCTTATTGAAGACAACCCTATGGGCATCAAAAAGGAACGCTTGAAAGTTTTCGTTACCGGCGCGGATGGCATGGTTGGTTCATATGTCGATTTTGGGATAAAAACGAATCGCAGCTCGCTCGACATTACCAATCTTAAGGAAACATTATTGGTCATTGGGGAGCATAAGCCTGATGTGATCTTGCATCTCGCGGCCTTGACCGACGTCGATCAGTGCGAGCGAGATCCAAACCGCGCGTATTTGATAAATAGTGTTGGCGCATACCACGTGGCTCTCGCGGCGCGGGAATGTGGTGCGAAGATGGTGTACATTTCAACCGCAGGAGTGTTCGACGGGGAGAAAAAAAGCCCCTACGCCGAGGACGACATTCCGAACCCGCAGAATTATTACGGCTATTCAAAATTCCTCGGCGAGCTTGCAATTCGTGGCGTGCTGGCGGATTATCTCATAGTTCGTACATGTTGGATGGTGGGTGGAGGACCGGATAAAGATAAAAAATTCGTCGCGAAAATAATAGATCAACTGAGAAAGCCGGAGACAAAGGAGATCAATGCAGTGAGCGATCAGATCGGCTCACCGACCTTTGCGAAGGATCTGGTTGCGGCCATCAAGAAATTGATAGAACAAGATGCGCGGGGGATCTATCACCTTGCCAATACGGGCGCAGCTTCCCGTTTTGATGTTGCAAAAAAGATCGTCTCGCTCGTGCGCCCCGACATTAAGGTCAATGCCGTGCCAACTTCATTTTTTCACTTGGACGCCAAGCGTACCGTAAATGAAGCATTGACGTCCAAAGTTGACCTGATGCGGCCATGGGATCGGGCAGTCGAAGATTATATAAATTCTGAATGGATGGGAGTCATTCGTCTCGCGAGGAAGGAGCGGGGAAATTAGACATCACTATCGTTCTCGCGTTTATTTCTCACGCATTTTTATGGTATAATCACCGATATGTTAATGCAAAAAATTAAAAAAGCCTTCCTTATTTTAAAAAAGGGAGACATAAAAGACTTTTTGAATAAATTCAGCGCTTATTTCAATAATAAATTAAATTTTTTTTCTATCCCATTTGTTATCAACAAAGTCGGGGAAATAAAAGAAAGTTTTGAAAAAAGTGGCGATGTGAATGAATTGTTTGACGTGGTTTCCGCCGTTGCCGTTATAAGTTCGACGCAGATAAAATCAGAGATCACAAAACTCCTTGAGATATTGCGCAGTAGGAATATTAATTCAGTTCTTGAAATAGGAACTGCGACAGGCGGATCCATATTTCTCTTTTCGGAGGTCGTAAACGATAAAGCAAGACTGGTCACGGTCGACATGCATAGTAAACTTTTTGGCTATGGCTATCCCAGCTGGAGGATTCCCATATATAAAAGCTTCCCAAGAGGTAAGCAGATCATAAATTTGATCCGTGGCGATTCTCACACTGCGGAGACATTGAAAGACGTGAAAATGGCTTTGGTCGGCGAGAAAGTTGATTTTTTATTCATAGACGGAGATCACAGTTACGAAGGGGTAAAAAAGGATTTTGAAATGTATGGTCCATTGGTAAAAAGCGGTGGGGTTGTTGCCTTTCATGATATCGTCGACGGGCCTGAGGCGTTCGTGGGTGGCGTGCCTCGCTTCTGGAAAGAGATCAAAAATAACTATAAGCACGACGAGTTGGTTGAGAATTGGAAGCAGGGAGGCTTGGGTATCGGAATCCTCTATCTATAGAGGATTCCGAAAAACAGGTTTATTTGACCGCATCTTTTAGAGATGAAAGGAACTCTCAAAATCTTTCTTAAGAATACCATCCCCTTATTAGGATCGGTTTTATTGTTTTTTTTCGGTCGACGGGTTAATAAAAAGGATAATTATGGAAAGAGGGTGCTTATTGTCTTTGGCGGCGGTGTCGGCGACGTGGTAAAACGCAGCGTAATTTGTGAATATGTGCGCCAATATCTTTCTGGCTACGACATTTACTATCTCATGCCTTATCAATTAACCCTTCCGTACGCCGAGGAGACGATTCATTTTAATTATAAAAAGGCGAAAATAAGCCCACGGTATTATTTTCAACTAGTCAATAAGTTAAGAAGGATAGGATTTAGTAAGGCGATAGTCATGTTCCCGCTCTGGGATGGTTTCCTGCCATATTTAGCGAGCGATACAAAGCCTGAGGTTGTTTTTTGCCCACAAGAAACAGAGCCGAATTTTTCCTATAAACTCACGAGTAATGCAATGTCCCGTATGAGATTCTGTGCTTTAAAAAAGCGTTTCAGCTTGATTAAAGTGCCTTGCGGGTGGGATAAAGATTGGTTGGGCGCTCATTTCCCGAGCGACACGTGGAAGCATATATATTTTATTTCCCAGGTGATCCGTAGAATTGATCCAAATGAAGCCGCTCACTTAAAGAACGATTTATTACCAGTGAACGGTATGAGAACCGAGATTGAGCTGCAGAAAGAAGATAAAAACGTTACTGAGGGGTTGCGGAACTATTGTGCCATTGGACTCGGCAGTAGCACGTCGCTCAAAAATTGGGAACCGGAGAAATTCGGCAAAGTCGCCGAACTCTTATCGCATAAAGGATACCAAATACTTTTGGTCGGTGGACCAGAAAGCATCTCTTTGGTGGAGGGTTTTCAGGAATCGTATAAAGGAAAGTTCACAGATTCGTTCGATGCAAATTTAAATGAATTATGCTGGTATATTAAAAATTCTGTTTTGGTAGTGTGCAACGATACTTCAATGGTGCATATAGCCATCGCTTTTAAAAGACCGACAGTGTGCGTGAATAATATGTTGACTGGAGCTGACACCCATTATGGATACTCAGATATTAATAAATGGGTATTAGGAAATCCTATGTCGGAGATAAAAACAGAG
>Ga0302320_10004501_pt1 | contig 31649 bp, 30 predicted proteins | sample Bog_T0_3_FD_202130 | JGI IMG/M metagenome (GOLD analysis project Ga0302320, IMG submission 202130) | Peat permafrost microbial communities from Stordalen Mire near Abisko, Sweden - Bog_T0_3 | ecosystem: Environmental > Terrestrial > Soil > Wetlands > Peat | place: Sweden: Abisko, Stordalen Mire... | reverse complement strand
TGGCCCGAGCAACAAGTCCGGCCGGCGGTCGGCGATTGTCGCCGCGGTTGGCAGCCTGCTTGTCGTCGCCGCCGTCGGGCTGGTGCTGAAGAAGGCAGATGTCCGCTTGCCGACGGACAGCACGGGACAGCCGACCATCACTTTTGTAGCTCAACGCGACATCGGCGCGGCCGCGACCACCTTGACGCCGGCGGCGGCGAGCGGCCTGGTCGACGACGCCGAGCGCTGCAAAATTCCACTGGCTTCGATGACGATTGCAAAGGGAACGGCTGCGCTCGGAAGTACCGTCCGAATCCGGGCCGGCAGTTACGTCTCGCCCTATTTCACCGTCACCGAGGCGATACAGCGGATCGCGGTGCCCTACCCGGCGCCGTACGGCTCCGGCGCCGGCACCTTCGTTGTCGAAGGCAATGCCACCGGCGCAGTCCTCGGCCTCACACCGACACGAGCCCTCACAGAACTTCCCGGCGCCCAAAGCATTCCTGTGGTGTGGCGTGCCGTGAGTCCCTGTTAACCAGGCGAAATGCAATGAAAAACCTTTTCAAGGACCAGCAGATTTTCGCGATCATCATCGGCGGCGTCGCGGCCACCATCATCACGGCATGGATTTTCAATCCGCAATCCGGGCCGGCAGGATGGATCAAGGGGCTCTCTCCTTCGACCCAGTCGATCCTGAGCGGAATCGTGATCGTGCTGGTGCTCGTCAGCATCGGATTGCTGGTGACGGTCGTTGCTGCCTCCTACGCGCGCACGGGCGCCCTGCAGCCGGCCCCGACGGAGGGCTCGTCCGGCACCATCAAGATGCTGTTCGATCCCAAGCGGGACATTCCTGACAACCCGCCCAACAAGGCCATCGAGGACCTTGAAGCCATGGTGGGGCTGGTGCCGGTGAAGCGGGAGGTCAACGGTCTGATCGCCCGGCTCCAGGTCGAGCAAAAACGACGCGCGCAGGGCCTGCCCACAGCGCCATTGAGCCTGCACATGGTGTTCACCGGACCTCCGGGCGTCGGCAAGACCGAGGTCGCGCGCGCGCTGGGAGACATCTATCGTTCGCTGCGGGCGTTGCGGGTCGGACATCTGGTCGAGGTTCAGCGCTCCGACGTGGTCGCAGGCTTCATCGGGCAGACCGCGCCCAAGATGCTGGAGAAGTGCAACCAGGCGCTGGACGGAATTCTTTTCATCGACGAGGCCTATACGCTCGCCGGCACTCCCGGATCGGGCGGTGACTTCGGCAGGGAAGCGATCGACGCGCTGTTGAAGTTCATGGAAGACAACCGCGACCGCATCATGGTGATCGTCGCCGGCTACCCCAACGAAATGCGCCGCTTCATCGACACCAATCCGGGTCTTGCCGGACGCTTCACCAAGACCATCGACTTTCCCCGCTACAGCGCCGACGACCTCTGTGAAATCCTGCGCCGTATGGCGGCGAAACAGCATTTCACCTTGCCGGAAGGCTTCCCGGTGCGGATCAAGTCCTGGATCACGGAGCGATCGCGCGCGGAAGACTGGGCCAATGCGCGAGAGATGCGCACACTTCTGGAAAAGGCGCGCGAGGCGCAGGCGATGCGGATCTCGGCGGATCCATCCGCCGACCTTTCACGCCTCGAAATCGTCGATCTGATGAAGGCTACCGGGCGTGGTTGAACGGGCATGATGATCACGGTACTGACGATTGTATGCATTCTATTTGCCGGGTTGAGCATGACGTTTATCGCCATGCGGCTCGTCGAACTGCACGGCCAGCCCTCACCGAACTCGCCGGATCTGGTCCGTCCCATTGTCATTGTCGACGCCGACGATCAGGCCGAGACATCCCCGACGGAAATCGCGTTCGCAAAGCTTGACGCCATGGTCGGCCTTGCCCCCGTCAAACAGGAGGTGAAGGGGCTGGTCGCACGCATGCAGCTTGAGCAGAAGCGACGTGACCAGGGTCTCGACGTCTCCGCGCTCAGCCAGCACATGGTGTTCACCGGGCCGCCAGGCGTCGGCAAGACCGAGGTCGCCCGTCTGGTCGGCGAAATCTATCGCGGACTGAAGGTGCTGCGCAAAGGCCACGTCGTGGAGACCGACCGGGCCGGACTGGTTGCCGGCTATCTCGGCCAAACCGCCATCAAGACCCTTGAAAAATGCCGCGAGGCGCTCGATGGCATCCTGTTCATCGACGAGGCCTACAGCCTCGCTGCCCCGGCTGGCGGCAATGCTGACTTCGGCAAGGAAGCGATCGATACGCTGTTGAAATTCATGGAGGACAATCGCGACCGCATTGTCGTGATCGTCGCGGGCTACCGCAACGAAATGCGGCGCTTCATCGACAGCAATCCCGGCCTCGGCAGCCGCTTCAGCAAGACCATCGACTTCCCTTCCTATGATCCGAACGAGTTGTGCGAGATCTTCAAGCGCATGGCCGCCCGGCAACAATTCACGTTGCCCGATGGCTTCGAGGCCAGGCTTAAGCCATGGATCGAGGGCCGATCGACGGCGGAAGACTGGGCCAACGCCCGCGAAATGCGGACCGTACTGGAGAAAACGCGGGAAGCCCAAGCCATGCGGCTCTCCGGCGATCCCGGCGATGTGTCGGCCGATCTCAAGCTGTTCACCATTGAAGATATCGTTCGAGCGACCGGCCAGCAACGCGAAGACACCGACGCCGAGGTTGCCGCTGCGCTCGACAAACTCGACACCATGGTCGGTCTCGTCCCCGTGAAACAGGAGATGAAGGGGCTGGTTGCGCGCATGCAGGTCGAGCAGAAGCGCCGCGATCAGGGTCTTCCCGTTGCCGCGCTGAGCCAGCACATGGTCTTCACCGGGCCACCGGGTGCTGGCAAGACCGAAGTCGCGCGCGTCGTCGGCGAGGTTTTCCGGGCCCTGAGAGTTCTGCGCAAAGGCCATATCGTGGAGACCGACCGGTCAGGCCTGGTGGCTGGTTATGTCGGTCATACCGCGCTCAAGACTCTCGACAAATGCCGCGAGGCGCTCGACGGTATCCTGTTCATCGACGAGGCCTATAGCCTGGCGGCGAGTCCCGGTGGCGGCGGCTCCGACTTCGGCAAGGAAGCGATCGATACGCTGCTGAAATTCATGGAGGACAATCGCGGCCGCATGGTCGTGATCGTCGCGGGCTACCGCAACGAAATGCGGCGCTTCATCGACAGCAATCCGGGCCTGAACAGCCGCTTCAGCAAGACCATCGAATTTCCCTCCTACGATACCAACGAGCTTTGCGAAATCTTCCGGCGCATGGCCGACAAGCAAAAGTTCGCGCTCCCCGTCGGCTTCGAGGCCAAGATCAAGCCATGGATCGAGGGCCGCTCGAAGGCGGACGACTGGGCCAACGCCCGCGAAATGCGAACGCTGCTGGAGAAAACGCGGGAAGCGCAGGCCCTGCGGGTCGCCAGCGATCCATCGGCCGATGTTTCACTGGTCACGATCGAGGACGTCGTCCTGGCGACCGGCCAGCAATCAGAAGACAACGAAGCTCAAATTGCCGCTGCGCTCGAGAAACTCGACGCCATGGTCGGTCTCGTCCCTGTCAAACAGGAGATGAAGGGACTGGTCGCGCGCATGCAGGTCGAGCAGAAGCGCCGCGATCAGGGTCTTCCCGTTGCCGCGCTCAGCCAGCATATGGTGTTCACCGGGCCGCCCGGCGCGGGAAAGACCGAGGTCGCGCGCCTGATCGGCGAGATTTTCCGGGCGCTCAAGGTGTTGCGCAAGGGACATCTCGTGGAGACCGACCGGGCCGGCCTGGTGGCTGGTTATATCGGGCAAACCGCTACCAAGACTCTCGACAAATGCCGCGAGGCGCTCGACGGTATCCTGTTCATCGACGAGGCCTATAGCCTGGCGGCGAGTACCGGTGGCGGCGGCGCCGATTTCGGCAAGGAAGCGATCGATACGCTGTTGAAATTCATGGAGGACAATCGCGACCGCATCGTCGTGATCGTTGCAGGTTACCGCAACGAAATGCGGCGCTTCATCGACAGCAATCCGGGCTTGAACAGCCGCTTCAGCAAGACCATCGAATTTCCTTCCTACGACGCGAACGATCTCTGCGAAATCTTCCGGCGCATGGCCGCCCGTCAACAATTTGCCCTGCCGGAAGGGTTCGAGGCCAGGCTCAGGCCCTGGATCGAGGGCCGCTCGAAGGCGGACGACTGGGCCAATGCCCGCGAAATGCGGACGCTGCTGGAAAAAACGCGGGAAGCTCAGGCCCTGCGAGTCGCCAAAGATTCGTCGGCTGATGTTTCGCAGGTGACGATCGAAGACGTCGTTCTGGCAACCGGCCAGCAGCCCGAAGACAACGAGGTTTCTATTGCCGCCGCGCTCGCGAAACTGGATGCCATGGTTGGCCTTGCTCCGGTGAAGCAGGAGGTCAAACGGCTCTCGGCGCGGCTTGAAGTCGAACAGAAACGCCGCGCACAAGGGCTTCCGATCGCCGCGTTGAGCCAGCACATGGTATTCACCGGGCCGCCCGGCGTCGGCAAGACCGAGGTTGCGCGCGTGATCGGCGAGATCTTCCGGGCGCTGAAGGTTCTGCGCAAGGGACACATCGTAGAGACCGACCGGGCTGGCCTCGTGGCGGGCTATGTCGGGCAAACCGCTACCAAAACTCTCGACAAATGCCGCGAGGCGCTCGACGGTATCCTGTTTATCGACGAGGCCTACACGCTGGCAAGCACCGGCGGCGCCTATGACTTCGGCAAGGAGGCGATCGACACGCTGTTGAAATTCATGGAGGACAATCGCGAGCGCATCATCGTCATCGTCGCAGGTTATCCCAACGATATGCGGAGGTTCATCGAGAGCAATCCGGGGCTGAGCAGCCGATTCACCAAGACGATCAATTTTCCGGCCTATGGCGCCGCAGATCTCTGCGAAATCCTCAAGCGGATGGCGGCGCGCCAGCAATTCTCCCTACCGGACGACTTCGTCGCCGCCTTGACGCCATGGATCGAACAGCACACCGGATCGCCCGATTGGGGCAACGCACGCTCGATGCGGACGCTGCTGGAAAAGGCGCGCGAGGCACAAGCGTTTCGCATCGCGACCGATGCCGATGCCGATCTCTCGCGCATCGAGACCGCGGATCTTCTCGAGGCAACGGTCAGTTGATATGTGCAACGCTGCGCCGGAGACCGCCCCATGATACCGGTCTATTCGACGTGGCTCGCCGCCCATGGCAAGCTCTGGTACGATGAAAAATGGTATCGCCTTGCATGGATCGCGTGGCCGCAAGCGCTGGCCGCCTTCGTGGTGCTGTGGTTCTGGGCGATGCCGTCGACCAGCAACAACGCGCCCTGGGCGAGGCCGGTCGATACCGCCGCGCGCGCCACGACGCTGCAAGCACTCCGCGACTCCGCGAAATCCAATCAGTCGGCCATGGACACGCTGGAGCGCGACGCTGTCGGCGGAGAGATGCTGGCGCAGTTTTACCTCGGAACCCTGTACGATCCCGAATTCAAGCTGAGCACGATTGTACAGCCCGATATCGTCAAGGCCGTGGAGTGGTACAGCAAGGCCGCCAATCAGGGCGATCAAACCTCGCTGAATAATCTCGCGCGCTCCTACTCGACGGGAAGATTTGCACGCGTCGACTATACGCGAGCCTGCTATTACGCCCGCAAGATGAGCAATAACGGCCTCGGAGACGGGCTGGCGGTAAAGGGCGATTGCTACGGGCGCGGCCTCGGCGGCACGCCGATCGACCTGGCGCAGGCGGCCACCGCCTACGAAGCCGCCGTCAACAAGGGTAACATGCACGCCAAGGCGACGCTTGGTTATTTCTATGAGAACGGGCTCGGCGGCAAGGCCAAGAGCAACGAGACGGCGCTGAAATTTTATCGCGAGGCGGCCGACAAGGACGACTCGCTCGGCCTCCACAATCTAGGCTCCGCCTACAATTCCGGCCTGCTCGGCCTGCAGCGCGATGGCGCCGAGGCTGCGCGGCTGATTTTCCGGGCGCTGGAGAAAAAATACGACGTGACGTTACAGTCCCTGACCACGCGCCCGGAGGTCTGGACCTCCGATTTCTGGCAGAATCTGCAGCGACGGCTCGCGGAGAAGGGATTTTACAACGGTACGATCGACGGTCGCGCAAGTTCCGCCACGCTGGACGCCGTGAGGCGGCTTGGCAAAGGCTGAACCGCGGCCGGAAAATCTCGCGGGCAAGGACGTCCGGCCCTTGTCGGCGCGCAAAATTCTTGGGACATTCCTGGCACGACCGTGCTGTGACAAATTGGAATCTGGCAAGGATGCGATCCGTTCGACCCATTGCGATACCGGGGGCAGTGGCGATCACGATTTTTCTGATCGCGGCCGCGCCGCTGCAATTTGCGCCCGCCTCGGCGGCCTCCCCGAACGGCAGCTTCGCTATCGCGCAGACATCGATGGGCGGCCCCGACACGTTGCCGTCGCTGTCGCCGAGCGCGCCTACGCCCGCACCATATCAACCGCCCGCGCCGTCCTTGCCCAAGGCGGACTACATCCCGCCGTTCCTTGCACCGACGCCCGCCCCGGGCCAGCCGAGCACGCCGAGCGATGTCATGTGGGGCGCAATCAGCTTCACTGCCGATGGCTCCTACTCCACGGTCTGGAAGATGGCCTCGCAAGCGGAAGCCGAGGCGAGGGTCGCCAAGAAATGCGCGGAATATGGACACGGCGGCTGCCAGACCGTTAGCTTCTCCGGCCAGGAATGCATTGCACTGGCGATCTTTAACGGGCCCTACCGGCGGCGGCGCTGGTACCTGTCCTTTACCGCGGGTGGCGACACCTATCCGGATGCGCAAAACGCTGCCCTGGCCCGCTGCAATGCGGATGAGCGATCTCAGGGCCGCTGCCAGCCCCGCACCGCGGCCTGCGCCGACGGGCGATAGGCCGATCAACGATCACTGCTTCATTCGATTACTTGGTCGGCGCAGGCAGGTAGCATCGCCGGCACTTCGCGATCGAGCGCGTTCGCAGCTTTCAGATTGAAAACGGGTTCGAATTTGATCGATTGAACGATCGGCAAATCCGCCGTTTTGCGCGTTTGCCGCCGCGCTGCCGAGAGCCGTGATAAACCCGCTGCCGTTGCATCGAGGCTCCCGAAGAATTTGACTTCAGCTTAGCACTTTGCGGCCGACCGGCGAGTTGGAAACGACGCGCAAACATGGCTCGCACCATCGGACCACATTGCGTCCGGTATCGTTGTCGGCCGGGAGGTTTTGCCGTAACGTTGCGCAACAAAAGCAGGGAGGACTTGTCGATGGACATCGTGCCGTTGGGCCCGGGATTTGCCGCCGAACTGCGCGGCGCGACGCTTGCGGACATCGCCTCCGATGATGCCGCCTATGCGGCCGCACGCGCGGCCTTCGAGGAACACTCCGTTCTTGTGTTTCGCGGCCAGGGGGTGACCGACGAGTTGCAGCTTGCCTTTTCGCGGCGCTTCGGGCCGCCGGAGATCACCAAGGTCGGTTCGGAAGGCGCGGGTTCGCATTTTGTCATTCTCTCCACCGTTGGCCCTGACGGAAAGGTCGTGCCCGCCGATCACCGGCTCTCGCTGCGCAACAAAGCCAACCAGCTCTGGCACACCGACGCGTCTTTCAAGCGCGTCCCGGCGCTGACGTCGATCCTTTCGGCGCGCATCATCCCGGCGCGCGGCGGCGAGACCGAATACGTCTCAACCCGCCTTGCCTTCGAGCGGCTCGATCCAGGCTTGCGCCACAAGCTGGAGAACTCTTTTGCCTGGCACGACTACGCCCATTCGCGCGGCCAGATCGCACCAGGCCTTGCGAGCCCCGAGGAGCGCGCGGCGCTGCCGCCGCAATGCTGGCGCATGGTGTGGAAGAATCCCGTGAGCGGCCGCAGCGCGATCTATCTCGCGTCCCATGCCTATGCGGTCGAAGGCATGGCTGCGTCGGAAGGGAAACAGCTGATCGACGAACTGATGGCGGCCGCGACCGCGCCAGGCGCGAGCTACCTGCATCCATGGCGCAGAGGCGACGTCGTGATGTGGGACAATCGCGCGACCATGCATCGCGGGCGGCCGTGGCCGGCGCATGAAGCCCGCCTGATGGTACGCACGACGATCTCCGCGACCGAGGCGGACGGCGTCGCTACAATTCGTCCGCCGTCGTCGCAGGCGGCAGAATAACGGTACGACCGGTTCTACGCCTTGAATGCCCGCCACAATGACCGACGAACCGTCGGCGATAAGAAATAAGGGAAACGCCATGACCAAACCATCAAAGGTCCGCAACGTCGAAACTCTCGCCTGCGACGCCGGCTGGCGCAATTACCATTTCGTCAAGATCACCACGGAAGACGGCATCATCGGCTGGAGCGAATTTGACGAAGGATTCGGCTCTCCCGGCGTCGGTGCCGCGATCCAGCGTCTCTCGTCGCGCGTGGTGGGGCAGAATGCGCTCCAGCACGAGCGGATCTATGCCGAGCTGTTCGCCGCGACGCGGCCAGCGGCCGGCGGCGTTGTCGGGCAGGCGCTGGGCGCGATCGAGAACGCATTGCTCGACGTCAAGGCCAAACGGCTGGGAGTACCCTGCTACGAACTGCTCGGCGGCAAGATTCGCGACCGCATTCGCGTCTACTGGTCGCACTGCGCTACCTGGCGCATCAACCATCCCGACTGGTACAAGCCGCCCATCACCGATCTCGACGGCGTCAAGGCGATCGGGCGCGAGGTCCGCGAGAAAAAGTTCACCGCGCTGAAGACCAATATCTTCACCTATGACGCCGGCAAGCCGACGGGCTGGCGGCCCGGCTTCGGGACTCCCTTCACGCCGGAGATCAATGTCGAGCGCAAGGTATTACGCGATCTGCGCAACCATCTCGAGGCCATCCGCGATGGCGCCGGGCCCGACATCGACATCCTGCTCGACCTCAACTTCAACGCCAAGACCGAAGGTTATCTGAAGATTCTCCGCGAAATCGCCGATCTCGACATGTTCTGGATCGAGATCGACAGTTTCAATCCGGAAGCGCTCGGCTATATCCGGCGGCAAAGTCCGCACCCCGTCTCCTCATGCGAGACGCTGCTGGGGCTACGCGAATTCCTGCCCTACTTCCGCGAACAGGCCGTCGATGTCGCCATCATCGACGCGCCATGGAATGGGGTGTGGCAATCGATGAAGATCGCAGCGAGTGCCGAAGCGCACGAGGTCAACGTCGCACCGCATAATTTCTACGGACACCTTTGCACCATGATGAACGCCCACTTCAGCGCGGCGGTGCCGAACCTGCGAATCATGGAGACCGATATCGACCGCCTGGCGTGGGATCACGAACTTTTCAGCCACGTTCCCGAATATGAAGACGGCCATCTCGTTATTCCGGACCGGCCCGGCTGGGGCACCGATCCTGACGAGGAAGGGCTTCGCGCGCATCCGCCGAAGGGGCACGGCGGACTGCTGAACTATGGCCGGAAGGCCGAATAATGCGCGTCCGTCGAACAAGGTCCGGCCGCCCCAATGGTCGGCCACGGCCTACCTATTCGATCGGCGGCGTTGTTGCGCCAATCGATGAGGCTGTCGCTTAGTCCGGCCTGGCGGACCCCGGTGCTGAATGGATTGAAAGGGTCGTGAGGTGAGTAAGACCAGGCGCCACGTCGACTACCATGGCGACAACGCCTGAAATCACCAACAACGCGCCATAGAAGACGACCATCCCGAATATCCACTGTCGATAGGTGGCGCGATCCTCGGGGGTCGCCCCCCGGTAGTTCTGCGCTGATAATCCGTTGGAACAATGACCGGCGTCGTCGCCAAGCATATGAGCCTCCATTATGTTATGAATGAACTACCAACTCATGACGTTACCGGGATCTCGACCACGATCTGTCCAAGCACCAGATCGAGTCGCGCTCCGAATCTTTTCGCGAAATGACGCATCGGCCAGTCGGTCCGCTCGCAGACCAACCGGATCGTGTTCGCCTTGCCGCGACGAGCCCGATTCATGACCTCATCGAGCAACGCCGAACCGATCCCTCGCCTGCGCCAGCCTTCCTCCACAAACAGCAACGCTTCGATCTGCCCCTCGCACAAGACATTCGTGGCGTGGGCTATGCCCTTCAGCTCATTCGCAACGAACACCCCGGCGGACCATGCCGCGGTCGGCAGCGGCAACTGAACCGCCGGGAAAAAATGGCTGGAACGGCCCAAGGGGAGACAGCCATTCAGCATATCGAGAATTTCAGCCTCGTTGCCTGGGCCAAGCTGCCGAACGACCATGCTGTCGCGTTCGGCGAGACCAACAACGTCGCGGCACATTGCAAGATTAGCCATCGGCAATCTTCGGTCGGAACTTGTCTGGCTGTTCTGATTGTCTGCTGATCGCATCAGGGCAGAACAATCATCGATGCGATATCGCCGGGCGTCGTTCCCGGGGACATGGAACCCAGATAGATTCCGATCGTCAGCATGATCGCCGCAATCGCGTAGCCAATTATGAGTGTCGCATCAATATTTCTGGCTTCGCGCCGAATGGTTTTGAATCGAGTCTGTTCTGCGATTTGCATCGCTCAATCTCCTGTGAATCCTAACTTGATTCCGCACGGCAAAAATAACTTCTGACGCTACAAACGAATGTGACTTTCTTCACATCGGACAATTTTAAAACGAACAACGGACTACACGGGAACTGCACACAACATAAAATGGCACCCTTTCAATTTTACGACGCGGGCACGGTCGATCGCATTTGCGCTCTAACGTATTTGTGACGAGCAGATGCCGGCTCGACACTCGCGCTCACCATTGACCAGCAAATGCCGTGCCATCGCCCTGATCTGCCACAGCCGGATCATTTTTTATGCACGCTTGATCATTATTCCGGCGACGATTCCAAATGGCAGGCACATCGCGCGATTCTTTTAGATAATATGTCGGAAAATCGGGCGCTTTCCAGCAAGCATCGATGAGGGACCAAGCCCTTATATTGGCCGCACGGTGCAAGTTTGCGGCACTCGATCGTTGCCCGACCCTCGCTCTCCGGGAGAAAATTCGCAGCCCGGGACCAACCGCCGGGACGATTGCCCCGTGCGCGAATTTGATAAGGAGAAAGTCCGATGTATTTCGTGGCCGCAGCGCTGGCTGTCCTGTCCGGCCTGCTCTATGCAGCCAACCATCATGAGATCGGCAGCCTCAGCGTCGACGTGTGCATATATGGCGGCGCGTTTTGCGACAATCCGGTCTACGTTCTGACCGGCGCCGTTCTTGCCGCGATGTGGGGCGCATTCGTCAGCGTTCGCTGAAGCGATCGCCCACGTGCTGACTATCCCGGATTCGCCGGTTGAGCGGGCTTCGGCCCGGGGGCTGCCGGTTCGATCGCCGGCTTGGGTGCGGTTGACGTAACCGTCGCGCCGGCAGCCCGTGCGGCAGCACCGGTGGTCCGGTAGTTAGCGACCTCAGCGGTTTGCACCACGGGAGAACTCCACGGGCCGTGGTCGACGAGCAGCATGGCCAGCAGGCCGAAAAACGCAACCGCGATCGCGACCAGCATCGGGCCGCGGCCCGCCGTGCGCTTTGGACGATATTCGCTGCTCAAAGAATGTTTCATCGGATCGGCCTGATATGTTTCCTCTCGCGGATTCAATCGCCGGCGGAGCCCAAGGTTCCTGCCGGGCGCGGTCCTTCAACGCCTTGTTTCGGGAACTCGCCATCCGGCGCCAAAGGCCCGGCAGCCGGGAACTGAACGGCCGCATGCGAGCCGGCTGTTTTGTTGGCCGCGATCTCTATTCCGTCTCCTCCGTCGGCATATTCACGCTCGCGCTGCCTGCCGGCGACTCCGCCCAATCCGCCACGCAGCGCTCCAGATCCCTCAGGTTCTGCCGCATTTGTTCGAGCGAGAAACCGAGCGCAAAGAAGCGCTCGGCCACATCGGCCGGCACCCCCCGTGTCAGGCCTTCGCCGCGCACCGCGGCGACCTCGGCGGCGTAGCCCTGCAAGGCCTGCTGGATCGGCAGCATCGCGGGTGGAAAGGTGGCGGACCGCAGCGCGACGGCCGTCTTCCGCAGATAGTCGGAGATCACGTCGCTGACATGCGTCAACGGCGCCGTCAGTCGCCGTTGCAGATCGGTCGGCAACGGCGATACGCTCGCGCGCCCGATCATCACGAGATCATGCCGCAGCCGCAGCACGGTTCGCAGCAACGGGCCGGTATCCGGACCGCTGGAGAGCCGCGCGGCACGCTCGCGCTCGGCCTCGGCTCCGACGGCGTTCAATCCGACCAGTGCTGTCCCGATGCCGTCCTGCAGGGCGTGCAGTGTGTCGTTGTCGCGACCGCGTGTCAGACCGGACAACAATTCCTTGAGAGCGGAGGCCATCAATTCCAGCACATGCGCCGCGCTGACGCGGATCTGGCTGTGCGCGCGCGAGGGCAGCACCAGAAACGAAACCGAAAGCCCGGTGAGCGCCCCGACCGTGACTTCCAGCACCCGGTCGATCGCCGACTCCAGCGGAGTGCCGTGGTTCATCATCGGCAGCAGCAGCACGATGATGGCCGTGACCGTCGCAACGTTCAGGCTGGGATTGATCGCCGCGATGAACGCCAGCGGCGCTACCGCCAGCACCAGCACGAACAGCAGCGCGCCTTCGCCGGTGTGCGGAATCAGGATGGCGACCGTCCCGCCGTAAATCGCACCGCCAACGGTGCCGATCAGATAGTCGCGGGTCGCCTTCAGCGATCGCCCGACGCTCATCTGGGTGACGATGATGGAAGTCAGGACCGCCCATAACGGCAGTTTGAGACCAAGCGCCAGCGCGATCACCAGCGCGCCCATGGCCGCCACGGTGACGCGAATGCCCAGGCCGAGTTCGGCCTTTCGGGACCGCAGCCAGGCTGTCGTGGATTTGAGAAATGCGGACATATCTGGTTCGAAGGGCCGGGATGAAGGCTGCCGGCGCCAAGGTTGCCCTGTCCTCTCTAGCATGGGTTCGCCCGGCACCCGCACAACTACTTGTTGCCTCCGCAGTCCGTCAAGCAATTGGGGTTTTTGACGTCGGGACGAGGGTCGCCAACGAACATGTTGCGGTTCGGCATCTTGATCGCGCTCAGCGTCTTCGCATCGAGCGTGGCATCGGCAGGAAGCAGCCCATTCAGATTGAGGATGTAGGCGGAAACCGCGTAAACATCCTCGTTGCTGAGCGACTGCGGCGCGTTCTGCGGCATGGCGCGGCGGATGTAATCGAACAGGGTCGGTGCATACGGCCAGAAGCTGCCGACCGTCTTCACCGGCTTTGCTGTCGCCAGCGTGCCCTGCCCGCCGACCAGTTTGTCGCCAACCCCGCCCTCGCCCCTGGCGCCGTGGCAGGCCGAACATTGCTGGTCAAACACCTCGCGGCCATGACTGACACTACCGCTTCCGGCACGAAGGTTGTGTCCGTCGCGATCGATGTCGATATTCCAGCCCGCGATCTCCGCCGGCGTCGCCGGCCGGCCGATGCCGAAACGGCTCTGCGCCTGCGCCAATGTCGTATTCACGATCGCGACGGCGGCCAGCATGACGATGCAAAATTCACGCATTCGCATTGGTCACCTCGCCATTGGCGGCGACCCGCCAGGGCCAGATCGCGTTGTTGTGGTAGAACGAGTTGTCACCGCGGACCGCGAGAAGTTCGGCGAGCGTCGGCTGCACATAGCCGGTTTCATCGGTGGCGCGGCTTTGAATCACCGCACTCTGGCCGTCCCAGTGCCAGGGAAGCCTGAAGCGCGTCAGCGCCCGCGTCAGCACCGGTTCCTGCAATTCGGCTTGCAGCCAGCTCTTGCCGTCATCGACCGAGACGTCGACGCGGCTGATTTTGCCGTGCCCGCTCCAGGCAATGCCGCTGATCTCGTGAAAGCCCGGCGTGGTCAGCTTCTGCCCACCAGAGGGGCGCGTGATGATGGACTTGGCCTCCATGTAGAAGGTGAATTCGCGCGCGGTGCCGTCCGGCATCAGGTCGGTATATTTCGAGGTTTCCTCGCGCGAATAGGTTGGCTCCGTGGCGACGCGCAGGCGGCGCAGCCATTTCACGTTCATGTTGCCTTCGAAGCCCGGCAGCAACAGCCGCAGCGGATACCCCTGCTGCGGGCGCAACCGCTCGCCGTTCTGACTGTAGACCAGCATCGCATCGTCGAGGCATTTTTCGATCGGCACACTGCGGGTCAGGCCTGCGGCGTCGGCGCCTTCGGCGACCACCCATTTCGCGCCCGGCTGCAGCCCTGCTTCCTGCAACACCAGCTTCAGGCTGACCCCGGTCCATTCGGCGCAGCTCAACAGGCCAACGAGGTCGGAAGCGGTCTTGCCGTAAGGCTTGGTGTAGACGGGGTTGCCCGAGCATTCGAGGAAATGGATGCGCGACTGCGAGGGAAACCGCCTGAGGTCGTCCATGGTGAAGATCAAGGGCTTGTCGACGAGGCCATGCAGCATCAGCCGATGCTGCGCCGGATCGATGGTGGGAACGCCACCGTGATGACGTTCGTAGAACAGCCCGTTCGGCGTGATGATGCCGTCGAGATCCTGCAGCGGCGTCCGACCCGACGCGGAAAAATATTGCGGCAGGTTTTTCGGAATGTTCTTGATGACGCCCTTCTCGAACGGCGAAGGACTGCCGTAGAGCTGGCTTCCCATGGGATCGCCGGGTGCCTTCATCCATTCGGGAATATTGGGTGGCAGGTTGTCGGCATTCTCCGTGGCGGCCGACACCTCGCTGCCGGCGAGGCCGCCCAGCACCGCCCCGCCCATCAAGGCGCCGCCCTCGCGCAGAAAACGTCGGCGCGATGTGACGGCGAGATCGTCGCCGGGGTCGGTTGGCTCGGTCATCGTACATCCTCCGTTGCAGTGCGATACGGGTAGAATAGCTCCACCAAGCCTGCCGGATATTTCAAAAGGCAGGCGTATTCGGCAGCAACCATCTAAATCGCTTTCGATCGGGACCGGTTCCATCCTTCCGAGCGCCGTTCAGGACCGCCCGCGGCAACCCGTCACACCTTGAACAGCCTGGCATAGTGCGCCTTGATCTCCTCGCTTTGCGCCAGCACAGCGGCGGGATCGGACTTCAGCAGCTTCAGCGCCGACAGCGGCGGGTGGCCGGGCTTTTCCTTGATCTGCGCGTGGAACGAGCGATGCGAAAAAGTGTCGACCAGCATCTGCTGGCCTTCCGCGCTGAAGAAGTAGCTCTGGAACAGCCGCGCGGCATTCGGATTGGGCGCGGTGCGGAACACGCCGCTGGGAACGATGATCAGCGGCGAGCCTTCGCTGGCATAGACCACGTCGACCGGCTGTCCCTGATCCTTGGCCAGCAGCAGATTGTAGTCGTTGCCGTCCGCCATCACCGCGCGCTCGCCAAGCATGAGCTTTTTCGGCGGGTCCGCCGCCGACTGCACCTGCATCACCTTTTGCTGGGCGAGTTTCTCGAAGAACGACCAGCCGAGTTCGCGCGACAGCACGAAGGTCGCCGTCATGATCGCGCCGCTGTAACCGGGATGCGCCTTGACGATCTTGCCCTGCCACTTCGGGTCGAGCAGGTCGGCGTAGCTTCTGGGGGCGTCCTCGGCCTTCACCAGATTGGTGTTGTAACCGATCGCTTCGATCCAGCCGCACGCGGTCGCATACGTTCCGTCGGCGTCGAACTGATCCGCGGGGAAATGCATCGCGACGTCGTCGGGGAGATATGGCGCGAGCCAGTCCTTGGCCTTCCAGTCCAGATAATGCGCGGGGTCGGTGCTGTTGGCGACGTCGACGGCGTTGATGCCGCTGCCCTGCTCCTGGGCGATGCGCTGGTAAATCCGCTCGGCGCCCGAGCGCTCGACGCGGACCGCTATTCCCGGATATTTGGCCTCGAAAGCCTTGCCCAGCCGTTCGGCGACGTTGAGCTCCAGCGCGGAATAGTAGGAGATCTTGCCTTCCTTGCGGGCGGCTTCAATCAATGCCGGCGTAACGCTGGTCGGCGGCGGCGCGGCCGCCCTGACCGGCTCCGCGAACAGCGCGCCTGCGGCCAGCGCAGTCGAGGTCTTGAGCACGTCGCGCCGGGTCCATTTTCGATTCCGCATGGCGTTTCCTGTGGGTTGCGCGCCCGTTAGCCGGCGCGTTCAATTATTGACTGGAGCATAGCAGACCGGAGCGCCTCATGTCGCTGGCGCGTCACGCGAGAAATGGCGCCGCGTGCAGGCATCTCGCAATTTTAATTTCTGGCCAGCCCGGAATGCTGGCAGAAGCGGCCGTTAAACGAGCCAGTCTGGAGGCAGCTATTATATTTCGTCGTGCAGACGGAGCTGTCTGCGCCCATAATGGCAGTCTTGCGCATGCAGCCGCGCAGTGCCTGCGAACATGAGGTCGCACCGCAGCGGCTGAGCTCGGGGTTGCCGCCGGTCGGCGCGTTCGGCATCTGTCGGATCACCACGGGCTGGCGCTCCTCGGGCTTGCCTTCCTTTTCTGGCTTTCCTTCCTGCTTTGCCGCCGGTTTTTTCGATTTGACCCGCTGGCAGGTGTCATCGTCGTCGAGTTCAAACCCCGCCTCGCAGGTGATCCTGGTGCAGTGGTCGTCTTCGGCCTTGTAGCCGTGCTCGCAGATCTGCGGGCACAGCCCCGCCGGCTTGGTGCGCACGAAGTCGAGCGTATCGAGGCTTGCGAGTTTGGTATCGAGGGTGGTGCCCGCGCTCTTGTTGAACAGCCCGAGGGATTTCTGGGCCGCGGCATTCCAGTTGCCGTCGATGGCGCCTCGGTAGCAGCCGACACGCTGCAATTCGCTCTGCAGCAGGCGGGGGATGTCTTCGGCGGCGGGCTTGGCCGGTTTCGCGGTCGCCTCGCCTGTTTGTCCCGGCGCAAGGGCTGCAAGCGCCCCGATCGGTTTGGCGTCCTGCGCCCCGTTCGTCGCGGGCGCCGCCGCCTTGTCCCTGGCGATCCTGGCGTCGTCAGCGGCAGCCTTGGCGCGATCGGCATCGGCAGCCTTGGCAGCCTGTGCTTCTTCCTGGGCTTTTCGCTTCTCGGCAGCGATACGCGCCTGCTCGGCCTTCGCCTCCTCGATCTTCCTGGCTTTCTCGGCAGCGATCCTGGCCTCTTCCTCGGCCTTGGCCAGCGCTACCGCTTTGGCGCGCTCGGCCTCGGCGAGTTTTGCATCCTCCTGGGCTTTCTTCTTTTCGGCGGCGATGCGCGCTTCTTCTGCGACCTTGGCCTGGGCTGCAGCCCTGGCCTGCTCGGCCGCCTTCGCGCCCTCCGCAGCCAGCCGCGCCTGTTGCTCGGCCGCGAGCCGGGCCTTTTCACTGGCGATAGCGCGGGCCTCCTCGGCGGCAAGCTTGTTGCGCTGCGCCTGCGCCAGCTTGGCGTAAAACCCGTCGGGATAGGTCGAGATGAAGAAATCCCATGCCTCCATGGTGCCGACCCGTTCGGCGAGTTCGTAATCCCGCCTGATGGCGGCGTTGGGATCGGCGGCAGGGGTGGCACGCGGAGGTGCCGCAACCGGGGGCGCCACCGGCACCAGCGCGACGTCGTTGCCGCCAAGCGAGCCATAGATGAACGGCTCCTGCTTGTTACTGGTCGCCTTCAGGACATCGTCGCGCACAAAGCCAAAAGCCTTGCGGACATCGAGTCCGGGTTTCGTCAGGTGTTGAGCCAGCGCCACGGCGAATGGGCTGTTCCTGTCGTTACCGTCCGATGCGGTGGAACCCGCCCTGGCGGCAAACGCGATCATGGTATTGGGGTTCGACGGCTCGACCTTTGCCAGGCCGCTCCCGATCGAACGCGACGCAATTGTTCGCTTCATGGTATTGGCAAACGGATTATCGCGGCAGGCATCGAGAATGATCAGCCGCAATTGCTTGACCGGTTCGACCGCGACCAGCAGGCGATCCAGCGAGATCGCCTCGTCGTAAACGTCGCTGTCGCGCTCCAGCGCGGCATCGACGGGTATCAGGTAATTGATGCCGTCGACCTCGATGCCGTGGCCGGCATAGTAGATGACGGCGATATCGGCATCGCGGGCCTTGTCGCCGAATTCGCGCAGTACCCGGCGCATCTCGGTTGCAGACAGGTTGACGCGCGAATCCACCACATCGAAGTTCGCTTTCTTGAAAGTGGCGGCGATGGCGGCTGCGTCGTTGATCGGGTTGGCGAGATGCCCGACGTTCTGGTAGGCGGCATTGCCGATCACCAGCGCGACGCGCTTTTCCGCACAGGCAGGCTGGCTGAAAAGCCAGCTCGCGCAAATTGCAAGGATGATGGCCCCGGACAGGCGCATGGAGATTCCAGATCGGCGAATGGTCAAACCTAACACCCGTAGCGATGATCGCAATATCCCGACGCCACCAAATCTCGGCAAATTGCCTGTTAATGCGCCGCCAGAACCGGCGCAAACCCGTCGCGATTGGCGCGCCAGGCGCGCTGATATTCCATGATACGGGCGGTCTCATCGGCGACGCGCTGGCCCAGCATATCGGCTAGCAGATGAAGCGTGGTATCGATGCAGAGCGAAACCCCGCCGCCGGTCACCAGCCCTCCCCCTCGGTCAACCAGCATGGTCTCGCGCACGTCGATCTGCGGATAGGTCAGCCGCATCACCTCGAGCGGCGAGGTTTCGGGCGGCACCACTTCGCGTTTGGTCGTCGCCGGTCCATCATTGAGGATGCCGCTCGCCGCCAGGATCATGCCGCCGGTGCAGACCGAAGCGATCCGGCCGCAGGCGTGAACGCGCCGGATATAGTCGAGCGTCGCGGGTGCCTGCGCCTGCAGAGTCCAGCCGGGCCCGCCGGTGACAATGACGAGATCGCAGGCCGGTGCATCGTCGATGCCGAAATCGGCACTCACCTTCAGCCCGTTTGCCAGCGCGACCGGCCCGGCGCGCGGCGCGATGGTGCAGATCGCGATTTCAGGCGCGATCCGCCGCGCCATCGACAGCACGCCGAAGGTCGCAAGATCGATCGGCTCGACGCCGTCATAGATGAAGATGCCAAACTGCATACCGCGGGATCCATCCTGATGCATGACGATCTTAGATCGAAGCGGGATGAACGCAATTGCGTTCCTTGGAATAAGCGATTGCACCATTACCGCGCGTTCAACGCGCCCCGACATTTCCACAGTTCGTCATGCCCGGGCTTGACCCATCCATCATGCTTGGAAAAACTCTTGCAAAGTGGATGGATTGCCGGGTCAAGCCTGGCGATGACGATTCGTTTTCTTCAGCCACGGCTTCGCGATCTCGCCGCGTGAATTTTTTTCGCGCGAGGTATATTTTCGTCGTTGCCCTCATGCGAGAGGGCGTGGGAACGCCGGGCGCTTGATGCACCCGCAACCACCTACGCCCAAAAACAAATAAACGGGCGCAGTCTTTACAGATACACCAGAACACCCGGCGCTCCGCACGCAATGGGTTTACAGCTGCTTCGTGCTCTTCCCGGTGATCGGGCTTTCTTGCCACCGTCGCCTTGCGGATTGACGGCAATGTCCGCGCCCGGTTGGGCCGACTTCGCCTCCGCAAGACTTGACACCGGCGTCGAGGTGCCAGAACCACACGACTTGGCTGTACGCGGCCATCCGTCTCCGCCAAGGCTTCGACGGGATAAACCCCTCTCAGCCAAAAGTTTCGCCGGACTTGGGCGCCGTTCGTCAGCCTGCCGCCGATCGCTCACGAGCCGCCTGAGACTCGCCCTGCCATCACGTGTCAGGCCTGACGCCGCCTGCGTCCATCACATCCCCGTCCCGCGTTCGTGACGTTCGGCCGAGCGCCCCTTTCGAGTGGGACGGGATGGAAGGAGATATAGGACTGATTTGCACTTCTGAAAATAAGAATATTTTTTCATGGAAGACTGGACAGGGCAAATCACGCTGAAATCACAGGCGATTTTTGCCGGTCGGTGCGGAAGGACCGATCGGTCACTTCCCGCAATGGCGAAGGGCAGTCTCGATCCGTTGTCATCGCGCCCTAGTCGGTCAGTGACCCTCCGCGGGTCTCGCGCGCGGCAAGGGCTGCGGCCAGCGTGATCAGCGCCAGGGCAATCATCATGAGCGACACCCCTGCGGTGCCGCCGAAATAGCCGACCATGGCAGTCGCGATGATCGGCGCGAAGCCGCCGCCGATCGCAGCAGACACCTGAAATCCAAAGGTAGCGCCGCTGTAGCGGACGCGGGAACCGAACAGTTCGGGAAAGTAGCAGGATTCCGGACCGAACATCATGCCGTGGCCGAAATTCATGGCGATCATGACCGCGGTGAAGATCAGCGCGGTACTCTTGCTTTCCAGCATCCAGAACAGCGGGAACGCGAACAGGATGGTGAACACGGCGCCGAGAATATAAAGCGGCCGGCGGCCGATCTGGTCGGCGAGCCAGCCGAACAAGGGCAGGCTGATCAACTCCAGCAGTGCGGCGTACATCACGGCATCGAGCATGACAGGCTTGGGTATTGCGAGCTTGGTGGTGGCATAGACCACCACGAACACCGTGAGCATGTAGACCCAGGACACCTCGGAGAGTTTCAGTCCCACCGCGATCAGGAAGGTCGTGGTGTTCTTGCCGACGGCTTCGAGCACCGGATTTCCGGACAAGCCGTCGCGCGCCTTCAGTCCTTCGAACACCGGCGTCTCCGGCACCCGCGACCGCACGAAGGTTCCGAGCGCCAGCAGCACGATGCTGACCAGGAACGGAATGCGCCAGCCATAGGCCGCGAAATCGGCGTCGGGCAGTTTGGAGACCAGCGCGAATACCAGGCTCGCCAGCACCAGCCCGATCGGAAACCCGATCTGCACGAAGCTCGTGTAGAAGCCACGCTTGCCGGCCGGCGCGTGCTCGAGCACCATCAGCGAGGCCCCGCCCCATTCGCCGCCGAGGCCGATGCCCTGGACGATGCGCAACAGGATCAGCAGGATCGGCGCGAACACCCCGATCGTGGCATAGGTCGGCAACAGCCCGATGCAGAAGGTGCTGAGCCCCATGATGAACAGGGTCAGCACCAGCATGGACTTGCGGCCGAGCCGGTCGCCGAAATGTCCGAACAGCGCGCCGCCGAGCGGCCGCGCCAGAAAGCCGACGGCGTAACTGCCCAGCGCCGCCAGCGTGCCCGCCAGCGGATCGAAGGTCGGGAAGAACGCCTTGTTGAACACCAGCGCCGCCGCGGTCGCGTAGATCAGGAAATCATACCATTCGATGATGGTTCCGAGGCAGCTGGCAAACACGATGGAATTGAGCTTCGTGCGTTCGATGCCGGCGAGCGGCGCGGTTGTCGTGATGCTCATGGAAGCTCCTGCTGACGCACAATCCCGCAAAGGCAAAGATATCAGGCAAAAGGATGCAAGCTGCATGCCGGACGCAGGGCTCACGCGGGATCGACTTGACCGGCAAATGCTGGAAAGGTCGGAAGTTCGTGAGGCAAGCGTCGGTCACCTGACAGAACGGGCCGTCTTTCTGCGCTGCACAGCCAGACCGCCCTTCACTCGCCCGGCTCAATCGCATTGCTGGGCGTCGGCCGATCCGTGATCTGCTGGCCGAACAGGCTGCCGATCAGTTCGACCGCGGTGCGCGCGGTACGGCCGCGCTCGTCAAGGAACGGGTTGAGTTCGACGATATCGAGCGATCGGACCAGTCCGCAATCGTGCAGCAGCTCCATCACCAGATGCGCCTCGCGGTAGGTGGTGCCGCCGGGCACGGTAGTGCCGACGCCGGGCGCCAGATCGGGATCGAGAAAATCGACGTCGAAACTGACATGCAGCACGCCGTTGCGGGACTTCACCTTGTCGATGACGCGGCGCATCAGGACCCCTACCCCGAACTCATCGATCTGGCGCATGTCGGCGACGCTGACGCGGCGCTGACGCAACAGATCCTTTTCCAGTTTGTCGATCGAGCGCGTGCCGAACAGCTCCAGCCGGTCGGGATCGATCGAGGCGCGCGGCTCGTCGCCCAACAGACCCTCCAGCCCGGGCTCGCCACACAAAAACGCCGCCGACATCCCGTGCATGTTGCCGGTCAGCGTCGTGAAGGGAGTGTTGTAGTCGGCATGCGCATCCAGCCACAGGACGAAAACCTCGCGGCCCGCCTCATGCCAGTGACGCACAACCCCGTTCACCGATCCCATCGAGAGCGAGTGGTCGCCGCCGAGGAAAATCGGAATCGCGCCGGACCGCGCCAGTTGATAGGCCCGCCGGCTCAACGCTCCGATCCAGCGCTGGATTTCCCGGTAATACCTCGCGTTGTCGGGCGGCGCGTCAGCCAGTTCGACGACATCGCCGATCGACAGATCACCGTGGTCCTCGACTTCGAATCCCAGTCCGTCGAGCAAGGTCGGGAGACCGGCGGTTCGCAGCGCGGCCGGTCCCATCAGGGTTCCGCGCTGCGATGCCCCGATTTCGATGGGAGCGCCAAGCACGGCGATTTTTCTGGTCGGTTCTGGTCTGGCAGCGCCGGTCACAGTTGCTCCCGCGGATGATTGGTTCCCTAATGCCGGGAAACAAGACTTCGATGCTGAGCCACATAATCATGATTCGCGCTCGGAATTATTTCGAAAGACGGTTGCGCGGAACAAAGCTCGCATCACTGCATTTTCCTTGCGAGGCCGTCACCCGCCGTTCAACACGGCGCCTGTCGCGGATAGCCAAAGGTCTTAACGGACCCGCTGTTCAAAACGCGCGCGCGCGGATAGCCAAAGGTGGCGGCCTCATCGAATTTCAATCCAGCTTCGAGAGCAGACCATCGTGAATATGGAAACGCCGCAACCGGCCCCGCAACCCGGCATGGCCGAACGCGTCATCGATACCGCAACCGACGTGTCGCATACCATCGCGGAAGTTTGCGCCGGCCTGCAGGCCGCGGTCGATCGGCTGAGCCGCGCCGTCGCGACCGCGCGGCAGCCGGGCATGCCGCTCTCGACCATCAGCGCCATCACCCGTGAAGCGCCGCTGGCGAGCCTGTTCGTGGCATTTCTGTTCGGCGTGGCGGTGGCCCGCCGGCGCTAGCTCGATCCCGAAATTCGCCGCCCACACCACCGTTCAAAACAGCCTCGTTCAAAACAGTCTTGTTCAAAACAGTCCTGTTCAAAACAGTCTTGGCCCGTGGCGGTCCAGCCTGGCTTCATAGGTGAGCAGGGTCGCGACCACGCTCATGAGCAGGATCCCGGCAATACTCACCGCGACCTGCGTCGCGAAGCTGCCGGAATATTCGACCAGGATGACGTGACCGACGAACGACAATAAAACGCTGAGGCAATATATCGGCAGCGAATTTTCACCGCAGCGAATCATCGCGGTGACCAGGGACTTCGGCAGTCCGTGCCAGTCTCGTGGGGTCAGACGCACGACAACGACGGCCAGCGCGAGAAAATGCAACAGGCGCGTGGGCGCAAGATGGCTCTTGTCGATCGGGTAAATCAGCTTCGATAATATGTCGGGAATGAGGATCTCGAGCACATGGAATTGCCAGCTCAAGGCGATGAAGAGGCTGAAGGCGAGATAAAGCAGCGCCAGCAGCAGCACCGCGCGCGACTGCATCATTGCCCGCAGCCGGGCCGTGCCCTCGTGGGCATACCACGCACCGAACACGAACAGCGCCTGCCATGCCAGTGGATTGAAGTACAACTCGCCGGTCGGCCACGCCGGCACGTGCCAGCTGAATAGCTGCACCATCAGATAGAGCAGAAACGAGGCGGCCAGCGTGATCGTCGCGCTGCGCAGCAACAGCCACAGCAGAGCCGGAAACCCCAGATGCAGCAGCACGAAGGCAGGCAATATGTCAGTGTTGACAGGCGCATATTGCAGCAGCGCGGCGTGGGCGAGCGAGCCCCCGGGATTTTGGAAGAAGATTCCGGTGTTGGTTTCATCGAGATAGCGGCTGTCGCCGCCGATAACCCAGACCATGACGACGCAGGCGATCGATAGAAGCAGGAACGCGACGTATATTTCCCAGCCGCGCCGCAGCGCGCGCGTCACCGTCGTCGCCCAGCCGAGCTCCCGCAACGCACCGCCATAGGCCAGCATGCAGGTGTAGCCCGACACGAACACAAACACCTCGGTGGTGTCGCTGAAGCCATAGTTGCGAATCGTAAGCCAGCTGAGCGTGTCTTCGGGGACGTGATCGAGGAAGATGAACCACAGCGCCAGTCCGCGGCACGCATCCAGCCGGAGATCGCGGCGGTCTGCATCGATATGAACGGCAGGAACCTCGGCAGCCCCCGGCAAATGCTCAGTCACAGCTTCAACCAACCCTCGCGCCATTCGGCATTCCACCTGACGGCCATGTTACAGATTCGGAAAACACCTGTCTGTACCCGGCGGTTGCGTGACTTCGCCTCGGCGGGTGCTGCCGAATGCCGCGATTGTTCCGGAACCAATCGGTGCAGGGCGCATTGGTGCAACAACCTTCTCTCGGAGAATTGTCATGAAGACGCTAATGATTGGCATCGCCATCCTGGGCATTGCGCTCGCTCCTGCCGCCGCCGAGGCCAAGGGATGCATCAAGGGCGCGATCGTCGGTGGCATCGCCGGCCACATCGCCGGACACGGCAAGGTCGGCATGGTCGCCGGATGCATCATCGGCCATCACGAAGCCAACAAGCAGGACGCGCCCCGCACCGATCCGAAGGCGCCACCCGCGCAGGGCGATCGTATTTAGGCCTTTCGCAATTCCCCGTTGGACATTCGAAACAGGAGGAAGCCATGAACAGCGATACCGGCGCCCGGCTGCGCGTTGCGGCAGTGATTTATGCGATGGTAAACGCCGTCATTTTCGGCGCCGGCCTGATTGTGGTTCTGCTTGTCCCCGCCTTGGCGCAGCAAGCTTTTCTCTGGATTCCGTCGGTCGTTTTGAGCAGCTTCGTTCTGTCACTACCGCTGTCCTGGTTCATAGCTCCCCAGATGATGCTGCGCTTCGTCCGGGCCCGACATTGATGCTTGATCATCAAACGGTTTAGCTGCCGGTAGCCAAGAGCATCGCCAAGAAGAAGAGACCGAAATATCGGACGGATTTTCCGGCCCACGGAATAACGCAAACACCTTCGCCGCCGCGTCGGCGAAAATTCCGAAACCCCGTATTCGCCCGGATTGATTACGACTGCGAAAGATTGTCTCACGCCACTTTGATGCGGGGAACTTTCGTGATTTACAAAGGCATCCAATACACCGTCATGGCCAGCGCGGAGCCCGACGTTTGGCTGTGGCAATTCAAGATCGGCGATCAGGTCAAGACCGGCAAGACCCAGACGAGGCTGGCGGCATTGGCCGCCCGCCGCGTCGAGGCGAAAATCGACGCCGCGCTCAGGGCGTCACGCCCGCGGCCGCCGAACCAGGGCGGTCATTTCGTTCAATCCTGAATTCGGCGGGCCCTCCATGGCGCCGATCGCGACGTCAGCCGTGACGGCCTGTTGCAGGGGGCCGTGCTGTTCCGAACGAACCGCGATCGGCAGCAGCCGTATTGCGCGCGCTGCTATTCACGGCCCCGACGTTCGCGAAACCGGTCGAACTTTTCCTTCTGCCGGGCGTCGAGGCTGTTGTAAAATGCGATCAGCTTTGGATTTTCAGCCTTCAAGGCGTTGAGCCGCGCTTCAAGGAAGTTCTGGCCGAAAACCAGACGGGCCTCGAACGTCGTCAGATCCGGCTTGTTGGCGCAGAGCGCGGTCTTGGTGTCCTCGAGCGATTTCTTGCGTGCATCATGGAATTCCTTGAAGGCCGCCTTTTGCGCATCATTCAGGTTCAGATGCTCCGCCAGCCGATCGGCCAGCTCCGGTTGATGAGACGGCCCGTCCCGCTCGGCGCAAAGGCGTTCATACGGCACACGGCGTGCCCCCTCTTGCGCAATCGCCTGACCTGAGGTCGCGGCAAAGGCCGCCGATGCAATGATCAGGACCGAAACGTTCAGCTTCCGCATTTCATGCTCCCATGCTGGGTTGAATTCTGGCGATTTGATTCGATTTCATATCTTGTCGACCGCAGGCCATTTGACCTCCGCTGACTGCCGCCAACAGGCGGCCTCGATCCGTTTTTTTCATTTTCTGCCGCCACGAGCTCCGCCGCCACCGCCGCCCCGAGCTCCACCGCCGCCGGCGGCATGACCCACGTGAACCCCGCCGCCGCCACGAACTCCGCCACCGCCGCCGCGTCCACCGCCGCGAAATCCGCCGCCGCGTCCGCCACCACCGACATAACCGCCGCCGCCGTAGTAGCCGTTGTCGCCATAATAGGGACCGTCGACATAGCCGCAGTCGTTGAAATAGCAGTTGCCGCTGAGCACGCCGCCCACCACGCCGGAGATCAATCCGCCGATAATCGCTTCGGGAACGAGGTTGCGGCGATACCTGATCTGCTCGACCTGCGGGTCGGGCCTTGCCAGTTTTGGACCGGTCACGCTGGCCGGAACGGCCAGCGCGGGCACGGCTGCGAGCATCATGCCAACGCCGGCAAGTGCGGCTATTCGAATACGATTCATGTGGTGATCCCTTTCGTTTGAGTAGACGTCATGATGCCAACACCCGCGGAAATTTGCGGGTTGGATGTTCCTGAGACGGCTTCCGCGGCCTTGCATGAGAACAGCACGGTAAATCGCGCGCCTTGGCCGCCATCGCCGCGGCCGATCCGCAATTCGCCGCCGATCTGCCTTGCGAAAGATTGAATGATCCGCATCCCCAGACCCTTGCTGGCGCCGGGGTCGAACCCTTCCGGCAGTGCCGGGCCGTCGTTGCAAACCGAAAGCGCGTAGCCGACGGCCGAATCCGGCTGCAGGGTGATGGCGATTCGTCCGTTGCCATATTTCGCCGCGTTGGCGATCAGCTCGCTGACAATGAATCCCAGTGGAATGGCAGTTGCGACCGGCAGATTGACTTCGACGGCGTCGACAACGACCTGCTCCGGACGCTCGTCGGATGACAGCATCGCCGAGAAGTCGCGGCCGAAGTCATCGAGGAATTCCTTGAAATCGATGGCTCGCACACCGTCAAAGGAATGAAGCCGGTGGTGGATACGCGCGATCATGGAAACGCGATTGGCCGCAACAGCCAATTGGGCGGCGGCTTCCGCGTTGGTCGATGCCCGGCTCTGCAGCGTAAGCAGGCTGATGGTCATCTGCAGGTCGTTCATCAGCCGATGATCGGATTCCTTGCCCAGCAGTTCCTGGCGCTGGATCAACTGCTCCTGCTGACGAAGCTGGGCCTCGCTTTCCGCCAGCGCATCGCGCAGCCGTATTTCCATTGACCTGTATTGGATGAGCTCGCGCTCGCAGCTCTCGATGGTGCGGCGCGCCGGGCGCCCGCCAACGACGGTCAGGGCTCGCCTGCCGCCCTGTTGGTCGACACCGTCAAGCGCCTGATTTGATCGATCAATCATTCATCAGGATGTGCACGTGGCGTCGGCATCGCATTGATCCAGGTCAATCTAATGTCGTATACCGGACATTTCCTGATTCAGATTGCCCCTGGGATTACTGGTAAACTTGATTTCTGCCGATTAGTCATATGGCAGCAACCGGACACAACTCCCGGTATTGTCGAGCTGTCGAAGCGACTGCCCTGCGACAGCGCCGGCCGGGCCGCGAGCGACGGCACCTGCCTGTGACGCGGCGTCAGGGATTAACCGGTACGTTCCCGAAAACCCCGGCCTCGGCCAGCGCCGCGATCCGGCCGTCATCATAGCCCAGCGTGTTGCGCAGCACGTGCCTGGTATGCTCGCCCAGCAGCGGCGCCGCAACGGGATCGACAAGTGGCGTCAGGCCGAGACGGATCGGCGGTTCGATGTTGGGCACCGATCCGGCGGAGGGATGCGGGATCTGGTTGAGGCGATGGCGCTGGCGCACCTCCGGCGAATTGAACGCCTGCTCAACCGTGCGCAGAAAGCCGACAGGGATGTTGGCTGCCTTCATCTTCGCGACCCAGTTTTCGCTAACGTCCTTTGCAAAGATTTCGGTGAGGATCGCGCGCAGTTTCTCCTTGTTGGCGGTTCGCTTGCGCCGGTCGGCGAATTCGGGGCCGGAGGCGAGATCGGGCCGGCCGAGCACTTCGATGACGAGGCGGCGATACAGCCGGTCGTTGGCGCAGGCGATGTAGAACGGCGCGTCCGAGGCCTCGTAGAGACCGACCGAGGGAGAACCGTTGGGCGAATTGCCCTGGCGGCTGTAATTCGCCCCCGTCATCAAATGCGCCATGCCGTAAAATCCGGTCATCGACAGCGCGACGTCGAACAGCGCCACCTCGACGTACTGACCGCGGCCGAGCCGGTCGCGGGCCAGCAGCGCCAGCAGGATGGCGTTGCAGGCCGACATTCCCGTCGCGTAGTCGACAATCGGCGTTCCCGTCCGCACCGGCGGTCCGTCCGCAAAACCGTTGAGCGACATGAACCCGCTTTCGGCCTGGGTGATCGGGTCGAAACCCGGACGCGCCGCAAACGGTCCCTGCCGGCCATAGGCCGAGATCGCGCAATAGATCATTTTCGGATTTGATGGCGCCACTGAATCATAGTCGAGGCCAAATCGCTTCATCACGCCGGCTGAGAAGTTCTCCACCACCACATCCGCGCGCGCGATCAATTCGCGCGCAACGTCACAGCCCTCCGGCCTGGTAAAATCCAGCGCGATGCTGTGCTTGTTGCGATTCAAACTGACATAGGCGGCACTCTCGCCGGCGAGATCGGCGTGTTCATAGTGCCTTGTATCGTCGCCGCCATCGGGGTTTTCGATCTTGATGACTTCGGCGCCAAAGTCGGCGAGCGTTTGCGTGCAGGCCGGACCGGCGACGACCCGGGTGAAATCGACGACCAGCAGACCATCGAGGGCGGTCGGCGCGCCCGCCACCCGAGGCGCGCGGTCCGGCAATTGCGGTCTGGCAGTCATGATCGGTCTCTTCCCTTCTTCCGGCATCGATTGACGACAGGTGAGCTCGGTGTGACCCGACTTTAAGGACTATTTCCGGAGCTCCACAAGCGCTCCCCGCGCGTACCGCGCCGGCGCCGGCCGCACTCGCGGGAGGGGCGCGATTGCCGGGCAAAAGCTGCCGGGGGCGGCCGGTACCGATGTTGGATGGGATTGATTTCTAAAGAGAATTTCCTTGGTCCAGGATTTGCTAACCCTTCAGCCGAGATTTGCTTTTGTGCCAGTTGGGACCATGGGAGTGAATCATGTCACGACACCACATCCTGCCGCCGATCGTCTACGTTCCGCAACCAAAGCCAAAGAAGATCGAAAGTCGCAAGAGCCGCATCCAGATGCGCTCTGCCGGCTCTGTCGAAGATACCGGGGATGTGGAGGAGACCTATGAACCGGTGGAGACCGGCCGGCCGCCGCCGGTCGGCAGCAGATCCGCGCCGGAAACCTTCCCTGCGATCGAGGGGGCCGACGGGAAGAAGCCGTCCACCACCGGGCGGCTCAGCGAAAATACCCTGAAGGCATTGCTGTTGGCGCAGGAATTGAGACAGGGTTCCATCGATTGAGGTTTGCGGCCTCCGCCATCAGGGATGGCGAACAGTTCGGCCCGGGATCATAGCGCCGGCACGGGGGTTGGCGGAAACTCGAACGCGCCAAACGTGAAATTGCGGTCTTGCGGTGCCTCGCCAACGGATTCTGTTTGCTCCGGATCGCGCGAAAGCCAGCGATCGGCGGCATCGTGGCCGTACCCGTGCATCATGGTGATAAAGTTGCGCCCAATATCCACGGCGCTGCGCTGGGCAAGTCCGTCGATCTCGTCTTCCGCCGCGATGCGAAACAGCCGCAGCGAACGCAGCTTCGGCGAAGTTGCGGCATCGCGCACCAGATCAAGCGCGGCGATTTCGGCATTGAGCGCTGAATTGGCCATGATCTGATCGAGACGACGGTCGATCGCCGCCACAGTGATCGGGACGTAGCGATCATGTTTCGGGACAACCTGAACGACGAGCACGTCCGTCGCGACTGACACCTGCACCAACCGCACGACCGGGGGATTGGCAGCATAACCGCCATCCCAATAGGCCTCGCCGTCGATTTCAACGGCGCAATGGATCAGGGGCGGACAGGTCGATGCCAGCAATGCGTCGGCCGTGATCTCCTGATTATGGAAGATGCGCAGCCCGCCGTCGCGAACGGCTGTCGCCGCCACCAGAAGCTGCGGACAGATCTGGTCACGCAACGCAGCAAAATCAATCTCTGCCGCAAGTAGCTGACGGAGCGGATCGAGATCGACCGGATCGAATTGCGCCGGCGGCAACCCCCGGCCGAATGCGACCGAGGTCCCGGCCGGGGAAAAACCGCCGATCAGCATCAGCGAACGGAACGATGCTTCGTCGGTTACCCGCCGCCAAAATCGCCTTAGTCGTGCCCGGGCCCCCTCGCGGCCGCCTTCGACGAACCCGGAGGCGAGCAGCACGGCGTTGACCGCCCCCGCGCTGGCGCCACTGATGGTATCAATGCTGCAATTCGGTTCTTCCAGCAGCCGGTCCAGCACGCCCCAGGTAAAAGCGCCGAACGAGCCGCCTCCCTGCAAAGCCAGCGACAGTCGCCGTGGCGGCCAGCTTCGACTTTGGCCCGGACTGCGCCTCCTCCAGCTGCTGTCCCAGGCATGGTCCTGCCAGATGCTGTCGGGTTCTGCGGCGGCCGCGATTTCAGGCGCGGGGAACACTTCCGGCGTCGTGACCTGCCCGGCTACTCTCTCAGGAGGCGGCGAAGCCTCGGCTCGAGTCGACCATATCTCGGCAGCCGACGGCAACCCGATATGGCCCATCTGCATCGCAGCCTGCGCGGCGCTGGTCGGGTTCAGGTCGTCTGGCGCGACTGGCGGCTCACCCGCACTCATCTCTACAACCACATTGGCGTGGATACGGGAGGCGCGATCACTTCGGGGTATTGCTTGCGCGACTCTCGCTGTCAGCCTACGCGCAGCCGGCCGTTAGTGGGGAGTCTAAAACGCGTAATCCACCGAAGAAATCGCAAGGCTGTTGCGGCAGCGACACGGCATGCGGTCGGCTCAGCGAAATACCCTGCAGGCGGCTGCTTTTCGCGCAGCAACTCGAACAAGGGCCGCCGGTGGATGGAGAGATCGCGCCGAACGCTGCCGATTGGTTTGGTCGATCTACGTACCTTGATTGAGGATGCTCATGTAACGGGTATAGGCAAACAGTCGTCCACGCCGTCGTCCTGAGACTTCACGAACGATGTCGAGTTTCTGCAGGTTTGCGATGGCCTTCATCACGGTCGGATGGGTCACCAGCAATTCGCGGCTGGCGGGAACAATGCTGACGATGGGTTGGCGCTGAAGCAGATCATGGACTTGCAGCATGGACGCGGCAGACCTCCCAAGCGCGCGAATGCGTGCACGATCCTCCTCGAATAACGCCAGGAGCTGCCGTGCGGTCTCAACTGCCTCATTCGCCGTCTCGACGACTCCGGTCAGAAAGAATTCGACCCACGCCTCCCAATCGCCTCGATCCCTCACAGCTTGCAAGAGATCGTAATATTGCCGCCGGTGTACTTTGAAATAGAGGCTGAGATAGAGCATGGGCTCCTTCAATACGCCGTCCACGCACAGCATGAACGCGATCAGCAAGCGTCCCAACCGCCCATTGCCGTCAAGAAAGGGATGGATGCTTTCGAACTGAACGTGCGCCAACGCCGTGCGGAGGAGCGTCGGCGTCTGTTCGTCGTGCAGGAATTTTTCAAAATTATCGAGACAGGCTGGCAGTTCATTCGGTGGCGGCGGTACGAACAAGGCATTGCCGGGTCGCGTGCCCCCGATCCAGTTCTGGGTGCGT
>Ga0302320_10004499_pt1 | contig 31658 bp, 28 predicted proteins | sample Bog_T0_3_FD_202130 | JGI IMG/M metagenome (GOLD analysis project Ga0302320, IMG submission 202130) | Peat permafrost microbial communities from Stordalen Mire near Abisko, Sweden - Bog_T0_3 | ecosystem: Environmental > Terrestrial > Soil > Wetlands > Peat | place: Sweden: Abisko, Stordalen Mire... | reverse complement strand
TCAGCAAAGCTTCCGCTCGGCTCGGGGCGGCCGCGAGCGCCTCCACGCGCTGATTTTTGCGCAACACCCTGCCGTGCTGGACTTAGACCCATGAAAAGACGCGTCCTAGTTTCCGGCCGCCGGCGTGAAATCGCGCTTTACAAGCGCAAAATTCCGAGTAGATTTCAAATCAGCAAACTGACATCGTAAATCGTATGCGCAAAATAATCTTTCCCCTCGCGGCTGTGGCTGTGGTGGTTCTTGCCGCTGGCTGCAATGGCCCGGAACAGAAGCTCGGTCGCGGCCTGAGCAACACCTACGAAGTCGTCCGCTGGGGCGAACTCCGCCGCTCCGTGGAGCTCGCCTCCGTTGAGCCTTTGCCGGGCACCGGCTACTATGGCCTCATCCATGGTTTCGACCGCTCGCTGCAACGTGCCGGCATCGGCCTGTTTGAGGTGGCCACGTTCCCCGTGCCCACCCCCACGTACGGGCCAATCTTCTCCAAGGATCCTTTGAAGAATCCCGTGGATTTGCAGTCGGTTTACACGGAAAAGCTGTTTGCCCCCGACCCGGTGTTCCCGGCCAGCTACAAGCCCGGGCGGCTGTCCGACCGGCTGTTTGATACCGACACCTATACCGGTTTCAGCGGCGGCGACGTGGCGCCATGGGTTCCCGGCAGCCGCTGGTCCATTTTCCAGAACTAGCCGTGATTTTTCCGCGACGCGCCAACCGCCGGTTGGCGCGTTTTTTATTTTCCAAACCGGAGACCATGATTCTGTGCGTGTGTTTCACGCGATTCACGGTTAAATCTAATCCGCCATGCATCTGCAAAGAAAATCGCCCTGCAAGGTCAATCTCATCCTGAACATTCTCGGCCGGCGCGCGGACGGCTTTCATGAACTGGAAACCGTCATGCAGCCGGTGGACCTCTGCGACGAGCTGACTTTTGAGCGCGCCGGCTCCGGTCTGCAACTGGCGTGCAGCCATTCGGAACTGCCGACCGACGCCAGAAATCTGGTTCATCGCGCCGCCGCCTTGTTTCTGGCGGCGGCGAAGATTTCCGACGGCGTCCGCATTCACCTCCAAAAGAATCTGCCGCTGGCCGGCGGCATCGGCGGGGGCAGCGCGAATGCGGCAGTGACTTTGTCCGCGCTCAACGAACTGTTCGGTTCGCCGTTGCCGCTGGACAAGTTGCATGAACTGGCGGCCTCGCTGGGCTCGGACGTGCCGTTTTTCCTGTGCCACCAACCGGCGCTGGCCACCGGCCGCGGCGAGCGGGTGCGTCCGCTCGAAAAATTCCCCGCACTGCGCGGCAAGGCATTTTTCCTGGCGCATCCGGGCTTCGGAATTTCCACGCCGTGGTCGTATCAAAACCTCGCGCGATTTCCGCGCGCGCTGAATGGCTGTGCTGGCCGCGCGCAAAAACTGATCTCGCTGCTACAGGGCGGCGATCTGAGCTTGGCTGCGTCGGAATTCTACAATTCATTGGAAGCGCCCGCGTTCGACAAATTTCCCGTGCTGTCGCTCTATCAGGAATTTCTGCGCGAACACGGCGCCCGGGTGGCGCTCATGTCCGGCAGCGGCTCCACGACCTTCGCCATTGCGGACAATCTGGCGGCGGCCGACGCGCTGGCGGAGAGGTTTAAGTCGGAGTTCGGGACCAACGGCTGGACGGCGACGGTGGGAATTTATTAGCAAACCAGGGGCGGTATGAGACAAAATTTTTCGCGGGCATCCGTTTGGCCCGAAAGGGCCTCGGACCTTAGACAAGCGCGTCAATATCTGGTAACGCGGCAATCGTGAATTCATCCTGAATGGAAGACGGAAAGGGATCAAGCAGCCAAAAGTGCGTCGACGTCTAGATACCATTGATTGCGGGATGATGAGCGGGAGTTCCCGGGGGTGCGGCTTCGGTGTGGCGCGTTTAGCGCGCGCATCCTGTGCGGGAGCTTCGAGTGCGATCCGCGCCACGCTTGGACCCCTTTGGCAGCCACGCCCTCCCCAGTGGGCCTTCAAAAAGCAAATCGCACCTTGCCGACCCCTCCGGCCTGTTGAGTCTTCACGTTACCGATAAAATGTCCCGTACGGGACATTTTACAGGTTGACTTGTGAGGCCAGCTCGCTCAAACTTGACGGGCATGAAACCGCGCACTGAAGAACTACTCTACTTCCTGCTCTGGAGCGCCGATCAATTTGCCCGGCCGTCATTCCGCAACTTGACCGACTCATTCGAGGGTTGGGCCTATCGTAACGGTTTTCTGCGCCAGCTTCAAAAACTTGAAGCGCGTAAGGTTCTGGAACGGCAAGTTGGCGGCGCGGTGGACGCAATCTACCGTTTGAGCGAGAGCGGACGGCTGCTGGCGCTGGGCGGACGCGACCCGGTAGCGCAGTGGAATCGGCCTTGGGACGGCCAGTGGCGTCTGGTAACCTTTGACCTCCCCGAGTCCAAAGCCTCGGCGCGGGTCAAGCTGCGGCGATTCCTCAAAGCCAACCATTTTGGCTACCTTCAGAAGAGCGTTTGGATATCACCCGACCCGCTGGGTCACATTACTACCCACTTGAGCGCGAGCGCCAAGGATGTGGAATCCCTGATCACGCTGGAAGCGCGGCCAGCGGCCGGCGAAACCAATGCTGACATAGTCACGGGGGCCTGGGATTTTAAGCGCATCAATCAACTCTACGAGAATTGCCAAAACATCCTGCGCGAACTCCCGCCAATAAAGGCCGGGATTGGAAAAGCGGCGAGTGAACTACAGCACTGGGCGCGTTTGGAGCGAATCGCGTGGCAGGAAGCCGTCTCCGCCGATCCACTCCTGCCTGAGGAACTGCTCCCTGCGGGCTACCTGGGACAGACAGCGTGGCGCGAAAGAATCCGCCGATTCGTTCAAGCCTCCGGCCTGATCGGATGACGGATAAGATGTCCCGTACGGGACACTTTACTGGAGTCAGACTGGAGCACTGCCTCCTTGGGAACATTTGGTCGAGTGCTTTAAGCAAACGTGTCTTCTTGGGTGCGCGCCTCCATTCCATTTTTGGCCTGTAGCCCCCGCTGAACTCCGTTTCCCGAACGGCAACGGCTGGACGGCGACGGTGGAGATCGCTCAACTCCCACGCGAATGACAACAAATTCATTTGGAATTCAGCCGCGGTTCATGTTGATTTGGTTTGATTCCAAGGCTGGCACAACGCCAGCCTCGAAACCAACTGGAAATACATCATGAAAAACAAAATCGTTATCGCCGGCGTGCTCGCGGCGGCCATCACTGCCCTTGGCGCGGCGGGCTGCGCCTCGGAAAAACAGGAACAGGCTGAGCTGCAGTCGCAGGCCAAAATCACCAAGGAACAGGCCCAGCAAACCGCGCTCGCCAAGGCGCCTGGCGGCACCATCAAAGAAGCCGAACTGGAAAAGGAAAAAGGCAAATTGATCTGGTCATTTGACATTGCCACGCCGGATTCCAAAAACACCACCGAAGTGAACGTGGACGCCATCACCGGCGACGTCGTCTCGGTCGAACACGAGACGCCCGAAAAAGAGGCGAAAGAAAAGGATTAATCCCGGCCGCGATCATGCCGACTGGCAATTCTTGCCCGGCGGCGTTTTCCGGTCGAACTGGGCTGGGTTGCGAAACTGGGAATCGGTGTCCATCTGTGGAGGTGTTGAACTCTAAGAAAAGTTTGAGCCTCCGCACGCCGGCTCCTACAATCGCCCACAGCCGTGAAAAATAAAGTTGTTGTCATCGGATTCCTGGCCGCAGCCATCGCCGCCATGGGCGCGGCGGGTTGCGCCTCGGAAAAACAGGAACAGGCGCGATTGCGGGCGCTGGCCAGGGTCGCACGGCAGCAGGCGGAGCAAGCCGCGCTCGCCCAAGCCCCGGGGGGCACCATCAAGGAAGGCGAGCTGGAAGATGACAACGGCAAATTGATCTGGTGGTTTGACCTGGTCACGCCCGGCTCCAAAGCCGTCACCGAAGTAAGCGTGGACGCCATCACCGGCGGCGTCATCTCGGTCGCCACCGAAACGTCCGAACCGCAGACGGAGAACAAATAAATCCTTATGCGCGTGCTAGTCGTTGAAGATGAAAAGAAAACCGCCTCGTTCATCCGCAAGGCGCTCGAAAGCGAGGGCTTTGCCGTGGATGTTTGCGGGCGCGGCGACGAGGCGCTGGCCGCCGCCCTAACCACCTCCTTCGACGGCATCGTGCTGGACATCATGCTGCCGGGGCGAGATGGATTGAGCGTGCTGCGTCAGTTGCGGGCGCAGGGCAACCGCACGCCGGTGCTGCTGCTGTCGGCGCGCGGCGAAGTGGACGAACGCGTGGAGGGCCTCGACGCTGGGGCGGATGATTATCTGCCCAAACCGTTCGTGCTGGCCGAACTCGTGGCCCGGGTGCGGGCGCTGGGCCGGCGCGGCGGCGAGAGCAAGGCCACTGTGCTACGCGCCTCCGACCTGACCCTCGACACGATCTCGCACCGGGCGCAGCGCGGCGGAGAAGTGTTCGAGCTGACGGCCCGCGAGTTCCGGCTGCTGGAATTCCTGATGCGCTCCGCCGGCCGCATCTGCGGCCGCATGACCATCATCGAAAAAGTCTGGGACTACGATTTCGACCCCGGCACCAACCTCGTGGACGTTTACGTGAAACGGCTGCGCGAGAAGATTGACGACGGCTTCGAGCCGAAGCTGCTGCAGACGGTCCGCGGCGTCGGCTACGTTTTGAAAGAATGAAAATCCGCACCCGGCTCAATCTTTGGTACACCGCCATCCTTTGCGGCGTGGCGCTGGCCGTGATCGGCGCCGGCGTGTATCATGAATTGGTCATCGAAAATCGCCCGCACCGCCATCACGGGCTGAAAAGCGAGACCGAATTGGACAGCGAAGACCTGATTGACATCCTTACGTGGACGGTCATCCCCGCCATGGTGCTCGGCGTGGTGGGCGGCTGGTGGCTCATGCGACGCGCCCTCGCGCCCGTGGCGGACCTGACGCTGGCCGTCGAAAAAATCAATGATCAGAACCTGTCCCAGCCGCTTCCCCGCTCCGGCAACGGCGACGAACTGGACCGGCTGACCGAAGGGTTCAACGCCATGACCGGGCGGCTCGACGGCTCGTTCCAGCGCATCCGCGAATTCACCCTGCACGCTTCGCACGAACTCAAGACGCCGCTGACGATTTTGCGCGGCGAACTGGAAACGGCGCTGCATGAGGAGCCCGCCACCGCCGTGCAAAAGGAACGGCTCGCCAGCCAGATTGACGAGATTGAGCGCCTGGCCAAAATCGTGGACGGACTGACGCTGCTGACGCGGGCGGACGCCGGCCAGATCGCCCTCAAATGCGAACCGGTACGGCTGGATGAATTGGTGCGCGAAAGCGTGGCCGACGCCAAAATTCTCGCGCAGCCGCATGGCGTCGAAGTGCGGCTGGATCAGTGCGACGAAACCACGGTCACCGGCGACCGCCACCGGCTGCGCCAACTGCTGCTAAACCTGGCCGATAACGCCGTGAAATACAATCGGCCCGGAGGCGAGATCCATTTTTCCCTGCGGCAGGAGGGGCCGTCCGTCGCATTGCGGATTTCCAACACTGGCGCGGGACTCGCGCCCAACTTGCAGGCCCGGGTTTTTGAACGCTTTTTCCGCGGCGACGCCAGCCACAACAGTTCCATCGAAGGCTGCGGCCTGGGCTTAAGCATTGCGCAGTGGATTGTCCAGGCGCACCGGGGCGCGATTCAATTTGCCTCCCAACCAAACGAGCTGACCACCGTTTCCGTGCGCCTGCCGCTGGCTGCCTGAACCCCCCCAGAGCGATGAGGGCGAGAGAACGACCCGGTAGAATCGCGGCCAAGCAGTACCGGGCGCACCGGCCGCACTCATGGTCGAATTGCTTGCAGCCTTGGGAGAACACAGAACCGCAAAGGCGCCGTGCGCCAAGGTAGCGGTTACCCGGAAGGAGAAAGATTTGCGAGATTTTGCTTTCGCTGCCGAGGCGAGGGGACTAAGCTGTGCTCATCTGAGCCATGACTGTTCTAATAATTGGTTATATGGCCCGCACAGTGGTTCTCACGCTGCTTCTTTGGATCATGGTCCAATTGCAGAAGCTCGATTATTTTTTCCTCGGCCTGCTGGGTTCGGCGGCGCTGGCGTGCGCTTTGGACACGATTCCATATTTCGGCCATTATCTGGCTGTGCCGGTGCTTTATATTTGCATCTGGAAAATCACCCGGGCCAGCCTCATGCCGGACGCCGTGTTCACCGTGGTTGTGTCTTATGCACTGATGTTTTTGGTGAAAATTCTGCTGTTGACCGCGCTAATCGGTGATTTGCGGCCAGCGGCTGACTACCAGGATCAACCCGAAGCACGATCCGCAATAATTGGGAGCAAATCCGCGCCGCCCGCCCGCGCGGCGCCGCCGGCTACAAACCAATTGCCGGCCATCGCCGTACCTGCCAATGTGCCTGCAAAATCCGCGGACGACTGGCTGAAGGATATCTCGGTCAAGGGCGTCACTGCAAACGGCAACAAATCCATGCTCCTCATCAGTGCCAATAAAAAATCCTACACCTTGGTGATGAACGAGCAGACCGAAGTGCAGACCGCGACCGGTCCCTGCCGGATGCGGCTGGCAAATTTGAGTGAGGCTTGGGCGACCGTCGAGGTCAATGGCGAAGCCGCCTACCTGCGGATTCACTGACAGCAACACGCCGGTGAATTCACCGGTGTAGAGGGACGCGTTCAAATGCAATTCCCCTTGAGTTGCATCCCGAAACCAACGACATTGAGCCCATCTGTGGCCCTCGGCCACTGCGCCCGTGATTTTGATATACTTCTGATGAAAGCATCGCTGATTGACCTTGTTCCGCCGCACTGGATGCGCTGGGCCGTCGCGCTCGGTTTGTGGTTTGCCATCCAGCCAATGCTGGCCGCAACGGTCGTCTGGAGCGGGGTTGATGCCATGAACAATGTCAACACCAACTGGTCGGATGCCAACAACTGGACCGGCGGCACGCCCGGGCCGGCCGGCAGCATCCTCTTTACCAATTCAGGCGCGGTTACCACGCAGGGCAGCATCAACAACATCGTGGATGCCGGCAACACTATCATGACATTGCAATATGCGAACACGACCAACTTCCACACTACGCAAATCAACCCGGGCGTCACCTTGACAATATCCAATACGTCGGCGGCCACCCTGGTATTCGCGGGCACCGCCAGCGACAACGGCGCCAGTCAGAACCTGTACTCCGCCATCAACGGTCCCGGGTCGCTCCTGGTGGTGGACACCAACGCCGGGTCGGCTTTCGTGGTGCAACAGGGCTCGGTCAATAGCGGGAGTCATGCGGCGACCTTGGATCTTTCAGGCCTGGCAAATTTCAGCCTGATCGCAGGCCAGTTGTTGGTGGCGGGGTATGACCTCGGATCAGCCGGACCGAGCAATTGGCTGTCTGGGACGCTGTATCTGGCACGGACAAACCATATCCGGGTTAATGGGTCGGCGCCGGCGTTGGATGTGGGCGACGCCGAGTCGAATCCCGGCAACCCGTCTTACGTGTATTTGGGCCAGACGAACGCGATCTTCGCCGATTCAATAACCATCGCGCATTCGAAGTCCACCGCCACCCTGGCGTTCAACCCGGCGCTGGCCGGCTCCAGTCCCGTGCTCCTTCTTGCGGGCAACACGAATTCGCGTGTGACCACGCTGGCGATTGGCGACGATTCCGGCCAGAGCACGAGTGGATACAGTTATCCCGGCACCATGAATTTGAGCGGCGGCACGGTGAATGCGCAAGTGAACACCTGCTATCTTGGCAGAGGGCAGACTGGCAACGGCTCCGGCTCGGTCACCGGCATCCTGGATGTCGGCGCGGGCGTGTTCAACGTAAACACGCTGTACGCGGGATATTTGAGCAGCAGCGCGGCCGCCGCAAACGTGTATGGCACGGTGAACGTCACCAACGGCACACTCGTGGTCAACAGCAGCCTGATTTTGGGCTATAATCCTGGTGCCACCACCACGGCCAACGGCACCTTGAACCTTACCAATGGCACGGTGCTGGCCAATACCATCATCTGCGGAAGCGGGACCAATAAGATTACCCTGAGCGGCGGCTGGCTGGCGGTCAGCAACACCCTGGGCTCGCCCGCCGCGCCCTTGAGCTCCTTGACGGTCAGCAACGGCGCCACGCTGCAATTCTGGGTGGCCAACCAGCAGACCAATGCGGCTACCGGCAAGCTCGCCAGTGATAACAGCGGTGCCATCAGCATCGGCGCCATGCCCCTCGTCCTTAGTTATCCGTCCCAGTTTCCGCTGATCTTTTCGCCGTCCGGAGGCGCGAGCGGGGCCAGGTTCGCCCTGGACACCTTGCCGGGAGGCTATCTGGGTTATATTTCCAACGACAATTCCAGCACCATCTGGCTGGTGATTACCAACGGACCGGCGGTGCCCAAGACGGATGTCTGGGCCGGCGGGGTGAATGACAATTGGGACACGAACACCTTGAACTGGACGAACAACGGCGTCGCCGTGGCCTATAGTGAAAATGATCAGGTCCGGTTCAACGACTCGGCGAACACCAGCCAAGTCAATCTCGTTGGTTCAGCGCCGCACGCGCCTGTCAACTGGACGGTTACCAATAATGTATTGAATTACAAGTTTGCCGGAACCAACAGCGTGGCGGGAGCGGTTGGCTTGATCAAGTCCGGCAGCGCGTCCCTGGCGCTGGCAGAAAATGGCGACAGTTTCAGCGGCGGCATCACAGTCAATGGCGGCACGGTGGTCTTGGATGAGGCCTCGAACACGATTACGGGTGGTTTGACCATCGCCAGCGGCGCGACGGCGCAAATCGGCAACAACGACACGAATGGCAGCCTGCCCTCCGGCACGATTATGGATGACGGCGCACTGTTGTTCAACCAGACCAACACCAATCTCGTATCCGCTGCCATTTCCGGGAGCGGCTCATTGACGCAGAATGGGGGTGGAACCATCGAGCTGAGCGGCCTCAACAGTTACACCGGCAACACCCTGGTGTCTCGGGGCACGTTGGCGCTGAACGGCGGCGGATCCATTGCCAGCAGCGCGAATGTGGCCGTCAGCAATGCGACCTTGGACGTGACGGGCGCCAGTGGAGCAATCATCTTGGGAAATTTGCACCTGACCAATGGGGTTATCAACGTTGAAGCCACGACCGTGAGCGTTTCGGGGCTGAATCTTGGCGGCGTGAGCAACACGGTCAAAGTCGTCGCACTGCCGCCCGTCTTTTTCTATCCGACGAATATCACCATCATTCAATCCGCCGATGGGATCAGCGGCTACAACTTCGTTCTCGGTGGTCTTCCCGCCGCCAATCCGCCGTTTGCCGGCAGCCTCGCACAAAATGGGAACGGCGTTGTGCTCACACTCACCTCTGGACCCGTCTCCTCAGTTTCCGCCAGCGTCAGCTATTCCCCTACCAATTCGGGTTTGCCACTAAACCCTGCGTTTCCCGGCCTCAGCTACGAAAAGGGCGAATTGACGGGTAGCTTATTTGTTTCCAACGACACCGCGCTGGTCAATATGTTTGGCCAGATAGCGCCCGCCGTCTTGCGGATCGGCGGCAACAGTGTGGACACAACTTGCTGGGGCGGCCTGTCGAACAAAACGCCGATCACAGCCGAACAAGTGTCTGCGTTCGCAGGTTTCGTCAAGGCCTTGCCCACCAACTGGCATGTCATCTATGGCATCAACATGTCCGTCAACAACCCCACCAACTGCGCCGCCGAGGCGGCCTATGCCGCCAATGCGCTGGGCTCCAGTCTGCTGGGTTTCGAGATTGGCAACGAATGCGACTTGTATTCCGGCAACGGCATCCGCCCCGGCAACTACACTTATTCCGATTTTTTGTCCGAGTGGCGGGCGCTCGCCGGGGCCATCACCAACGCGGTTCCCGGCTGGGCGATCACCAACGCGGGTGAGGGTTGGACCCTGACGGGGCCGGCATCGGCCGATAATACCGCCGGCTATACCGTGCCATTTGCCAGCAATGAGGCGGGGGTCATATCCCTGGTGACGCAACATTATTATCGGGGAAACGGTCAAAGCACCAATTCAACCGTGGAGCTTTTGTTGCAGCCGGATACCAGTCTGCCCGGCACGGTAAGCAGCATCGTCTCTGCCGCCGCCGCCGCGAGGCTGCCGCTGGGCTTCCGCATGGCCGAGTGCGGTTCCTACTACAATGGCGGCGCTCCCAATGTGAGCGATGCCTACGGCACCGCCCTATGGTCCCTGGACTTCATGTTTACTTTGGCGCTCAAGGGTTGCCAGGGACTGAATTTCCACGGCGGCGGTGACGGCACCGGCTATACGCCCATTGCCGACAATGGAACCACGGTGGTTCAGGCGCGGCCCGAGTTCTATGGACTCAAAATGTTCTCGCTAGTCACCCAAGGCAGCGTCATCCCCGCCACGGTTTCACTGGCTTCCAATATCAATTTCACGGCCTTTGGCGTGCGGCGGACCACCGGGGGCGTCAGCGCCTTGTTGAACAACAAGGAAACCAATGACTATGTCCAGGTAAGCCTCAATCTGGGGCCGGAAGTCACCGGCGCACAAGTGATCGAGCTGACCGGGCCGACGCTCAACAGCACCAATGGCTACACGCTCGGTGGTGCGGTTATCAACCCGGATGGTTCGTGGAGCGGCGGCGTGCAGTGGGTCATTCCCGCCACGAATGGCCAATTGGCGCTGCTCGTACCGCCGATCACGGCTGTGTTGTTGAACCCGGTGATGGTCAACACCAATCCGCACGTGCTGGCCAATGCAATCCGGAGTAACACCCTCACCCTCTCATGGCCGGTGGATCATGCCGGCTGGCGGCTGCAAGTGCAGACCAACACGTTTAACCTCGGCTTGGGCGCCAACTGGTCCACCTGGCCAAATTCAACGAACGTGACTTCCATTCCGATTACGTTGAATCCCGGCAACCCGACAGTGTTTTTTCGATTGGCGTATCCTTGACCGGCGCATGTTCTTAGGGCGGGCAACAAAAGACTTGTTCCTAAAGTGCGAAATGAATCACCATGGTTCGTAAATGAAAATAAACCTCGTTATGTGGGCCTTATGGTTGTCGGCGGGTGTGGTGGCGTCGGCGCCCGTGGACGTTGGCGCGTTCAAGGAGCCAATTCGCGTGGCTTGCGTCGGCGACAGTATTACGGTTGGGGTCGGCGCATCCAAACGGAATTCGTACCCAGATCAACTTGCTCGAATGCTGGGCGAGAAGTGGGTGGTGAAGAATTTTGGCGTCAGCGGCACGACGTTGCTCAAACACGGCGACCGGCCCTACCAGCAGCAGGCCGCATTCCAAAAAGCGCTTGCGTCCCGGCCAAATGTCGTGGTGATCAAGCTTGGCACCAATGACACCAAGCCTCAAAACTGGAAGTTTAAGGACGAGTTCCCCGCTGACTATGAAAACTTGATTCGTCAATTCGCGCAACTATCCACCAAACCACGCATCTTTGTCTGTCACCCTGCATTTGTACCCGGCAATGGGAATTACGGAATCAATGAAGCGGACGTGTTGGAGGAAATTTCCCTGCTCGACAAGCTGGCGGCGAATGAGCGGTTGGACGTGATTGACATTCATGGCGCGCTGAAGGATCACCCGGAGATGTTGCCTGACCGTATTCATCCCAACACCGCAGGCGCAACCATCATGGCGAAGACCGTCTTTCAGGCATTGACCGGTACTGAATTCACGGGCGCCGCGCCGGTCGTGACGACCGAAACGGGCAGGAAGTGACACCACCGCTGAGTATGCAGGTACGGGTATTGGACGGTATGAGGGAACCACACCCGACGGTCGGATGTTAGAGCCGGATATTATGCGAATTGTCTGCAAACATCCACATGGCGCTCGTTTTCATGGGGGAACTGTGGCTGTCCGACATGGATTCGAACCATGAATAACGCCTCCAAAGGGCGCTGTGTTACCATTACACCATCGGACAATCTGGCTTGAAAATAGCCGTTTTGCCGCACTGGTGCAAAGCGAAAATGCGGCCATTAAACTGAAAGGGTATGTGAGACAGAATTCTTCAATTGGCGGTTTTGGCCTGTTTTTTCAGCGAATTGGCAGCTAGCCGCGTTACCAGACACTGGCGTGTCTGGCTAATATCCGGAGCCCTTCCAGGGCCAAGCGGACGCCCGCGAAGAATTCCGTCTTACTCCCAAACTGGAACAAGGCAAAAGACTTTAACGCCAGGACGCAAAGGTGCGAAGGTGAAGCCTTGGAAGGCGACACGTGGCGGGTGAGAGACTGGTGCCTTTGAATTCAAATCCCATGTTCCCGTGGTTTTGAAACTGCCCCGATACCGGCAGAACCCGCAGGCTGGAAGGCCTGCGCTACCCTGTGGCGTCAGGCATCCGTGCCTGATGTGGAGGCAAGGATGCCTGCCGCTACTGGCGCAACGTCATTCGCTCCGGTTTACGGGACAAAAGAAGGTTTGCCGGCAGCATTTGTTGCCATCAAAATGCTTCAAATTGTGAAGAAAGAGAGTGCCAGCAATCCAGCGCCGCAGGAAATCAGCCTCGCTGCGCGCGGCTCTGCCACCCCGGTGGCACGCCCCAAGAAAGGCGCGTTCACGCTGCTTAAAGAGGTTTTGAACCATGGCGGCCCGGGTTATTTGCAATTTGCCATCACCAATATCTGCAATGCCGACTGCGATTTCTGCGGCTTCGCCCGTTCGAAGTTCGACCCCAAAGCGCGCCGCAGCGTGACGCTGGACGAGGCACACCGGGCGATTGACTTGGCCGTGAAAAATCACATTGGCTACCTGCTGTTCGTGGGGGGCGAACCGATGGTGCATCGCGACCTGCGCGCCATGACCCGCTACGCCGCGGAGCGCGGAATTCACCCGATGATCTGCACCAACGGGGCCTTGTGGACCGACAACAACTTGCGGGGCTTGGTCAGCGACGGCCTGACCAGCGCCATCATGTCCATTGACGCGCACGACATGGCGAAACACGAACAGAACCGCGGCCTGCCGGACGTGTGCAAGAAGATTAAGCGCGCGAATGAGTTCCTCCAGGACGCCGGGGTGCAGACGACCGCGAGCATCACGGCGAGCCGGCTGATTGATGATTATGAGAAGCTGCCGGCGTTCCTGGAATCGCTCGGCTTCAAGAGCTGCACGTTCAGCTATCCGCTGACCTCGCTGGCGAGCAGTTATCTCAGCTTCAGCGACAGCGGCCTCGTCAATTATTCCCGGGACGAACTGATTGCGCTGTTTGAAAAAATCAAGACCTTGAAACGCAACAGCGTCTTTCCGGTGGTGAATCCGCGGGAATCGCTGGACGAAATGCAGCGGCATTTGCGCGGCGAACGGGAAAAGTTCGGCTGCCTGGGCGGGCACAAGTATTTCTACCTGGACTGGAACCTGGACTTGTACCGCTGCCATTATTGGGAAACGCCGATGTGCAAGGTCTGGGACTGGGACGAGTCAAAGCTCATCCGGGACGGCTGCACGCGCTGCATGATTGACTGCTACCGCGACCCGAGCGTGCTGCAATTCGTGGCCATCAGCGCCAGCGACGCGTGGAACAACGTGAAAAAAGGCAATCTCACCGGTGCGGCCAAAAACGTTTTCGATTCCCGCAATCTGACTTCGCTCCGGGCGGTGTGGGAAGACCGCAAATGGATCGGCGGAGTGTGAGCGGGATTCGCTCGGTGAGGTGGCGGTGGGCATCCCTGCCAGCCGTGGAGCCGGGCTTCCCAGCCCAGCGGAAGTCAACGTAAGCAAGCCGAAGCGCGTTGCGATTTTTTGTTCGAAATAATCCAACCCACGTTTTTTCCGGGCGGCAGGGATGCCGCCCTCCACGTCAGGCAAGGATGCCTGACGCCACGTTGGCTACATCCGTGGCAATTCAAAGTTGTCGCGGAGGAATTTTAGCCACTGTGGCAGTTTTGAAGCTATACTGTTGTAGCCGGTGGCGTCAAAGCAACTTGCCGCCAGTTGCTGATAATACCGGGGTGATGGCGCGGCATGACGCTGATGACGGCGCGCCGCTTGTTCGTAGAACAAGCCGAGGCCGATCGTAATCCGGTTGGCGACGACTGCCGGCGGGTCATATTTGCATTGTCCGGTGTCGCCGGACAAAAAGCGGCACAAGTGACCCAATTGATTCAGTTGGGACAAAAAGGCCTGGTAGATTCTAAACGTGTCCGTTTCCTCGGCCCCGAAGGTGGATAGCTTGCACAAAATCCACTCGAACGATTTTTGCGGGATCAAACCCGCGTTATCATCAGCCAATTGGCTTAGTTGTTGCCGGACGAGGTGTCGCGAATCGGGATCGTCCAGCAGCCGCTGCGCGTGGGCTTGCTGCTTTGGCGGCACTAATTTCGCTATTAGTTCATCCATACATTGATGATCGGCTAATCCGGCCCATTACTTGACCGCACCGATCATTCAATTCGATCAGCAATTTATCGGCCAGAAGTTGGGAAAAAGCCAATTTTTTGTTTAAGGTTCAGTTTTCCTCAAACCGGCACGATTTATTTCTACCCAAGCGCCAATGAACGGCACCAGGCGCAGGTGAGCTCAGGAAGATGAAATCCTACGGCGCGTGGCCTTCAGGCCGCTTCACTGCGCGAATGCCGACAGCACCCGAACGTTGAAGCCGGCTGGAGCCCGCGTGCCTTCCCTATCAGCGTCCATCTGTGTTCATCGGTGGTTAAGGTCTCGCTGAATTGCACGTCTTGATTCCTTCCAGCGCGGCGGGATCCTGAGGATCCAATTTGAGTGCGGCCTCGAATGCCGCCGCCGCGTCCAGTCGGTTGCCCTGCGCCGCCAGAAAGCGGCCCCGCAACGACAGGGCCGCAGCCGTGGGGTTTTGGTCCAGGCTCTTCTGGATATTGGAGAGGGCCTGGACGTAATTTGTGGACTGGAACTGTTTTTCAGCCAGTCTAAGATATCGGTGGGCCACGGAAGCTTTCCCACCCAGAATGGCTGCGGGCGGATTGAGCGCCTCCGCGAGTTCCTCATCGGTGATGTCCTTCAGGGCATGGTGGATTTGTGCCCGGATGACGGCGGCGTAATTCACCTTGGCGAAAGGCTGATAAGCCACGAGCCTGCGGTTTTCGTCCGTGATGCCGACCACCGGGTGCAGGACCACCCCGAACTTGCCGTACAGGGCGTCGCCCTGGTCAATCAAGACGGGCATGCTGAGGCCGGCGGCCCGGACCTCGGCCTCCACTTCGGTCGTGGGGATACGGTCGGAAACGATGGCGCACCAATGCACGGGCTTGCCCGCGAATTCCTTTTGGCATTCAGCAATTTGAACCGTAGCCTGGTTCGAGTGTTCCAGTCCCGGTTTGAGGAAGATGAAGACGCTGACATTCGTGTCGCTCAAGAGGTTTTGCCGGCCGGCCGCGAGCGACGGCAGCGAGACGTTCTCGACCACAGTCCCGAGGGGGACGTTGGCAAAGGCAAAAGCCGATAGCGACCAAAGCGCCATGCCTGCGGCGAGGTGGACCAACCGGCGGATGCGGCCAAGCGACAGTAAACCATTGGATTTTAGATGGCGGCGCTCGGCCGAAACGCCGCTACACTTGCGCAGGGAGCCAAAGATTTTCATCGGCGCACCTCTGTGGTTGTCTTCCGCACGAATGCGGTCAATTGGTCTTGGGCGGCTCCGCCGCGGTCTTCTGGGAGACCAGCGCGGTCACCGAATTGGTGTAGCTGCGGGTCACGTGGCAGGTCCTGGCGCAAGATCCGCCCGTGGCTGTCTGGGTGAAGTTGATCTTCAACATATAACCGCTGTGGCCGTAGGGCACCGCGTCGCGAATCTGGTGCTTTTGCCTGGCGGCATGCACTTCATGGCAGGCCCGACAAGTGCGTCCGCGCTCGTCTTTGTTCACATGCACGTAGTGCAGGTTCTCATCGCCATTGCGGAACTTGGTCAGCGTGGTGGTCTTCGGGTCCTTGATGATGGACTCCTCGTGGCAGTCGAAGCACAAGGCGTATAATTTGGGATCGTACGCAGAATAGAATTCGGCCGGGTAGGCCTTGATCAGTAGCCGGAAATTATTTCCGCCGTGCGGGGTATGACAGGCGCTGCAGTCCTTGTCCGACACGGGCCCGTGATGCTCGGAGTTTTCCGCCAGCAGCGTCTTCATATTGGTGAGCACTTTGCCGTCGTGGTCCTTGACGCCGTCCTTGCCGTGACAACCCACGCAGAGGTCGTAGGGCAGCCGGGTCAGCAGATGCTCCACATTGGCAGCATGGGGATTGTGACAATTCACGCACTTGCCATCCATGCTCAAGGCATCGTGCTTCACCGTGGCGGTGGCCACCAGGTTGCTGATGGCCGTATGGCAACTCAGACACAAGGCTTCGGATTCCATGACCAGCAACTTGGGCTGTCTGGCGTTATGCGGATTGTGGCAACTGACGCAGTTCACCCTGGCAGCGACATGAGTGGACTTCCGCGCCATGACTTTGGCAAAATCATCGTGACAATCCAGACAGAGCTCATTCACGGGCTTGATGATCGCTCCGGGGTTCTTTGGATCCTTGTTTTGGTGGCACAGGCTGCAATCACCATCCAGATAAGGGCTATGAGCGGACACCGGTTTTTCCGCCTCGGGGATTGGAGTCAGATCGCTTTGGCGCATCTTGGGCACCGGCGGGCCTTCGCTCTTGTCTGCGTCGGCTGCCGCCGCCGGGTAATAGAACACCACGCCCGCCAGCAAGATCAGACCCGCTGCCCCGCACCAGCAAAGGCGATTGAATGTGGTTTTCCGGTCGGCAACCCGGCTGGTTGCCGGTTGCGACGCGCTATTTTCGGTAGTGACAGGTCTGATCATGGCTAGAATAGCAATTAGAATATCACGGTTGGAAAACTCGACTAACCTAAAATTGGAAAAGCCCGGACAATTCTTGGCAGAATTGGTCTGCGGGCCATGTTTCATGCTTGGTGATTCCAGGAATGATGAAAAACTGTAAAACTCTGGTTGACAACTATAGATTAACAATGTAATCTCATTACGATTACAACATTAATCTAAAAGTAAAACCATGAGTGAAGTGCCGCGAATTTCCGAAACAGAGTGGGAAGTAATGAAGATCGTCTGGGCCCAGGCGCCATGTTCGGCGGGTCAAATCATCGCGGCCCTGCAGCAGGCTGATGCCTCGTGGCATCCCCGCACCGCCAAGGCTTTTCTCAACCGGCTGGTCAAGAAGAAGGTCTTGGGCTTCATCAAGGAAGGACGCACCTATTTATATCGTCCGTTAGTCCGGCGCGAGGATTGCGCGGATGCTGCCAGCGAGTCGTTTCTGGATCGCGTTTTCGGCGGGTCGTTGAAGCCCATGCTCGCCCATTTCGTGGAACGCGACAAATTAACCCCGGCGGAAATCCGCGAGTTGCGGCGCCTGCTTCAAAACCCTGATTAACTGATTTTATGAGCGAAATCCTCTCCGATGCGTTTTCGCTGGCGGGGGGCGCTCTGGCATGTCAGTACAGGTTCAACCGTCGGATACGGTATCTGCATCCGTTGACTGACGGGCCCACGCTCGACCTATTTGAGGAGTGCAAGGCGCTGATGGGCGTCCACACGCCGGTTGCCCTGATTGAGACGGACTTCGCGCAAAGCCCGACGCTGTGCGGCTTTGTGCGTCCGCGTCTGCTGCTGCCGTCGGGGCTGTTGTCCGCATTCACGCGAGAGGAACTGCGCCACGTTTTCTTGCATGAACTGGCGCACATCAAACGCCAAGATATTCTGACGGGCTGGGTGATGCTGGGCTTGCAGATCGTTCACTGGTTCAATCCGCTGGTTTGGCTGGCCTTGTGTCGCCTGCGCAGCAACCGGGAACTGGCCTGCGATGCGCTGGCGCTCTCCTGCATGCGGTCGGGCGGAAACGAATCATACGGCCTGACCATCGTGAAGCTTCTGGAAGGTTTTGGTCAACCTGTCTGGGGACCGAACCTGGCCGGAATACTGGAAAACAAACAACAAATGAAAGAGAGGATAATTATGATCGCCAAATTCCATAAAACTGACCGTGGTATTGCGCTGGCTGTTTTGCTTCTGGCCGGTCTCGCGCTGGGCACCTTGACAGATGCCTAAAATCAAACCCAGCCCCAGCCGGCCCTAACCGGCGAGCTCGACGCCGCAAAGGGTGTGTGGGTGGTAAGGTTTGAGCCGGTGGGTGATTTTGCACCGAAAACACCTGGTGAGTTTTTAGACAGAATCCACCAATACGCCAACTGTCGTTCCGGCCAAAGCGGCGAGATCGGCTACTTCAGGACGACCAAGCAGGGCGACAAACTGGTGGGCTCATTTCTGGCCTATGAAGCCGACCAGCTCAAGGCGGCACTGAGCAAGATCCCGAACCTCGAGGTCACTGCCGTTGAAAAATTGACGCAGGAGCAACTCGCCGGTTACGAGAAGTCGCCGCAATAAAGTGGAACCATTCGGTTGGACCGGCGTGGCGCCTGTCCACCATTTACTTGGTGGGGAGCGGCGGCGGCGCGGAGGCGCCGGGGGCCGGCGGGGCGGGCGGGAGCAGGGCCAATAATTCCTGCTGCTGCTGATACCACTCCCGCAGCGGCCGCGACAGCAACGACACCTGGAAGTCCTTGAAATGCGCAAGGTTCATGGATTCCTCGATTTGCTTTTTTAACTGCGCATTCAATTCGGATTTGGCGTCGTCGGCCCAGCTTTTGTACGAGCCGGTTTTTTCGTTGAGCGCCTTGGCCGCGGCCAGGCGAGTCTCGTGATCGTATTTGAACACCGGCACCTCGACGTAGCTCTTGTCCACTTTGCCGCTCACGCGGTTGGTTTCCACCCGGGCGGTGATGATGGTCTTGGCCACCTCGATGATGCGCTGTTCCAGCTTGGCGGTGATGTCGTCCTCGGCGATGCTGTCGTTCGCCTGGGCGCCAAGATCGCGCGGGGCGTCCTCAAGTTTGCGGCAGAACTGCTTGACGTATTCCTCTTCGAGTTTCTCGAAATACTTTTTGCCCCGCTGGACAATCAAATCCCGCTCCGCCGGCGTGAAACTGTATTTCTTGTCATCGAGGCCGACAAACGTGAGGTAATTCGTCGAGGCCAGCAGCCGTTCCAGTTTGGCCGAAAGATTGGCGGCGTTCAACCGCTGAACGATAGTGAGCCCCGCGGGTTCATCTTTCAAATCCAGCTTGAACTCCGTCGGCAGCGGCGAAAACAGCGCGCGGTCCACGCCGCCAAGTTCATCCATCTGCTGGTTGAGGGCATTCCAATGCGCCTGGTGGCGTTCTTTAAGGTTCATTTCACCCACGTAATCAAACTGGTTTTCGATGCGCAGCGAACGCGTGTCGGCCCGGAACCACACCAGCGCGTTGACAAAATCGGCGACGAGCACGCTGGCGGGGGCGGTATAATCCAGATTGACCTGTTCCAGCGGAATGCGGTCGTGCGGATTCTGCGGAGCGCGCGCGGCGATAAAGGTTTCAATGACATTGTTCGGCAGCAGGTCAACCAGCTGCGCGGCCTCGTTGTAAGCGCTGACGACCGGTTCCGGTCCGTAATCAAACCGCCGCACATCGCCGTAATGCAGCGTGTCCTCGTCGGTGGCGAACAGCATTTTGTTCGTGCGCGCCTCATTGCTATCGAAATAGCCCCAGCGGATCGCCGCGCGGTCGTGCGGCAGCGGCTGTTTGCCGGTGCGCATCCACCAGCCGGTGAACACGCCGCCCTTGAAAATCGTATATTCCATTATGGAGGTCGTCGCAAGTTTGTTGGTATAGGCGTCCAGGGGTTTGCCGGTCAAGTAAGCCTTGAACCATTCGTCCAGTTCCTTGGCCGTGAGCGTGGCGCCGAGGCTGCCCGCAAAATTATGGCGCAGGCCGAGAATGTGCCCGACCTCATGCGCCACCACTTCGCGGACATAATCCTGCGACGCGCGCAGGACCGCCTCGTCGGTCAGCTGATCGCTCGCCAGCAATTCCTGCAGGCCGTGCGCCATCTGCTCCGCAAACTCGCGCGGGTCCAGTTCGCAGCACGCGGCGCGGTTGAGAAACGGCACGCCGAGCTGCGCGGCGCCCTTTTTCACGTCCTTCTTCGCCTCGGCGGTTTCTTCCATGGCGCGCAGCAGCGCCCGCGCCCGCGCCTTGCCAAGATAGCTGAAGGCGCTCGTCATGTACGCCTGGCCGTGCTTGGATTCGCCGCTCAAAGGATCGTCCAGCACGTCGGCGTAGGCAAAGCCCGCGCGGTCCCATGGCACCCATTGCACGAGGTTGCACCTGGCGTCTGGCGCGGTCACGCCGGCGTCGGCCTTTTTCGCCTGCACCACTTCCTTGCCGAACACGGTGTTCCAGTAAAGAATGCCGTCCTTGACTGCCTCCACATATTCCGGCGGTGTGTTGGCCGAATAATAAAACAGCACCGGCTGCTTCAAATCAAATCGGTCAATCCGCGACGAAGTGCGGCCCGTGCCGGTCTCGAGCTGGCCTTCCGTCTCGAAAAATTTCGTGTACCTCCCATCCACCGCGTTGGGTTCCTTGCCCTGAAAATCTCCCGGTTGCCAGGGTGCGATGAAATAGCGCGCCTCGAAGCGGGCCTCCATGTCCGTGTTCCGTTCGCGGCTGCGCGCCTGGACACTCTGGCGGATGATCAATTCGCCCCCGTCGGACCGTATTTCAAACACCCGGCTCTCCGGCACTTCCAGCACGTCGTCATGCGATTCGAAATTCAACGGGCCGCCATCCGTCCACGACTGCGTGAACACCCGGCGCATGCCCTTGTTGAAATCCACCACCACGCGGCCGGCTTCAAGGCGCACGAGGGGAAAGGTGGCCAGCAACCGCCGCGCGGGCAAATCTTCCGTCACCACAAGTCCCTTGGTGGATTCACACATGTCCACGCCGTCGGGGAATTGCTCGAAGCGCACGATTTTCCCCGCCAGCCCGTGGCTGGTCGGCGATTCGCCCTGCGGAATCATGGACGCGCTGAACAGGTAGTCCTTGCCGAAGCCGTCCTTGGGAATGGCGAGATAAAACTGATCCGCCACCTGCAGCTGCGGCGCCACCGGCGCGGCTGGCTGCTCGGCGGCGGAAAGCGCGGACGGCGCCAGCGCGGCCAGGACTGCGATTGCGAAAAGAGCGGATTGTTGTGGGGCGAGAATTCCCAGAAAAACTTCGAGAATTGCGCTCCCGAACCGGAGCGCGGCGTTCACGCCGCTTCGACTTGCGAAGCTCCCGCCAGGCTGAAAGTTGAAGCCGCGTGAGCGCCGGGCTTCGACTGCCGGGCTCATGAAAAGAAGATTCATCCGTCAAAAATGCCGACAGCCTGCGCTGCGGGCAAGCGTTATTCACCAATCTCCCGCGCCGCCTCCACGAGCGCCGCCGCTTCCTGCGGCGTGCCAATGGTGATGCGCAGAAATTCCCTCAGTTCCGGCGCGCCGAACCAGCGCACGAGAATCTTCCGGTCCCGCAACTTTTGCAGCCAGTCCGCGGCCTGAAACCGGGGCGGCTGAGCCAGGATGAAATTGGTCTGGCTCGGGAACACGCTGAATCCCAGCGCGGTCAGCTCGCGCGTAAGCCGGTCGCGCGTGGCGATGATCTTTTGGAAATTGGCGCGGTAGTATTTCAAGTCGTCCAAGGTGGCTTCCGCCGCGGCCTGGCCGAGGCCGTTGACGTTGTAGCTGTCGCGGATTTTGTCCAGCGCGGCGATCAGTTCCGCGTGGCCGACCAAATAGCCGACGCGCTGGAAGCACAGCGAATAGGCCTTGGAAAAGGTCCGCGCCACGAGCACATGCGGGAGTTTCAGCGCCAGCTTCAGCGCGTTTTCCTCCGCAAAATCCACGTAAGCCTCGTCCAGGACCACGACGCCGCGCTGCACCCGGCACAGTTGCTCCAGTTCCGCCGTCGCGTAGCCGCGTCCGCTGGGCGCGTTGGGGGTGGTGATGAAAGTCAGTGCGGCGTTGAAATCCCATTTCCGCGAGCGCTTCAAATCGCCCACGCTGGGCAGGGAAAAATCGAGGTTCAACGGCATCGCATTTTTCGCCGCGCCATGAATATCGGCCAGCACCGGATACAGTGAATAGCTGGGGGTGAAGTACTGCACCGCTGCTTTCCATGGTCTGCTGCTCTTGAACTTGAACAAGGAGTCATGAGCCGGTTCCACGAAGCCGCGCACGGCCAGCGCCAGCACCTCATCCGAGCCGTTCCCAACCAGGATATTTTCCGCGGCGCAACCATGCAGCTTGGCCAACTTTGTGCGCAAATTCTGCGCAGTGGGATTGGGATACAGCCGCAGCCGGCCATCCACCGCCGCCTGGACCGCCGCCAATACGCGTGGCGAAGGTGAATAAGGATTCTCGTTGGTGTTGAGTTTGATCAAGCCTTTGATCCGGGGCTGTTCCCCGGGGACGTAGGGATGCAGGTTTTCGACCAGCGGGCGAATAAGTTGGAGCTTTGGCATCACGCGGGGAGTAGGTTTGTGGCGGCAGCAGCCTTCAGTGTGGCTTTCACGCCCAGAGACTATTTAATCGCCATTACAAAAGCAATTTCCCGATTTTGGCGGCGGGCGGGCGTCCGCCGTCATTCCATGCGGCACGGGAAAAGGCAGGCAGCACTATGCGGCCGGAGCGCCGGTCTCCCGACCCGGCTGGTTTCAAAAGTCCAACCGGCGCGAGTCCCGATTCATCGTGGAGGCCGGCTCTCCGTCCGCGCTTTGCTTTCCCGCTCGCCACGTTCGGCGTTTCCTGTAAAACTGCGCAGCAATGCGAATCCTGGCCCTTGATCATGGCACCCGGCGGATCGGCGTGGCAGTGAGCGATGAAACCAAGACCATCGCGCAGCCGCTGGAATACATTCCCGCCGAGCCGTTCGCAGCCTTTCTGGAACGGTTGAAAAAGATTCTGGCGGAAAAGGAGGTGGACTGCATCCTGCTCGGCCTGCCCCGCAACATGGACGGCAGTTACGGGCCGGCGGCGCAGAAGGTGGAGACCTTTGCCAGCGCGCTGAGATCCGCCGTCACCGTGCCCATCAAATTATGGGACGAGCGGCTGACCTCCACGATGGCCAACCGGATACTGATCCAGGCCAACGTCCGCCGCGACAAGCGCAAAGAGAAGGTGGACAAAATGGCGGCAGCCATCCTGCTCCAGAGCTACCTCGACATGGGCAGGTGATTTTAACCACAGAGCCGATGATCGGCACCAGACACAGATGGACACGGATCGGAAGGCAGGCGCATGGGGCAGACGAATGATCAGGACCGAGCTTAAACGCGGAGACGCGGAGAAACGCAAAGCGCGGAGGACGCATGCAATCTTGCCTCATCCGCCGGCTTTTCGGAGCAGAGCCGTAAAGCCGGATTGCTCAAAATCGTGATCGCCTGTCAGCGCCTCGGCCACGCCTTCGTCCTTTATGATTCAGAAGTTAATGATCATGCTGCGCGGCCCATGTTGAGCAACAATTTCGTGGTGCAATACAACACGGACTTGACCACCACCAACTGGATCACGCTCCAAGCGTTTTCCAACCTGCTGGTGAGTCCGTATCTGTTCCTCGACCCGGCGGGAAGTGGCCAACCAGCCCGGTTCTACCGGGTGTGGATGCAATGATGACACTGAAGCGCAATCACGACATGCAACCCAGCAATCCATGAATTCATTTTTATCCGTGTCCATTCCCGGTTAATATCACCCCATGCCATTGCCCATCAATATCGATTCTCTGCTTCAGGGACAGGCCGTGGAGTGGGATCGCATGGAGTTCAAGGAAGGGTGGAATCCTGAGGACATCGTGCATACCTTGTGCGCATTCGCGAATGATTTCCATAATTGGGGAGGCGGCTATCTGGTTCTCGGTGTCAAAACCGAAAACGGCAAACCCCTGCTCCCACCGTATGGTCTGCAACCGGAGCAGGCCGATGCTTGGCAACGCAAATTGCTGGAGTTGGGGCATAAGCTTCAGCCCGCCTACCATCCGATTTCAGACGCGGCCACCGTGGGCGGAAAATTGGTGCTGGTCGTCTGGGTGCCCGGCGGCGAAATGCGTCCCTACAAGGCGCCGGTGTCACTCGACGGAAAAAATCGCGAGCTGGCGTATTGTGTCCGGTTGCACGCAAACACCGTCCGGGCCAAGGGTGAGATCGAGCAAGAATTGATTTCCCTGGCAAACCGCATTCCTTTCGACGACCGGCAGAACAGCGCCGCCCAGGTGACCGATTTGCAGCCCAGTCTGATGGAAGGTTTTCTGGCGGAAGTCAAAAGCGATTTGCAGGCGGAGGTTGCACGTTTGTCGCTGGAGGAATTGGGGCGGCGGATGCAAGTCGTTCGAGGGCCGGCGGAAGCCCCGCGTCCGTTGAATGCGGGACTGCTGTTCTTCGCGCCCGAGCCGACGCGCTGGTTTCCGCAGACGCAGATTGACGTCGTCCATCTGCCGCAAGGTCGCGGGGGCGATCAGATCATCGAGAAGACTTTCAAGGGGCCGGTCGCCATCATGCTACGCGAAGCCCTTGGCTACCTGCGCAACAACGTCGTCACCGAATACGTGCGCAAACGCGCCGATCGGGCCGAAGCCGAGCGTTATTTCAATGTTCCCTATCCCGCGTTGGAGGAGGCGCTGGTCAATGCCATTTATCACCGTAGTTACGAGGAACGGGAACCGGTTGAAGTGCAAATGACGCCCGAAGAAATCACCATTCTGAGTTTTCCCGGACCGGATCGTTCCATCAACATGGAGGACTTGCGCGTCGGCCGGGCGGTGGCGCGGCGTTACCGCAACCGCCGCATCGGCGAATTCTTGAAGGAATTGGAATTGAGCGAAGGGCGCGGAACCGGCATCCCCAAAATTTTGCGGGCCATGTCAGACAATGGTTCGCCGGAACCGTTGTTTGAAACCGATGACCAACGCACCTCGTTCCTCGTGCGCCTGTCGTTGCGGCTGGCTCCGGCGGAGGCTTTGACCCGGCAAGTCATTTTGGAGAAAATCATCCTTAAAGAAAAGGCTTTGCAGGAGTTGGCGACGGCACTCGGCATCGCCACCACGCAAGTCACCACGCAAGTCAGCAAGTTGCTCAATTCAGCGTTGGCTGAAGCCAGAACACGAGAGGAACTCCAAACGGCAACCGGCCTGGCTAATCGGGAGCATTTCCGCAAATTCTATATTGAACCATTGGTTGCAGCCGATTGGCTGTCGCGCACGATCCCCGATAAACCGAAGAGTCCTCTGCAAAAATACCGGCTGTCAGCCGTCGGACACGCGTGGTTGGGATCCGTCACCACCTGAATGAATTGTAAGGGCTTAAAATCTAGGAGGGATCATCATGCTGGATCTGCCCGCAACTTGGACGGCAGTTACGGCCTGGCGTTTCACGCATCACGCATCACGCATCACGCATGAAGTACAAGCTCATCATTGCCTACGACGGCACGGCGTATGAAGGCTGGCAGGTGCAAAAGACCGGCACGGGCGTCCAGGAGATCGTCGAGGCGGCGCTGGCAAAATTGTTTCCCAGCACGCCCCGGCTGCACAGCTCCAGCCGCACGGACACGGGGGTTCACGCGCTCGGCATGGTGGCGCATTTCGAGGTGACGCGCGCCGAGGATCGGATGACCGCGCACAAACTGAGCCTGGCGCTCAATGCGCACCTGCCCGCGGACATCCGCGTGGTTTCCGCCGGGAGGGCGCGGGAGGCTTTTCACGCGCGCTTCGATGCCGGCGGCAAACAGTATCGCTATTTCGTCTGGAACCACGCGGCGATGAATCCCCTGCTGCGTCACGCCGCGTGGCACGTGCCGCGCAAGCTGGACCTGCGGCTCATGCGGGCGGCGGCCCGGCTGTTCGTCGGCAAACATGATTTTCAGTCGTTCTCCTCCAATCCCGGCTATAAAAAGCAAACCTCCGTGCGCACGCTCACGCGCTGCGACGTCAAGAGATCCGGCGCGCAGTACACGTTCACCATCGAAGGTGACGGTTTTCTCTACAAAATGTGCCGCGGCATCGTCGGGACCATCGTGCAGGCCGGCTTGGGCAAATTTCCGCCGGAGGATGTGACGGAGATGCTGGCGAAGGCCGACCGACGCGTGGCGGGCATGACCGCGCCAGCGCATGGACTGGTGTTGTGGAAGGTGTTTTATACCAAGCATCGCGGCAGCCGAGGTAAGGAGGCTCCAACGTCAAATCCGAAATCCGAAATCCGAAATCCGAAATCCAGTCAGAGCCTCCTCACGTCCACCCTCCGCAGTGCGGCTACGGAGGAAGGGGCGGCGGCGAAAATCAAATGAACATCGTCCTCGTCGAACCGGAAATTCCGCCGAATACGGGCAACGTGGCGCGGCTTTGCGCCGCCACCAAGTCGGTGTTGCATCTCGTTGAACCGTTTGGCTTCAAGCTGGATGACACGCAACTCAAACGCGCAGGCATGGATTACTGGCGACAGGTCGAGTGGCATCGGTGGAAGAATTGGAATGCTTTCGCCGAAAAACTTCCCGCGCAGGCGCGGCTGTGGTTCGTGGAATCCGACGGCGCAAAGCTTTACAGCGAGGTGAAATTTGCGCCGGAGGATTACCTGGTATATGGCCGTGAGACGGCGGGTCTGCCAAAAAAATTGTTGGAAGAGAACTCCGAGCGCTGGCTGCGGATTCCGATGTTCAACGCGGAATCGCGATCGCTGAATTTGTCCAATTGCGTGGCCCTGGTGTTGTTCGAGGCACTGCGGCAGCAGGGATTTCCCGGAGAGATTTAGCCCTTCAAAACAACCTGGCGATGGTTTGAAAAGAGTCCTGCAACCAAGGCGCTGCCAGCGGCTGCAACCCCAATGTCAGCCAACAACGCAGGAAGACTAAAAAAACGATCCGAATAATCCCCGTCCACCTGATATAAGAATGGAAATCCGTAACGCATCACTCCTGAACCATCAAGGCCGTCACAACGAGCAATGTCCAGGGCAATGGACAAAACCACAAAGGCGGCAAACACCGCCAGGAAAATAATGGTGAACTTTTTCATAACGCGGCCTTGCCGCCGTAAAGGGTCAGTAAAGGGTCAGGCCTAGGAAATTGGTATTCGATCATGTTTCAGTCATGTTTTGGCGGCGATGGTGTCCAGTTTTGACCGGGCTTTTCTGGCTTTGCGCACGTCGCGCGCGCGCATTTTCCGGGGGCCCCGACCGGCATTGCTGTAATGGCCCATTGTCAGGCGCGCGCTCACCCAGCGCAGGGATACCGTCGTGAGTTCCCGCACCCACCGCGCCAACGCCGCTTTCTCCGCCGTCACCTTGGGCCCCTGCGCCAGTTCCTCCGCCGTCAACCCCAGCGCCGCCAATCCCTCCCGCAGCAGTTGCTCCGCCGCCTGCTCGCCGTGTTCCCGTTTGACGGCGCCGCTGTGCGATTCCGGGCGCAGCCCACGCACCAGCCTCCCCACCCGCTGCCGCAGCTTCGCCCGGAAGGACTCGCCACCCACGTACCAGCCACGCCGCAACGCTTTCCATTGTCCTTCCAGTTCCGCGCGGCCCGCTTTCAAGCCCAGTTCCAGCACCCGGCCCTCTAGATAAGCTTCGTAGCTCCGGCGATCTTCGGGTTTTAGCCGCAACGTCCCCATCACCCGCCCCCGCTCCAGCCAGGACGGATTGCTGCGGGCCGGTTTCAAATACCATGGATAACTGCTCCAGCGGTAGCCCTTAAGCTGCGCTTTGCCCATGGCGATCAACCCGGCCCACGCCGGGTTCAAATGAATGTACGTGCTGACCGTCTGCAGATAACCCGCGTTGCCCGCCTCCACCGGCACCGCCTTGTACCGGCCTTGAAACAAATGCCCAAAACGCTCGTGCCGGCCGTTGTAGCGCTGCGTGTACGTGCCTTGCAGCCACTTCATCCCGGCCACCAGATTGCCTTCGGGCGTCTCGGCCAGAAGATGGTAATGGTTGTTCATGAGCACGTAGGCATGGACGCGCCAGCCGGTCTTGCCGCACGCTTCCCCAAGCGTCTCGACAAACCGTTGCCGATCTTGGTCATCCTCGAAGATGGCGCGGCCCTGATTGCCCCGCGCCATGATGTGATACATGGCTCCAGGATATTCGATGCGCAAAGGTCTGGCCATGCCGCCATCCTACCCCAACCCCAGCTCAAAACTCAACCCTCATTACCACGTTCCTAGGACTGACCCTTTTTCTGACCCTTTTTCGAGCCGAGGCGCGCCGGATTTGTGATGTGAACCGCGACGGCGGAACGCAAGCGCGAACGGCGGCCTGCTCCGGCGAATTGTTGGGCATCAGGGAATAATCTTTTGCCATATTGTCTCAACAGAATTCGGCCAACGCACAACAAACTTGCCCGCGTCCGAGCGAATAATTCGCGAGGCACCTGTATGTGGTGTCACTTCGGTCGGGTTGCTGCTGCTTTTTACCGTCTCAATCAAATGTCCACCTTTGACAAGCCATGTGCCAGTTGCCTGGTATGTATTTGTGCGGTCAGGATGGCTAAACCATGATAGCTCTATAAAACTGCCATCTGTTGCGACTGTGTTTGTGCATCGCATACCGGCCTCCTGCCTCAACCAAACTCCCGCCAATTGCTGGCGAAAGTCACTGTCAAATCTGGCAACCGTGACGTGCTGCCAATATAGCAACAGACACGCAGCAACGACGACCACTAACAATCCAATAATCGTGAACTTTTTCATGGCGCTTAATGATGCCTCCCCCTGTTCGCTCCCCAGCGAGCAGAAGCTGAAATCTCGAAGGGGAAACCTGAGCGTGCGCAGTCCGTTGGAATCAATCTTGGGTGGTCTCCAGCAGGGTTGGAAACCCGTTGCGACACAAACTCCGCACGCGCACCCCGGCTGACCAAAGTGCATTTTCACACCCGGCTGGAATTGTCCCAACACCGTCAGGGGGCGATTGAAGCACCGGGCGGGCATCGGTTCAAGGCAATTTTGAGGCCTGGAATTGCGCGAGGATTCGCACCAGAGCGTTTTTGTTGCTCCAATCTATTCATCCACACCACACAATTCGTTTGTCTTCGCTCTGCCCGACTGTTTAAGCCGGCGGCACGGGCGTGGCCGGGGAGGTCGCCGGGGCTTGGGAGCTGCTGGATTCCTCGATTTTCCAGACGTCGATTTTTTCGATGCGATGGCGGCGTTTGCTGCCATGCAGTTCAAATTCCACCTCGTCGCCCACCTTGCGGTTGACCAGCGCCATGGCGACCGGCGTCAGATAGCTGATGATGCCCTTGTCGGGGTCCGAATCCCAGGCGCCGAGAATGGTGAAAGTCTCGGCCTGGTTGGTGGCCAGGTCGGTGGCCAGCACCACGGTGCCAGGTCCCACCACGTCGGTCTTGGCGTTGGCAAAATTCATGCCCCGGGCGCGGTTGAACTGAGCTTCGAGCTCGTCCTTGCGGCGCAGCAAAATCTTCTGCATTTCCTTGGCGGCCTTGTATTCATGGTTTTCGCGCAAATCCCCATAGCTGCGGGCGATGGCGATCTCCTTCGAGTTGCCCGGAATTTTTTTGTCCACCAGGTCGCGATATTCCGACTGGCGGCGCTCCATGCTTTCCCAGGAGACCAGCAGCGTGCTTTCCTGCCGGGGCTGGTCGCCGGTGATGAGCGATTGCACGGCGGGATGCGCCTTGACCAGCCGCGCGAGCAGCGAGCGCTTGTCCATGTCATCGAACACGGGCGACAACTGGAGGGCGCGGGTCAAATCCTTGATCACCTCGATATCCGCCGAGGCGGTCAATTCGGCGATCAACTGTTGGTCTTCGAGGATGAAATCACGCAGGCGGTTCGAGCGTTTTTCATTAAACTGGTCGCGTTCCATGGCGGTGAGCATGGCGCGGAAAACCTCCGGGCCGATGATGTCCACAAAGTCCTCGGTGCGCTCCTTGCCAAACCACAAGAGCAGTTCGGTGTTGGCCGCGTGCTGGTTGATGAGGCGCGCGAGCGTTTCCTTGAGCAAATCCAGCTTGCCGCTGTTGGTCAGGATGCTGGCAATTTCCTTGGCGAGCTTGGCCGAAACGTAATTCAGCGAGTGGCGCAGCGCTTCGTGCCACCGGTCGGGATTCGCGAGCTTGTAGGACTCCAGCGCGCGATGATGCTTCGCGGCGGGAATGGTCTCGAGCAGGGGGCCCAGCTTGATGCCTTCCTGCAGCCACACTTGGGCGGCGGAAATTTCCGTGACGGCGGGCGGCAGACCCGCGGCCTCGCGCAGTTCATCGCGCGCAAAAATCGCCTCCAGAGCCACGGCCGGCTGCGTCCGCTGGTGGGTCGCAATGTCCGGATCAAGCGCGGCGACCACTTCGTTCGCCGCCGCCGTCAGGTCTTTCAAATCCGACATGACCTTGAGTATTTCCGAAACGATCATAACCCGGGCCTTGAGGCCTTTGGCCGCGCGAAAATCATGGAGCAGCCGGTCCTGCAGCGACGTTTCCTGGGTCTGATAGACCACGAGTTCGGTCTTTTTTGCCGGCACAATGAAATGGCCGTCCTTTTTCATTTCGCGCCGCGCGACCTCCCACCATTTTTTCCAGTCGGCGTTAATGACGTCCGGCACCAGCACCTGCTGGATCTGATCCGCCGTGGCCTTTCCGCCATAGCTGTTCAACACGAGTTTGACCAGCTCGATGTGGTGCGCGGCCAAATGGCGGATCGCGTCCAAATCCATCGCCTTGCGCGCCAGAATATGGTCCTTGGCCACCGGCTTGAGTGATTCGGCGGCAAACGCCAGGTCCATCGGATGTCCCGGCTTGCCGGGAAAGTCTATGGTGAATCGCGCAAACACCGTGTCCACCGTCTTGATGCGCCCAAAGCCCCAACTCCGGTGGGTGCAACAGCCGGCTTCGGCCAGGTGGGTGAGGGCCGGCACATGCCGCCCCTCGATCTTCCCGGCCGCCGCCAGTTTCTCAAATTCTTCTTTCATAAATTTTTTATCTCGCTTACCGCAAACGGAATCTCTTAATTAAAGTAGTTGCACGACCAAAATCCAAGACAAATTGCGGCCCGAATTCTGTCGCAGCGCCTGACCAGCGGCGAATATACGGAGAATCTGCTGGAAACGGCCCTGGCCGCCACGCGCATGCCGCCCGCCGATCGCGGGCTTTGCCATGAACTCGTTTGCGGCGTCGTGCGCTGGCAGGCCACGCTGGACTGCCTGATCGCCCGCAAAACCGACTCCGCCCGCCAGCAGCGGCCGGCCCTGGCCAACCTGCTGCGCCTCGGGCTGTACCAGGTTTTTTGGCTCGACCGCATCCCCCCGCACGCCGCGGTCCACGAGACCGTGGAATTGGCCAAGCAATCCGGCTACGGGGCGCAGGCTGGGTTTATCAACGCGGTCTTGCGCGGATACGTGCGCGAATTGGAGGCCATCAGGAAGATCCTCGCCGACATGAAAATATCCCAGCCGGCGCTGGGCTGGTCGCATCCCGATTGGCTCGTGCAAAAATGGCGCCAACAATTCGGCGAAGAACCGACGCGCCAACTGCTGGCGTGGAACAATACCCCGCCGAAAACGTATGCGCGGGTCAACACGTTGCAATTCCACGGCAGCCGGCGCGACGAGGCGCCGACTGAAAAATCCGAACTCCGAATTCCAAACTCCGAATCGAGCCGCCTCACGTCGGCTCCTGCAAACGAAATGAAGGACGCGGGCGACTTGCTCGCCCGCTGGCGCGAGGAAAATGTCGAATACGATTTTCTCACGCGCGATTGGACCGGCGAGAACCT
>Ga0302320_10004498_pt1 | contig 31661 bp, 33 predicted proteins | sample Bog_T0_3_FD_202130 | JGI IMG/M metagenome (GOLD analysis project Ga0302320, IMG submission 202130) | Peat permafrost microbial communities from Stordalen Mire near Abisko, Sweden - Bog_T0_3 | ecosystem: Environmental > Terrestrial > Soil > Wetlands > Peat | place: Sweden: Abisko, Stordalen Mire... | reverse complement strand
GTCTATGCTATGGCGCTTTCTATGGATTCTCCATCTGTTTTACCCGATGGAATGAAGTCGGCTTGTGGAAGTTTTACTTTTGCAGGTACATTGACACAAGATACTGTTTTTACACTTTCTTTCGCTGAAGTACCTATCACAATAACCATCCCACCTCCATCCAAGGGAAAAGATTTTAAACTGGAGGATTTAGCAGCTCTTGTTGCTTCCAAGATCAATGATGCTGGAGTGCCCGTGAGTGCCAATGTGAATGATAAAAATAAACTCACTGTAGATGTTATTTTTAAACACCCAGGGATCATTGGAAACGGCTACGACTTAAGATGTGAGAATGTGCCAGGTCTTAAAATATCGGCGACTTCCCTGAGTGCTGGAGTGGGAGTTCCTGTGAATCTGATAGGCGCACAAGCCAATCCAGATAAAAAAATACCTGAGATCCAAAGTATTCTAGAAAATTTGGAGCAGTTTCACCTCATTGCTTTTCCGTATCCTGAGTCAAGTGCTTTAAAAAAAATGCAAGATCAACTCAAACTCAGATGGAATGCGACTGAAAATCTTGAGGGAATGGCGTTTACTACCCTTTCTGATCAGAATATGCTTTCCAAGCCAGATCAATGCCTCAAAACTTTTTGTCTCAACTCTCCTTATATTTCACTCATTGCGTGGAATGGATTATCAGCTCATTATGAGGTGTGTGCCTGCATCATTGCCCAAATTGCAGAAAGTGCCTCTCGTGATCCCTCACAATCTTTTATTACACTGGCTCTACCTGGGCTGATTCCTGCAAAAAGGGAGGATCGATTTAGCTTCAAAGAAAGAGGGGATCTCTTAGGAGCAGGACTGAGTACCTTGAAAGAGGATACTTTCAACAGTGTGAGGATTGATAGACTCATTACCACATACACTGGAAATGGAGAATTTGAAGATGAATCCTATTTAGATGTCAATGTCCCGCTCATTTTAAGTTTTCTTAGATATTCATTCAAAAATTACTGGGGAGCAAGATTTTCTAGAGCCAAGCTCTCAAAAGAAACTCCCAGAGTCAGGACTCAGACCACAGTGGTTTATCCCAATCTCGTGAAAGCAACCCTGGTCTGTTGGTACAAAGACATGATTGAGCTTGGAGTCTGTCAGGACAATCTGGAGCAATTTAAGGAAAGCATTACGGTGGAAATCGATCAATCCAGACTAAATATTTATATTGAGCCTGAATTGATGAACCAGCTTGTCGGAACCGCTGTAAAAATGGCTTTTAGTAATTAGTAATAATTAGAAGGAGGTGAAGCATATGGCAGAACTCAGACGAGGCGGACTCATCCATCTCTCGTTTACCGGAGGGGCTCCCTTATTAGCCAAAGGGCACTTCGAAATTGTCATGGGTAAAGATAAGAGAAAAGCAGTTTACAGCACGAGCTGCTCAGGAGCTGTAGGATACACGTCAGAGCCTCAGAGTGCTAAAATTTCAGGTGAAATTCTCTTTGATAAGAAGACTCCAATCGAAAAAATCATCGAAGCGCAAGGGGTGGATGTCGTGCTTGAGCTTGCAGACGGCACGATTTTAACTCTGAAAGACGGATTTTTTACAGAAGAAGGAACTCTCAACACAGAAGAAAATTCAATGAAATTTTGCATCGAAGGTAGATCCATTGACATTGTAACCAGCAAATAAAATTAAACAAGGAGTAAAGTATGATTCAATTTCAACTCACAAAACCCATTCATTTCGGAGAAGAAGTCATTACGGAATTATCTATTAAAGAGCCAGTAGCCGCAGATTATAGAGGTGTTAATGTAGGATCTCAAGATCCAGCCATTCTCCTGGATTTTGCAGCCAAACTTTCAGGGAAAGCACCCTCTGTGATTGGTATGCTTTGTAATAAAGATACCTTTCGCCTGATCCGCGAGATCAATCGTTTTTTAGACGAGGGATTGGAGGCTACGAACGATGCTTAGGGCTTTTTGCTTACCTCTTTCACTGGCCACCTGAAAGTCTTTGGAATCTCACGATGGATGACATCAAATTTTGGATGGAGCGAGTGAGAGAATTGAGGGAGGAACTCAATCGTCATGGCAAGGAATAAAGAGTTTACCATCTCTGTGGCTCTGAGGGCCGTGGATAAACTGAGCCAGCCCATGGCCAAGATGAACCTTGCGTTCTCTCAGATGTCAAAAACTTTGAGACGCGCTCAGGCTACCTCCGCTCTTTCTCCTTTGTCAAAGTTTTCAACCGAAGCGAGAGGATGTTTTCGTTCAATGGCTGAGCTATCAGGTAGCATGGGGCTCACTCGTGTTCTTCAGGATACAAAAATCATAGGAGGAAAGTTAGGGCAAGTCTTTGGCTCAATTAAAAATGCATTTGGAGGCTTTGTCTCCTTTTTTATGAAAGGAAGCATTCTTTTAGGAATTGCTGGATTTAGTTTCTACGAAGCCTTGGGTGGCTATATCAGAAGAACAGAAGGATTGGACCGCGTTTCCAAAGCGTTTGGAATGTCTTCTGAAGCAATGCGTGGGTGGGGTTTTGCAGCTGAAGCAGCAGGGGTGGAAGCCGAAGGGTTTCATAAAGTTTTACGCAAACTAGCCACCTCGCAGGCGCTCGCTCACTGGGGGGTACCCAATGAAACGTTAAGTCTATACAATCTTGGGATAAAATCACTGACCCAAGGGGAAAAACTTAAAGGATTGGATAGCCTTTTATTTGAAGTTTCAAAACGAGTTTCAAATCCAAATCTGGATCAACAAAAGAAACTCGCTCTTTTAAAGCCTGTATTTGGCAGACAAGCTTACGATGCACTTGCGATGCTAGGAGCAGGACCCCAAGCTCTCAAAACCAGAATCACTGAAATGAGGGCCATCAGTTTTACTCCAGATGAGGAGGCTAAAAAAAGAGGAACTGCTCTGAGATATGCACAATTACGAGCCAAAGCTGCATTCACAGGAATGTCTGATACGATCATGAATGAGCTTGCTCCTGGGCTTGAGAAATTTTTCAATCAGTTCACTCAATTCTGGAAAGATAATCGAAAAGAAATCACACTCTGGGCTCAGACGTTCAGTCAAAAATTACCTGGAGCATGGGATGCTCTGAAAGATATTTTAAGCACAGTTTCAGCGTGTTTTAGACCCATCTTTTCTGCTATGAGTTTTTTAGTTCGAACATTTGGAGCAGGCAATACTGCTCTGGGACTATTCTTATCCTATTTCTCTATTAAAAATTTTAGCTCCATCCTGACATTAAGCAAATCCTTATGGAATCTGGGTAAAAACATAAAACTTCTTTATTCGAGTGGGAGATTAGTGGGCATCTTTGATAGTCTTCTGGGTGTTTTTTTGGCGCTTGCTCCTGAAATTGTAGGACTGACTGCATTGGCGGGTTTAGGCTATTTAGTTTATAAGAATTGGAATCAAGTTGAAAAACTATTTCAGTCCATTTCTAAAACCATCGGTATTTTAGAAAAAAAACCGATCTTCAATATTCTGATCCCAGCCATGAAAGACGCTTTAGGTGCTTTTCGCACAGTAGGAGGCTGGCTTACCCCTGATCTATCCACAGAGCGTGACGATCCTGAGACAAATAAGAACGAAGATATTTTTCCAACAAGAAATTCTAGCCCAGCTCGCATCTCTGATGAAATCGATCATCTGATTCAAAACCCAGATCGTGAAAGCAAGGTGAGTCCAAACCATGAAGTCAGTGAATATTTCAAAGCTATTCGAAACCCAACACAAAAGTCAAACGAACCTTTAGGTCAGATCACCATTGAATTTATCAATACACCGGCAGGAACCCGAATTTCACACCAAGACAGGCGTATTTCATTCCATGTCAAGCAGGGCAGATCTTTTCTTGAGGTACCCTCATGAGAAAGAAAAGATTATCCAGGGCATCGTTTCGAGGAGTCAAGTTTTACCTAGAGGAGTTTTCTGTTGAAAGCGCAAGACGTGTTGAAAAGGTGGAGTACCCCAACAGTGAAGCGTTTTCAACCGAAGACTTAGGGGCTCAAATCAAGTCCTATTATTTAAATGGTTTTGTTTTAGGACCTGATTTTGAAAACGAGAGAGAAAAATTACTCGCTGCCTGCTCTGATCCAGGACCTGGAAAACTAGTCATTCCTTATTTCAAAGAACTTTCAGCCCACTGCCTTTCTGTCAGAACGAATGAAACCACGATAACAGGTGGAATGGTCTCATTTGCTATGACTTTTTGTGAGTCATCCCAGCCTGCTTTGGATGTTTCTCATGATCCTTCGTCTCTCTCTCTAGGCTTTCTCAATCAACTCGTGGGCTTAGCAGGTAAAGTCCTCGATCGAGGGGTTTTACTTTATAATTCACTGGGTGGGGAATTCATTACCTCATCGTTTGATTTAGTCTCACGATGGGGAGACTCGCTGTTTGATGCATCTGATAGTGTACTTTCTGGTGCAGATCGAGTCGAAAAATCCTTTATCCCCATTATGAAACTCACCTATGGTGCAAATCAGCTCTCAGCAGCGATCTCTGAATACAAGAAAACTTTTTTAAATACTGCCAACGTACCTTGGATGCTTTTTGATTCAGTGAGAAATTTAGCAACCTCTCTTTGTGATCCCTTTTTACTCTATCAGCTTGAGACTCTTCTCATGGTGATGGATAGCCTGCCCTCTCCGGTTCCTCCCATTTCAGAGCATGTGAGTGTTCAGGCCCAAGAACAAAGGGCACAGCTTCATGAAACCTTTCAAACTGCAGTGGGGTCTGTTGTCGTGGGTGAAGCCGCCACTGCTGCCTTAAAAGCAGATTATGAGAGTCAAGAGAGTCTGATCCAAACCAGGGAATTTTTGATCCATCGCATGGATGATCTGAAGCAGCGGACTCAGGATGATGAAATTTTTCAGACGCTTGAGTCGCTCAAAACCCTTGTCTTCCATTCGCTGCAGCCCTCTCAAAAAACGACGACCCTTCGAGACTACACCCTATTCACCGACATGCCAGCCATCGTTGCTACCTATGATGCCACCGGAGATATCGATCAACTGGGTGCGATCATTCAGAGAAATAAAATCACTTACCCACCCCGAATTCAAGCAGGCTCTCATGGAAGACGACTTGAGGTGGCCTATGAATGATGTATCACTCCAAGTAGGAGAAAATATCTACCGAGGGTGGACATCCGTTCATATCAAGCGTTCTCTTTTTTGTGCTTCAGGTAGTTTTGATCTCACCCTCTCAGATCAAACGAATAGTAAGGATAACTCTCTTAAAATCAAAGCCGGAGACGCCTGCAGCGTATCCATCAATCTCTCTGGCCATCTCTCTGGAGAAATCTCAGGCCGTCATCAACCTGTCATTACTGGATACATCGATCAGGTTTCACGTTCTTTTGATGGTTCCTCTCGAGTCACCACAATCGCAGGCCGTGATAAAATGATGGATGTCATCGACAGCTCTGCCATGCTAAAACAAAAGTCCTGGAAAAACACAAACCTCTTAGGACTCGTGTCTGATCTTTTATCCCCATTTGATATTGAGCCTATTTTAGAGGTTTCAGGACATCCCACCCTACCCTACCACGTTCTTCATGAAGGCTCAGAATCCGCTTGGGAATTTATCGAACGCGCGGCAAGGTTGTGTAGTCTGATTTGTCACAGCGATGGTTTAGGAAATTTGATCATAACGACTCCTTTTAAAAATCAGTCCAAGCCTAGATTTAAACTCGTGCAAGGCCAGAATATTCTATCAGCGCATGCTCAAAGCGACTGGAGCACCCGATTCTCCCAGTATTATGTTGAAAGTACCCCCTATCACCCAGACGATTCAGAATCAGATGCAAGTGATGTGCTACCGCTCAGAGTTCACATCCTAGACCCTGAAATCAAAAGACACAGACCCCTCATGATTGTCGCAGAAGCATTAGGAACTCCGACCCTCCTTAAAAAACGAGCCCAATGGGAAAAGGCAGTCAGACGAGGCAGATCAGAGAAAGTTACGGTCGAACTCAGTGGCTGGAGACGACTCAATGAGCTTTGGAATATCAATGAGTGGGTCAGTCTTAAGAGTGATTGGCTCGGAATCAACAAAGACTACCTCATCACTGAAGTCGCGTTTGAGATGGGCGTGATGAATGCTCAAAGAACTCTGCTTGAGCTTCAACCGGCAAATGCGTTTTTAGCGGACGAAACCCTTCGCTTTCAACAATTAGCAAAAGTACATGAGGAGGAAACCCATGATTGACACGATTTCTAAAATGATGGGTCCACTCAAATCGCGATTGCATCAGATCATTCGTTTAGGACGAGTAAAACGAGTCACAATAAAAGAAGGACATCAAAAGCTTCAAGTCCTTCTAGGAGAAGATGACGTACAAGAACTACCCAGATTTCAAGAATTCGGATTTTACTCAGTCCCGACTCCAGATTCAAAATGTGTCATGCTTTTTCCATCGGGCAATAGAGGAAGTGGCATTGTGATTTGTACAGCAGATCTGGCACAGAAAGACAAACTTTCTCAACTCGCTCCAGGTGAGGTGGCCATTTACAATTCAGATCAAAGTTTTATCTATTTGAGAAAGAACTCTCTGGAGCTTTCCTACGGGAGTTCAAAAATAGTATTGGGCAAGGATGGAAAAATAGAAATCTTAAGTGGCAGTACTGAGTTGATTAGTACACTCAAGACACTGATAACACAGATTCAAATTGCATCTTTGACTGGCAGTAACGGTGGAGGTCCTGTTAAGTTTGCTCAAGACTTTCCTGATGCAAAAGAGTTGAGCGCATTTACTGGATAAAGCTATGCAAATATTTGATTTAAAAACAGCCGTTTCCATGAGCCTACTCACGGATAGGAGAGCAGACGAGCACGAACTCCCCTCTTACGAGACTTATCGGCGGGGATGGTGGGGGGATTGTTTAAATTCAAGCAAGATGGGATCAAAACTTTGGCTTTTACATCGCAGGAAGTTAGGTCCAGAAACACTGGACCTAGCTAAGCTCTACACAATGGAGGCGCTTAATTGGCTGATTCAAGATGAAATCGCAGACGAGATTGCTGTTCAATGTGAAATCTCTAGGCAAATTCTTCTTATTCAGGTGAAGGTTCATCTCAAAGATGATCCTACACCGATTTTATTTAAGATGGAATTTCCAAAAGGACCTATTTTTTATGCCTTTTAAAAAGCCATCTCTTCAAGAAATCCATGATCGTATTTTAACGGACATGGCAAGAGAACTGAACGATGGAAAACCGATACCGGATAAGTCCCATTACAAAATCTGGGCAGCCATCCAAGCAGCTCAAAGCTATGGACTTTATCAATACCTGGAGTGGATCTCTAAGCAAGCCATGATTGACACGTGTGACTCTGAGACGAGAGAACGGATTGCTTCACAAAAGGGAATCTTTAGGAAAGACAAATCTCAAGCCAGGGGACAAATCAAGATCACTGGCAATGATGGAATGATTCTCCCCAAAGGCACTGTCATTGTCAGGAGCCGAGATGGAATGCGATATTTGACTTCCGCTCATGCGCTGATTGTCAAAGGGGAAGCAGCGGTGAGTTGTATTTGTGAGACTCCTGGAGTGATCGGCAATTCCAAAGCTGACGATTCATTTGTGATGAGTAACACCCTGGCTGGGATTGATTCGAATGTTTCGATGATGGGTGTGGGTATGACTGGCGGCTCAGACGGAGAAAGCGATGCGAGTCTCATCGCCAGGTACTTAGATCGGGTCAGGCATGAACCCAATGGAGGTACTTTAGATGATTACCGAATTTGGGTAGAAAAAATCCCTGGTGTCTCACGAGCATGGATCTATTCCAACATCAATACAGAACTTATCCCAGTGGGTGAAGTCATTATTTATTTCATCACGGGTGACATCCACCAGCCCATCCCCGATGACACCCTGATGTCTTACGTTTGTAATCAGATCAGGGCCAAAGCCCCACTCACCGCAGTGGTGAAAGTCTTCAAGCTTTCTGAATCAGTCGTTGACATTGCCATTAAAATTGATCCTGATCAAACAGATATTAAACAAAATGCAGATCTCAGACTCAAGGAGTTATTTCTGAATAAGGCTGACCCAGGCAGCAGAGTGCTTCTTTCACAAATTTATTCAAAAATAGGAGAGGACAAAAGGATCAAGCGTTTTGAAGTAGAATTTTCCACGGGATTGGGAATTACCAAAGAAGTGCCTCCATTCACGCTGCCTACCTTTCAAGGAGCAAAATGGAAACCATTTTAGGAGAACTCAAAAGCCTTTTACCTCCAGGTGTTTTTTTTGAGCAAGAAAACGATTCCTTCTTAAAAATCTTGGCTTACGAATTTGCTAGGATCAAAAGCGACACTGAAGCACTTTTGCGTGAATTTGATCCGAAATGGATCAACCGCATTTTACTTGAGGACTGGAGTAGAATCTATGATTTAGGGGATCTTTCGGTGCAAGCAAAAAAAGATGAGATCATTCGCAGAATTTTCTATCAAGGCGGGCAGGATAAAAGTGTCTACATCGATTTTGTCAAATCCTATGGTTTTAAAGACTTTGAGGTCGAGCCATGTCTAGTCTCTGATATGGATGAACTTTCTTGCGAAAGTGTTCTTTATGATCAGCAGTGGATCCATCATTTCTTCATCAGAGCTGCAGATCTTCCCATCAATTACCTCAACTGTGAGTCCTATTGCACAGAACCTATGTATGAAAATTTAGATGCTCATTTAAAGAAAGCGATCCAACACATGCAACTTGCCCACACGAAAGTATTTATTACGGAGAAACCACATGAAACTCATTGATACAGAAGGAAGTAAAGACGGAAGATTTGTGCCAGGCAACCCAAAAGTGGGGGAACGCCCCACCCGACTGGATCATACTTGGTGCAACATGATTCAAGATGAAATTGCCAATGTCATCCTCAGACAAAAAATGACCCTCGATCCATCGAATAACTACCAACTCAGTGACGCGATGAAACGCTTCACGACTCATGGAGTGGAGTATGATGCTTTCAATATGAAAAATGGAACAGATAAAGCATTCGTAGATACTCAAGTCAAGCTGGAGATTCAAGACTCTACTCGTGTTGTTCTTTTCATGGGCTATGTGGAAAGGCAAGTTGGGGACAAACGCTTTATCTCTCTTTATGATGGAGCTTTTGTGAGAAAAACGGGAGGGTGGGATCATACTCCCCTCATTCGCACAATCGGTGGAGACGACGACATTGCGTTTGACCTCGGAGTGGATGGCACACTCAAGTACTCTTGCATCAAGCTTGGGCATGAGGGAGATTCCTATTCAGGAATTGCTAAAATTTCACAAGTGAGATTCATCGAAGTTTAATGAATCCTTAATATTAATAAATTAGAGTAGGTTTTTAAATGGGAGTTAAGCATCACTTGTCTTACTTTGGGACCGATGAAAGCTGCATTTTTTCTACTCCTAGTTTCAACGACGTGCTTGGCTGAACTGAAAGCTGGGAATAAAATTACCTTTGGAACCAGTGAAGAAGATGATCAGCCTAAAGTGATTCAATTTGGAAAACAAGAGATTTCCCCTCGCATCAGCGTTGATCCCAAAGAGGGTAAGCTCAAATTCACAAACGACGGCACTCATGAACTGCTCCTAGGAGAAAACTATCAGTACAGTAGACTCAATCTGATTAAGAATCATGATTTTAGACTTGGACTCACCGGCTGGAAAGGTTCAAGCAATGCGGATCAAAAACTGTCTGATGGAATCTTCTCGAAGACTTCACTCAAACTTATCTCCAAAGATGATTCTGCCGCTTATCTTGAAACAGAATTTTTAGATATTCCAAACGGTCTCAAAGGAAATGCTTGTGCTGCTCGGATTTTCTATCGAAATACTTCACGTGGGCTTTCCAAGCTTCAAGTCATCAACGAGAAAGATGAGATTATTTCAGAACAGAACCTCCTGCCCAGCTCAGCGGTTCTTGAAGCGAGAACCTATTTTGGATGTCCCACGTCTCAAAGAATCAAGATGAGAATTTTAGTCTCAGATGGAACTCTGGAACTGGACCGCGCACACTTAGGAGAACCGGAAGACTCCTACACGATTGATCAGCCAGGATTTTACGCAAGCATCAACTTTCAGAATTGTACTTGGCGGTTCAATGGCACAAGTAGTGTTGTTCCTGAAAACACAAACTGTGATCCCCCCACTTTGAGTGGCATGGCTGCCTGGAATGGGAAAAAGACGCCTGAAATCACATTCAAAGGGATGGCTCCAGGCATCTACTCTATTGCTGTAGAAGGATCTCTCGTGGATAAAAAGCCTGATCCTAAGAATACTGGACCTAGTTTTTGTTCAGCAAGCCTGGTCGATGAAACTGGCGAAACGGTGGCCAATCAAACCCACTCAGGGAGACTTCAACTCAAACCTTCTCCTATTTTTGTAAACGGGGATTTCACTTTGGCTGAAAAGAAAGACAAAACTTTTTCAATCAAAACCACGGCTCTTGATGCCGCAGGAGTGTGTGACTTATCCCCCATCAGCAACCGTTTCACCCTCCAGGTGTATCGTTTCCCCTCTCAAGCTCAGAAAGTCTTTACCCCTACTCAAACGGGGTGGAGAGTTGAAGCAATGTTGAGTGGAGACAATACTCAGCTTTCAGCCTCCACCGTCAATCCACTGGATTGGACTGGAATCTCTATTTCAAATGCTACCCTCACTCAGTCACCAGGAAGTATTGACGTCACTCTCCCCTGTGAGAAAAAAAGTGCAAAACAGTGCGATGGGAATCCTGGAGTTTCATTTATTCCGATCACCAGCGGTGATTTGCGGGTTTGCACCTCTTTTGTTCACAGCATTCAAATGAGTGGAACCAATAACAGCCTGACCCTTTTTAAATTGGCGGAGACAGAGAAACCTCTCACCCTGGGGGTAAATATAGTTTATCGGGAAATCTCACAGTCTGAAGCACGCTCGATTTCTTTGTGTTCCACTTTTCATGCCAATGCGAATGAGAGAAAAACAATCCAGCTCATGTACATCCAACAAACTTCGGGACAAATTCAAGAAAGCTTACTTGTTTTGAAAAACTCCATCAAAGGCGCGGGGATGAGCTGGGAGGTGAGCCCTCTGAATCAATCCGTGGCACTTCCCGTATTTTCAGGCTCCGTCGTGAACAGTACAACCGGAGTTTCTAAACTGGAAGCTGCCACCCTAGAATGGAATGGGAGCAATTATAACGTCAGACAACAAGGAGATTGGATTACCAAAGCAGAGCAGATGGGGGCGTCCCCTGGACTGCTTAATATTTATTTTAAAGATCAAACGTTTTCTCTTATCCCCATTTGCTCCATCACCGCACTTCCTTTTCAAGACTCTCCGGTTATCGCAAATATCCTGGGGCAAACGAATTCCTATCTCACCCTAAAAACGTGGTCACCTGATTCGAAAATGATCGGCTCAGGCATTAATCTTTTATGTATTGGACTGAGGTAAAAAGTCATGGAGATTGAAAAACTTTATCACCAAGCCTACGAGTTGTGGCTCAATCGAACCACCACAGAGGTAAGTCCATCCGATGAAGCCTATGTACTACTCTATAGTATTCGTGGTCAGTCACTCGATCCTATTTTGAATTACGACATAGAGATCTTATTGTGCCAAATTATTTTCTTTAGATACCAGTACGGCCCAACTGGCGCTGACGCCTCTTGTGCAACAGAACTCATTGATTTAGCAAACTCAGCCATGGTGAGTCAGGATAGCCTAGCTGAGGGCTACTACTATTACGCCATGGGGATGTATTTGAATTATACTTTTAACAGCCCCTCTCCCAACCTAAACCCTCAAAATAAAAATCTTCTTTTTCAACTCTTGGATGAAGTTATGATGAGAGTGACTCATACAAATCAGCCAGGAATCGAGTATGACGGATATGGATCATCTCGAATAAAAACTGAATTTCTCTATAGTCTGATGACTGACGATAATCTCAGCGAAGCCTTGAAACTCATCGAATACGCTTACAATCATGCTAAAAATCACTCTGAAAACATCTTAGCCTATTCGAAAGTTCTCAGAAGAAGCGGAGACAAAACCAGGTCAAAACAACTCCTCATGGATTTTGAAAAAGAAGATCCAAATACATTTAACATCTCCAGAATTCCTGAAACTAAAAAGGATCAAGAACACGTGAGACAAATTCTCGCTGGACTGGGTAATCAAAGTTTTTTAGAGGTGACACATGGATGATGAACTTTTATCTCAATTGAGCTTAGCAAAAGACGCCTGGACTCGCAGGTCTATGCACGATCATGACCCCATAAAAATGGCTTACAGAACTCTAAAAGAAATTCAAGGAAAAGCCCAAGACCCCCTTCTCAACTACGATATCTTGATCCTGCTTTGCCAGGTAATGAGATGGATGGCATGGGACCAGATCTCACTTCCCAATCGGGAATCGAATTCAAGTTTTTATTATAAAATCACTGACGTCGCAAAAGAAGCGATCACGATCTCCGACGCTTTTTCTGAAGCTTATTTTTATTATGCAGATTCCCTATCCTGGCTTTATTGCAGCAACCTTGCGCCCATCTTTGATAGACCCACGAAAGAAGTGCTTTTCAACTCGATTGATGACGCCATTTTTAAGCCCACTCGTACCCACACCCCAGGAATTCAACTGGAAGGTTACGGTCCTCATCGACTGAAAGGGGAGATCCTTACCCATGATCGATCTTCAAAAGAAGCTCTGGAGTATTTGGAGCTAGCCTACAATCATGCACGGAATTTTGCTTGCAATGCCGTTTCTTATGCAAATGCATTGATTGACGTGAGCGAGAGAACAGCCTATCCTGCATATGCTCAAGCTAAAGTGATTCTTGAGGATCTTCTAAAAAATGACCCGCATACCTTCAATCCAACACGCATTCCTGAAACTCAAAGAGAATTTCAGTTGGCATCCTCCCTGTTAAAACAACCTCCTTTTGTGACAGCTCCTCCTCATAGAATTGATGAGCCTCTGCATCCTTCAACCTAATTATTAACACACAAGTAATATTAATCATTTATAGTATGGATTCCTCTACTTTCAATTCAACTTACAATTTATAACCAGACTTCGAGGAGCACACAATCATTTACGATTTGGAGCTAAATATGGTTGATTTTTTTATGAAAAATTTAGGCATCATGATGTCCATTCTTTTTCTTATCTCTGAACTTTTAGGAGAAAACAAAAAGATCAAAGCCAGTTCAGTTTTTGGCCTCATCCGGTCGTTTTTAAAAGGTGAAGCACTCAAAGCTCAACCTGAAGTCGCCAAAATGATTGAAAAAAACGACTAAAAATACTATGCACTGGATAACTGTTTTAGGCATTGGATTAACCTGCTGTGCTTGCACCAATACACCGAAAGTCTTGGATTCACAAAATGCGGTTGCCGCAAACGACCTAACCACATTGATTTCAGGCTGTGGAGTTAACCCAATTGGAATTGGATATATCGCTTGCCGACTCCCCGAGGGAACAAAAACAAAAGAGTCCTTCCTTTTTATTCATGCTCCTCCTCAAATTCAGTGTGATGAAAGTGCCTGTGTCCACTTCAAAATCTTCATCCCTCAAGAGGAGGGCAGAAACACCTTTGAAGGGGAGATCCACTCGGGGGAATCTTTTACGAAAGTCTCTTGGTTCGATCTGACCGACAAAGAAACACTCGATCTCTCAGATCGTGGACTGTATGCCATCAGCGTCGCTCTCAAATACAAAGCTCCCAGCGGAGAGACGCTGAAAACCTATTCTGATGGATATATTTTTATGCATGTCACTCGAAAAGACTACACCAGCCTCATTGAAGCCTCAGAGGATGAAAATTATGTATGGACGTGGAAAGCCCCAACAGGACAGACGGTAAAAATGACCACCGGAGCAAGAGTCTATGTCTCTCCCTTTCAAAAGACTCGCGTGCCATGGCTGCCATAATTCTAGTAGTCCTTCAGATTTTCTTGCTCCTGCTGAAGGCGCATTACACCCGTCATGACGACCAAGAGCAGGCGATGGAGCATATGAGAGCTGCTCAGGCGAAGCTAGATGAGCTTGCAGAGTCCTTTGAGCAAAAGCTCCGCTACTCATTGCCAAACGCAGAAGGAATCGATTATGTAGAAGATGCACTGGATAAGGAAAAACACCATGACCCACACCCCTGATCCTGTTTGTCCTTTGTGTGAAGAGAAGCTAAAAACAGCCGACTTGAGGCTTGTCCATTGGTTTTTAGAGGCTAGAAAAGAATTCCAGAATCTTCATATCGCCTGGTCTTGGAGAAGCAAAGAGGAGCAGGAAAGCGCCTTTCAAGAGGGCAGGACCAGAGCCCATTTCCCGCACTCCAAACACAATCACATGGAGAACGGAAAACCCTGCTCACTGGCTTTAGATGTGTTTCAAATCCAAAATGGAAGGGCCGTGTTTTGTCCTAGCTTTTATTTCAAGCTCAATGAGTTGAGTCAAAAAATGGGCTACTCCATTATTTGGGGTGGGAGTTTCAGCACCCTCAAAGACAACGATCATTATGAAATAGTTTCTCATTGAATTTGCACTGACTTCATCTTTTCACGAATATTCTCAGCTGCAATCTCAATGAGTCCATTGAAAAGATCCTCGTCTGGAATTTGAAGAACTTTTCCCAGCTTAAAAGCAATTTCGGGTGAAGGAGTGTAGTCGCCCGTTTCAACACGAGAAATAATACAGTTCGTCGTGTATCCCGTGCTATAAGACAGGAAGAGTTGACTCATCCCAGCCTTACATCGATAGTTACGAATCAGATTCGCAAGTTTCTTCTTAGCGTTACTCATAAGACCTCATATGTCAATCAATGTTGCTAATTTCCTCTGCCTCAAGTTTTTTTCTCATCTCAAGCTCCAAATCCAGCATAGTTCAGAAAATAGAGTTCCTTCCTCGCTCTGGTAATGGCTACATACTGAATATTTCTTTCTGCCTCAAGCTGCCACTGCTTTTGATTCACTCTGGGTCTCCTCTTCGTTTCTAAGATCAAAACTCGATTCGCCTCCAGTCCCTTCACTTTATGAACCGTTGCCAAGGTGATTAAACCATCTTTATCTGAAAAGAGTTTCTTAATTTCATAAATCAACTGATCAATCGTTTTTGCTCCTGACATCTCAATGAAGGCTTGAATGGCATCTGCCTTGTCATCAATTGCATCCAAGCTTGCTTCTGGGTTCTTACTCAGTAACTTTTTGCACTCTTGTTCTCTCCAGGTTTCTACCCTAGCTGAGAGAGTTTCAAGATCAAATGCATTGAGTTTTTTAATAATCGCAATGAGAGTTGCAGCAATGTTTCTACCTAAAATCACGACTGGAATTTTAGATGCAATCAGCTGATACGCTATTTTGACTAAAGGCGCATTGTACCGACAAATCACATAGTCCTTGGGTTGCAGTAGTTTTTCATTCCAAGTCTCACAATGAGTAATCTTCCCTTCTTCGGCCCCTTCAAAGGACTCAATTTCAGGGACAAATTGTTTTGCAAGCTCCACCACTGTTTTTGGACAACGATAGGAGATGGAAAGCGGCAGAGTCTTACAATTGAATTCCTCAATAATTTTGCTAATACTCTGCGAATCTGCTCCACGAAATCCATAAATACTTTGTCTTGAGTCTCCCACAAAAATAACTCGCCCCGTATCTCCCACGGATCGTTTAATCAATGCACGCTGAATAGAAGACAAGTCCTGCGCTTCATCCACAAAGATGTAGTCATAGGAGGGAGGGTTGAGCCCCAGAAGAACGGTTAAATAAATCTGATCATCAAAGTCAATCAACTCTCGATTTTCCACGGACATGCGTAGCACTTCTCTTGCGATTTGAATTCCCTCCCACTTTGGGTCTCTCTCAAGATTTGTAAGCTCTGCACTGTAAAAATCAAGATCATGATGGTCTATGATTTTCTCCCAAGCGTCCGGAGTATCTTCCATGATCCCCATGAGTCCTGCCTTTTGAGGCGCAATCCCCTCTGCTTTAGCTAAAGCAACGAGCCTGACAATGGAATCGGCAAGATCTTTTTGAACAGATTTGCCGATCTCAGGATCATAGGTTTTTAAAAATTCATCCAGCACAGTCCTCGACTTCCACGCTGAAAGCTTCATGTGATATGGAAGTATTTTCTTTAAAGTCCTAAATCCGTAACTATTGAGAGTGAGAGCATCCACATTTTCAGGTATCCTGTTGCTCAATTCTTCGGCAATTCTCTTATTGAACGCTAAAAACAGCACTGTCTTTTCTGGATCAATGTAATTCAAAGCCTGAACTAGGGTGGTGGTTTTTCCACTCCCTGCTACTGCTTCTACTTCTAAATTTCGATTGGAATTTTGAATCTCATCAAATACCGCTTGTTGATAACTCGATGGATGAAAACTCATACGGATTGCTCCTGGTCTAAACTGGACTTAAGATAGGATTGAGCTTCACTCATGAACTTTCCCCACCACATGGGCTCTTTATCCGGCTGCGTTTCGATTACCTTTTGTCCATTCTCGATGAACTTGATTAACCGCTCTCGGGGTACTGATTGCAAAGTCATTCCAGCCAAAGATCCGTCAGGAATGATATATTCCTCTTGTTTAATCGCTGGAACCTGGTTCATTTCCTCCTGAGAGTAGACACCCCCTAATTCATCTGGGAATGCCATACGAAGAGCGCTTGCCTCAGCAACCTTCTTAATCATCGTTTCAGGCATGCGAGTCCAAGGATTTTTCCCTGTATGATATTCTGACAATGCCACTTCTTCTCTTGCTGGAAGTTTCCAATCTTTTCGATGTACCTCAGCCCAACCTCCAATGCATTGACCTGAAGCATCCCGCAAGATTCCTCGCTTAATTCCTTCCACTTTTCCTGTGCTATGAGCCTTGGCTCGAAATCCTTCAATTCCAACCACAATCGATCCTGGTCCGTTTCCATATTTTACAAAATGGATTTGACCTGGCTTCAGTGGATTGAGACCCAGATCCTTGCAGCGATAAAGAAAGAGTTTCAATTCGTCTGTCGTTGCATTCTTGGCCACCACATCTTTGATGAGTTGCAGTTGTTCCGAAGTGAGCGAAAATTGCTCAGTCAGTTCTTTCATGGGAAATTCCTTTCGTTGTTTTTTATAATTGCTAATTTTCTCAAGGGTTTTCTTTCTAAAAACTCCACTCCAAGCCTTGAAAAACTATCCCCGAGCTGACCTCCTGAGTCCCAGTGAGGCATGACAGGCAAGGATTCAAACTCTTCATAAAATTCTATCGGTGGTGTATTTTCTTCAGGGATGAAGTCAGAAGGATTGTCTTGTTCTTCTGGACGTGAGTGACCTAAGTCTTGAGGTGTTTCACTCTTTTGTTGAACAACCATTGGCTCACATGACCTGAATTCTGCCAGCTCTGCTTTTCTCTCGTCTGAGATAAACCAACAACCTGCAGCAGCAACCAGTGCGGAACGCAGTTCTAGGTTTTTGAAAAAACCTCCCGACCATTTTCGAATTGCATCTAACTTTGCGTCTCCTGGGTATCTTTCTTCGAAGGCACGCACTTGATCGTCCATACTGACTTCTTCGTTGATTTGAATGGCTGATCTTGCGCTGCTTTTCATTTCAGAAACGATTCGAACCTGCTCTTGGCGCTGGTTTTGTTTGGCTTGGTACTGTTCAAACGGAAGAGATAAATTGTGAGCTTGATCTCCAAAAAATTTCTCGGCTGTTTCTCGAATCCCACTCCACTTCAAATTGAGTTTTGTCAGTGGGTCAGGTACGGGGTAATTCCCAAAATCTTTCCCCTCTTTCTCAAATTTCAACAAGGTCAGGTAAATCAGGTTAAGGTCATTCGGGTACTTGATTTTTACTTGACTGAAAAATTCTTTTTCTCGGTTAATTTTCCATCCTCTCCCCGTGGATTTGAGATCGTTCCAACGCTCCACCAGAAGTTTTCTCAGCGTCTGATACTTCTCAGGCTTCTGAATACTTGAGTTAATACTATTAGAATTAGGAATTTCCTTATCCCTCAATCGGGTACAAGGGCTCATTTGCGCACAATTGGCTTTTAAGGCCTCTTTGTCGCTTCTCTGGTAGTTACCCATGACTTCAACGTCGTTCGTCGATTCTTTGACGACTGGGTGCGTATAAGAGGCATTAAAATTTCCTTGTCGATCCAAAGATTCTTTTATCTCTGAATTTTCTAAAACTTCACCAGGGACGACAGTGACTAAGGGAGGATTAGAGCTATAATTAAGACTACAGCTATAGCTAGGACTAAGGCTATAATACTGTAAATTTATTAAAAAATTATCTATATAAGATCCCCTTTCTTTGGTCCCCAATTTGGGGACAAAGGGGGACTCTTGATTTTGAGTACAGTCGATAAAACTAGAATCGGGTACAAGGTTGAGACCCATGAGAGACTCCTGAGTTGATTTGTCAGTTTTTAGAGAAGGTTCTTGCTTCTTGGATTGCTCCTGAGCTTTTTTGTCGTGTTTTGGGAAGTTTCCTTGGATCACATTCGATCTTCTGGCTCTTCTGTTCTCTTCAAGGTAGGGAGCGAGCCACTTCAACTCAACGATGGAAGGAATCCCTCGCTGCGTGGATTTGAACTCATATTGGATAATGTTGCGACTGGCGAAACTTTGAAGCGCCCGACAAACATTGTTTTTCCCACAGCCTGTTTTTTCAGCCAGCATTCGAACAGAGATAGCGCAGGTCAGTTTATCGGCACCCAGAGTGTACCTGGTGAGTTTCTCTAAAACCTTGCCTTGAACTTTGGTCTTACCCAAGCGGTCAATCACTTCATCGAGCTTGTGAGTTCTTCGCTGATAGCCAGTGCTCTTTTCTAAAAGCACCATCCTCTCAATTTCTGTGACTTGCGAGAAAGGAGTTTGTGCATAATTCCCTAATGTCATTTCAGCACCTCCTTATTAAGGATTGCCTTTGCAGGAACGACAGCAAGTAGCCCCACAAAAAGCCTTAAGTGCCCGATGCACTGTGTTTTTCCCTATGCGAGTATCTTTTGCTAGGGTTCTAATGTCAGTTAAACAACTCGTCTTTTGATTCCCAAGCGTGAGCATCAAAAGTTGCTGCATCACTTTTGCTTGTCCTTTGGTGTTGGTTTTTTCTCGGATTTGAGCTGCAAGCTCATGCGGAATCTGGGTGAATCCCAGGTCTTCCGCTTCAAACGTGCCTTCTTGTTGATGCATCAAAGCTGACTCTCCTTGTTGCCATTGCAGCCTGCAAAGCGCACAAATACACGTGCCTCCCAGGTCGTTTTTAGTTGTCTAATTTTTAAGAATGTGTGTTACAAGGAGAGTGTTGTTTGGTTCTCGTTGTAAACACAACATTCGAAGAGGGTCTTGGCGCTAACCAAGGCCCTTCTTCATTTCTACTAGATACTCGATTCCAAAAATCTTCGCTATATCTTTTTAAAAAATTTTTTAACAAAACTTTTTACTTAAACTAGAATTCAAATATTTTAAATATTCTTTAATAAAATTTAATACTTAAATTATTTTCATTTTTGAAATAATTTCAATTTTGAAACATTTAAAACATACTTAAACAAAATAGATGCTGCATTTTCTGTAATTTTATTTTACATCCTCACTTAATGAAATATTTAAGAGTCCTATCCATCGACGATACCGACGCAGGAATACAGCAGCGCTTAGTGAAACACTTAAGTTCTTCATGGGAAATAGAAACTGTTCAATCCTTCAAAGAAGGTAAAGAACGCTTAACTTTAAGAAAGTTCGACGTTGTACTCCTCGATCGTCATTTGGATTCTGAAGGTGTCTGTGGAATTGATTTAATCCCTGCCCTTCGGTTTGAATTTCCAAATGTAGCCATTATTATTTTAACCTACGACACTGACTTTAACGGAATTCCAAAGGCTTTTTCCTTTGGAGCTTCAGATTATATTATCAAATCCCCCAAGGAAGATTTCGTCTATGAACTTCAAATGCGCATCCCAGAGGCTGTGAAAAGATTCCGAATCCATCAACTCCTACAGATATCTCAGGTACAAAATAAAATGGATGACTGCCCCATGGTAGGGAATTCAAAATTTATCACTGGACTTCAGAAACAAATTACCCCTCTGACTGGAACTGATCACCCTATTCTTCTAATTGGGAGAAGTGGAACTCAATCTATCGCTGAAATGATTTGGCAATTAGAGAATGATCGTTTACGTCCATTTTTACATCTCAACTTGAATAAAATTACTGAATCCAAAGTGAATGCATCTCTCTATGGAAAATCCAGAAACAAATGGAATTCGTACGAATCCGTAGGAGCGCTTGTTTTGGCTAATGGCGGAGATCTATTCATTGAAGGCCTAGATTTACTTTCCCATGAACAACAATCCGAGTTCATTGTCTTCATGACACAAGGTAAATTTAAACCAGTTGGTGCTGAATTCCATCTCACTACCAACGTTCGTGTCATTGCTTCAGTGAGTAGAAATTTACAAAATCACCCTGATTCTATTTTATTAGATAAAAAACTTCTTGAAATCTTTAGTACCACTGTCATTGAGGTTCCAGACTTAGATCTCCGCCCAGAAGATATTGAGCAAGTTGCTAAATATATCCTAGATTTTGAATCTGCAGGGCAACTCTCCTTTAGCAAAGAGGCGATTGATTATCTTGTGAGTAGAAAGTGGATTGGAAATTATAGGCAGATTTCTGCATTTATTTCAAATGCCATTGTTTTTTCCGAACATAAAAAATCACACATCCTCACTCTAAGTGACCTAGTCAGAGCCAATCCATCGGGAAAACTTCCCACCGAAACCCTCCTCACCATTCCTAGCACACGGGAAGCACTCTCTCGTGAAAGTCATCAGGCTTGTTTGGAAGAGGCAGAAAAAACTTATTTATTGAATGCTCTTAGGCTTTGTAACTGGGACCCTAAAGTAATGGCCTCACAAATTGGAGCTTCATTCAGCTCTATTTACCGCAGACTTGAATACTTTAAACAACACAAAGTATATTCTCAGCAATTCAACATGATTGCCAAACGAAAACGAGGAAGAAAAAGAAAAGTATTGCCACAGGAAGCCCAACAACTTGAAGAGGTCTAAATATGAATCCATCAATTTCCATAGAATCTCTCCAGCAAACGAGTAATGTTGTTGAAATTGCCGCTAAATTCAAGGCCGATTTATCATTTCTTCACCAACGAAACCATCAGCTTAAGACTGATCGTAGTAATTTAGAGTGCCTCTTTGTGTCCTTGGAAGACGAGGGAAATCTCACCACTGGTCAAAAACAGGTTTATAAGCAATTAAAACTAAATTTTGAAAATTTTTTGTTTGATATCGAGGCTCTTGCCAACTTCTACGCGGATGCGAATCGAATCATCAATCCGCCAAAAATTCCAGTAAAAGTGGAAGACTACAATCAGGACAACGATTAACAATGAAATTTTTCAGTCTAATACTAATCATTTTCCTTACATCTTCCACTTCGTTTGCTGAAGATCTAGTACTCTCTGAGCACGACCAAGTTCCTGTCAAGAAGGCTCTTTTTTTTAAGGATGACACTTTAAAATTAACTCCTCAAGAAATCGTAGATCTGGATACTCATCACCAAATTCAGTGGACACCCATCAGTAAACTAAATCTAGGCTATAAAAGTTATCGAGCTTGGTTTAAGTTTACACTAAATAATCAAAACGATACGGACAACTGGATATTTGAAAATACATTTCCCCTGATTCAAGAACTATCCTTCACGATGAATACTACTCATGGGCTCTTTAGCCGAATGGTTGGAAGAAAATTTCCATTTGATGACAGAGAAATTAAAACCAAGGATTTACTGATTCCGTTTACGCTAAAAAAGGGTGAATCTTCAACTGTCTATCTAGGATACAAGTCCAATGGCCCCATCATGGCAAATCCAGTTTTTCTATCTCCAGGAACACTCGCTCAATCCACTGCTCAAAACCACCTCTACTATGGACTCTACTACGGAGCCATTGCCATAATCATTTTGAATCACCTATTCCTATGGTTTGCGGTCAAGGAGTGGGTTTATTTTTTGTATGCAGCCTATGCATTCACCTATGTGCTCGCAAACAGTTGTCTATCTGGTCTTGCCTATCAGTACCTTTGGCCAGACCATATAGAATGGAACCAGATTGCAGCATTTTTCCTCCTAAATCTGTCCCAAGTATGTGTGAATATTCTAATCATGTTTTTTCTTAAAACTAAGATTATTTCAAAACTCGCGCACAGAATTACTCAATGCCTCATTGGCTCTTGGCTTTTTGTCATTGCTGCACAAATCATACTCCACAACAACATAACAAGCTCTTTGACTGCCTTCGGTGGATTTTTTGGAACCATTCTTCAACTTGTTGTTGCAGCAGTAGCATTTCGGAAGAAATCAAAAAATACAACCCTTTTTCTAATCGCCTTCAGCGGAGTCCTGATTGGTAATTCCATGTACGCACTCAGAGCTTTTGGAATCATTCCTGATAACCTCATCACTAATCACGGAATGGAAATTGGATCTCTTTTAGAAGTGATGCTTCTATCGTTTGCCTTAATCACAAACATTAAACAAAGGGAACAAGAGCTTCAAAAAATTAAGGCTGCAAAACAAATTGGACATGACATTCAATCTCCTATTGCAGCTCTGATATTCGCACAGGATTCAATTGATTATTTGAATGAGTCGGATCGAGAAATGCTAAAAATATCCACTCAAACTCTATCTGATTTTGCTTATGAGCTTTCTGATGCTGAATTTAAAACGCAAAACCAAATCGAAAGACCCCAACTCATACTTGGACTTCTAGAGCGAGAGCTAAAAAGCAAACGAATAGAATACAGCCAGATTCCAAACTTTTTGGAATTGAAATCTGACACCAATCTATTTCTATTCGTTAAAGTTCAAGCAGATAAATTCAGAAGGATTATATCGAACCTAATAAATAATTCTGTTGAACATGGGAAGGCAACGCGAGTTTCAATTCATTTGAGCGAAAATGAGAACCAAGTTGTGATTCTCATTTCAGATAATGGCACTGGGATACGAGATGAACTCATTAAAGAGTTCCATTCAGGGATCTTTAAGTCTACGAAAGGGGGGAAAGGTGGCATGGGATTAAAAGACGCTGCTGAAAACATAAAAAAGTGGAAAGGAGTAATGGACATCAAAGGGAGGAAAGGGACTCAAATCAAACTCACCTTTCCGAAAGCAGGCACACCGCAAGTCTATCTCACAAACTTTGTAGTTGGCCCCAAAGCAGTGCTCTACGTTTTAGACGACGATGTTTCCGTTCATTCGATATGGGAAAAAAGATTTTCTGAATTAGAAGCCATTAAAACTCATCACGTTTATAGTTACGATAAACTACCAAAAGAAGCCTCATCTGACCCTAACTCCATCTTTTTGATCGATTATGAGTTAAGAAAGCAGGATCTAAATGGAATACAAGTCATTCAATCCCTTGGAATCCGAGCAAATTCCATTTTAGTGACTAGCCATTTTGATGATCCTCCTGTCATTTCAGAGTGTCAAAGAATTGGAATTCAAATTCTACCCAAGTCTTTCGTAGGAAGAATTCCAATTCAATTTAATGGAAAACTAACCAAAACTCACAATTTCTCTGACCTCTACTTCATTATGATAGACGATATGAAAGCAAATCTTATTGGAGCTGAAATTATGGCCAAGAGATTTGGAAAGAAAATTATTACACTCCAAAGTTTTTATGAATTTAAAAAAATAATGAACGACGTTCCAAAAGAAACCAGGATATGCGTCGATTATTACTTGTCCGATGGTGAAACCGGATACACGGTCACCAAACTACTTTATCAAGAAGGTTTTACAAATTTACACATTATTACTTGCGAAAACCCAGAAAATATACCATCCATGAAATGGGTCTGTTCGATTTTGGATAAAATGGATTTATGGAAAAACTTACCAATTAAAAAAGGAGAAACAATCTCGTTATGAGTACCCCCACAGCACAATTAAGTCATGTAACTCCAACTCATGTTAATTTTGATTCTGAATTTCATGAATTCATGAATGTGAGAAAAAATGAAATTACAGCTATTTTGACAAAAAAAGAGAATGAACTCTCTGAGAAAGTAGATAAATATAGAGCTGATTTTGAACATGAACACAAGCTCGCTGAAGAAGCTAGGCAGAATACAAGAAAATGTCTTGAGATTTTGGATGGGTTTTCTCAATTCGAGCTAGGCCGATTTCTTCTAAAAAATAGAGGTCTGGATGGGTTTTGGACTAGCTATGTTGTTCAACACCCTTATCAGAAAAAATCGGGACTTTCTGAATGGGAAGATTGGATTTTAAACCGTTCGATTTTAAGTAGAGCAACGCAAGAACGATTTGTTCATTTTCAAAATTTTATTAAATCCCACTTAGAAAATAACTCTCGGGTAGCCTCAATCCCTTCTGGGTTAATGGATGATTTTTTATGTTTGAATCTCAAAGATTATTTAAATTTAGAATTATACGCAGTTGATATTGACAAAAACTCTTTGGAATTAGCAGAAGAGAGATTTAGAAAACTTAATTTAGATCATCAGTTTTTTCCTGTTTGTGCGAATGCTTGGAAATTCAATAAAGTTAACTATTTTGACATGATCGTGAGTAATGGACTGACCATCTACGAACATAATGATGACAAAGTAGAGGAACTTTTTAGAAAGTTTTACACTATGCTTAAACCAGGTGGACAGATTATCACCAGTACTCTACTTCCCTACTATGAATGGAATGCCACTGAAGATGAAATAGACTTAGAAACCATGGTTACTAAGTTGATTATTAAAGCAAATTTTGTCTTTGAGGGATTCGGCGAGGGGAGAGGTGTTAAACGCGTGTTTGAACTCCTGATGAGAGCCGGATTCAATGATTTAAAATACGTCAATGATTCTAAAAATGTCTTTCCGACGATTCGAGCTATTAAATGCTGATCAGAAAAGTTATTTAACGAATAGATTCTTTAAAGTCTTTTCCAACCTTAAACTTCGTCACGGTACGCACAGGAATCTTTATTTCTCAGTCTGTGGATTCCTGCCCGTACCTGCTTTGCGCTTTTGAAGGATGTGCCAAATCCAACGATGGCACATCTTCCGTCTTCATTGCAGAAATTGTTCTAACTTGATAATGCCATCCATGGCGTATCAAACTTTTTAAGCGCAACTTACGGCATTCCATTACCGATCAATCATGTGAACCTATTTCTTGGCTTTTTTCTTAGTCTTCTTTTTCGTAGCCTTTTTTGCTTTTGCAGCTGTTTTCTTTGCCATAGTGTTGGGTATCCTTTCAAATACTAATGTGAAGCATTTTAATTAGAATTGAAAGAAAAATCCTAGACTACCTGAGTCTGACTTTCTTCATTAGCTGAGAAAGAGCTATCTAAAAAATAGTCACCGATTTTGCATCGAAGGATGCGCCCAGAAAATAGAATGCCTATCAGTTTCCTGCCGCCACCCATGACGTTTAAAATGATTTTCAATAGCTCTCCTTCTCTTTCCAGACTCAGCTAACTCTGAATAAAAAATCACCTTAGAATTTTTTGTCGTTCGACCATTGAATGAAAAAACACTGATAGTTCCATCGTGATGCAAGGTGAATTTCATATTTGTACTTTCCTTTTCCAAGTCCATACCCTCTATAAAAAATAATGAATATTTTTTTAAAACTTTTTATGTGAAATTAAATCCTATTGTAAGACGTCTTACACCCAACTTCAGACGTCTTAAGCAAAATATATTTGAAATCATCAGCATCAGACGGAATAAGACGAGATTTAAGACGGTGTTCATAATTATTTGAGGTGTTTTCACAGTGGTTGATCGATCCCGAAGTTTAGAAAGTTTTTCTCGTAAGACGTCTAATTTAAGCTGAGACGTCCGAGCAACTCCTAACCAATCTTGGGCAATGTATTTTTCTATCTGTAATTGCCCGTCTCGAATTTGAGTTTCTAAATCTTTTACCATTTGTTTGACCGTCTGGGATTCTTGGTAATCTTGGCTTGCTTGTACGATTACATTGCTTGAAGCAGACCAGAGACTATAACAAACCATCCCAACCAGAACAAACCGCTGCATGAACTTTGAAAAAAAATCTTCCTGCTGGAAAAGAGAAAAAGCGATGATCACACCTTCACATAAAAGTGCCTTTAAAAAAGCACCAAGGCCCTTCCCTTCAATCGTTGAGAAATACTTAGTGGTCTCCCCTATGAGGTACCCTGTAATTGTAACGCAGAGCAATGCAAGCAAACTAAAAGTGATGTATTCTAAAATAGGTTTTTCCCTAATTGGGATGACGTTGTGTGATTCGAATAAATTGGTTGGAAAAAGAGGAATCACGTTTCTATGCTCCCCTCCCCTCTTTTTGTGTTTTGAGTGATATCGCGCATTTCTGCGACTGCGTTTTTTTTTGTCTTCCATGATTCCACCTATATTGAATTTTTAATTTTGTGAGAGTTTATCTAGTGCAGCTAAGATTATTTCGCTTCCATCGCCTTGAGCCCATTGAGCAACTGCATAACTAATAGCAATTGGAGAATTGAACCCAAAGTTAGAAAACATGGGGTTCCCCTTGCAAATGGTTAAAATATACTCTTTGCGAGTATCCATGTTTGGGAATGCTTCCTGAAAGCATTGCATTCGAATCAACTGGGTCTTAGCTTCTGCATCTTGATCTTCTTGTTGCTGGGTTTTAGTTTCAGCTGAAGTCTGATTTTCTTTTTCCTTCTGTTGCTGTCTGGCAATAGCAGTTAAAGCCTTTGCTCGGTATTGGGCGGTGTAGTTAGTTTCAAGTACTGCGATAGCGGACTTAATTTCTCCGTACTCATCCTGTTCTTTGAGAATGATCTGGAAAGCTTTGAAAATAAGTTCGGCTTCCTCTGATTTTTGCTGAATGAGTTTGAGTAATCCCTTTTCTTCTCTCTCCCTCTCTTTTTTCATAAAGGACAACCATCGTGCTTCAAGTTCAGAGAGTTGAGTTAGGGTTAAGAATTTTTTAAGGGAGAGAGAATCTATGAATCTAAATCCATCTATAAGTGTGTCCGACTTTCGGTCAACATCCTGACTGACTTTCGGTGAGGTTCCTGACTGACTTTCAGCGATGTTCCTATCTGAATTTAAGTTAACTGGAGTTACGTTAACTGACTTTCGGTCAACTTGATTTGGGTCTGGACGATATAATAAAATAGGACTAATTTTGTATAGATTTCCACCATAATTATTTTTTTCAAGTAATTCGACATAACCCTTAGCTATTAGCTCATTGATTGCGTCATTACAGGTAGATGGAGATAAGCCTAACCCCATCGAGAGAAAAGACCCTGCAAATCGACGAATGCCAGTTCCTCTACTCCCCTTACTTTTGTCATACTCGTATGCTTTCAAGCTCATAAACAAAAATACCGGCCACTGATTACCAGTAAGTTTATGGGTCTTGTCTGTCATAGCTAATAAATCCAGTACGTCATGTTCAGGTAACATCCATCGACCCTGATTTTTTGAATATGTTCCAGATAATTGTGTTGACTGACTTTCAGTTAACGTACTTTTAGTTAACTGACTTCTGGTTAATTTAGGCGTAGCTCGTTTATTTCTTGCAGGTGAACGTTCTTGTTGGTTAGTTGACTGACTTTTAGTTGACTTAACTTTAGATGACTTATTGTTAGTTAACTGTCTTTCAGTTCTATTAATTTTAGTAATCTTACTATTAGTTAACGTGTTTTTAGTTGACTGACTTTCAGTTAACGTACTTTCAGTTGACTTAAGTTTATCTATTAAGTCGTTAGTATTTGTTATTATTGGGTTTTCTATATTTTGATTAAGCGGTGATTCGCTTATGTTTTTAGTTGAACTTGGTAAGCTAGGAATAATTACAGACGAATTTTCAGGATGATTGATGGACGCAGCTTCAACGACAGTAGGTATAGCTTCTTCTTTTTTCTTTGGTTCAGGATCATCCCACGGATTTAATGGAGGGTAATTTTTAGGTTGTCTATTAATCACTGGACCTTTTCCAGAAAGTCGCTTTTCAAATGGATTTCCTTGCAAGGCCATAGTTACCTCACAATCCTTGCCCAAATAGCTGTCATTACATCGTAATAATCTTGAGCTAAAGCTGATTTAGGATCATGTTCTATAGCTGTTTTTTTCACGAAAGACGATTCTTGCCCAACAACAGCTCTTCGTATGGCCATTGGAAGAATGTACTTGTTATAAGTATTCGTGTAAGTTCCATATATTTGACTGGATAGTTTTGTTTTTTCAAGGAGAGTAGGAACCATTATAAAATCATTCCACTGGATATCTTTTATTACTTTTTGAAACTCCCAAATCTGATCTAGATTTGTTTCCAGAACGTCAAATGTGCCAACATCACATCCTACTGGAGATATTATAAAATTTGAGCAAACCAATGTATTTTCAACTAGTTGATTCCAATTAGGACCATTATCAAAGATAATTACTTGATAGTCTTGAAGTTGAGGAAGAAGTTTATTTTTAAAATATCTTTCACGGTTAGACTCAGTTGAAAGTCTTCTATCTAGAATTCTTAGGCCAGCATTTTCTGGAATAACATCAAGAGTTGGTAGATCTGTTTTTTTGACTACATCAAATAATTCTGCATCATCATAAAGTAGGTGATACAAGCCGCCCCATGTTTTTCTGATTTGTTTCAACTCCTCAAGGTTGTCGGCTTGTGGAATTGGTATTGCAGTCTGAGTAATAGAGCCTTGAATGTCGACACCTATAATTAAAACTTTAATGCCACATAAAGCTAGAATTCTGGCCATCGAATAGGAGATTGTTGTCTTGAGGACTCCACCTTTTTGAGTATAGACGCATACTACAACTTGTGTTTCAGGGGCCTTTAAAAAACCAAAACGTTTTCCTATTTCAGGTAGTTGATCAATAGACCAATGCCGAACGAATGTACTACCTCTAGCAACTCGTTCAGCTTGTGGAATTTCGTTTCTTTCTTCAGCGTTAAATAAAGTTTGCAAGGAAGACATTTTAAAAAGTTTCTGAATTTTACTACTGGTCAAAGTTTCCATCCATTGGTTCCTTTTATTTTAGAAGTTTATACGGAGTAAATTTTATATAATCTTCTAATTAAAGTGATTTTGTAGCAAGGCTTTTTTTGCCTAGTAGTGAAATTTCATAATTCTGCTTTGTTGAGTAGTTCAGTTACAAAAGGAAGTGTATTAAATCTGAGTATTTAAATCTTCTAATTCTACTATCGCTAAGTCTCAGCTTGAGCAAGTTCAGCCATGTTTGCTTGAAAACGCTCCAGCTTTTCTTTCTTTTGCTGCTGAATCCGTCGTTGCTTGCGCTTTGAATTTTTCATTTTAGCTCGGAGTTCAAGCTTCCTGAGCTCCGCTCGTTGAGTCCTTTGGTCTTCTTCTCCTCTAATCGAGGAGAGCAGAACCATTCTCTGGCCTCCCTTTGTGAGAGAACCTTTGAGAACACCTGAATCAAAAAGACTGCGGATCGTGTCTGGGTGAACTCCCAGCATTTGAGCAGCTAGAGTTGTTGAAACGGATTTTTGATCTTCATCATTATAAGGAAGGGCAGGGGAGCTCCCTAAAGATGAGGCAAGGCCAATCAAAGGAGGTTCTTTTTCCTCGGCGCGACAAACGCCGATGGCTTCTCGAATCATTCGCCTGAGCTTGACATGGAACATGTATTCCTGCGGGACGTTTCCAGGATCGACCACTTCAAAAGTCTCAATTCCAAAATCAGGGACGCAACCGTAAAAGACGTCGCGATCGTTGCGGGTGATGACTTGGACGATAACGGGGTATCTCAGGGCTAAATCCATAAATTCCTTTTGGGAGGTACGTCTTTTTTATGAATATACAATGATATCCAAGAGTTAGTCCATGTCAAAACTCTTGGTACTGAGAGATTCTATGTTTATCCAGAGTTTTCCGAGTTTTAAAATTCCAAAGAATTGGGCTCTAAACTCCCATTCCCAGCCCTAAAAAATCGTGGATAACGCGTCTTATCTCTACTTTTTGCTATTACCTGAGTGGATTGGAATAGGAAGAGTGGAAAAAGAAGGATAGTTTATTATTTTAGTATAGTATTAAGGGCTTCGGCCAGTTTTCGGCTCATCCTACTTTTAAAACGGTTTTTTTAGCCTTCGGGAAAAGGATTGGAACCGAAAATTTAAAGAAAAGAGTTCAAATAATGATAGTATAACTTAGTATAACTGAGTATAATCTATTCAAAGAGGTGTCTCATGCGAACAACAAAGGTGATGGCTTTTTCCGTTCCGCCAGAGTTAGAATTCCAAATCCTAAGTCATGCAAAAATAGAGCATCGAACAGTGAGTGAATATCTTCGTGAAGCAGTCAGGCGTTATATGAGCTTTCAAGAATTTGAAATCACTCAAAAGAGTGTTGCTGCTAAGATGAAAAGGAGGAAATTAAGACCTGCTGATGTTGAAGAGACTGTAGAAAAACTTCGGAAAAAATCTTGAAAAAAGCAACAATTGATACCAATGTTTTTGTGTCTGGGTTGCTCTTTGGTGGGCTTCCTCTTAAGCTGTTAGAAGGGGTAATTCATAGAAAATTTACTCTTGTCATTTCTCCACCGTTAATGGAAGAAATTGAAAAAGTATTAATGTCAAAAAAATTTGGTCTATCTAAAATTGAAATAGATAGCCTGACCCGACCTTTTTTTGAACTCGCAGATTTAGTGATTCCTATTGAAACTATCGATGTCATTATGCGTTGTCCAGCAGATAATCGAGTTTTAGAATGTGCTGTGACTGGAAACTGCTTTGCAATTGTCAGTGGAGACCGAAAAGATTTAGTCAGTCTAAAAAACTTTCGTGGAATTTCTATTATGACACCTCGTGATTTTTATGACAGTATTTTCAAATGAAAACACAATTTCTTTCAGTGCTGATAAAGTAGCTCAACTCCAAGACAAAGCCTTAATCAAATCCTGGCTCCATGGGAAATCGAAAAAAACGATTCAAGCCTACAACCGCATTGCTCAAGATCTTTTAGTGAATCTCCATCCCAAGTCCCTGAAGCATGCTGATCTACAGTTCCTGCAAAATTTTGTAAACCTCCTGAAAGCACGCAAACCTGAGACCATCAAACAGAGGATTGCAGCCACTCGTTCCTTGTTTTGTTTTGCCCACAAGTGTGGGTACCTCCCTACCAATCCAGCCGCTTTTCTTCCTCAAGTTAAATCAAAACAAAAATTAGCCGAGCGTTACTTAGAGGAAGAAGAAGTTTTGCGGATGATCCACCGGACCCAAAACTTGCGGGATCGTACGGTGCTCAAGGTCCTTTACAGCAGTGGGGTGCGGGTTTCAGAACTTTGCAAGCTGAAATGGAAAGATGTAACCGCTAGAGAAGACGGGCAAGGACAGCTTCAGATTGAAGAAGGGAAGGGGGATCGGCTTCGTGTAGTTGTTGTCTCTCAATCTACTTATTCTGATTTGATTTCTATGAAAAAACCCACCTCCTATCCTCATGAGTTTGTTTTTCAATCTCAAATGAGTAATCGGCTTTCAGAAAATAGAGTGAGAGAAATTGTGACTGAGGCACGACTCAGAGCTGGGATTATAAGAAAGGTGAGTCCTCATTGGCTGAGGCATTGTCACGCAAGCCATGCTTTAAATCACGGAGCGCCGATTTCTTTAGTTCAGTCCACTCTCGG